>Ga0307281_10000020_pt1 | contig 38435 bp, 27 predicted proteins | sample ER_DNA_120_FD_194486 | JGI IMG/M metagenome (GOLD analysis project Ga0307281, IMG submission 194486) | Bulk soil microbial communities from the East River watershed near Crested Butte, Colorado, United States - ER_DNA_120 | ecosystem: Environmental > Terrestrial > Soil > Floodplain | place...
GACTCGGGACACACGCGCGCATTGGACCTGGCGCTCGAGATTCCCCCCTCGCCGCTCGAGGCCGTGATGTCGGCCGAGGTCTGGGAGGAGGTGGACGAGCGGCTCGCGCAGCTGATCACCGAGCACAAGACGACGCTCGTGTTCGTGAACACGCGCCGATTGTGCGAGCGGCTCACGATGCAGCTCTCCGAGCGCCTCGGCGCCGATCGGGTCACGTCGCACCACGGCAGCTTGTCACGCGAGAAGCGCCTGGAGGCGGAGACGCGCCTCAAGAACGGCGAGCTGAAGGCGCTGGTGGCGACGGCGTCACTCGAGCTGGGCATCGACATCGGGTCGGTGGATCTCGTCTGCCAGGTCAGCACGCCCCGCTCGATCGCGACGCTGTTGCAACGCGTCGGACGCTCGGGCCACCGCCTCGGTGCCGTGCCGAAAGGCCGGGTCTTCCCGCTGTCTCGTGATGAGCTGATCGAATGCGCCGCCCTGCTGCGGGCGGCCCGGGAAGGGCAGCTGGACCGGCTCATCATCCCGCAGCGTCCCCTCGACATCCTCGCCCAGCAGGTGGTAGCCGCCGTGGCGTGCGAAGAGTGGGACGAAGACGCGTTGTACGATCTCGTGCGGCAGGCCTACCCGTATCGGGATCTGCCGCGGAAGGATTACGACGACGTCCTGCGGATGCTGTCCGAGGGGTTCACCACCAGGCGCGGCCGACGGGCGGCCTACATCCACTACGACGGCGTGAACCGACGGCTGCGCGCCCGCCGTGGCGCCCGGCTCGCCGCGCTCACCTCGGGCGGAGCCATTCCCGACCTGGGCGACTACCGGGTCGTGCTTGAGCCCACCGAGACGTTCGTCGGCACGTTGAACGAGGATTTCGCGATCGAGAGCGCGCCGGGCGACATCTTCCAGCTCGGGAACGCCTCCTATCTGATCCTCAAGGTCGAATCGGGGAAGGTCCGCGTGGCCGATGCGCGCGGCCAGCCCCCGACGCTCCCGTTCTGGCTGGGGGAGGCGCCGGCGCGCACCGACGAGCTCTCGCGTGAGGTGTCGCGGCTGCGGCGGGACATCGAGCAGCGCCTGAGCGACGTCCCGGGCGCCATCGGCTGGCTGGTGGCGACCGGCGTCCCCGAGCCTGCCGCGCGCCAGATGGTGGAATATCTCGCCGCGACGCGCGCGGTACTTGGCGTCGTCCCAACCCAAGAGACGCTCGTGCTCGAGCGGTTCTTCGACGAGGCGGGCGGCATGCAGCTCGTGCTGCATGCTCCGTTCGGTGCACGCATCAACAAGGCGTGGGGCCTCGCCCTGCGGAAGCGGTTCTGCCGCTCGTTCAACTTCGAGCTGCAGGCGGCGGCGAACGACGAAGCGATCGTCATCTCCCTCGGGCCGCACCACAGCTTCCCGCTGGAGACCGTGTTCCAGTATCTCAACGCGGCCACCGTCCGGGACATTCTGATCCAGGCGATGCTCGACGCGCCAATGTTCCAGAGCCGCTGGCGCTGGAACGCCACCCGCGCCCTCGCGGTGCTACGGTTCCGCGGCGGGCGTCAGGTCCCGACGCCGTTGCAGCGCATGGAGGCGGAGGACCTCTCCGCCGCCGTGTTCCCCGATCAGCTCGCCTGCCCCGAGAATCTTGCGGGCGATCGCGAGATCCCCGACCACCCGTTGATCCAGCAAACGATCGAGGACTGCCTCACCGAGGCCATGGATCTGGGAGGGCTGGTACGGGTGATCGAGGGCATCGCCGCGGGCCGCTTCACGCTCGTCGCGCGCGATACGACCGAGCCGTCGCCGATCGCGCACGAGATCCTCAACGCCAAGCCGTACGCTTTCCTCGACGACGCGCCGCTCGAAGAGCGCCGGACCCAGGCGGTCGCAACGCGCCGCTCACTCGACGTGAAGACCGCCGAGGAGTTCGGCAAGCTGGATACGGAGGCGATTGACCGAGTGAAAGAAGAAGCCTGGCCCGACGTGACGAGCGCCGACGAGCTGCACGATGCGCTCCTCGTGACGGGGGGGATTCCGGTGGGGGATGGGGGAAGAGGGACGGGGGATGAGTGGCTGCCGTACTTCGACGAACTGTGCAGAGCCGGTCGTGCGGGCGTGCTCCTGTCGACCCCGCCACTCTGGGTGGCGGTGGAACGACTGCCGATGCTCACCGCGGTGTACCCCGGGGCGGTGTGCGACCCAGCCCTGACCGCACCGGAGCGCGATCGCGCCAAGACATGGACGCGAGCAGAGGCGATCCGCGAGCTGGTGCGCGGGCGACTCGAGATCGTCGGCCCGATCACGGCAGCCGCGGTCGCCGCCGCGCTTGGCTTGCCTCAGGCGGACGTCGACTTCGGACTCGGCGGGTTGGAACACGAGGGGTTCGTGCTGCGGGGCCGATTCACGCCCGGTGTTGCCGAGCTCGAGTGGTGCGAGCGGCGCCTGTTGGCCCGGATCCACCGCTATACGCTCGACCGTTTACGGCGCGAGATCGAGCCCGTCACGGCGGCGGACTTCATGCGGTTCCTGTTCCGGTGGCAGCGGCTCACCGAGGAATCACGGGCCGAGGGTCCCGAAGGGCTGGCCGCAGTGCTCGACATCCTGGACGGCTTCGAGCTGCCGGCGGGGGCATGGGAGAGCGACGTGCTCCCGGCACGCGTCGTCGACTACGACCCGTTGTGGCTCGACGGCTTGTGTCTTTCCGGCGAGATCGCCTGGGGCCGGCTCAGCCCGGCCGCGCCGACCGGCAACGGGGGGCACAAGTCGGGCCCGATCCGCACCACACCGCTGGCCTTGTTTCGCCGGGAGCGTGGTGAGGTGTGGCGCGCCATTCCACCGGAGCCCGAGGCATCGCAGCTCTCGCTGTCCCATGCCGCGCGGACCGTGTTCGACTGCCTCGAGGGGCGCGGGGCCTCGTTTTTCGGCGACCTGGTGATCGCCACCGGTCTGCTGCGCACTGAGGTGGAGAAGGGGCTGGGAGAGCTCGTCGCGTGGGGGCTGGTCGTCTCCGACAGCTTTGCGGGCTTGCGGGCGCTGCTCGTGCCTTCGGATCGGCGCAAGCCGATCGGCCGCCTGCGGCGCCGGGGCCGGAGCGCGCCGTTCGGCGTGGAAACGGCGGGGCGGTGGTCGCGCACAGGCCGGCGCTCGCTGTTGCCCGAAGAGCAGCTGGCAGAAGCAGTCGCGTGGATGCTACTGCGACGATACGGCGTGGTGTTCAGGCGAGTGCTGGAGCGCGAAACGGTGCTGGCGCCTTGGCGTGACGTGCTGCGCGTGTACCGGCGACTGGAGGCGCGGGGCGAAATCCGGGGCGGCCGGTTCGTGGGCGGGTTTTCGGGGGAGCAATACGCGCTCCCCGAAGCGGTGGGCACCCTGCGGGCGGTTCGGCGGGAAGCGGCCTCCGGGGCGCTCGTCGCCGTGAGCGGCGCCGACCCTTTGAACCTGGTCGGGATCATCGTGCCGGGGGACGCGTTGCCGGCGCTCGCCGGCAATCGAGTCCTGTACCGCGACGGGGTGGCGGTGGCAGTCCGGGAAGGCAACCAATTCCGACCGCTGGTGGAAACCGGGGCCGCGGAAGCCAACGTTCTGGAGACAGCGCTCGTACGACAGCGGGTGGCCCCGCTGGTCAGGGCGTATCTCGGAAAGAGGTGACCGTGCAGCCTGCAGTGCTCGGCGCGACCCCGTTCGAGCAGCTGTTCGAGGGAGCACCGGAAGCCATCGTCCTGGTGGACGCGCGCGGCTGCGTGCTCCGGGTGAACGGCGAATTCACGCGCATGTTCGGCTACGCCGAGGCCGAGGCGCTGGGCCGTTCATTGGACGACCTGATCGTCCCGTCGGAACGCATCGCCGAGGCGCAGCGCGCGAGCCTCGCGACCGGCCGTGATGCTATCGAAGTCACGCTGCGGCGTCGGAAGGACGGGTCGACGGTGCCCGTTTCGGTTTTGTGTACGCCTGTCGTGCTCGAAGGCGGCGCGCCCGCGGTGTACTCGATCTATCGCGACATCTCGGAGCGGCGGCGGGCCGAGGAAGAGCGGCGCCGATCGGAGGAGCAGCTGCGGGAGCTGGCCAATCGACTTCAGGCGGTACGCGAGGAAGAACGGCGCCGCATCGCGATCGAGATCCATGACGAGCTGGGCCAGGCGTTGACGGGGTTCAAGCTCCAGCTCGCCTGGCTGGAGAGCCGTCTCCCCGACGGGAGCAGGTCGCTGCGCGGCAACGTCCGGCAGATGCTCAGCCAAATCGACCGGACGATCGGATCGGTGCAGCGCATTGGTGCGGAGTTGCGCCCCGCCGTGCTGGATACCTTGGGGCCGTTGGCGGCGATCGAATGGCAGGCCGAGGAGTTCACCAAGCGCACCGGGATTCCCTGCGCCGTCTCCGTCCCGGACCGGTGGCCCCCGGTGGAAGAAGCCCGCTCCACCGCTCTGTTCCGCGTCATGCAGGAGGCGCTGACGAACGTCGCTCGCCACGCGCAAGCAGCGAGCGTGCGCGTGACCGTTGCCGTCGAGGACGGGTGGCTGGTGCTGGCCGTCGAGGACGACGGCAAGGGCGTCGGCGACCGGCCGAGCACGGGACCGATGTCCTTGGGGCTCGTCGGGATGCGCGAACGGATCGCGGCGTTCGGCGGACGATTGCGGTTGGCGCCCCGGGATCCCTCGGGAACCATCCTGGAGGCACGCATGCCGGCCCGTCCCTCGGTCGAACGGGAGCACGTGTGATCCGACTGCTCATCGCCGACGACCACCCGGTGGTGCGCGAAGGACTCCAGCGGGTAGTGGAAGGCGCTGGCTTCCGCGTGGTGGGCGAGGCCACGAACGGCGACGACCTGCTGGTGGTGGCCGCCAAGGTCGAAGCCGATGTCGTGCTGCTCGACATCACGATGCCCGGTCCGGGATTCCTCGAGGTGATCCAGCGCCTGAAGGTGCAGCGCCCGAGTCTGCGCGTGCTCGTCCTGAGCGTGCAGCCCGAGGATCAGTTCGGCCTGCGGGTGCTTCAGGCTGGGGCGGCCGGGTACCTCAGCAAGAACCAATCGCCCGAGCAGCTGGTCGCCGCAATCCGGCGCGTCGTGAGCGGGGGGCGTTACGTCAGTCCCGCCCTCGCCGAGAAACTGGCTTCCCTGATCGCCACCGGCGACGACCGGCGACCGCATGAGCTGCTGTCAGCCCGGGAGTACCAGGTGCTGTGCCTGATCGGCGCCGGCAAGAGCGTGAAAGAAGTCGCCGCCGCGATGTCGCTCTCACCCAAGACCGTCAGCACCTATCGCACCCGCGTGATGGAAAAAACCGGTCTCAAGTCCAACGCCGAGATCATCCGCTACACCGTGGAGAACGCCCTCACCCACTGAAAACACGTAGGACGCCGTCCGACACATTGTCGGCAACGTCCCGGCTACCACACCGTCGTCTCGCTGATACTGCGCAGGTGAGCCCCGTTCTAACCTGAGCGCTCCAGCTGCGCCTCTTGCGCGGCACCAGGCTGTCACCACGCACCGCTCAGGAGGCCATGTGTCTCGACTACAAGCTTCGATCTTCCCGCTGTTGCTCGTCGTCGCCGCGCTCGGGTGTAGCGAGAGCTCCACGGCGCCGATGACGTCGGCTCAACCCGACCTGCTCGCGCTGAACCTCTCCCATGAGTCCGCCGCCGGTGGTCGCCAGAGCTTCGGCTTCAACGGCCGCGCGAAGGGTTTTCCGATGGGTGAGGTGTTCTTGACGGGTGGTGGGGCGTACGATCCGGCGACGGCCAGCAACGTGGTACCGACCGATACGACGTTCGCGCACTCGGGCGGGGGGTTCCGGTGCATCACGGGTGTGGCGCAGGGGCCGCTCACTGGATGTGCCTTGGGCGAGGGGGTGCGCTGGGATACGGCTCAGCTGCTGGCGTCCACGAGCTTCAAGTGCAGCGCCGCCGATCCGCTGAAACCCGCTGCGACGGGCGACAAGACGGTCGTATTGCTCGCCGACTTCTATCGCGCGGGTGACGGCAACGACGAGTCGTTCACGGCGCAGATGATTGTTTCCGAGGGCGATCTCGCCGACAATATCCCCGGAGTTCAGACCCTCTGGATCCAGGGCGTCGGCTGCGGCACCGCGGTAGTCAACTTCAACTAACGCGGGCGGTCTTGGGTTCGGCCGCAGGCCCGGCGCCATCGTCGGGCCTGCCGCCGCGATCCATATCGGGGCGGTACGCCGGTGCTCACGCCGGCAATTCCTGCACCGCCCGCCAGGCCTGGTCGATCGCCGAATTGGTGTAGGCGAACGCTCCCGCATCCGAATTGGCGATTGTAATCCTTCCGAACGGCTGCCGCGCCACGACGCACGGTCGTTGATCGTCCTCCCACGGGCCGTCCCAGAGCGAGTTGTATTCGTACGCGTAGCCGTGCGCCCAGCGGTTCACCGTGATCGCCGTGATATCCGTTGCGGGATCGAAGCCGCCGGCGCCGAACATCCGGGTGAGCTGATCCCGAAGGTGATGCTCGAACGTCGCGAACGGAGTGGTGAGCAGCTCGGTGCGGCCCGCGCGGTGCTGGTCCCGCGCCGGCAGGCCGGGGTGACACGGCGTGCGAAACAGCTTGAGAACCGCGGGCTCGGCGGGCGTACGCGACGAGCGGTAGTCCCCCAGATCCACGGGGAAATCGAGGGAGACGCGGTAGTAGTAGCTGCTCGGCGCAACCACCTCGGCCACCCCTGCCTTCGCGATCGCCTTCCAGTCCCGCAGCGCGACGTTCGTGTACACCAGCGGCACCTTCACCGCATAGGACAACGCCGTTCGTTGCCGCTCCGGCAGCTCCGGGCACAGATATGGAATCATGACGTGCCAGCCGGCCAGCACGCATGCGCCCGCCCGCACCGTCGCGGCGCGGCCGCCGCGGACGTAGGTGATCTCGACCTCGCGCGCCGACCCGGGATCTCCCACGTGCCGCACCCGGACCACAGTGGAGTTGAGCCGGATCCGCGTCGGTGCGGCACCGGCGTCGAGAGTCGCGTAGTCGAGCCGGGCGGTCACGACGTCCTCCATCGTCCGACCGGGCAATGCCTGGGGGAGAAGCCGGCGCACCAGCAGCCGCGCGATCGACGCGTTGCCATCGGGGAAGTGGAAGATGTAGGGCTCCGCCTCGTTCATTTCGAGCAGCGGCGTGAGCCCGATGCCCGGCCCCGAACCCGGCGCCAAGTGCAGTCCGGCGAAGCCGGGATATCCGAGCCCCCAACAATCGAACGCGGGGACGGCGTCAATCCCGACTCCGTACAGGTCGTGCGTACGGGACTGGAAAAACGGAATCGCGTCCGGCGCGAGGTGCAGGATCGTCAGTAGATAGTCGCGATAGCTGAGCCTGGCCAACCGCGTCTTCTTCTCGTCCGACGTGAGGCCGGGAAAGTGGTCCTGGCGATCCTGGAAGACTTTGAGGATGTCGCGCCGCGCCACCGCGGAGAGCGGGGCGCGTTGCAGTAAGGTGCGCGACACAGCGTCGGCATCACCACGCACCAGCCGGTCGGTCCCGAACGTCTCCCGGTCGAAGAAGATCCCCGGACCCAAACCGAGCCGCGCGTAGCGGTGGCGGTCGAATGCGGTGTAGAAGCGCCGAACCTCGATGCCCAGGTCGGCGAGCACGCCCTTGGCGACCGCGCTGTATTGGGCGGGGCTCTCGATCGACTCGGTGCCGCCGTAGCCGATCAGCGTCCGATCGCCCGCGGTGAACTCGTTGCGTTTGGCGTGGCCTCCGATGTCATCATGATTGTCGAGCACGAGGACCTGTGCCGCTTCGCCGTGAACCTTACGGTAGAAGTGCGCCGCCGAGAGGCCGCTAATCCCCGCCCCCACAACGACGAGATCGTAGCGTTCACCGGTGTCGTGGGGGCGCCCCAGCGTCTTCCGTAGGGTGCCGTCTCGTAATTGGTGCGCCACGTCGAACGAACCGGGGTGGTTGCCGCGCAGGCCGGTCAGTGCGGGCGGGTAGTAGCGCGGGTCGCGTTCGGGTGCGAACGGCACCTCGGGCTCGTCCGGCCGGCAGCCGGCGGGGAGCATGGAGGCACCGAGGGCGATCGCCATGCCGTCGAGGAAATCCCGACGACTGATGGGCAGGTTCATGCCGAGGCGACGGTCAGGAGGCTCGGGGCGCACGAGAGATGCCTCGAAGCGGGTTGCCAAGGCTATCGCCGGGAAGAGCATCCCGTAAGCAGTTGATAACAGTGTCACCACATTTTCGATACATAAAGCAGCGAACACAAGGCAAATCCGACTTCTTGACTTTCGGCTTTTGTTCGGGCACGTTCTCTTTCCCAGAGCCCCGGCGAACCGATGGACCGCGCCATTCTGTACGTCAATCCACTCACCTTCCCGATCGCGGTCGAGCGCGTCGCGCAGCGGAGCGCGCGGTTTCTCGGTCGTCCGCTGGCGATCGCTCCGGGGGGGACCGACCGCGCGATCATCTGGTCGGCGTCGCCCGAAGCGGCTCTCGCGGGCGTCACCGTCGGCATGCCCATCTACCAGGCGCTGCGACGCTGTCCCGACCTCCTGCTGCTGCCGCCGCGTTACGGCCTGTACCGGCGTGCCGCGCTGGCGCTCGAGCGCATCCTCCACCCTTACGTCCCAATCATCGAGCCGCACACCCTGGGACATGCCTACGGTGACCTCTCCGGCACCCGCAAGCTGTTCGGCCCGGCGACCGACGTCGCCGTAAAAATCCGCCGCGAGATCTGGGGACGTCTCGGCCTGCCGGTGACGGTGGGCCTCGCCGCCAGCAAAGTGGTGAGCGAAGTGGCGGCGCATGTGCTGAAGCCCGAGCCGGTGGTGGATGTGCGTCCCGGTGATGAGCCGGCGTTTCTCGCTCCGCACCCGCTCGCCATCCTCCCCGGCGCGATCCCACAGGTCTGCGAGCAGCTCGAGCGCTACAACGTGCACCACATCGGGACGCTCGCCGCGCTCACCCGCGTACAAGTCGAAGGCGTGCTCGGCCGCCGCGGCGTGGTGCTGCATGCACGCGCCGGCGGCATCGACCCGCGTCCCGTCCTCCCACCTGCGCGGCGCGAAACGATCCGCGCGCAAGCCGTGCTGCGGCTCGAAACGAACGACCGCGACCTGCTGCACACGGAACTGCGCCGCCAGGCCGAACAGCTCGGCCGGAGCCTGCGGCTGCGCCGCGTCACCGCCGATCGCCTGGAGCTCGTGGTGCGCTACGCCGATCACTGGGATGCGATGGGCGCCACGCCGCTCGAGCCCGCGACCGACCTGGACGTCGAGATCACGGCGGCCGCCCGCGCGCTCGCCGACCGGGTCATTACCCGGCGTATCGCGCTCACCGCGCTGGGTCTCAACGCGAGCCTCGGCGCGGGGAGCGACATCCAGCTCTCGTTTTTCGATCCGCCGCCTCCCATGGCGCGGCGCCACGCCCTCAACACCGCCCTCGATGGGGTCCGCCGCCGGTACGGGACGGCGAGCATCCGGTATGCCAGATAACGGGACGGGGGACGCGGGAGGAGGGACGTTTATCCATCTCCACGTTCACTCCGCGTTCTCGCTGATCGGCGGCGGCGTCGGCGCCTCGTCGCTCGAGGCGCTGGTCGAAGCGGCGCTGGAGCGCGGCATGACGAGCCTCGCCCTCACCGATACGAACGGCGTGTACGGCGCGATGGATTTTCGGCGGGTGGCGCGTGCGTACGGGCTGCGGCCCGTCTATGGGGTCTCGCTCGAAACGGCGCCAGGGACGATGACCGAGCGGGCTGTGCTGCTGCCGCTGGACGCGACGGGCTGGGCGAGCATGTGCCGGGCGGTGACGGCAAGACACTGTGAAAGCAACTACGCTATCAGCCATCAGCTATCAGCGGATCGCGCCGGTCTCGCGGTTCTGACGAGCGATACCGATCTCCTCGACAAATTGGCCCGGGAGTCTGGAACCGAGGACCTCTACGTCGAGCTGGTGCCCGGACGCGGGCGCGAGCGGGCCCTTGCCTTCGCCCGCGCGCACGGGCTGACGCCGGTCGCGAGCAATGCCGTGTGCTTTGCGCAGCCGCACGATCATGCGCGCCACCGGCTGCTGGCCGCCATCACGGCGAACGCGACGTTGTCGACGCTCCCTGCCGATCTGGTCGCGCACCGGGACGCCTGGCTCAAGCCGGCGCCGGAGATGGCGCGGCTCTTCCCCGACTGTCCCGCAGCGCTCGACAACGCGGCGGCCTTGGCCGAGCAGTGCCGTGGGGAGCCGCCAGACGGGCGGGTGATTCTTCCCGCGAGCCACGGTCCGGAAGCGCTCGCCCGGCTGCGGTCGCTGACGGAGCAGGGTGCCCGGCGTCGCTATGGTGGCGAGACGCCGGCGCCGGTCGTTCGAGAGCGGATCGAGCGCGAGCTCGCGGTCATCGCCCTGAAGGGATTCGCCGACTACTTCCTCGTCGTCGCCGACATCGTCGCGCACGCGCCCACCCACTGCGGCCGCGGCAGCGTGGCCAACTCGATCGTGAGCTATTGCCTGGGCCTCACGCACGTGGATCCCCTCGCGCAGGGGCTCGTCTTCGAGCGCTTCCTGAATCCCGGCCGCAAGGACCCGCCGGACGCCGACCTCGATTTCCCCTGGGACGAGCGCGACGCGACGCTGCAGTACGTATTCCGGAAATACGACGGCGGCCGCTCGGCGATGGTGGCGAATCACGTCACGTTCCAGCGGCGGGCGGCGCTGCGGGAGGTGGCGAAGGTGTACGGCCGGCCCGCCACCGAGATCACGACGATCACCAAACGCCTCCCCTGGGCGGACGGCGGCCCGCTTCCCGAATTGCTCGCCACGCATCCCAACTTCCAGTCGCTCGCGCTGGGCGGGGCGTGGCCCGAGATCGCGCGGGCGGCCGAGGCCCTCGTCGGGCTGCCGCGCAATCTGTCGCTGCACCCAGGCGGCGTCGTGATCGTACCCGACGTGCTCACCAATTACGTCCCGGTCGAATACGCGGCGAAGCAGATCGACACGGGCGAAGGGGTCCTCGCCGTGCCCACGATCCAGTTCGAGAAGGACGGCACCGAGGACGCCGGGCTCGTGAAGATCGACCTGCTCGGCAACCGCTCGCTCGCTGTGATCCGCGACGCGATCGCGGCGGTGCGCGAGCACGAGGGCGTGGCGATCGACTACACCACGAGCGCTCCCGCGGCCGACGAAGCGACGCAACGGGTATTCCGGACGGGTGACACGATGGGCGTCTTCTACACGGAGTCGCCCGCCTCGCGGCTGCTGTGCCAGAAGAGCAAGTCCGATACGTTCGACCTGCTGGTGCTCAACACCAGCATCATCCGCCCCGCCTCGAACCGCTACATCAACACCTATCTCGAGCGGCTGCACGGCGCGTCGTGGGAGCCGCCGCATCCGGTGCTGCGCGACGTGCTGGCGGAGACGTTCGGGGTGATGGTGTACCAGGAAGACGTCGTGAACGTGTGCGTGGCGCTCGCGGGGATGGACGTGGCCGAGGCGGACGGCGTGCGCAAGGCGTTGACCAAGAAACGCCCGATGAAGGAGCTGCGCGCCTACGAGGAGCAATTCCGTGCCGGGGCGGGGGCGCGCGGCGTCGATCCGAGGGTCGTGGACGAGGTATGGTCGATGATCCTCTCGTTCTCCGGCTACTCGTTCTGCAAGGGGCACTCGGCGTCCTACATCCAGCTCGCGCTGCAGTCGGGTTACCTGCGGGCGCATCACCCTGCGGAGTTCATCGCCGGCGTGCTGTCGAACGAGGGAGGGTACTACGCTCCCTTCGCCTACATCGCCGAAGCGCGGCGCATGCGCCTCGAGATCCTGCCGCCCGACGTCAACGCGAGCGACGTCTCCTATACGGGCCGGGGCCGGACGCTCCGTATCGGCCTGATGGCGCTGAAGGGGCTCTCGGCCGCGGGGCTGGCGGCGCTGGTGGCCGCGCGGCAGCGGGGTGGGCCGTTCCGCGCGTTGAACGACCTGCGGCAGCGCGCCGGCCTCGCCCCGGGCGACCTGCGGGTGCTCGTGCAGGCCGGCGCGTGCGATTGCCTGGCGCACGGGCGGACACGTCCCCAGCTGATGTGGCAGGTGGACGCCGATCCGCGGCGCGGCAGCGGAGCGCAAGGCGGTCTCGATCTGGAGGAAGCTGGTGCAGCCGCGCTTCCGCCCCTCCCTGAATACGACGCCGATCGCCAACTGCGCGACGAATACGCGGTGCTCGGCTACCTCGCTTCGTGTCACCCCATGGCGCTGTTCGCCGAGACGCTGCACGCCATCCATCCGGTGCCGGCGACGGCCCTTGGCGCGCACGTAGGCACGCTCGTCACCTGCGTGGGCATGCTCACGACGGGGAAGCCGGTCCACACGATCAAGGACGAGCCGATGGAGTTCGTCACCTTCGACGATGGCCACGGCCTGATCGAGACGGTGATTTTCCCCGACGTCTATCGCAAGGTCGTGCCGCTGCTCTTCGGAACGGGGCCGTATGTGATGCGGGGCAAAGTCGAGGAATCCTACGGCGCGGTGACGCTGACGGTCACCGCGCTGGACCGGCTGGATCGTTACGCGCAGCGGCGGGCCCTGCCATGGCGCGACTTGAGCGTCGCCTGACACGGTCCTTAGACTACGGTATGCAACCCGACCTGTTCGGGGACGTCCCCCTGCCGGAGCCACCCGACGATCTCAAAGCCGTCGCGCGGAGGATTCCCGCGAACATCCGCTTCGGCACGTCCACCTGGACGTACGACGGCTGGTCTGGGGAGGTCTATCATCGCTCGTACAAGGGTGCCCAGCCGGCGAAGCGGCTCGAGGAGTACGCCCGCTACCCGATGTTCCGGACCGTGGGCATCGACAGCGCCTTCTACGACCCGCCGTCAGAAGAGACCCTCGCGGCCTACGCGACGGCGTTGCCCCCGGGATTTCCCTGCGTGAGCAAAGTGTGGGACCGCATCACCGCCCGCCGTTTCAACCAGGACGGACGCTGGGGCAACCTGGCAGGCCTGCGGAACCCCGACTTCTTGAACGCCCAGCTGTTCAAGGATGCGGTGCTGCTCCCCTATGCCCGTGTGTTCCGGGACCACGCCGGCTGCTTCGTGTTCGAGTTCCAGGCGATGCGCGGGAAGGACCTGCCGGACATCGGCGCATGGGCGGAGGAGCTGAACGGGTTCCTGGAGCAGCTGCCGGCCGATTACCGCTACGCCGTGGAGCTGCGCAATCCCGAGCTGCTGCACGACCTGCACGGCGCGGTCCTGAAGCAGCACGGCGTGGCGCACGTGTTTAACTCGTGGACGGAGATGCCGCCGATCGGTGCCCAGCTCGAGCTGCCGTGGACGTTCCCGGCGGGCTTCACGATCGCGCGGGCACTGCTCAAGCCCGGCCGCAAGTACGAAGACGCGGTGCGCCGGTTCGAGCCGTACGACCGGGTGCGGGAAGAGCAGCCCGAGCTGCGCCGCGACATCCTGCGGCTCATGGCCGAGGCGGTGCGGCGGCGCATCGAGGCGCTGATCGTGGTGAACAACCGGGCGGAGGGGAACGCGCCGGGGACGATCCGGGCGCTGTCGGAGGCGTGGGCCGCAGGCGCCCGCGGCCTCGTGGAGCAGTAGGTGTGACCTGAGGTCCTCCGCTTCGGGTATGCTCAGGGAACCATACCCGGAGGTGTCCGATGCGTCCTGCCCTGTTCGCTTGTGTGTCCCTCGTGGTCGTAGCGGCGTGCTCCGATCCCGAGAGCGAGATCATGCCGGCCGAGGTGAGCTGGATGGAATGGCCGGCGGAGGTCCTGGCGGCCGAGCCGTTCACGGTCCGGTTGGTCGGATACGGGGCGTTCTGTCGCGAAGTGCTGCGCTTCGATCCCGGTATCACCTCGGACAACTCGGCGGTGACGTTCGAACCGTTCTTTCTGGTGAGTCGCCGCACCTTGCCCTGTCCCCTGGACCGTCGAGTGCCGTTGTCGGGTTCGCTCACTCCACCGATCATCGCGCCGTTCTTCGATACCCGGGCCCAGGTCGGTGGACTGACGCCCCAGACCCCGCGGACTTACGAAATCCGGGGAGCGGCCGACGCCTCACTGCGCGAGGTGAGCGCGCCCGCGCTACCGGTGCGGCTGTTCGGGGAGGTCGTCGTACGCAGCGACTCGGTGGACCGGTCACGTACCAACGCCGGCGGCGTGGTGTACGCCTACCGGGATTCGACCGGCTGCGTGTCGATATACGCCCCCGTGGTTCAAGGGGAGTACGTCCTCGAGAACCCACCGGCGGATACCGCGACGTTCTGGTCGGCGTTCATCCGGGGTTACATCCACAAGGTGGCGGCGCCGGTGTGCGGGGAGAGCCTGGTGTTTCACCTCGTCAGCAGGAATTAGACGGAGAAGACCACCCTGGACTAGCTAGCTCGGGCGATCCAAGCAGATCTAGGCCGCGTCTCACTCTGCTGATGGATGTTCACCTGCAGCGCACGCTGACAGGTTTGTTCCGATCATGCAGAGCAGAAGCCGCCGCACCACCTGCTTCCGGATCCTTACCTGCACGCTGCTCGGTGCCTTGGCGATGTGCACCGAGGATCGGAGCGGCGTGACCGGTTTGGCGACCAACCCGACGCCGTCGGCGTCGTCCGCGTCCGCGGTGGTTCTCGTGGGCGCTGGCGACATCGCCGACTGCTCGGCGAGCGGCGACGAGGCGACCGCGACCCTGCTCGACAACATCTCCGGCACGGTCTTCACCGCCGGAGACAATGCGTATCCCGATGGGTCGGCGACCAACTACACCCAGTGCTATGACCCGTCGTGGGGCCGGCACAAAGCGCGCACGCGTCCGGCTCCGGGCAATCACGACTACAACACGCCGGGGGCGACCGGCTACTTCGGGTACTTCGGCGCCCTCGCCGGTGCCAGCGGCACCGGATACTACAGCTACGATACCGGCGAGTGGCATGTCATTTCGCTGAACAGCAACATCAGTATGGCTGCCGGCTCTACTCAGGAGCAGTGGCTGCGGGCCGATCTTGCCGCGAGCAGCAAGCAGTGCACCATTGCCTATTGGCACCATCCGCGTTTCAGCTCGGGCACGCAACATGGGAGCTCCACTTCGGCGCAACCGCTGTGGCAGGCGTTGTACGACGCCGGAGCCGAGATCGTCGTCTCGGGCCACGAGCACAACTACGAGCGGTTCGCGCCGCAAACGCCAACCGGGCAAGCCGATCCTGTCAGCGGGATCCGGGAATTTGTCTCGGGAACGGGTGGCGCGAGTCACTACAACGACCTGGGGACGCCGCTGCCGAACAGCGAAGTACGCAACGGGACGACCTGGGGGGTACTGCAACTGACCTTGGATGCGGGGAGCTACTCCTGGCAGTTCATCCCCGTCGCCGGCCAGACGTTCACCGATGCGGGGAGCGGCGCGTGCCACGGTCCGCCGGGCGGCGGCGGCGGGATCTCTGCGTCGCAGTCCACCGTCTCGGCAACGCCCGCGTCCATCACGGCCGGGAGCGCCACGTCCACGGTCACCGTGACGGCCAAAGATGGGAGCGGCAATCCCATGAGCGGCGTGACGGTCGTCCTCTCGGCCACCGGCTCCGGCAACACCCTCACCCAGCCTGCAGGGACGACCAACGCGAGCGGCGTGGCCACGGGGACGCTGCGCTCGACGGTCGCGGGGCAGAAGACGGTCTCGGCCACCGGCGACGGCACTGCGATTACCCAGACAGCGACCGTGACGGTGACGGCCGGACCCCTGTCCGATGCGCAGTCGACGGTCTCGGCGTCCCCCGCGTCGATCACCGCGGGAGTCGGATCTTCAACCATCACGGTCACCGCTAAAGATGCCCTTGGAAACCCGATCAGCGGCGCCACCGTGATTCTGGCGGCAACGGGCAGCGGAAACACGCTGACCCAACCCACCGGCACGACGAACGCGAGTGGTGTGGCCACGGGATCGCTCGGCTCGACCGTCGCCGAGACCAAAACACTCTCGGCCACGATCAACGGCACGGCGATCACGCAAACCGCGACGGTGACCGTGACGCCCCCAGGCTCCGGAGGGACGATCACCCATACGTTGCTCGCGTCGCGCAACAACGCCGTGAATCAGAAGGTCTACACGACAGCCTCCATCTCGCCGGCGCCCAACGCGCTCGTCACGGTGGCCGTCCTGAGCCACCGGAGCTCGGCCGCCATTACTCCGGTGCTGTCGGGGGGCGGGATGACGAGCTGGGGCATGGTGGCGAGCGTCGATTTCGACGCCATCAGCCAGCCGCACAGGCGCCTGACCATCTTTCGGGCGATGAGCCCCGCGCCGGGCAGCGGACCGATCACGATCACGTTCATGAACAGTGTCTCCAACGCCCAGTGGATCGTCTCGCAGTGGTCCGGCGTCGAAACGAGCGGCGTGAACGGATCGGGCGCCATCGGACAGACCGGCTCGAATCGTACCGACGGGTCGAACGCCCTGGCGGTCTCGCTCGGCGCGTTTGGGGGTCCCAACAATGTGGCCTATGGCATCGTCGGCGTGAGCGGTAGCGGACCTGCGGTCACTCCTGGCAGTGGCTTCGCCGAGATCGCCGAGCAGCCTTCCGGCGAGACCTCCGCGCTCGAGGCGGAGTGGGCGACCAATGACAATACGATCGATGCGAGCTGGGTCAGCCTCTTGAAGGGCGCGCTCCTGAGTATCGAAATAAAGAGTGCTGCCGGCGGCGGCGCTCCCACTGTGTCCGCCTCGCAATCCACGGTCTCAGTCTCGCCCACGACGATCATCGCGGGGAGTGGTACCTCCACCATCACCGTCACCGTCAAGGACGACGGCGGCAATCCGCTCAGCGGCGCCACCGTGACCCTGTCGGCGACGGGGAGCGGTAACGCGATCACTCAACCCGGGGGTCCGACAAACGCCAACGGCGTGGCGACGGGCACGCTGAGCTCCACGGGCGCGGGCCCGAAGACCGTGACGGCGGTGGCGGGCGGTGTCACCCTCACCCAGAAGCCGATTGTGACGGTGACCGCCGGTCCGGCGAACGCGAGCCAATCCACAGTCGCGGCATCGCCGACATCGATCGCGGCGGGCAGCGGCACGTCGACCATCACCGTTACAGTGAAGGACGCCTTCGGCAACCCTGTGAGCGGTTCGAGCGTGGTGCTCGCGGCCTCGGGCACCGGCAACACGCTTACCCAGCCCGCCGGACTGACCAACGCGACCGGCGTGACCACCGGAACGCTCAGCTCGACGATTGCGGAAACCAAGACCATCTCCGCCACTGCCGGCGGAACGTCGGTCACGCAGACCGCGACGGTGACGGTGACGAATGAGGCCCCGCCCTCCACGATCACCCACACCCGGCTCACGTCCGGTCACGACGTCAACAACGTGAGGATCTACACTACGGCCGCCATCTCGTCGGCGCCGAACGCCCTGGTGACCGTCGCCGTGATGACCCACCAGTCCTCGGCCGCGGCGCCGAACCCGACGCTCACCGGCGGCGGGATGGCGTCCTGGGACGTGGTGGCGACGGTCACATTCGACGGCACGACGCCGCTCAAGCGCATCACCATCTTCCGGGCGATGAGTGCCGCGCCGGGCAGCGGCCCGATCACCATCACGTCGAGTGTCACCGTCTCCAACTGCCAGTGGATCGTGTCGCAGTGGGACGGCGTCGACAACTCGGGCGTGAACGGCGCGGGGGCGATCGTACAAACGGGTTTGGCGAGCGGCACGGCGGTGAACGGGCTCACCACCACGCTCGCCGCCTTTGGGAGCGCCAGCAACGTGAGCTTCGGGGTGTTCGGTGTGAACAGCAATGTGGTGCCAACCGTCACGCCGGGCAGCGGCTTCACGACGATCGACGAGCAGCCATCCGGGGAGGGCACGCTCGCCGATCTGTTCGCGGAATGGGGCGTGAACCTGAACGGCGTCAGCGCGACTTGGAGCAACAAGAACGGTGGCCTGGTTGCGGTGGAGATCCGGGCTCAGGGCGGGCCCTGAACCCAGAGCAGGTCAGAGCGGCAGTTCCTGCTGCCGCTCCGGTCGGCGCTTCTCGTAGCGGTCCTGCGTTTCCCTGACCGGGAAACCGTACTTCACCTGCAGTTGTGCGATCCTATGCGCGAGCGCGCGGCTGTAGTCGCGCGGGGCCGCGCCACGGCCGGCGTAGGCGCGGCGGTAGCGCGCCACCAGGTGGGGGAATCGCTCGGCGAGGACCGGCAGAAACCGGTCTCTGATCGCGGAATAGAGGCGCAGCGGGCTCGCGTGGACGAAGCGCGCTCCCGCGTCCCGCGCGGCGGCGAAGAGCGCGTCCAGTCGGGGTAGATCGTCCGTGATTCCCGGGAGCACCGGCGCCACGAGGAGCCCGGCGTTGACGCCCGCGCCGGTGAGCCTGGCCAGTGCGCGCAGCCGGACGGCCGGCATGGGCGAGCGCACCTCGAGCGCGCGGATCAGCTCAACATCGAGCGTCGTGAGAGAGACGTGGACCTCGAGATCGTTGCGCTGCTGGATTCGCGACAGGAGATCGGTGTCGCGCGCCACGAGCGGGCTTTTGGTGATCAACCCAAGGGACAGTCCCTCACACGCGGCCAGCCGGCCGAGGACGCCTCGGGTAATGCGGAACTGCCGCTCGGCCGGTTGATAGGGATCGGTCGCCGTGCCGATGACGATCGGGGCGGCGGCGCCAGGCCCCGAAGGGGCGGCCCGGTAGTAGCGGCGCAGATCGGCGTCGAGCGCGCCGAGGATCCGCTGCTTCACGAAGATGCGCTGCTCGAACGCCTCCCAACCGTGCGCCCCCCGGAATTCTTTCAACTCGGCATCGCTCAGCCGCCCGGCGTGGTGCGCGCGCTCGACGACGTAGCGGTGGGTGAATCGCGCGTAGCAGTAGGTGCAGCCGAACTCGCACCCGACATACGGATTGAGCGACCAGAAGTCCATCCCGGTCTGTTCCGGGGAGTTGAGCACGGACCGCGGCTCGAGGGTGATGAACTTTGTGCCGCGCAGGCGCTCGTCGAGAATAGGAAGCGGCGCCCCGCGCGGGACGCCCGCCGAAATGGAGGCCAATGGCAGCAGCGGCTGCTCCGGTCGCCGTTCCACCTCAGCCACAGCGCGACCAGCCGCAACGCAGGCACGTGACGCAACCGGATTGCGGCGCTACGGGGGCGTTGCAGTCGGGGCAACACGCGCTGCTACTGGTTTGAGAACCGGTCGGTGGGGTGGACGGGGTGTGGAGAGAGGGGGTCATTGAGCGGCTCCGAATGTTCGGTATTTCTTCGGGTTTCGCTCAAATAGTACTGCTCCTGCCAGCGGTTGGCAATGTGAGCTAATGGCCTCAGGCTCTTGCGCTTACTGGACCGACCACCGCCTTCCAGACGAAGTACACGGGCACGCCGAGAGCGACGATGATCAGTCCCAGGCCCGCGTACCGGGTTTGCTGAAACAGCAGGTTCACACACAGCGCCCCGGTGGCGATGACGTAGAGGGCGGGAAGGAGCGGGTACCCCGGCGCACGAACTGGCCGCTCGGCCGTGGGTCGTTTGGCGCGCAGCAGGAACAGGCCGATCGCCGTGATCATGTAGAACAGCAGCGCCGCGAAGATGACGTAGTTCAGCAGCTCGCCGTAAGTCCCCGAGAGGCACAGCACGCTGGTCCAAATCGCCTGGACGACGAGTGCAACCGCGGGCGTCCGGTACGTGGGGTGCAACGTCCCCGTGGACTTGAAGAACAGATTGTCGCGGGCCATTGCGTAGTACACGCGCGCACCGGACAGAATCAGCCCGTTGTTGCACCCGAAAGTCGAGATCATGATCGCTGCGGCCATGATGTACAGCCCTGGCGTGCCGAACATCGCCTGCAGGGCTGCCGTTCCGACGCGGTCTTGCGGCGCCGCGGCGATAGCGTCGTGGGGCAGGGTCGCCAGGTAGGCGACGTTCGCGAGGCAGTACAGCACGGTGACGGTGAGCGTCCCGGCCGCCATCGCGATCGGAAGATCCCGCTTGGGGTTCTTGATCTCGCTGCCGGCGAAGCCGACGTTGTTCCAGGCGTCCATGGAGAACAGCGAGCCCACCATGGCGGCGCCGATCACCGGCCAGACGGCCAGCGTGAGGCTGCCCGGGGGAAGGAAGTTGGCGCCGAAGTTCGCTGCGATCGCTTCGGCGTTCCGGCCGACGAGCACCCCGAGAAGAATGAGGCCCGCGAGCGTCGCCACCTTGACGGTGGTGAGCGTCGTCTGAATGACCGCCGCAGTTTTCACTCCGCGGACGTTGATCCAGGTCAGCAGGATTACCGAGGCGATGGCGAAGATTCGCTGCGGGGACAGGCCCACCTGGAGCGGCCCGCTGCCGAGGTTGATCGTCGTGCCGAGGAAGACGTCGGGAGAAAGGGCCGGCACGAAGACCGCGGTGAACCGGGCCAGCGCGACGGCGACGGCCGCGATCGTTCCTGTCTGGATCACGGTGAATAGCGTCCAGCCGTACAAGTAGCCGAACAACGGCGAGATGCTTTCGCGCAGATAGACGTACTGTCCGCCCGCGCTCGGGAACATGGCACTGAGCTCGCCGTAGGTAAGGGCGCCCATCAGAGTCACGATGCCCGAGATCGTCCAGACGAGCAGCAGCAGCCCGGGGGCGTGGACCTGCCGCAGGATATCGGCCGAAACGATGAAGATCCCCGAGCCGATCATCGAGCCCACGACGAGGGCGGTGGCGTCGAGCCGGGAAATCGCTCGGACGAATTCGGTCTGCGGCTGCTGCGTCGTGGCCATACGGGGATGGCTCCTCGGGGCACGGGGTTCGGGTCGCCTTAACCTAGTGGTCGTGCGCGGAGGCCGCTATGTTAACGCCGCTCCATCACCAAGCCACCTCGAGGGTACCGTGTCCTTCCACTTGCTGCCACGTGAGGAAGAATTCTTCGACCTCTTCGTCGAGGTCGCCAAGCGCACGAACGAAGCCGCCGGAAAACTGCGCGAGCTGTTCGATGTGTCCGCGGAGCGCCGCACACCGATGGTGGAAGCGATCAAGCGGCTGGAGCACGAGTGCGATCAGGTCACCCACGAAGTCGTCAACCGGCTCGATCGCACGTTCATCACGCCGCTCGACCGCGAAGACATCCACCAGCTGATCTCGGACCTGGACGACGTGATGGACGTGATCGACGGGACGGCGCGCCGGGCCCAGATCTTCCGGCTCGGCAACGCCCCGGCGGGCATCAAGCTGCTGGTCGAGGCAGTCGGCAAGATCACGGCGGTCAACGAGCAGGCGGTGTCCCGGCTGAAGAAGGGCGACGACGTGATGAAGTACTGCGTGGAGGCGAAGAGCCTCGAGGAGGAAGGAGACGCTATCTACCACGAGGCTCTTGGGCAGCTGTTTGAGAACGAAAAGAACGCGATCGAGCTCGTCAAATGGAAAGAGATCTACGACAACCTCGAGCGCACGCTGGACGAAGCCGAGGACGTGGCGAACGTCGTCGAATCGATCGCGCTGAAGCACGCCTGATGAACGTTACCGTCTGGGCAGTTCTGGCGATTGTGCTCGTCGCCCTGATCTTCGATTTCATCAACGGTTTCCACGACTCCGCCAATTCCATCGCGACGGTCGTTTCTACGCGCGTGTTGTCCCCCGCGGCCGCTGTGGTCTGGGCCGCGGCGTTCAACTTCATCGCCGTGTTCCTGTTCGGCACCGCTGTGGCCAAAACGATGGGGAAGGGTCTGGTCGACCTCGCCATCGTCGATTCCAACGTCATCCTCGCGGGACTTCTCGGCGCGATCATCTGGGACCTGTTGACTTGGTGGTGGGGCCTCCCAACTTCCTCATCACACGCGCTGATGGGGGGATACGGGGGTGCGGCCGTCGCGAAGGCGGGCTTGGTCGCGATCCTCGGGAGCGGCTGGGTTAAACCACTCGTGTTCATCGTAGTCGCACCGATGATGGGGTTGATCTTAGCGCTGCTGTTGACCGTCGCACTGTCGTGGGTGCTCCGGCGCTCCATGCCGCGTCGTGTTGACAAAACATTCCGTCTGCTGCAGCTGGGCTCCGCCGCGGCCTACTCGCTCGGCCACGGTTCGAACGACGCGCAGAAGACGATGGGCATCATCGTCGGACTACTGTTTGCTGAGAGGGCGGTGTTCGAAGGGTTTCCGGTCCAGGCGTTCCACCTGACCACGGCGGATCATGTGCCGACGTGGATCGTCGTCGCAGCTGGCGCAGCCATCGGGCTCGGGACGATGACTGGGGGATGGCGCATCGTAAAGACCATGGGGCAACGCATCACCAAGCTGAAGCCGTTCGGTGGCTTCTGCGCCGAAACCTCCGGCGCTATCACGCTGTTTGTGGCTGCGCACTACGGAATCCCCGTTAGCACTACCCACACCATCACCGGAGCGATTACCGGTGTAGGCGCAGCCCAGCGATTTTCGGCGGTGCGCTGGGGCCTGGCGGGACGCATCGTATGGGCCTGGATATTGACGATCCCGGCTGCCGCGGGGATCGCCGGGCTCTGCTACATCGTGGTGCACGCCGTGCACCACTGAGGCCGGGTGCTCAGTCGAGCTTGATCGTTAACACCCGCAGCTCGGTCATCTCCTCGATCGCGTACCGCACTCCCTCGCGGCCCAACCCCGAGGCCTTGGCGCCGCCGTAGGGGAGCCGGTCCACGCGGTAGCCGGGAATGTCGTTGCCGTTCACCCCTCCCACGTCGAGCTCCGCGTGCAGGCGGAACAGCGTCCGCACGTCTCGCGTGAAGACCCCCGTTTGGAGGCCGAACGGCGAGCGGTTCACGGCTTCGATCGCTTCGTCCAATCGCCGGTAGGGTGTGACCGTCACGAGGGGGGCGAACACCTCCTCGCAGTTCACCTTCATGCTCGGGTTGGTGCGCAGCAATACGGTGGGCGTGATGAACGCGCCTTGCCGGTCTCCGCCCGTGGCGACCTGGGCGCCGGCCGCCTTCGCCTCGTCGATCCAGCGCTCGACGCGCTCCGCGGCGTCCACGGAGATCATCGGCCCCACGTCGGTCTTCTCGTCCAGCACGTCCCCGACCCGCAGCGAAGCGACCTTGGGGACGAACGCGTCGAGAAACGCTCCCAACACGTCCTCGTGGACATAGATGCGCTGCGTGGAAATGCAGGACTGCCCGGCGTACGTGAAGCCGCCGCTCGCGCACCGGCTCGCCGCCCATGCGAGATCGGCGTCCGGTTCCACAATCACCCCGGCGTTCCCCCCGAGCTCGAGGGCGACCCGCTTCGAGCCGGCCTTGGCGCGAATCGCCCAGCCGGCCGCCGCGCTGCCCGTGAAGCTGATCAGCCGCACCCGCGGGTCCTCGATCAGGATCTGGGCGACCTCCACGTGGCACGGGACCATCCGGACGCCGCCGTCGGGATATCCCGACGTCTGGATGATGTCCATCAGGCGCAGGGTGGCGAGCGGATCCTGCGGCGGCGGCTTCACGGTGATCGTCGCTCCGCACGCGATCGCCGGCGCCAGTTTGTGCGCGGTCAGGAGGATCGGAAAATTGAACGGCGTGATCGCCGAGATCGGTGATAACGGGAACCGCCGGGTGAGCGCGATGCGCCCTTTGCCGGCCGGCGCGCAATCGGTGGGGAGCACGTCGCCCCCGATGCGCGTCGCCTCTTCCGCGGCGTCGCGGAACACGGCGATCGCGCGATCCACCTCGATGCGCGCCTGGGAAATCGGCTTGCCGGCCTCGAGCGCCAGGGTGTGCGACAGGTCCTCGTGCTGCTGCACCATCCCGTCGGCGATGGTGCGCAACGCCTGGGCACGCTCGTAAGCGGGCATTTCCCGGCAAGCGCGGGCGGCTGCGACGTTGGCGTCGAGCGCGCCCCGTACTTCTTCGGGACCGGCCAACGTGCACACGCCCACTTCGCTGCCGTCGTGCGGCGCGCGAATGCCCGCGGTTTCGCGCTCGGCGGTTTTCATATTCCCAAGGCCTCCACCACAAGTGCGGCGATCGCGGCGTCCTGCACCCCGACACCGGTGAGATCGGCTATCGTAATCTCGTCGGGCCGCTCGCGGCCCGCGAGCCGGCCTGCCGCCAGGTCGCCCAGCTCCCCGGTGACCCCGCGCCGGGTCATGGCGCCCGCCTCGATAGCGTGACGCAGGTTGCCGTACTGCTCCGTCTGCACCACCCGGTCCGCGAACAGCTTGTCGGCACCGGCCAGCAGCGCAGGCTCGAGCTCCACTTTCTCCGGACTATCCGTCCCGGCGGAGGTCACGTGCGTACCCAGCGCGACCCACGCCGCCTTGATGAGGGGCCTCGTGCTGGCGGTGACGCAGACAATCACGCGATGGTCGCGTACGGCGCGCTCGAGATCGGCGGCCACGCGCGTCGGAACGCTGTCGCCGAGCTCGGCGGCGAGCGCCTCGGCGCGCGCCGGGGTGCGGTTCCAGATCGTCAGGTGTTCGAGCGGTCGCTGGGCCAGCAGGGCGTACGCGGTCAGCCGGGCCAGGCCACCCGCTCCGACCAGCAGTGCCGTTCGAGCGTCCGCCGGCGCCAGGTACTTGAGCGTCAGGGCGATCGCCGCCGCGGTGCGCAGGTCGGTGAGATAGCCGTGCTCTTCGAGCGCCACTGCGGGCGCGCCGGTGTGGGCGTCGAGCAGCAGGAACATCCCGTCCGACGAGGACAGTCCGCGCTCGCGGTTCGCCGGAAACCCGGTTGCCACCTTGAACACAATGAACCGGGCACCCGCGAGGTAGGCACCCTTGACGTGCACCGTTGCGACCGGACGCGAGAGCTCCAGCGCCATGGGCTCGGGCAGGGTCGCCTGGCCGAGGGCCAGGGCGCGAAACCCGCGCTCCACTGCGTCGATCGCCGCCGTCATCGAGATCCGGTCCCGGAACTCTTCGAGCGGGACGACGCGCATGTTGCCTAGTCTCCGAAGGCGCGCCGCAGCCCCGCCGCCGCGGCGGCGAGCGCCTCATGCAGCTCGGCCGATTCGTTGCCGAACCCGAACCGGAGGTAGCCCGGCATCCCGAAGTGCTCGCCCGGGACCAGCAACACGCCTTGCCCGGCGCGCACGCGCTCCACGAGATCCGCGCCGTTCACCGTGGGACGGTAGCGGGCGAAACAAATCGCTCCGGCCTGAGGCGGCACCCAGGAAAACGTGTCACCGAAGGAGCGGAGCCAGGTTTCCAGCACGGGATAGTTCTCCCGCAGGATGCCGCGCGTGCGTGCGAGCAGTCGTTCTCGCATCGCCGGATCGAGGGCGATGCTCGCGAGCCGATCGCTCGTTCCCGCCGGACCGATGGTGGTGTAGTCGTGGCGAGCCCAGATGTCCGCCACCAGCTCCTTGGGCGCGACCAGCCAGCCGATGCGCAGCCCGGGCAGGCCGTAGGCTTTGGAGAGCCCGGCGACGCAAATCAGCCGGTCGTAGCTGCCCCAGAAGGAGGCCGTGGTGGGCGACTCGCGTTCGGCGCCGATGTACACCTCGTCAGCGAGGAGCCACGCCCCGACCTCGGCGGCCCGCTCGACGATCGTCCGGCGCACGGGGTCGCTGAGAATTTGGCCGGTCGGGTTGTGTGGGTTCGTGACGACCACGAGCTTCGTGCCCGGCGCGATCGCCGCCCGGATCTCCGCCGGATCCGGGGCCCACTGACGGTCCTCGTGCAGGCGGAACCCCCGCACCACCGCGCCCAGGTTCTGCGCGTGTCCCCAGAGCTGGAGATAGTTGGGCAGCAGCATGGCGATCGTATCGCCTGGCTCGATGAGCCGCAGGGCGGCGAGGTAGTTGGCCTCCGCGCTGCCCGTCGTCACCAGCACCTGCTCGGGCTCGGCGCCCGGGTAGAGCGCGGCGATCCGCTCGCGCAACAGATCGGTGCCGTTCGACTGGCTGTACCCCAGGCGGACGTCGAGCAGCGGATCGGCCGAGCTCCCCGTCAACTCCAGCAGCTCGCGCACGCTGAGCGGGTGCACGCCGGATTCGGAAAGATTGAAGCGCACCCGGTTTTCCCAGGTGCTCTGCCAGCGCTCGAGGTCAAACGTGACGAATGGCACAGATGGCTCCTCGCGAATCAGGCGAGCGTGGTGAGGTCCGAGGGTCGCTCCAGCCAGTAATCCGGATCGAGATCTTCGAGGTGATCCCGGTCGAAGGGTCCCCACAGGACGGCGGCGGTCTTCACTCCGGCGGCCCGGCCGCTCTCGATGTCGTGGCGGGAGTCGCCGATGAACACCGCTTCGGCCGGCCGGCGTCCGAGCCGCTCGAGCGCGAGCAGCACCGGCTCGGCGTGCGGCTTGGGGCTGGTCACTTCATCGGCGCCGACGACGACGTCGAACGCCGTTTCGAGTCCGGCGAGGCGGAGCCCCTTGAGCGCCCCGCCGCGCATCTTGCTGGTGACGAGCCCGAGGGTCTTCCCGGCCGCGTCCAGCCGCAATACCTGCTCGACGACGCCGTCGTAGGGGCGGACCAGCTCATCGTGATGGGCCAGGTTGTAATCGCGATACGTGTCGACCATCGCACGGATCTCGGCCTCGTCGCTCGTCCAGCGGCGGAACTGCACCCACAACGGGGTGCCCAACCCTTCCATCCAGACGTCGTCGCTCGGCTCTTCGCGACGGTGGATGCGCATCGTGTGCCGGTAGGAGCGGAGAATCAGATCGATCGAATCAATCAGCGTCCCGTCGAGATCGAACAACAGCGTCGAGAACGGCACGCGGCGCTATCCGCCGCCGTTGTGCTGGAACCAGGCGCAGTCGGGGGCCAGCGGACAGGCGTCGCACCGCGGCGCCGTCCGGCAGATTTCCTGCCCGTGGCGCCGCAGCAGCTGGTGGGCCTGAATCAGCCAGTTGTAGTCGCGCGGCAGCTCCGGGGCGAGCGCTTCGCTCACCTGACGATAGGCCGCGGGCCCCGAGCCGGGCTTCCCGTAGCCCAGGCGCTGGAGCACGCGGAGGCCGTTCGCTTCCGGCGCGAGGACCGCCTGGGTGCGGCAGAACAACAGGATCCGTTCCGCCCCCGTTTCACCGATACCCTTGAATCGCTTGAGCAGTTTCTTGGCCTCTGCCGGGTTCTCGCGCACCAGGGTCCGGACGCGGGCCAGACCGATCTCGATCATCAGGTCGGCCGCCTCCTGCAGCCGTGACAGGCGCGCGGCGGCATTGGGGCCTCCCGGCGCCAACAGCTCGAGCATCTTGGGCTTCGGCGTCCGCAGGATGGCTTGCGGGGTCGTGCCGATTTTCTGGCGCAGCGTCCGGAACACGATCGCCCGTTGCTCGTCGTCGGGTACGGCCGCCACGTGCTCCCAGATGATCCATTCGAACGGGCCGCTCGGGATGGGTCTCTTGGGGCGGCCGTAGAGAGTGCGCAGGCGATCGATATAGGCCCGGAGGGGCAAGACAGGGTGTCGCATCGGACATTAAAATTGCCTACACAGACCGAAACGTGACACCCCATCACCCGCCTACGTCGGAATCTCCCAATTGGCAAGGGGTAGTCGGCCACCGGGTCGGGAGTTCCGACCCGATCGGACCAGGAGCACGGCCGCGACCAGCTCCGGCTGTGGTGCCTCCGGCAGGGTGGCGAGTGGTGGCAGCCCCCGGTGCCAGGCCAAGAGGTCGCGGATGCCGAGCGCCCGACGCTGGGTAACCAGGTCCTCCAGCAGCAACGCTTCGCCGGCGGTCTGACCCCCGGACAGCCGTGAGATGAGGGCGTCGATCTGCGCCAGCCGGTCGTGCCGTCCACCGCGGGCTTCCCGACGGGCGGCAGCGAGCGCCAGCGGAACCAGCCGGCGGCCGATGCGGTCGCGGTCAGCGGAGCGCCATCGGGCTGCGGCGATCGCTCTCAGCCGGTCGCGGAGCAGCGGCAGCGCCGTTCGGACGGCCTTCGACACGGAGGCCCGGTCGAGCGGACGCGGCGACGCATGCATGGCCCGATCGAGCAGCGCCGTAGCCCGCATCGGGTCGGACGCGGCCTTCCCTCCTTCAACCACGATCGCCTCCGCGTCCGCCCCGAGTCGGACGATCAGGACACAGGCGTCGATGTCAGCGATCACGGCCGCCGCGCTCGCGGATGGGGTGGGGGTCGAGCTCCCGCCGGCAAGCCGTTGCAGGCTGTCGCACCAGTCGAGCGGTGCGACTTCCGCTCCGACCCCGGAGATCCGCTCCACCTGCGCCGCTCCCGCGTGGAGCTGCGCCGCGACCTTGGTCGCGAGACGTTGCTCGAGTGCCAGGGCGCGGACGAGTGGCTCGGGTGGGAGGAAGGCGATGGTCTCGATTTGATCGTGCAGCGATGCGAGCCGGTCGATTCGACCAACGCGTTGCGCCAGACGAGCGGGGCTCCACGGGAGGTCATAGTGAATGACCCGCTCGGCGTCCTGGAGGTCCAACCCCTCGCTGAGCAGATCAGTCGCGATCAACACATCGACGACACACGCGGGTGAAGGCGCGGCGGCACGCTGTGCCCGTGGTGCAAACGCTCCGAGGACCTCTTGCCGGGACACGCGATCGACGCCCAACCAACCCGAGCGCCCGGACACGGCCCCGACCCGGAGTTGCCGCATCAGGCGGCGTCGGAGGTGATGAACCGTGGCGGCCGCGGTCGTGAACACGATCGTCTTGCCGGAACGATCGGCGAGCAGCCGCTCCAGCGCTTCCGCTTTGGGGTCGGGCGCAGGGCGGAGCTGCCTCAGCCAGGAACGGAGCGCTTCGAGATCTCCCCCTCCGTCCGGCTCGACGAAACTCTCCTCGAGCAATAGCGGCAGCAAGGCGAGCTGTAACTCGGGGCCCTCGGTCGCCGGAAAGAGCTGCCGGAACTCGCGGGCGCCGAGTCGGCGGCTCACTCGCGCGGCTTCGAGCGACACCTCGCAGAACGCTTGGTAGCGGCGGAGGCTCTGGATCAGAGCCGTCATGCTCGAGGCGAACTGGCGCAACAACATCAACCGGAACAGGGGGGCCGCCCCGCCCGGTGGCCGCAGCTGCCTGACGGCGTCGACGATCGGGGATACGAACGCCGGTGCCACCGTCGCCGCACGGATCGTGAGCGTCGACTGACGGGAAGGGAACCGCAGGTCCGCCCAGCCCTCGGCGACGCGCCGCCGCGAGCGAGCGACGAGCAGGCGAGCGAGGGCGGGTAACACCGCGGGCGACGGCACCGGGTCCCGCGCGACTCGTGCGAGCGATGGCACCCCGAGCCCGACCAGGGCATCGTCACGCAGGAACAGGCGCAGCAGGTGCAGCAGGTCTCCGGGACGGTTGTGCACCGGTGTGGCGGTCACCAGCAGGACACGAGCGCCGACCGCGAGGCGGGCCAGCGCGCGATACCGTCGCGTGTCGGGCGCGCGGAAGCGGTGCGCCTCGTCGACGATCAGGAGCGGCGCCGCTTCGGCTCCTGGTCGTCGAGCCAATCTTTCGCGCGCGCGTTCCCGGCTGAGACTCTCATGAGTGAGCAAGCGTCCCACGATGCCGAGTCGACTCATCAGTGTGCGCCATTGCGGCACGAGCACTCCCGGAACCGCGACCGTGAGCGGCGCGTCGAGACTGCGGGCGACGGCCATCGCGACGTAGGACTTGCCGAGGCCCACCGCGTCCGCCAGAACCGCCCCGCCAAAACGGTCCAGTATTGCCAGTAACCGTGCGTGGGCGGGGATCTGATGGGGTGCAAGCCACGTGGGCGTCGTGGGCGCGTGCGTCGGGAGGTCGAGCATCGTGCGCGCCGCTGCGCGGCACGCCGTCTCGGGTGACACCTCGGGTCCGACCGCGAGGAGCAGCGCGAGCGGCTCATCGAGGCCCTCGAGCGATTCAGCGAGGATGTGGGGCGAGCTGCTCCAGGGCACGCCGGTCCGCCTCATCGATTCTGTAGAGTTCCGCGACGATCGCGTCGGCCGGCTCGCAGCGCCGGCCGTGTTCGGCCAGCGCGTGCCAGCAGGCGTCGTCCATCTCCGGCAGCGGCAGTGCGGCGACCACCCGTGCGTTGAAGCGGCGAAACCCGCCCCGCGCCGGATCGGCCGCGAGCCGGGCCAGCGCGGTACACCAGCGCGTGTTCAGGAACGCCGCGAGAGCGTGCGCATCCTCGTCGCTGTGCGCGGCGATGCCGTACACAGTGTTGAGGGGAACGACCTCGGGGGGTGCGACCGCCGCCTCCAACGCGCGCGCGATATCCGGCCAGAGCACCCGATGCACCGCGAGGCCGAGGCGCGTCCGGAACAACTGCCATACAGGACCTGAGCGATAATCCGAGCGACGCTGCAGTCGCCCGGTGTGCGGAGCGAAGCGTTCGGCTAACGACGGCGGCAGGCGCTCGAGCGGTCGGCCGTGGGCATCGTGTGTCCACAGGACGTACACTCGCGGCGTCACGCGCCAGCGGGCGAGATCCCGGCCGCGCACGGCCGGTCTGGCGCCCTCGACCGGCTCATCCACTACGAACAACGCGTTGGCGCCGGTCTTCACGCCCAGCTGTGGCGGCCATCGTTCGCCGAGCGCGCGGTGCTCTCGCGCCAGTCGCCTGGCGACAGCCGTGGCGTCGGGGACGAGAACCCATGGACCGGACGCCTGCAGGTGGTGCTGCAGAAGCTGAGCGTCCTGAGACGACGGGCCCAGGGTTCGGGCGCAGCTAGCCCACGGTTCCGGCTCACGCCGCGCGGCGATCAGAGCCATCGGATACACCGCGGCTCCGAACGCCGCGGCCACGGACTCGTCCAGGGGAGCCACCCGCTCGATCCGCGTGCCTTCCGCCAAGCGCCGCCGCAGCCGTTCGGCGTACCCTGCGGTCGCGAGCTTGGCTGGAACGAGCAGCGCGACGACGCCGCCGGGCGCGGCCAGCTCCAGAGCACGCTCGCAAAAAGCGACCGAGAGGTCGGGGACGTGGGCGAAGCGGCCCTCGCCACCCGGGCGCCAGGTCGAGTACCGACATGCGAGGACTTCGCGCACGCGCGCGGGCAGCCGCTCACCACGGATCCAGGGTGGGTTGCCGAGCACAATGTCGAAGCCGCCCGCGGCGATGAGATCGCCAAAATGCGATTCGACGCTGAAGAACGGTGTTCCACCCTCGCGCGCGAGGCGCCGCCGGGCGGAGCGGAGCTGCATTCGAGCGACACGGAGGCGGCGCAATCGGACCCGCTGCGGGGCGTCGAGCCTCACCCGATGGCCGAACAAGTCGCGACCACGGGCGAGGGCGAGGAGCTCGCTGATGCCGCGCTCCAGCGCGGTGAGAGCCCGGTCGTACAGCGCACCAGCCAGATCGCATTCCGCGCGCGCCAGGTCCCGCGCGGCCAGACGCTTGGCCGGCCCGGAGAGCGGGAAGATCCTCCGTCGCCGCTCGGCGAGATCGGCACATGCGCGGGAAACTCCCGTCGGTGGACCTGAGTCCGTGAGGGCGGCCGCCACCGTGTAGGGGTCGAGGAGGGCGTCGCCGACCCGCAGGTGACCGTCCAGGTTCGGCAGCGGGGCCACCGCCCCGATGTCGACAGCCATGTCTCCGGAGACGAGCGCGAGCCAGAGGCGCAGCTCGGCGAGCCGCACCGCGGTGGGCGACAGGTCCACGCCGTAGAGCGACGCTGCGATGATGTCGCGCCGCAGCGCCGGCGTATCCCGCTCACCGGCAGCGGCTCTCAGGCGGACCAGCTCGTCGAGTGCGCCGAGCAGAAAGGCGCCCGAGCCGGCGGCGGGGTCGAGCACCGTGAACCGGCGCAGGTCAGGGGGGTCGGCGGGTGGGGAGCCGTGATACACCCAGCGCTCGGCGCTCAAGCGAGAAAGGCCGGCGCGGTGCACCAACGCGGCGACGAGCGCAGCGCGAACGACTTCCCGCACCAGCGACGCGGGTGTGTAATAGCTACCGCTCGACTGCCGCTCGCCTGGATCCATGACCCCTTCGAACACCCGGCCGAGCATGTCGGGGGCGACGCGCGCCTCCGCGTCGCTCTCGCGCACCGAAAAGTGGAAGCGCTCGAACACGTCATCGAATGCATCGCGCCAGTCGGCGTTGCGCCACAGCGTCGGTCCGTGACGGCGCTCGAGTGGCGTGGCCTCGAACAGTCCCCCATTCAGAAATGGGATGCGTCCGAGAATGCGCACCGCCGCCCCGCGCTCGGCCGGCGCGCGGTTGAGCGCGCCGAAGCAGAGCGGGTGGAGCGCGGCCCGATGGAAATGCCGGCCCCGAGCCATGGTGCGCTCCAGCAACGCCGGCAGGTAGCGGCGGTCGCCGTCCAACCAGCCTTTCTCCTGCACGAAGTAGAGAAACAGGACGCGCGTGAGCGCGGTGAGGGCCAATGCGTGACGCTCCGCCCGGTTGCGCGGGGCGCTCAGCGCATCGGTGAATCGCTCCACCAGGAGCCGGAAGGAGCGGAAGAACCGGGCTGTGACCGCCTCGCTGGCGAGCGTATCGCCCACCCGCAGGGAGAGCGCGAGGGCGGTTTCCCCAACGCGTGGTGAGAGGCGTTCCAGTGTGGCGAGGGCGACCGCCGTCGGGTGCTCGAGCGTCGTGGTCACGAGCCGTACTGAGAGCGGACGGGCCGCTGTCGCGCGCCAGGAGGCCAGCGTCAGCCGGCGCGGCGTGCCGCCGAGCGCACACACGAGTCCACGGTCGGTCGCCACGGCGAGCCGGCGGGCACCGGCACGAGCCGCACTCTCGGGATCGCGGGCTTCCAGCGCGATGACGCGGAACGCTTCGTGCCGGGCCACGAGCGCGGCGCCCGTCACGCCGGCGGTCGCGACCTCGGCCGAGCCGAGCCAGGGCCCGGGTGGGACGGTCTCCCACGCCGCCTGATAGCCGAGCACGCGAAACAGGTCGCGGAGATCGGAGATCTGCTCGGTGCGGGTGAGAAGCTCCCGAAGCACCACGGGCCCCTCGGTTCGAAGGGGCGCAACATGATGCGCGAGGGTCGGGAATCAGGTATCGGAACGACGCTGCAGCGATCGAAAAACTGCGGGCGCTGGGGGCGGGGAGCAGTCCGCTCCCTGCCCCCTGCTCTGTGCACCCTGCTCTTAGGCCTTTCTCAGGTGAATGCTGCCGTTCACCGTGGACAGCTTCAGCTGGCGCCCGCCCGAGCCGATCGTGCCGCGCATGTGCCGCGGACCGAACTTGCCGGTCACGGTGAGCGGGAAATCCGTTTCCAGGTCGCCGTTGACCGTCTCGGCGCTCACTTCGGCGCTGAGGTTGTCGGGCAACGTCAGGGTGATGCCGCCGTTTACCGTGCTGAACTCGGCCTCGGACGACCAGTCGGCCCGCCCCATGGCGGCGCGGATCGATCCGTTCACCGTGCTGGCCTCGACGTGCCCCGCGGCCGAAACGTCGATGCTGCCGTTGACCGTGCTCACGAGGGCATCGGCGCCCAGATCCTCCGCGTCCACATCACCGTTGACCGTCTCGCCGCTGAACGCGATGCCGGCGGGCAGCTTGATGGTGAAATCGACGGTGACGTCGTTGTTTTCGGTCGATGAGCTCCAGCGATCGCCGGGCTCGCAGCTGTTCGCGTGCCGCGCGCGCCGCGGTGTAGGGTACACGGCACAGATGGTCACGCCGTCCTCCGACGGGACGACTTCGATCTTGACCTCGTCGGGGTCGTCGCGGCGCGAGGTCTTGCGCGCGCTCACGTCGATTTGGTCACCCGTCGTCGCCATCGCCCGGATGCTGCCGTTGACGCCCTTGATCTCGAGTCGCTTGCCGGCCGCGAGGCGTCCGTTCCAATGGAAGTCCTGGGCCGCGGCGGGAGCCGCTACCAGCAGTGCGGCGAACAGCGCTGCCGGAATCTGCCATACGGTGACGCGCATGTGCTTCACTCCTGTCCCTGATCGTGGATCTGCCCGGGTCTGCACAGCTTGATGCTGCCGTCGAACGATTCGAGCTCCAGCCGAGCGCTCCCCGAACCCAGCGTGAAGGTGAAGCGATGCTTCATCTTGTCCTTGAGCTGCAATGGGAAGCACGCTTCGAAGTCTCCGCTGAACGTCGCCACGGAAATCGTGGCGTTCGTCCGCTCTGGAATCGACACCGAGACGCTGCCGTCATGCGATTGGAAGCGGTAGCGGCCGCCGTCCTTGATCGTTCCGTCGTACTCGATGCTGCCGTCCACCGAGGACGCGTCCACATCCGCGGACTCGATGTCGAGCAGGGTGATCTCGCCGTCCACCGTCTCCGCCGTGATGTCGCCGGAGCAGTCCTTCACCGAAATGCTGCCGTCCACCGTGTTGAGCTCGATGTGTCCCTTCGCGCCTTCGAGGGTTATTTCACCCTCGACGGATTTCAGCGAGATGTTGCCGCTCCCCCCCACGACGCGAATCGAGCCCTCCACGGTTTCAACCGTGACCTCCGCTTCGGTCCCCTCGATGGTGACCTCGGCGGACGGCGTACCGGACACCGAGAGCGGCAACCACGTCGGCACCAGAATCTCGTAGTCCACCATGGCCGGACCGTGCCGGGACGACGCGCTAATGCGCACCGTCGGGCCCTCGGTGGTGACCGTGACGTAGTCCCGGCTCCCGTGGGTGGCACGGACGCGAACCGAGTTCTGCCGCCACGTCTTGATCACGACCTCGCCGCCGAAGTCGCTGACGTCGAGCCGCTGGCCCTGGTGCACCGCGAACGACGTATCGGTGTCCTGGACCAGTGCCAACCGCGCGACGGCGAAGAGTGCCAACAACATGTTCGCTCCTTCTCTATGTGCGTGGGGCGGCGATGCGATTCGCCTCCCGCAGGAATTCGAGTTTGTGCCGCATCGTGTCGGCGAGATGATGGTTCAAGTATGCGCTCTGGGGATCCGTCACCAGCGCCCGACTCGCCTCGGCGATCGCGGAATCGATCACGGCCAGACTATGCTCGAGCTTGTGCACGGTCGCCGGGTTGAGCTGTCCGGTCCGCTGCCCCTCCGCCAGCGCCAGTCGCAGCTGGTCGACCGCGAGGTCGACGCTCGAATCCGCTTTGGAGCTCCACACGGCGGTCTGGATGCTCGGCATAGCAGAGGGTGTGCGCGCGGAGGGGCCCGGGCCGCGGTCCCGACGCTGTGCAAGACGGGCGACTCCGGCGGAAACGACGATGAGCGCGATACTGGCGGCGATGAGCTGCGGCACGGTGAAACTGATCCGCCGCCGCGCCCGCCGGGCCGCGAGGTCGTCGGTCGAGACTCCGATGCGGGCGGCGATCCCCGGCCACAGATCCCGGGTCGGCGGCCGGTCGTCGAGAGCCTGGGCGCGTCCAACCACGCGGCGCAGCTCGTCGAGCGTGGTGGCGCAACTCTCACACGTCGCGAGATGCGACTCGAGCTCCAGACGCTCAGTCGCGTCCAGCTCGTCGTCCAGGTATTCGGAAAGTCGATTCGTCCACTGGTCGTTCATACGACGCTCCTGCGTTCTGCTCCGTACACCAGCCTACCGATCGAGGTGCTTCCGCAGCGCCATCCGCGCATGGTGCAACTGTGACTTCGAAGTCCCGGGGACGATTCCCAACAACTGGGCGATCTCCTCGTGGCGATACCCCTCCACGTCGTGGAGCAGGAACACCTGTCGCGCTCCATCGGGTAGCCGGCTCAACGCCTCTTCGAAATCGAGGCCGTGCTCCGGCGCGACGTGGCGGCTCGGCACCAGCTCCAGCACCTCAGGATTATCGTGAAACCGCTTTCGCTCTCCACCCACGGTCTTGCGCCGGCCCAAGACGACGTTCACGGCCAGACGGTGCAGCCAGGTTCCGAAGGCGGCCTCGCCACGGAACGTGTGCAGCTTCTCCCAGGCGCGGACGAACACGTCCTGAGTCACGTCCTCGGCGTCGCCCGAGTCCAGCATACGCCGGACCAGGCCGCTGACCCGCGGGACGTGACTGCGATACAGCCGCTCGAAGGCGCGACCGTCGCCGCTCTGGGCGAGTGCTACGTCCGCCGCTTCGCCGTCCATCGCCGCCGTGGTCGCATCGGTGATCGGTGCTCGCACTCCCGGGCCTTGGTGATCCATGCACGAGTTTGGATAGATACAGAAGGCCCCAAGGTTGCAGCGTGAACCGGCCCGCCGCCAGGCTGTTTCACGCACTTTTCCGCGTCGGGGCGTACATTTGCACCGTATGGCACCCGCCATCTCTACCGTCGCGGCGATCGGGCTGGCGCTGGGAATCAGGCATGCGTTCGAGCCCGATCACCTCGCCGTGGTGTCGACGCTCGCGACGCGCCAGGCCTCACCCCTCGCGGCTGCCCGTCTTGGCCTCGTCTGGGCCGCGGGGCACACGGCGAGTCTGGGGGTCGTGGTGCTGGCCGTCATCCTCACCGGTGTGCGCCTCCCGGCCGCGCTCTGGCCCGTGGCCGATCTCCTGGTGGGCGCGCTGCTGGTCGTCCTGGGGGGCTCGGTGCTCTACCGGTACGGGCGCGGCGCCTGGCATCTGCACGCGCATGCCCACGGGCCGGAACAGAGCAGCCATCTTCACTTACACAGCCACTCGGCTGGTTCGGCGCATGAGCATCGGCACCCACGTGGCGATGTGCGTCGCTCGCTGGCGTTCGGCCTGTTGCACGGTTTGGCGGGCAGCGCGGCCATCCTCGTCCTACTCGTCGCGGCGGCGCCGACCCGCGGTATGCAGGTCGCCTATTTCTTGGCGTTCGGTGTCGGAACGGGCGTCGGGATGTTGAGCGTGTCGCTCACGCTGGCGGGACTGGTTCGAGCGGCGTCTCGGCAAGGTGTCCGCTGGGCGCGGGCGCTGCACCTCGGAGCGGCGGCCGCGAGCGTGGTGGCGGGAGGCGCGCTCGCGGCGACCACGGTGCAGCAGCTGCTGGTGCGGTAACACCCGCGCGGCTCAACCGCGCGGCTCTTCCTCTATAGCCGTCCGTACACGCGTCCCTTCCATTCAACGCGACGCCGTCCGCGCCACGCCGACCGCAACATGATGTAGGCGACCATGCTCGCTCCGAACGGGTACAGCAGGGCGAACGCGACGGGCGCTCCCTCGCGGCGGTACACCTCGAGCCAGGTGAGCAGCGAGGCCGCCATCGCGAGAAGCGTGAAGTCCCATCGAAACATCAGCCAGGCGAGCGGCGGGCCGACCCAGGCGAGGACCGGGACCCACATGACGTACGGCAGCAGGCCCCGGAGCAGCGGGAATGGGGGCATCATGAGCGGGGCGCCGAGCGCCAGGTTTTTCGACCACCCCTCGACGATCGCGCCGAGGGAGCGGTACATGCGGGTGCGCATGAACTCTTCGGCGTGGAGCAGGAAGATGTCGCGTCCCCGGAGGGCGTACAGCTGTGCCAGGGCCACGTCCTCGGCCACGGTATCCTTGACGGCGGCGTGGGTGCCGATCGCTGCGTAGGCCAACCGGTTGGTGAGGACGAACTGACCGTTGGCGATCGCGTTCCACACGACGCGCGTGCGATTGACGCGGCGCAGGTCGCCGACCCGCGCCTGCAGAGCGAAGAAGACGTGCGGCTGAACGAGCCGCTCCCAGAAGGACTCCATCTCCTGACGCGGGAGCACGGAGACGAGATCGACATGCTCGTTGCGCAGCGCGGTCACCGCCCGAGGGATCAGGGCGGGGTCCTGCCACGTATCCGCATCGGCGAAGAGCAGGAGATCCCCCGTCGCCGCGCGGTATCCCTGGACCAGCGCCCAGGGTTTTCCATACCATCCCTCGGGCAACTCGGCTCCGCGGACCACTCGGAGCCGGCCCCGGGCTTCCGGCGCCGCGGCGATCCACTCCGCGATCCCGGCCGTGCCGTCGCTCGAGCGGTCGTCCACGACGATCACCTCCAGGTGCTGATACTCCGACTGGAGCACGGAACGCACGCAGCGCTCGATATTCGCCGCTTCGTTGCGTGCGGGGATGATGACGGACAGGGACGGACCGTCCGGCAGCGGCGCATAGTTCCAGAGCCGCGGGCTGCGCACCGCGTATCGCCGCACGACGACCAGCAGCACGACGATCCACGGCGCGGCAAGGAGCAAGTCCATCGCCAGATGAGTAGGCACGCTAGATTCTCCGGCAGGCGAATCTAGGGGTGATCGAGGACAGGGGAAGGCCAGTGGCGGTGATCGCATGACTTTTGACCGGGTGCGCCGGGCGCTGGCCGTACACGCCCCGCAGGAAATCGACGCCCCCGAGGCTTTGCCGGCAGCGGTGGCGCTCATTCTCATCAAGCGACACGACCTCGAGGCGCTATTCATCAAGCGGGCCGTGCGGGCCGGCGATCCGTGGTCCGGCCAGGTCGCCTTTCCCGGCGGCCGGTACGAGTCGACCGATGTCGACTTGCGGGCGACGGCGATTCGCGAGGCGCGCGAGGAGACCGAGGTCGAGCTGTCCGACGCCGAGCCGTTGGGCGTACTGGATGATCTGTATCCGCGTACCCCGACCCTGCCGCCGGTGCGTGTCCGGCCGTTCGTATTCGGGCTGGCGGGCACGCCGCGACTGGCGCCGAGCAATGAGGTGGAGCGCGCGTTTTGGGTCCCGCTCACCCGATTCCGCGAGGCCGGCGTGCGCCGCGAGGTGAACCTGTTCCTGCGTGGCGAGGACCGGGTCTTTCCGGCCTACGATCTAGGCGAGGACCTGATCTGGGGCATGACCGAGCGGATCCTCACGCCGTTTCTCGAGCTGATCGGCCACGCGCCTTAGCCTCACGCTTCACACGGTCCAGCTTGCGTGCGGTTGCGACCCGGGCGGGCACATA
>Ga0307281_10000021_pt1 | contig 38156 bp, 36 predicted proteins | sample ER_DNA_120_FD_194486 | JGI IMG/M metagenome (GOLD analysis project Ga0307281, IMG submission 194486) | Bulk soil microbial communities from the East River watershed near Crested Butte, Colorado, United States - ER_DNA_120 | ecosystem: Environmental > Terrestrial > Soil > Floodplain | place...
ATCGTGGCCGCCCTGGGCCCGCCCGAGCCGGTCGATCCCTGACTTGATCTGGGCCACACCGCGCCCTGCCGTCCGGAGTCCCTGGAGGTACCGGGTCTGGGCATGGGTCGGGAGCGGGGGGGGAGGGGGCGTCGACTCGACCGGGGGCGTCGACTCGACCGGCGGGGGGGGTGGTTGTTGCCCCGAAAGCGATGCCGCAGCGAGTGCCGCGGCGAGCAGGGCGGTTGGAACTCGAACTCGCATGCAAAGCCCTCGCATCTTCCCATCGATTCTGAAGTTATCTGTCACTCTGGCCACATTGCGCCAGCCATGGGTTATAATCCCTCCATGAGTGTTCCCGCAACCACCCGCATGTCGAAGACGTTCGATGACCGCGCCGAGGCGCTGAGTCATTTCTTCGCGCGCGCGGCCGAGGCCCCACGGTTCATCGCGTTCGATGATGCCGTCGGGTGCCCGCTCGACCAGGCGCTGGCGGTCGTCGAATGGACCGAGGCCGCCGGGATCCTGCACGATGACGATCTCGTTCACGCGGCTTGGATCCGGACCGATTCCGCGGCAGCGGTGGTCGAGCGCCGCGAAGGGGAGCAGCGCTCGTTCGCGTATTTCGGCCCGCGGTTGGATCAACCCTACGCTGACCCGGGGGAGTGCGAGCTGATCTACGACGGCCCCGGCGTGCGTGCCTACGCGTTCGCTGAGCGGGGACATGCGCTGGCGCATTTCCTGCGCGCGACGCAGGGGACCGGCGCCATCCTGGCCCTGCTCGGCCGTCGCGCGCCGGAGCTGCGGCACGTGCGGCGCTGGCTCAAGGAATTGTTCAACGCGCCGCCGGCCGGCGAGCATCGTTCCACACAACTCGTCGCCGGATGGTTCGCCACCTCCGGCGCGGGGTGTCTCTTCCTCCCGGCCCAGGCCGGCGAGCCATACTCCTACTGCGAAGTCGGCATCGACTCCTGAAATGATCACGCTGGTCCTCGCGCTCGCCGTCGCCCTGCAGGCGCCGGACAGCGCTCGCGCCGCGCGCTGGGAGCACGCGCTGAGTCGGACGGCCGATTCCCTGAATCGTATCCGCGGCGCGACCGCCGGCTTCCGGGTCGATCTCGGGAGCGCCTCTCACGACCTGATCCTGGTACGTGCCGCGCACGTGCGGGCGACCTGCGGCGCGGCCAACGCTCCCCTGAAGGCAATGGAAGCCCTCCTCGACGGCGAGGTGTATAGTCCCCGCGCGCAACGTGAGCAGGCGCAACTGCGGTCCGGCAGCATCGGCCTGCGCCGAGCGCTCGAGCGCTGCGAGCGGGAGTGGCGGACGCTCGAGCAGCCGCCTGTGAGCGATGCGGATAGTCTCCGCGCCTGGGGACCGTATCGCAGCGCCCAACTGGACACGGCGCTGGGACGCTACCTGGCGCTGGTTCGTTCGTTCATGAAGCAGGCTGACTTGATCAAGAAGCGCCCGGCGCTCTGATGTGGGAACGTGGAAGTGTGGATACACAACTCCACACTGTGTGGACGGACGTCGTAACGACCGCAACTGACCACGCTTAGGTTCCACACTCGGTGCACATCGAAGTTAGCTAACCCGAAGAAAGATCGGCACTTGCGCGATTTCTAGGAGCTCCTACATTGTCTCCCACGTCGCGCGGGGAAGGGTTGGGGCCACGTGTCTCAGCAACGCCTGCACGATGCAGTTCGAGCGGAAATTCCGGGGAGGGCGCCGACGCAACAAGGGCTCAGGCGCCCGTCGATCCGGGAGGATCTCTCCGGCTCGAATCGCGGGGGCCAGTCGCGTGCCCCAGCCACGTCGAAGTTGTGCCTCGACGTGCAGTGCGGAAGGTCGGTCCGCGACCCGATCTGACCCGCAGCACTCGCACCGGTGAACCGTGCGGCCCGGCCAGGCCGTGTGGGGATGGAAGCCGGAGCTCCTGATCGCCCTACCGAGCGACGCAACAGTCAACCGGCGGCGGCAGGATGAAGAACGGAGGGAGCAATCCCCCGGCTCCGGGTAACCGATGTGCGGAGCCCCCGGGCGGCCTATCGCGCCGTTCCGGGGGCTTCGATTTCCCCCCCAGTTTGACGCTCCGGGTGGTGATAGGGTCACATGGGGACGCATGCGCTTGGTCCTCGTCACCGAGTTCTACTACCCCCACCTCGGTGGGGTGACCGAACATGTCCATCACCTCGCCCTCGAGCTGCGCCGCAGAGGTCATGACGTCACCATCCTGACGTCGCACATGCGGGGCGAAGGTACCGACCCGCCGTTCCTCCGACGCTTGGGCACCAGTCGGGTCATCTATTCAAACGGGGCCTTCGCCCGGATCACGACCGGCTGGTGCCTCACCCGCCGCATCGAAGGGCTGCTGCGGGAGACCGGTGCAGACCTGGTACACGTCCAGGACGGGCTCGCCCCGGTGCTCGGGCCGCTGGCGGCGAACGCGGCGGGACGCCTGGGGATTCCGGTCGTCGCGACCTTCCACAGCTGGTTCCCTCGCTCGATCGGGTGCCGCGTGTTCCGCCGCCCCTTGCAGCGGCGTCTCGACCGCCTCGCGGCATGCATCGCGGTGAGCGAGCCGGTCGTCGCGGCGCTGTCCCGCTATTTCACCGCCCCCTGGGAGATCATCCCCAACGGCGTCGACGTGGACCTGTTCAGTCCCAACGGCCGGCGTCCCACCGATTACCTCACCCGCGGACCACGTCTCCTGTTCTTGGGTCGGCTCGATCCTCGCAATGGGCTCGACACGATTCTGGCGGCCATGCCCCGGATCCTGGAACGCTATCCCGACACCCGGCTGGTGGTCGCGGGAGACGGACCGCTGCGCCGGGTCTATGAGCGCGTCGCCAGACCACTCGGCGCGGCGGTCTGGTTCGTCGGGCGGGTGAACGGAGAACGCCCCCACTATTACGGCACGGCTGATCTTTACCTGTGCCCATCCACCAAGGCGTCGTTCGGCATCACATTGCTCGAGGCGATGGCGTGCGCGACCCCAATGCTCGCCTCGGACATTACCGGCTTCCGCGAGCTCGTGGCGGGCGGCGGGGAGGCGGCTCTCGTGCCTCCTCGAGAGCCCGCAGCCTGGGCGGACGCGGTGGTGAGCCTGATCGGTGATCCGGGCCGGCGCGCGGCAATGAGCGAAGCCGGCCGCACCAAGGCCGCCGGTTTCGCGTGGCCCCGCGTCTCGGACCGCGTCCTCGCTGTGTACCAACGGGTGCTGAGATGATCCTACCGCTCGCGGCGACGGCGGCCGCAGTCACCGGAACCCTCTCCTGGGGCACGTACGCTCCCACCAGCCCGCTATTCGGGCGCGTGACGTCGCGCGGGCCGCGGCACGGGCGAACGCTGTATCTCACATTCGACGACGGGCCACGCCCGGGAGTCACGGAGCGGATCCTCGAGACGCTGGCGCGGGAGCGAGTGCCGGCCGCGTTCTTTCTCGTCGGGGCCACGGTGCGGCGGCACCCGGCGACGGCGCGCGCAATCACCTTGGCGGGACACGAGATCGGCAATCACACGCGATCCCACCGCAAGTTGCACCGGCTCGGCCCGGCGAGCATCCGCGAGGAGCTCGTTGGGGGCCACAAGGACATCGTCGAAGTCACGGGCGAGATCCCGCGCGCCTTCCGCGCGCCGCATGGGTACCGCAATCCGTTCGTCGCGCGCGTCGCCCGGCGCCTGCGGTACCGGACCTTCGGCTGGACCTTCGGGGTCTGGGACTCCGACCGTCCACCTGCCGCGGAGATCCGTCGCCGCGTGCGCGTGAAACTCAAACCCGGCGCCATTATCCTGCTCCACGATGGGGATGGGTACGATCCTGAGGGGTCGAATCCCCGGGGCGACCGCACGCCCACGGCCGAGGCGCTCCTGGGGATCATTGCCGATGCGCGGGCGGCAGGCTACGATTTCCATCCCCTCGTGGAGCTGTTCGGGTGAAACGGTGGATTTGGGGGCTGATCGTCGTCGCCGGCCTCGGCGCGGCGGTGCGGCTGATGTGGCGGTTCCCGTGGCCCGAAACCGGGGCGGCGATGGCGGCGATGCACCCGCTGCTGCTGCTGGCCGCGCTCGGGGTGAACCTGCTGTCCCCGCTCGCCAAGGGCTGGGCCTGGCACTTGCTGCTCCTGCCGGTCGCGCCGCACCGCTGGCGCTCGGCGCAGGAGGCGACGCTCGTCGGATCCGCAATCAACTCCATCAGCATGGGCGTGACCGGAGACGCCGCGCGCGTGACGCTGCTGGTGCGGCGCGAGGCGGTGCCGGTGAGAACGACGGTGTTGTCGGTGGCGTGGACGCGCGTCGTGGAAGGCGTGGGGCTGGCACTCTTCCTGGTCCTGGCCCCCTTGCTCATTCGTCTCCCGGCACCACTGCGCGGGCTGCAGCTGGGGGCCGCGGTCGCATTGGCGACGGTGTTCGCGCTGTCACGCTTCGGACGATGGGCCCGCTTGATCGCTCGGCTCCCGCGTGTCTTGCGGGACCCCGTCGCGGTCCTCGCCCGCATGAGCGTGGGAACGCGGCTCCTGGCCCCGGTGCTGTTCACCCTGGCGAACTGGATCGTCCAATGGGCGACGTATGATCTGGTGCTTCGGGCAGCTGGGTTGGGGCTCCCGGTCGCTGCGTCGCTCACGGCGCTGTTGGCAGTAAACATCGGCGGGATCGGCAGGCTCACGCCCGGGAACCTGGGGGTCACACAGGCGGCCGTGGTCGGAGCGCTGCTGCCCTTTGGTGTGGCGCCGGAGCGGGCCGTCGCCGCCGGCCTGGCCCTGCAGGCCATTCAGGTGTTGCCGGTGCTTGGCCTGGCCGCGGCCCTGGTGGGGTGGTCCGGGCTCCGCCGGCTGACGGCGGCCACAGCGGAAGAAAGGGACGCTTTTCGGGCAGCGGCCTAGAGCTCGACCTGGGCTCCCACTTCGAACACCTGGGTCGAAGGGATCTGGAAGAACGCCGTTGCCCGGAGCGCGTTGCGCGACATGAACGCGAACAGCCGCTCTCGCCACCGTGCCATTCCCGGGCGATCGGTCGACACCAACTCCTCACGGCCGAGAAAGAACGTCGTCCCCTCGAGCGGGATGATGAGGCGCCGCTCCTGACATCCGGCGATGATATCCAGGATGTTGGGGTCCTCCATGAAGCCGTACCGCGCCGTGACGCTGTGGAATCCCTTCCCCATATGCTTCACCGTCACGCGTTCGGCCTGCGCAACGTGGGGGACCTCCTCGGTCACCACAGTGAGAAACACCACACGCTCGTGCAAGACCTTGTTGTGCGCGAGGTTGTGCACCAGCGCCGGCGGCGTCCCGCCCGGGTTGCCAGACATGAACACCGCCACCCCCGGTACACGGAGCGGGGGGTCCGCCGCCAGGTCGGCCATCAGAATGTTCAGCGGCACCGATTTTTCCTGGAGACGCTTGGAGAGAATCTGCCGGCCGGTCTTCCAAGTAGCCATGAGGGTGTAAACACCCGCCGCGATCAACAGCGGGAGCCATCCGCCTTGCGGGATCTTGACGAGGTTGGCGCCGAAGAACGATAAGTCGATGAGCAGGAACGCGCTGGCCAGTAGCGTGGCGCGCCAGGGGCTCCAGCCCCACACTTCACGGCTCACGACGTGTAGCAGCAGCGTCGTGATCACCATTGTGCTCGTCACGGCGACCCCGTACGCACCCGCGAGGCCCGTCGAGGAGCGGAACCCGAGGACCACGGCGATCGTCGCCAGCATCAGCCACCAATTGACCGACGGGATGAAGATCTGGCCGATCTCCACCGACGAGGTGTGCTCGATCGAGACGCGGGGACAGTAGCCGAGTTGCACCGCCTGCCGGGTGAGCGAGAACGCGCCGGAGATCACTGCCTGCGACGCGATGACCGCGGCGGCGGTCGCCAGCACCACCATCGGGTACAGCGCCCACGGAGGCGCCAAATGGAAAAACAGATTCTCGGCTGCGCTCGGGTCCCGGAGGAGCAGCGCCCCCTGCCCGAAATAGTTGAGTAACAGGGCGGGCAACACCAGGGCGAACCAGACGAGCCGGATCGGTCGAGCTCCGAAATGGCCCATGTCGGCATACAGCGCTTCCGCGCCAGTGAGGATCAGGAACACAGAGCCCAGGATCAAGAAGCCGGGCAGGCGATTGCGGACGAAGAAATCGACCGCGTGCCAGGGGCTGATGGCCCCCAGCACTTCCGGGTGAGCGATGATCGCCGCGAGGCCGAGGGCGGCGATCGCGGCGAACCACAAGAACATCACGGGGCCGAAGATCGCCCCGATGCCCCCGGTCCCGCGCTGCTGCAGCAGAAACAGCCCGACCAGGATGACCACGGCCAACGGCACGATCCAGCCTGCGAACGCCGGCTGGCGGACGGTGAGTCCTTCCACGGCGCCGAGCACGGAGATCGCCGGCGTGATGACGCCGTCACCATAGAGCAGCGCTGCGCCGAACAGCCCGAGCAGCAAAATCACGTAACGGGGTTTCCGTCCGCCGCCGCCGCCGGGATGCGTCAGCGCCATCAGGGCCAGGATGCCGCCTTCGCCGCGGTTGTCGGCGCTCAACACGAAGGCGAGGTACTTCACCGAGACGATCAATACGAGCGACCAGAAGATGAGCGACAGCACGCCGAGGATGTTTGCGGGCGTCGGGATGATCGTGTTCGGCCCGAAGCAATCCTTGAGCGCGTACAGGGGGCTCGTCCCGATGTCGCCGTACACGATGCCCAGGGTCGCGATCGCAACCTTCCGCAAGTGCGCGCCTTGCGGCTCAGCTGGAACAGCGCTCGAGGTCACCGGTTACCTTCGCGTCTCGCCGAGCGTGCTACTGACCGGCCGCCGGAGCTTGCCTGCCCCAGTCGCTGGCGCCGCGGTAGGGCCGGCGGTTGTCCAGTTGCCAGAATCGCCTCTGAGAGACCAGGCCGTCGGCGAACGCATCAGCATCGCCTAGCGCCTCCGCCATGCTCGCGGTCTTCGCGCTGGCATTGTCGGCCCAGTGGAGGACTTCCGCTTCGAGGGTGAGCGGCGGCACGGGGCTGCCATATTCGAGACGGCCATGGTGCGACAGGATCAGATGCCGCAAGAGTTGCCGCTCCACGGGCGTGCAGGGGGGCTCTGGCGCCTCGTCGAGCCGCCGCTCCAGCATCATGGCCCCGAGCACCACGTGTCCGACCAGGTAGTGAGCCTCGGTGTAGTCGAAGACCCAGTCCCAGCTGTACGCCTCGACCTTGCCGATGTCGTGCAGCAGCGCGCCGGCGAGCACGAGCTCGGCATCGGCCCCGGCGGCTCGGGCGATCGTCCGGGCGATCGCGCCGACCTCGACCGTGTGCTGCAGCAGGCCGCCCAATGCGGCATGGTGGCCCGCGATGCTCGCCGGGCAGCGTTCGTAGCGGCGGCGAAAATCGCCATCCTCGTAAAACAGGCCGACCACGGCAGCGAGTCGGGGGGCGCGGATTTCGGCGCGCCACGCGTCCACCGTCTCCCACAGCCGGGCCACGTTCCCGACCGTGGGCATGAGCCGCCCCAGCTCGACGCTGGCGGGCGGCAGCAGCCGCAACGAGCTGACCCGCAGCTGCCGGTGGCCGCGGTAGTCGGCGACCTCGCCGAGCACCTGAACCACGTGGCCGCGCCGCACCCCTTCGATCATGGCCTGCTCGCGATCCCAGAAGGGCGCGCTCGAGAGGCGGCCGCTGGCGTTGCCGAACGTGAGAACCGTGCAGTCTCCGCCGTCGAAGCGCTTCTGCTCGGCGTCGAGCACGAGGAGGGTGTCCTGCACCCGCTCGCCGGGGCGCAGGGATGGCAGGTCGAGGACGGGGGGCATGGAGGCGGGGGGAAATATACGGGGAGCGGGGGCGGGGAGAGGGCCGTTTTCGCGCGTGCCGTAACCCCGTGTCGCACCGTCAGGAACCGCACTCCGCCCGTGTCCTTTTAGGGTCCCCACTCCCCCGTCTTCAGGCGCGGGAGATCCGTCTCCCGATCGTGCTCCTTGTGGAACGGCAGCCGGGGCGCGCGAATGGTGACGAGATGCGCGATCGAGTTCGCATAGTACTCGAGCAGCGGCCGACTGCGCGGCGGGATCACGAGGCTCGCCCCCTCGGCCACCACCAGGCGCCGCAGCCGTAACATGCGCCACGCCCGGTCCCACACTTCCTCGATCCGCGCGCCACCCCGCACCACCTTGCCGTTCACCTCCAGCAGGCGGTCGCGCAGGGTGTCCATCCGCTCGAGCAAAGCGTCACGACGGATCACCGATTGCTCGAAGGACAACAAGGCCGCTGCGACGAAGGGCACCGGAGTGACGGGGATGATGGCGCCGATGCGCCGCAGCATTTCGTCGGCCAGGTGTTGCAGCTCGGGGAGGCGGCGCTCCCGGGGCCATTCGAGCAGGCCAGGCGGTGCGGTCGCGAGCCACGCACGCAGACTCTGCGGCGTCCCGAAGTTCACGGCGACGCGTCCGTAGCGCTTGAGGCGGCCGGTCACGAGCCGGACGGTGTTGCCGAGAAGGTAGCTGGTCACGGTCGAGAGCTGAGCGAGGAGCCCGGGCCGGTCCCTCGGGTCCGTCAGCTCGCGGATCAGGGAGCGATCTTCCAGGACGCGGTCGTAGTTGAGCGCCACCGGCACGAACCACACATCCCGTTTAAAGGAGGGATCGAGCACCGACCGGCAGATGTAATCGAGCAGGCCGAGCTTCGGCGGACGCAACCGGCCGTCCCGCGTGAGCCCCCCTTCCGGGAAGATGCCCTGGGTGACGCCGTTGGTCGTGATGAGCTGCACGTAGCGCTCGAGCACCGCGTGGTACAGCGGCTCGCGGAATCGCCGCCGGATGAAGTACGCGCCGAACGACTTGAAGACGTATTCGAGCGGCCACGCGCGCGCCCATTCACCCACGGCATAGCTGACGTGCGTGCCGCGGGCCAGGACGTAGGCGACCACGATGTAATCCGCGTTGGACCGGTGGTTCATCAGGTAGACGACGACGTCCCGCTTGGGGATGCGGGCCAGCGCTGCCTCGTCCTGGTAGTCCACGCTCACCTTGTACAGCAGATTGACGAGCAGCTTCGCGACGTTGTAGCCGATCTTGTAGTAGGAGAGGACGTTGAGGTGCGGGACAATCTCGTCGATGTAGCCCGCGACGAGCCGCCACACCCGGGCCTCCGGGATCCCGTGCTCGCGGGCGTGTTCCGCGACGGACACGCCCACCACAGGATCGTCGAGCAAGGCCTCCTTGGCGAGCCGCCGCTGCTGCAGGTGATACCGGGCGAGGCGGGCGCGAAACTTGAGCACGGCACGCTGTGCCACGCGGCGGAGACGCGTGCGGGTGAGGTACAGGAGTCCGCTCACCGCACCGAGCGCCAGGACGCCGGTCAGCGCCCAGGAACGAGGGGTCACGAGGAGCGCCACGGGGAGCGCCCCGCCCTCAGGCGGCGGGAAACTGCCCCTCGGCTTTGAGTCGTTGGAACGCCATTCCCTTGAGGCGCGCGATGCGCACGGCCATCGGCGGGTGCGTCGCAAGCAGGTTGGCCACGGCGCCCTCGTGCAGGTTCATGCGCCGGCCCAGGGGATCCGCGATGCACAGGTGTGCCGCACCGCGCTTGATCGAGCTCGTGGGGGCGTCCGCGCCTTCGATCTTCTGCAGCGCCGTGGCGAGCGCCATGGGGTTACGGGTGAACTGGGCGCCCATGGCGTCGGCGAGGTACTCCCGCTTACGGCTCACGGCCATCGCGAGCACCTGGGAAATGATCGGTGCCAGAATCCAGGTGATGACCCACAACACGAGGAGGATGATCGCCAGCTGGCCGAGGCCACCTTTCTTTCCGCCGCGCGCGCCACCCCCCCCACCTCCCCCACCCCCCCCACTCCCCCCGCCGCTGCGTAACCGAAGGCCGCTCCCCATGAGGCGTCCCATGCCGTCGTGCATCAAGGCGACCGCGCCCACCAGCGCGGCCAGGGTAGTCATGAGTCGCACATCGAGGTTCACCACGTGCCCGAGCTCATGGGCGATCACGGCCTGGAGCTCGTCCCGGCTGCACAGGTCGAGCAATCCTTGCGTGACGGCGATGTGGGAATGCCCCTGGTCGAGCCCCGTCGCGAACGCATTCGGGTCCGGGTCGGGCACGACCCAAATGCGCGGCCGGGGGATTCCCGCCGCAATGGCCATCTCTTCGACGACGTTGACGAGCTGCCGTTCCTTGTCGGTGGCGGGTTCGATCACTTCGACAGCGCCGGTCGACCACAAGACCTTGTTCGGTCCGGTGGCGAACCCGTACCGGGCGATGCCGGCGCCGATTGCGGTCATCAGCAGCCCGAACCACGGAAACGTGTGGTGATACGTCTCGGGCCCCGCGTCGGCCGATGCGAGATAGTAGATGAAGTCACCGCCGAACCCGAGCCAAGCGAAGAACAACACGAAGCCAATCACCAGGATGACCGTGCGCCGGCGATTGGCTTCCTGCTGCTGAAACAGGTTGAGCGAAGTGTCGTCCGTCACGCCTTCGGCTTCATCGAGAGATCGACCTGTGGGACCGCGCGCTCGCCTTCATCGGTGATCTCCCACAGCTCGGCCGGTGAGGCTTTGGCGATCCCGGCGAACAGGGTGGTCGGAAACTGCTGCTGTTTGGTGTTGTACTGGGTGGCCGTGTCGTTATAGCCCTGGCGTGCGAAACTGATCCGGTTTTCGGTCGAGGTGAGCTCCTCTTGCAGCTGACCCACGTTTGCCGTGGCTTTGAGCTGAGGGTATTGCTCCACGACGACGTTGAAGCGGGACAGCGCCGCGGTCAGCTGGTTCTCCGCCGCCGCCACCTGTTTCATAGCTCCCGGCGCCGCGTTCGCTCCGACGGCCACCGCCTGATTGCGCGCCTGGACCACGGCCTCGAGTGTTTGCCGCTCGAAATCCATGGCGCCCTTCACGGCGTTCACGAGATTGGGAATCAGATCGTGCCGGCGCTTCAGTTGGACATCGATCTGCTTGAACGCGTTGAGCGTCTGGTTCTTGAGGTTGATCAACCCGTTGTAGGCGCCGACTCCATACAACACGACCACCGCCAGGATGATCAGGAGAATCACCGAACTGCCCATGTGTGCTCCTCGAGGAAAGGATGGGTTACGCGGGCCACTGCGGCAGGAGTTTCGCGAGCGCCTGACGCACCACTTCCGCCACGCCGGCCTCTTCAGGGCCCAGGCGTGCCAGCGGGTGGTCCGCGTCGAGATGCAGCTCAATGCCGCGTGCCACGGGAATGCGACGCCAGCTGCTCGGGTTACCGGGCTCCCGTTCCACATCGCGGGCCAGCCAGGCATTGATGGCGCGCCCGGAGCGTCCGCGTGGCAACCCCTCGCCGCCCCGCAGCGACAGCCGATCGGGCGGCGGGAGCACGGCACCTAGGGTTTGCGCGGCGCGTCGCTCCAGGACGTCCCCGGTCTGGTCCTGCATGTCGCGGGTGATGGCCGCCAGGGTCGCCCCCTCCATCTGCCGCAGTTTGATGCACAGCAGTTGCAGGAAGTGCCGGTACGTGTACGTCGCCGCCGTGCCGCGGCCGTCCGGAGGAGACACCAGGCCCTTCGCCACATAGAACCGGATCGTCCGCTGGCTGGGCGTGGCCCGGGCGGCGGCGTTGATCGGCGTGATCGCGGATGCCTCAAGGACAGCCCCCACGACCACGGACAAGTCATGGAGGTTCCACGGAGCGAGGTTGCGATACTCGCGCAGGGTGTGGAGGGGATCGCGCTGCGGCGCGGCGGTCATCGGCTCCCAGTCCGGGCGCTTGCGTGCACTGGAAACAATAGCGTCTCCCGGTCCGGGGGGTTAGCCCGTCGCCGGCACGGCGGCGCGGGGCTTTTCGGGCCGTGGCGGCGCGAATTGGATGACGCACGCCGGTCGCGACGGCGATACTGTCGGCCGCATGCACCGGGGGTTCACGTTGATCGAGGTCGTCGTGGTTCTCGTAATCCTGACCGTGGTGCTCTCCATCACTGTACCGCGATTGGGACCGGCGTTCGACCGGATCGCCACCAATGGAGCGGCCCGCGACCTCACGACCGCGATTGCCGTTGCGCGCGCCGCTGCCGTGCTGCAGGGGACACGGGCTCGGCTCCGCATCGGGGCCGACTCCTTGCGGGTGGACCGTGAAGGAGCGCTTGGTTGGGAGCCGTACGCGCGGTGGCCCGGCCCCGGCGCTGCCGGCGTCTCACTCGCGGTAACCAATCCTGAGATCGTCTTCGGACCCCTTGGGCTGGGCTGGGGACCGGCCAACACGAGTGTCCGACTGCGCAGGGGGTCCCAGATTGAAACAGTTACCACCTCCCGCCTGGGTCGGGTGAAGCGGGGTTAAGGGGAGCACGCCGGACTGCAACCGTTCCCACGAGTGCCGCATCTAAGGGGGTGTGCCGGCAGCAGGTGGTGTCGCACGGCAGGATGCAACAAATCCAAGGTCGCCTGCGTAGGATGGGCGCCTGACGACATAGATCCAAGCGGTCGCGGCCGAAGTGTGACGGCCACTTCGCCCGGCCCGCCAGCCCGGGGTGCGCAAGCCCCCGGGTTTGGTCTTTTTATGCCCCGTCCGCTCCCTCGAGAAAGTCGAGCGACCGGCGCCGGGTGACCACTTCAGCCAGCGCCGCAAAGATCCTCGGGTCGAGGACGGTGCCCACCAGCTCTCCCAACCGCCGGATCGCCTGAGCGGAAGGCACCTTGTCCTGATACGGCCGGCTGGTGCAGAGCGCGTCGTAGATCTCCGCGGCGCCGATGATCCGCGCCGCGATGGGAATATCGTCGCCGCGGAGCCCATCGGGATACCCGGTCCCATCCCAGTGCTCGTGGTGACTTCGGACGCCGCCGAGGATGGGAGCGAGGCGGGTCAGCGGGGACAGGAGTTGCCAGCCGATGACGACGTGCTGTTTGACGTGCTCGTATTCTTCGGTGGCGAGCGGCCCGGGTTTGTTCATCACCGCTTCGCGCGTGCCGACCTTCCCGATGTCGTGCAGCCGTCCAGCCAGCCGGACCTGCTCGACATCGTCATCGGAGAGATCCAGGTGGGCGGCGATGGTTGCGGCGAGGTCGGCGACCCGGGCAGAGTGGCCGCGCAGATACGGATCTCGCGCCTCCATGGCGTTGACCATGGCCTCGAGGGTCGCCACGGTGATGCGATGGGTATTCGCGCTCTCGCGCTCCCATTCGGCGGCCCGGGAGGCGAGCTCCTCTTTGAGTTGGTAATCCAGCCGCCGGCCTTCCATCAAGGTTTCGCGCCGGCGTAGCGCCCCCTGGACCGCCCGGGCAAGATCGTCGAGCTCGAGCGGCTTGGTGAGGTAATCGACCGCCCCGCGTTGCATGCAGAGCGCGGCGGTCGTCGCGTCGTTGATCGCCGAGAGCATCACGACCGCCAAGTCGGGGGCGATCTCGAGCGCCTGGGGAACGAGATCGATGCCGCTCAAGCCGGGCATCCGGATGTCCGCCAGCATGAGGGCGATCTCCTGCTCGCGCAGCACCGAGAGGGCTTCGCTGCCGGAGCCTGCCAGGTGCACCACGTATTGCTGTCCGGTGAGGAACCGCTTGAGGGCGTTGCGAATCGGCTCCTCGTCGTCCACGACCAGCAAGGCGACGGAACTGCTGTCTTCCACGCCGTTATCCCTGTGGGGAGGGGTCGAAGTTATCCGGCGATGAAGTGCAGCGCCACGGGAGCGGGGAGCAGGCCCGCTCGATGACCGCGGGCGAGTAGCTCTTCCACGGCTTTCCGCCCCCGCTCGCCGTAGTCGACGGTGAAGTCGTTCACGTACATCCCGACGAAGCGATCGGTCCGGGCGGGATCGAGCCCGCGGCTGAACTCCTGGGCGTGCGTCAGCGCGGCCGCGCGGTGCGCGAGCCCGTACTCGATGCTGGCCTTCACGTCGTGGGCGATCGCCGTGAGCAGCGGTTCCCCCAGGTCACGCCGCGCCACGTTGCCGCCCAAAGGAAGTGGCAAGCCGGTTTCTCCATGCCACCACTCCCCGAGGTCGACCCACAGGTGCAACCCGCGGTCCGCGAACGTCAGCTGCCCCTCGTGGATGAGCAACCCGGCGTCAGCGCGCCCCGAGGCGACATAGTCCTCGATCTGATCGAACGCCACGACGACGTGCCGCACGTCGGGCTGGTACAGCCGTAACGCGAGATAGGCCGTGGTGAGCTCTCCGGGTACGGCGACGGTTCGGCCCGCGAGAGACCGACGCGGGTCCGCGGGCGGAGCCGTGCGCGTCACCACGCGCGGCCCGTAGCGGTCGCCGATCGAAGCGCCGTGGGCGAGCAGGGCGTACCGGTCGGCGAGGTAGGCATAGGCGTGGAGCGAGACGGCGGTGACGTCGAGCTCTCCGGCGAGTGCGCGCCGGTTCAACGACTCGATGTCGGCGAGCTCGTGCGCGTAGCGACGGTCGCCGGTGTCGATCTTCCCGGTCGCCAGCGCCCAGAACATGAAGGCATCGTCCGAATCCGGACTGTGGGCGAGGTGAATGAGGCGGTTCAAGACGTCCCGGTTTCGGCCGAATGCGGCAGCGTGAGGAACCGCCGGACGACAAGCTGCAGCGCGGCGTCCGGCGTCAGGGACAGCCGCATCTCGCCGGCGGTCAATCCCAGGTACAGGCGGGCGTGCTGCTGCAGTGTGCGCACCTGCGAGTAGCCGAGTCGCCTGGCGACGTCTTCGACGGTGAAGCCCGGGTCCTGGAGCAGCCGATGCGCGTACAGCACCCGCGCGGCGGCGAGGAAATGGCGCGGGCTGGGCATCGCCGCGCGGAGAAACCACCGCTCGCACGTCCGGCGACCCACCCCCGCCGATGCCGCGAGCTGCTCCACCGTCTGGACGCCCTCGGGGGCTCGCAGGGCGGCCTCGAGGACCCAGCGGATTTCCGCGCGGAGCGGATTGAACGCCGTCGCGATCTGATCCAGCAACTGCTGCGAGCATGCCCGCGCTTGCTCTCGCTCGAGCGCGGCGCGCAGCCCGTCGGGATGATCGTCAAAGCGGCAAAACACGACCTCCTGTACGCCCTGACGGCCGAGTGCCAGGAGTACGGGCGCGAGCGCGGGCGTGAACGTCGTGTAGAGCAACACCGGCAAGGAGGGAAACAGCAGTCGCAGGCGCTCGATCTCCTGGCTGCGGGGATCGCCCGAGAGCAAGGGGTCGACGACGGCGAGCTCGATCGGTTGCCGGCAGATCAAGTCGACGACGTCTCCCCACCGCCCGGTCGACACGAACCGGAACCGGCTCCCGGCGGCGCGACGGAGGCGGAGCACCTGAATCTCGGGTACGGCGGCTAGAACGAGCATCGATGTCGCGAGAACGGTCTACCGTGTCGCAATAATGGCCTCAACATCGCCCACTGCCCACACCAATTTGTGACGCGGTTGCCGAGTCGTCTACACCCACCTTTGGAGGCTCAAATGTCCCGTCGCACCTACTCCCTGCTTGCTCTCGTTTGCATTGCGTTCTCGCTGGCTGCCGCGGCCTGCGCCGAATCGACCGCTCCTGCGCCGGTCAGCGCGGATGCGACGTGCGATTGGAACAGTGGCAACACCTGCCACCACTAGGGGGTCAGTCGGAGAGCCCGGCCAGGGCGGTGGATACGGTGGCGAGGGTCGCCGCCCAGCCGGGCTGCTCCGTGCCGATTTCCCCTTCCACGTCCACCGTCACGCAATCGGGCAGGCCCACCTGAATCCGCTCGATCCGGAATTCCAACTCATGCAACCCGTGCGCCCGGGCGATCTGGTGCGCGTGCTGCAGCTCCGAAACGGCGCGATCGAAACGCCCGAACCGGGCCAGGCCGATGCCGAGTTTCAAATGGTAATCGGCAAGGATATTGGGCGCCATCTGCTCGACCTCTACCACGCACTCCGCCCGGCAGCGCTCGAAACCGACCCGGTCGCGTCGAAATGAAGCACAATGCATCAGCTCGATCTTCGCGTTCTGTACCAGGGTGCCCATGTGACCGCGCCGCACTACGATGTTCAGCGCGCGTTCGGCGCTCTCCACGGCGCCGAGCCGCGAGAGGGCGAAGCCTAATTCGTGGAGGGCAATGAGGGAGTCGGCTTCCGCTTCGTACAGGTGGTAGGCCTTCAAGAGATGGGGGATCGCATCCGGGACCTGACCGCGGGCTCCCAAGGTGATACCCACGCCGTGCTCGGCGTGGGCCTCGAGGTTGCGGATGCCCGTGGCCCGGGCGTCGCGCAACACCTCCCGATTCCAGCGCTCGGCCTCGACCAGGTTGCCGCGGCCCCAAAACACATTGGCCCGCCCCAGCCGGGACTGCAGCACGGACACGGTATCGCCGGCCACCGTCGCCAAGCCGCTGGCCCGCTCGTAGGCCGCATCAGCCGCATCGAAGCGGGCGAGCTTCCGCTCGACGCGAGCGGTCTGGAGGGCGACGCTGATGGCATGCGCGGACGCCAGCGTGGCTCCCGCGGTGCGCTCGAGCGTCCCCAGGACATCGAGCGATTCCAGGTAGTAGGCCGAATCCTCCAGGTGGGTGGCCAGCGCCAGCATGGCCGGTGCGATGAGACCGGGCGCGCGCCGGCGGTGGGCATAACTCGCGTTGCGCACCACTTCCTGGAGGCGCTCCGCCGCGGCGCCGGGCTCCAGCTGCTCGTTGCAGAACCGTCCCGTAGCCGCCGCCTGGTACCCGAACAAGTCGTCGTTGGGCCCTGGCTCGTGGGCCGTGGCCAGCAAATCGACCAGCCGCAACACGAGGAACGCAGCCTGACCGAACGTGCCGGGCGAGGAGTCGATCTCGCGTGCGGCACGTTCGAGGAAGACTACGTGGGGCAACCCGATCGGCTTAGGGTTCGCCTCAAGCATGTGTCTACTCCGTAAAAGCGGAATCACGGGACATCAGTGGGGCAACTTAACCCCCCGCCGACGGCGGCGAGAAGGTCGGTCATCACCTCGGCGTGTAGGGTTTTCCCGACAACCTTCATGGAGCCCGTTCGACGCCCCAGTCCCGCATCTCGTGCGGGTTCCCATCAGATTCGACCAGGAAGGTGAGCGATCTGCGCCGCTTCACCACCTCAGCCAGGGCGGCGAAGACCTGAGGATCAAGGACCGTGCCCGCCAGCTCCCCCATGCGCAGCAGTGCCTTGTCGTGGGTGAGCTTCTCCTGATACGGTCGAGAAGTGCTGAGGGCATCCCACACCTCCGCCGCGCCGATGATGCGGGCCGAGAGAGGGATTTCCTCGCCGCGCCGCCCATCGGGGTAGCCGGTGCCGTCCCAACGCTCATGATGGCTGCGTACGACGTCGATGACCCCTCCCAGATGCTGCAGCGGGGCGAGGATTTGGGAGCCGATCACGACGTGCTGTTTGATGTGCTCGTATTCCTCGGGCGTCAACGCGCCGTGCTTGTTCATCACGTCCTCACGCGTGCCGATCTTACCGATGTCGTGCAGCCGACCGGCCAACCGGATGTGCTCGATCTCGTCGTCGGGGAGACCCATCTGCGACGCGATGGTCGCCCCGAGGTCGGCGACCCGCGCCGAATGTCCGCGCAGATAGGGATCCTTGGCTTCCAGGGCGTTGACGAGCACTTCCAGCGTGGCGACCGACACCCGCTCCAACTGAGCCCGCTCCTGCTGGAACTCGGCCGTGCGACGCCCGACTTCCTCCTTGATGTGCTGATCGAGCTCACGCTTCCCGACGAGCATGTCGCGCCGTTTGAGGGCGCGCTGGATCGTCCGCCCCAGCTCGAGCAGCTCGACCGGCTTGGTGAGGTAGTCCAGTGCTCCACGCTGCATGCACAACGCAGCCGTCGTCGCATCATTCACCGCCGTGAGCATCAGAATGGCGAGGTCGGGCGACAACTCGAGTGCTTGTGGCACGATGTCGACGCCGCTCATCCCGGACATCCGGATGTCGCACAGCATCAGAGCGATATCCTCGTGCGCCCGCAGCTCTTCCAGCGCCGCTTCTCCGGACGCCGCGGTATGAACGTGAAAGTCCTGCTTGGTGAGGTATCGGGAGAGGGCATTCCGGATCGGCTCTTCGTCGTCGACGACCATGATCGACACAGGGGAATTCGCCATACGGGCCCTCCTTCACCAGCGCGGGGGCGGAGAATCCACAATTCTACGCCATCGGCACCATGAAGGTTAGGTCCCCGCGGTGGTGCTCGTGCTAGTAGTAGAAGATCGTGAGCGTGACCGCAGCCGAATAGCTGCCGTTCGCCGTGTCAGTCACAGTCTGAATGCTGCCACCCAGCCACACGTACAGCGCCGGATCCGGGCCTTGACCGAACCGCCCGGAAATCCCTTGCCGCGGATCGAACGCGGTCGCTTGACCCGCATCCTCCACATCCAGGCGCCAGCGGCCGGCGGTGGTGGCGAAACCGATCGCGAGGGGGGGCGCGGTGGAGTCCCGCGAATTGACCAGTGTCGACGGCAGCGCCAGCTTCATTCGTATCATGGCGTTCGCCGTGCCGATCACGCGCCATTCACCCGCCGCCGCCTCCGTCGGTTGCACGGTGGTCGGAGCCCCGCGCCGGCCTACCGTGAATTCCACGGGACGAAGCGCGGCGACGCTCAGACGATCGTCGACGACGGTCGCGCTCACCAGGATCGCGCTCGAATGGCCGGAGGCACGCTGCGCCACCGCTCGCGCACCCGGGGCGAGAAGACCGGCCAGCGCCAGCCAGCGGCATCCGGACAGGATGCGAGGTACGTTCATTGGCATCACCTCTTGGGGTCGTGGCCGTGGGGGAGCGGTGGTGCGCCTCCCTGCAACATGATCTGCCACCAGCTTAAGGAATCGGCCGATCGCGGGATATCGGGGCGGCCTGACGCAGGCTGTCAGGTTATCCGTACAGACGTTCCGGAGCACGCCGTGGGAAGGGGCATCACGTGATTCAGGTCGTGATGGCTGATGATCATCCCGTCGTGCGGGAAGGGTTGCGACGGATACTCGACCGCCAGGTAGGGATCGAAGTGGTGGGGGAGGCAGATCGCGGCGACGCCGTCCTCGCCGTGGTGCGCCGGACCAGCCCGGACATCGTCATTCTCGACATCGAGATGCCGGGGACCGATTTCCTCGAGCTGATCCCGGCGATCACCGCCGGCCCGTCGGGCCCCCGGGTACTCGTGTTGAGCGGTCATCCCGAGGAGACCTATGCCCTGCACGCCCTTCGGGCTGGGGCGGCCGGATACCTTGAAAAGGCCAACGCTGCAGAGCGGTTAGTGGAAGCGGTCCGGCGCATTCATGCCGGCGGGCGCTACATCACCGCCAGTCTAGCCGAGCACCTGGCCGGCCAGGCGGTGGATGGCGGCCAATTGCCGGGCCATATCAAGCTGTCGGCGCGAGAGCTCGAAGTGCTCCGGCTCATGGGGTCCGGCGTGAGTCTCAAGGAGATCGGTGCGAGACTCAAGGTGAACGCCAAGACCATCAGCACGTATCGGGCGCGCGTGCTGTCGAAGCTCGGCTTGCACTCCAACGCCGACCTGGTGCGTTACGCGCTGGAGCACAAGCTCGTGAGCGGTCTACGACGTGCAGGAGAGGCTCCGCCGGAGTGACCTGCGGAGGCAATGTCGCGATCAGGCCCCTGACTGGCGCAAAAACGCCCTAGGACGCGCGATCTCTTTGCCATTATTGGAGATCGGCTCGAATGACGGATCGCCGTGGGGGAGGTACAACGTGACACACAGGTGGGGGGCAGGCGGCCCATGATCGCGTCCCTGCGCCGAACGGTCAACGCAGGGCTCGGATCGGCCCTCGCCATCCTCCTCATCATCGGCGGCGTCTCGTACTGGAGCGTGTCGGGTTTCCTGGCGGCGGCGCAAGCGCGGCGGCAGAGTTACGAGCTGCGCAGCGGGCTATCGGACGTACTGCGGTACCTCCAGGACGCCGAGACCGGGGAACGGGGATATCTCCTCACCGGCGCGGAGCCCTACCTCGCGCCCTATGTCCGAGGCGTAGCGGGCTTCGCCCGCGGAATGGGAACCCTGCGCCGGCTCGCCGGCAGCGACACGTTGCTGCACCGCTGGCTCGGCGTGCTCGAGCCGGTCGCGCTGGCAAAGCTGGCAGATCTGAACCGAAAGATTGAAGTGCGGCGCGACAGCGGCCTCTCGGCCGTCCTGCCGCTCGTCGCCACCGAACGCGGGCGCCAGCTGATGGACAGTGTGCGCGGCGTGGTGCGAGACCTCGATTCGAGGATCACCGAGGAGACGGCCGCATCGGACGTGCGCGTGCAATCGGCCGCGGCGTTGGCGCAAATCACCATCGTGGCCGGCACCCTCCTGGCGGTGGTGCTCGTGCTTGCCTCGGGGATGTCGTTCAGCCGCAACGTCGCCCGCCGCGATCGCGCGGAGCAGGAGGTTCGGACCTCGCGCACGTTTCTCGATTCGGTCATCGAGCAGCTGCCGCACATGGTCTTCATCAAGGACGCGCGGGAGCTGCGCTTCGTCAGGGTCAACCGCGCGGGAGAGGAGCTCCTGGGCTACACGCGCGGCGAGCTGATCGGCAAGAACGATTTCGAGTTCTTTCCCGAGGTCGAGGCCAGGTTTTTCGTCGAGAAGGATCGCGAAGTGCTGGCGCGCGGCACCGTGCTCGACATCCCCGAGGAGCGGATCCAGACCCGGCACAAGGGCACCCGCATCCTGCACACCAAGAAGGTCCCGATTCTGGACCCATCAGGCCAACCCCAGTTCCTGCTGGGCGTCTCCGAGGACATCACCGAGCAGCGACGGGCGGCGGAGTCGTTGCGCGCGACGCAGGAACGCCTCCAGCAGGTGTACGCGTTCAGCACGACCGTCCTGTACGCGCTCGACGTCAAGGGCGCCATGACCACTCCGACCTGGGTGAGCGACAACTTCGCCCGCATGACGGGCTACGACACCGCCCTCGCCGCCGACCCGGCGTGGGGAATGAGCCAGCTGCACCCGGACGAGCGGGAGCGTCTGCTGGCGGAGCTGCCGGCGCTGCTGCGACAGGAGCGGTTCACCCGGGAGTATCGCTTCCGGTTCCGGGACGGCACGTACCACTGGATTCGCGATGAGGCGCGGGTGATCCGGGATGGCCAGGGCGCCGCCGTGCAAGTGTTCGGCGCCTGGCTCGACATCACGGAGCGGGTGCATGTGGAGGATGAGCTGCGCCGGGCGCGGGTCGCCGCCGAAGGGGCCAATCGCGCCAAATCGGACTTCCTCGCGAAGATGAGTCACGAGCTGCGCACGCCGCTGAATTCGATCATCGGGTTCTCGGAGATGCTCGAGGATGAGGCGTTCGGATCCTTGAACGACAAGCAGCGTCGCTCGGTAGACAATGTGCTGACGAGCGGGCGGCAGCTATTGCAGGTGATCAACGACATTCTGGACCTCTCCAAAGTGGAAGCGGGCCACATGCAGCTCGCACTGGTGGAGCTCGACGTCGCGACCGCCCTGGGAGAGGTGCGCGCGCTCATCGAATCGCTCGCGCGCTTGAAGAGCCACACCATCGACACCGTGGTGCAACCTGGTGTGCCTGTGTTGGTGGCCGATGCGGGGCGGTTTCGCCAGATCATGTTCAACCTGCTGAGCAACGCCATCAAGTTCACGCCGGATAAGGGCCAGATCCTGATCACGGCCCGGCCTGCCGCCGGCGATGCGGCGGTGGAGATCGCCGTCGGCGATACCGGCATCGGGATTGCGCTGGTGGACCAGGAGCGGATCTTCCGAGAATTCGAGCAGTTGGACTCCGCCTACGTCCGCCAGCAGCAGGGAACCGGGCTGGGCCTGGCCCTCACGAAGAAGCTCGTCGAGCTGCACGGAGGTCGTATCTGGGTCGAGAGTGAGGTCGGTCGCGGCAGCACCTTCCGGTTCACGTTGCCAAACCGGGACCGTCGTCGACCCACGCCAGCCGAACCGCGGGAAGCAACCTTGAACATCGAGGTCGGGCCCCTCGTTCTCGTAGTGGAAGACGATCCGCGGGCGGGGGACCTGCTCGGCCACTACCTCCGCGAGGCCGGCTATCGCGTTGCCCAGGCGTCGAGCGGAGCCCAGGCGATCGCCCTCGCCAAGAGCCTCAAGCCCGACGCGATTACGCTGGACATCCTGCTGCCCGGGGAGGACGGTCTGGCCATCCTCGGCGTACTGAAAACGTCGCCGGACACCGCGGCGATTCCGGTCGTGGTCGTCTCGATCACCGACCATCGCGAGCTGGGTTTCAGCCTGGGCGCGGTAGAATGGCTGGTGAAGCCGGTGCAGCGGGATAGTTTCGTGACGGCCGTGCGGCGGACCATCAGCACGATGCCGCCGGGGGTGAGCCCGCGGGTGCTGATCGTGGATGATGAGCCCTCGACCGTGGAGCTGCTCACCGACCTGCTCACCGCGCAGGGCTTCCGCACCATCGCGGCGCACGATGGCCAACAAGGAATCGACATGGCGCTGGCGCAGCGACCCGATGTCATCGTGCTCGATCTCATCATGCCGGGCCAATCCGGGTTCGATGTGGTGCACCGCCTGCGTGATCATCCCTGGGGGCGAAACGTTCCCATCCTGGTCTTCACCGGGAAAGACCTCTCCGCGGAGGACCGGGCCCAGCTGTACGACGGCGTGCAGGCGGTCGTCAAAAAGGACGGCCCGGCCGAGCTGCTGAGCGAGCTCGCGCGCGTCTGTCCCCCGAGCGGGAAGCCGGCGTGATGCCCCGCCGGGAAATGGTCGTCCTCGATCGCACCGGCGTGGTGCTGCACGCCAACGAAGGCTGGGCACTGGGGACGGCGGCCGGCGCCCCCGCCTGTGGTCGCGGTGCGAATTATTTCGATGTATCGGGAGCGACCGAGGAGGTCGAGGCGGGAATCCGCGCCGTGCTCGAAGGCCGACGCGGCGAATTCCGCAGCGAGGGCGAGATCCGGACGGGAAGCGGGGGCATGGCGCACCGCGTGCTCGTAGCGGCCACGGCCCTGGCGACCGATGGGGGCGGCGCCATCGTCACCCACACCGACACGACGGCGGAGCGTTCGGCCGAGGAGGCCGCCGCAGCGGCCGATCACGCGAAATCGGAGTTCCTGGCGTCCATGAGCCACGAGCTGCGCACACCGCTGAATTCCATCATCGGCTTCTCTCAACTCCTCGAGGACGGGACCGGCGGGGCCCTGACCGAACGCCAACGCAAGTACGCAGTCAACATCCTGACGAGCGGTCGGCAGCTGCTTGGCTTGATCGACAACGTGCTCGAGCTCACCAAAGTCGAGGCGGGGCACCTTTCGCTGCAGCTCAGCCTGTTCGAGGTCGACGCGGTGCTGCGGGATCTCCAGGTTCTGGTGCAGCGGATCGCCGAGCGGAAGCGCCTCACCCTGACCATCGGGGCCGCGGACGACCTGCTCCCCGTCACTGCGGACCGACCCAAGGTGAAGCAAGTGCTCTTCCGGCTTCTCAGCAATGCGATCAATTTCACACCGGAGCTGGGCGCGGTAGAGCTGCGCGCCCGCCGGGTTCCGGCCGACCGCGCGCCGGCGGCGGGCGATTGGATCGAATTTGTCGTCGCCGACTCGGGCAGCGGGATCCCCCCGGAGCGGCTGAATCGCCTGTTCGACGCGGTGGTCCCCGAGGCCGGGGAGGCGGTGGGAGGGGCGGAGCGGCCGGGCGTGGGCCTGCCGCTGGCGCGCCGGCTCATCGAGCTGCACGGCGGTCGTATTCGTGTCGCGAGCGAGGTCGGGTCGGGGACGACGGTGACGGTCGAGCTTCCGGTGACGGCCCGCACCGATGCGATGGAGCAAGCGCTGCGCGTCAATAGGGGGGTGCCGCTCTCGACGGGGGGTGCGACCGGATGAGGAAGATCCTGATCGTGGAAGACAACGCCCTCAACCTGGAGCTCGCGACCGAGCTGCTCAGTGCCCATGGCCATGCCGTCGTGGGAGCCCGCACCGCGGAAGAGGGGCTGCGACTCGCGCGCTCGGAGCGGCCGGACCTCATCTTGCTGGACGTGCGCCTCCCGGGCATGGACGGTCTGGCGGCCGTGCGCGCCTTGAAACGCGACCCCGAGACGCAAGCGATCGTGACGGTCGCTATGACGGCGCAGGCCATGGCGGGAGACGAAGCCACGGCGCTGGCCGCCGGCTTCGACGCGTACGTCACGAAGCCCATCGATACGCGGACGTTCCCGGGTCTCGTGGCCCGCCTGCTGTCGTCGGGGGAGGGCGCACCATGAGCGAGCCGGCCGTGCGACGGCGCGAGGCGGTGACTGGACGAGTCCTGGTGGTCGACGACCAGGAGAACAACCGGCTCCTGCTCAAGGATCTGCTGGAGGCGCAGGGGCACGAGGTGGTCGAGGCGGCGGATGGCGTCGCGGCGCTGCGGGCCATTGCCGAATCGATCCCCGACGTTGTCCTGCTGGACGTCGGCATGCCGGGCATGGACGGTTTCGAAGTCTGCCGCCGGCTCAAGGCCGATCCCGGGACCGCCGCGATCCCCGTGCTGCTGGTGACGGCGTTGAGCCAGCGTGATCAGCGGCTGCTGGGGATCGGCGCGGGGGCCAACGACTACATCACGAAGCCGATCGACAAGAGCGATCTGAGCCTGCGCGTGCGCAACGCGATCCGGATGCGCCAGCTCCATGTGGAGGTCGAAGAGCAATACCGCCGCCTCGAGCGATTGGAGCTGCTGCGCGACAACCTCGTCCACATGATCGTGCACGACCTTCGCTCCCCGCTGGCGGGGATCCGCGCCTATCTCGACCTGATCAAGCTCGACGGGGCGGGGAAGCTCGACCCAGCGATCACCGAGTCGATCGATGAGGCGCGCAAAGTCGCCGTCGATATGACCGACATGGTGAGCGACCTCCTCGACGTGAGCCGTCTGGAAGCCGGTCAAATGCCGCTGGCCCTCGCCCCCGCCGACCTCGGGGTCGTCGTCAGCGAAGGAGTTGCCGGCGTGGCCGGCGCCGAGTCGCGGGTGTCCATCCGGCAGGAGTCGGCACCAGAGCAGTTGCAGGTTGTCTGCGACTCAGGCATGGTGCGCCGGGTGGTGACCAACCTGGTCGGCAATGCGATCAAGTTCACCCCGCTGTCCGGGAAGATCCGGGTCGTGGTGCACGGGGACGGGACCGAGGTCAAAGTGGCGGTGCACGATACGGGCCCCGGCATCCCGTCCGAATACCACGAGAAGATCTTCGAGAAGTTCGGCCAGGTCGACGCCGCCCTGCACGGCGCGAGGCCGTCGAGCGGGTTGGGACTCACCTTCTGCAAGTTCGCCGTGGAGGTGCACGGCGGCCGGATCGGTGTCGAAAGTGTCGTGGGCGAGGGCAGCACGTTCTGGCTCGTCCTGCCCGTTCAGGGGCCCCCACGCCAGTGAACGTGCTCATCGCCGAGGACGATCCCATCTCTCGGCTGGTGCTGCATGCGATTCTGATCGCGGCCGGGCACAGCGTGACGGCAGCCAAGGATGGAGCCGAAGCCCTCGATGCCTGGCGGCTCACCCAGTCCCGGATCGTCATCTCGGACTGGGCGATGCCCGAAATGGACGGACTCGAGCTGTGCCGACGCATCCGCGAGGAGGTCCACGACCGTTATACCTACTACATCCTGCTCACCGGGCGCAGCGGGCGCGAGAGCTACCTCACGGCGATGGACGCCGGGATCGATGATTTCATCACCAAACCGGTGGACGGCGACGAGTTGAAGGCGCGCCTGCGGGTGGCCGAGCGTATCCTCGGCCTGCGCAAACGGATGGACGACCTCGAGGGATTGTTGCCGATCTGCGCCTACTGCAAGCGCATCCGCGATGATCAGGAACATTGGAGTGGGCTGGAGGGCTATATCGAGCAGCGGTCCGGGGCGGAGTTCAGCCACGGCATCTGTCCCGATTGTTACAAGAAGCACATCGAGCCGCAGCTCGATCGCTAACGACCGCCGGTCGTGCTGGTGGCCTCCGCGTGGAACGCGTCCAGGATACGGGCGTGCTCCTCATATTCGGGGCGGCGGCGAGTCCGCTCGGCGGATTCATTCTTCAAGAAGTCCCGATAGGCCTGCGCCAAGCCGCGCGCGTCGTTCCCGGCCTGCGCGGCGCGGGCCCGCAGCACGAAAATGAATAAATGGGTCGGTACCTGCTGCCGGATGGCATCGGCCTCGCTCACCCCTCCCGGCACGTCGCCCCCCGCCAGCTGCAGCAGACCGACGTCGAAGTGTGAATCGAGGCTCATAGCCGGGAGTTGCTGGTAGGCGCCGACGGCCATCGGCAGGAAGAACCGGACGCTGTCCTGCTTTCCTTCTTCTTGGAGCCGCATGACACGGTCGAAGAGGCGCTGCGCACGCTCCTCGGGGGACATTTGACTGATGTCGGGGGCGGCAGTTCCTGCTCCCGACGGCCCCCCTCCCGCGAACGGTGCGCCGCCGGGTGCCGGGACGTTCGACCCGCCCCCCCCGCCTCCTGCCCCGCGCATGAAGAGGACGGCAAGCAGGGCGCCAGCGGCCAGCCCGGCGATACCCCAGGGGAGGCCGGCCCTCCAACCGGCGGACGCGGTGGAGGGGTTGGTGTTCGCTCCGCATTTGTGACAGAAGCGGGCGCCCGGAGAAAGCGCGGCGCCACAGGCATGGCAGTTCATAGGTGCGGGAATCTAACTGGCATCCCGGACGGCGGGAGCGTAGCGTATGAGGAATGAGCGAGCCATTCCCGGGCCAGGAGCGAGCGCGCCACATGGGCGAGCTGAAGCGCGGTCCCAGCCGGTGGGACGTCTATCTCGAGCTGGAGCCGGACCCCGAGCTCGAGACCGTGCGCGGGCGAATTCACTTCGTGGGGGATGGGGGTCGCAAGACGACCGGATGGGTTTTCTTGGAGCGCCAGGAAAAGGATATCGTCGAGCGCTTCGGTGAGTTTTCGGCCGTCGAGCTGCTGCAGTTCGTCGAATCGATCCAGTCATAGAGCTACTGTCGTGCGAATTGTGCATATGTTGCACGATTCCAACGACACCCAATCAGCTTTTGAGACGAAATCAGCTTTAGAGGTCGTTTTCTCTGCACTTGGTGCGGGTTTTGCTTGACGCTGCGTCATGCGTCGGCTACTTTCCGCCATGCTTGCAGGAAGCAGCCCTCTACATAGAGAGCCCGACGCTCCGAGCCTGGCGGCGGGCTCTCGTCGTTTGCGCCATTGCCAGCCCACATCACTACCCCCAGGGAGACCGAGCACATGACCGCAACGTTGGAGCCAACCCGGATCGAGATGAAAGCGGGGACGAAGGCGTCCCCGGCCGATGCGATTCGCCGGGCGCGCGAGGCCGGCGTGCAGGTGGTGGACGTGAAGTTCTGTGACCTGCCGGGCACGTGGCAGCATTTCTCGCTGCCGTTGAAGGAGCTCACCGAAGACGTGTTCACGGACGGGTTGGGGTTCGATGGGTCTTCCATCCGGGGTTTCCAGGCGATCAACGAGAGCGACATGTTGCTGATGCCGGATCCGGCGAGCGCGTTCGTCGATCCGTGTCTGCAGGTGCCCACGCTGTCGTTGACCTGCGACATCACCGACCCGATCACGGGCCAGCGCTATTCGCGCGACCCGCGGTTCGTGGCGCAGAAGGCGGAGAGCTACCTCGTCAAGAGCGGCATCGCGACGACCGCGTACTTCGGTCCGGAGGCGGAGTTCTACATCTTCAATTCCGCCCGCTTCGACCAGAACGCGCACGAGGGCTATTACCACCTCGACTCGGTGGAGGGGATCTGGAACTCCGGGGCGAACGGCACGCCGAATCCGGGCCACCGGCCGCGGCACAAGGAGGGGTACTTCCCCGTTCCGCCGGTGGACAAGCTCCAGGACGTGCGCTCCCGGATCATGCTCGCGCTGCTCGCGGCGGGGATCGACGTCGAAGTGCACCACCACGAGGTGGGCACGGCGGGCCAAACCGAAATCGACATGCGGTTCACCACCCTCACCCGCATGGCGGACCAAGTCATGATGTACAAGTACATAGTGAAGAACGTGTGCGCACAGTACGGCTACACGGCGACGTTCATGCCGAAGCCGATGTTCGGCGACAACGGCTCGGGCATGCACGTGCACATGAGCTTGTGGAACGACAAGACCAACCTGTTCTACGATCCCAAGGGCTACGCGCTGCTGTCGGACCCGGCGCGATGGTACATCGGCGGGTTGATCAAACATGCGGCCGCCCTGCTCGCCTTCGCCGCCCCGACGACCAACAGCTACCGGCGGCTGGTGCCCGGATACGAGGCGCCGATCAACCTCGTCTACTCGCAGCGCAACCGCTCGGCGATCTGCCGCATTCCGATGTACTCGAAGTCGCCGAAGTCGAAGCGCATCGAGTTCCGGGCGCCCGATCCTTCGAGCAATCCGTATCTCACGTTCGCCGCGCTCCTGATGGCAGGCCTGGACGGGGTGCGGAACAAGATCGAGCCGCCCAAGCCGATGGACGTGGATCTCTACGAGCTGGAGCCGGCCGAGCGCAAGCACGTGAAGAACACGCCGGGCAGTCTGCAAGAGTCCCTGGCGGCGCTCGAGGTCGACCACGCGTTTCTGCTCGAAGGGGGCGTCTTCACACCCGACCTGATCGACACGTGGCTGGCGTATAAGCGGGCCAAGGAGATCGATCCGGTGGCGTTGCGGCCGCACCCGTACGAGTTCTTCCTGTACTACGACTGCTAGGGGAGGTTGTGGAGGTTGGTGAATCGTGGTGGAGGAGAGTGGAGGTTGCGCCTTCCTCCACCATCCTCCACCAACCTCCACCCACCTTCACTCACCTCCATGACTTCCAAGCGCGACATCCTGGCCCTCGCCAAAGAGCAGGGCATCGCCTTCCTCCGGCTGCAGTTCACCGACATCCTCGGCGTCAACAAGAACGTCGAGGTGCCGGCGAGCCAATTCGAGAAGGCGCTCGACGGCGACATCATGTTCGACGGCAGCTCGATCGAGGGGTTCGTCCGGATCGAGGAGTCGGACATGGTGTTGAAGCCTGACCTCGAAACCTTCCGGGTGTTGCCCTACGAGGACGAGGGGGGCAAAGTCGCCCGGGTGATCTGCGACGTGTACAACCCCGACGGCAGCTCGTTCGCGGGATGCACGCGCCAGGCGCTGAAGCGACAGATCGCGCGCGCCAGCGCCCTGGGATTCGACATGATGGCAGGGGTGGAGGCGGAGTTCTACATCTTCCAGCTGGACGAGCGGGGCGAACCGACCACGGTCACGCACGACCGTGGCGGCTACTTCGACCTCACCCCGGTGGACCGCGCCGAAGAGATCCGGCGGCTCATCATCCGGGATCTGGTGTCGATGGGCTTCGAAGTGGAAGCGGGGCACCACGAAGTGGCCCCCGGGCAGCACGAGATCGATTTCCGCTACGCCGAGGCGCTCGAGACGGCAGACAACCTGGCGACGTTCCGGTTCATCGTACGGGACGTCGCGTTTCGGCACGGCTTTCTCGCGACGTTCATGCCGAAGCCGATCTTCGGCCAGAACGGCTCTGGAATGCACACCCACCAGTCGCTCTTCGCGAAGGGACAGAACGCCTTTCACGATCCCAAGCGAAAGTGGGAGTTGTCTGGGACGGCGTTGTCCTACATCGCGGGACTGCTCGACCACGCCCGCGGCTTCTGCGCGGTGACCAACCCCCTCGTGAACAGCTACAAGCGGCTGGTGCCCGGGTACGAGGCGCCGGTCAACGTGGCGTGGTCGATGCGCAACCGCTCGCCGCTCGTCAGAATCCCCGACAAGCGCGGCACCGGGACGCGCTGCGAGCTGCGCATGCCGGATCCCTCGGCGAACCCGTACCTCGCGCTCGCGGTGCAGCTCGCGGCGGGTCTGGACGGCCTGGAACGCCGGCTCACCCCCACCGATCCCGTCGACAAGAACATCTTCGAGATGAGTTTCCGGGAACGCCGCCGTTACCGTATCGACGAGCTGCCGCGTGACCTGCACGAGGCGCTGGAATGTCTGGAGAAGGATCCGGTGATCCGCGAGGCGTTGGGCACGCACATCTACGAGCGGTTCCTCGAGGCCAAGGGGGAGGAGTGGCAGGAGTACATCGGGCAGGTGAGTGAGTGGGAGCGGGAGAGATATCTGCGGCAATACTGAAAGGCGTAGGGAGAGAAACGTAGGGGGGAGGGGCGTATGGAAGAAGGCGTGGCTTGGGTCACTCCGAACGGGGAGGGTGATTGTAGAGCCGACCGATCATTTTGATTATCAGCGCAACGCGGCTCTCCAATGGCCGCACCTGTGGATTCAGCGCCGGACGCACCCTCCTCGTGATCTCCAATTGTGAGCGCAGCTCCTGCGCCGATCCCCGTGCATAAACGAGGAACCGCCGGAATTCGGGAACGGTGCCCCGTCCGCAGGCTTCCGCTATGTTGGACGGAATTGAAATCGCCGCTCGGACCATTTGATCCGCGCGTTTCTCGGCTCCCGGTCCATTGATACATTCGGCCAACCTGATGGAATCCGCTGCAACCTCCGAGGCCATTTGATGGACGAGCAGTCGTCCCACATGAGCATGGATGGCCATGCAACAGTCTAAGGATCAGGCGCGCCGGAGACGGTATCGTTTCCACGCCTCCTCCATACGTTTTCTCCCCTTACGCCTCTTCCTTACGTTGTCGAGTTTCGGGTGTGACCTTCTTCCCCAGAAGGGCGATACCATAGGCGAACAGCGCCAAGCCCAATGGCTTCCCGCTGCTCGCCTCGTCGTCGATACCGATCCCCACCTCACCCTCGTCCGGCTGCGCGCGGTGCCGCTCGATTCCACCCGCGGTGGCCATCACGTGCTCTTGGCCCGCTTCGAATTCAACCCGAGTCCGGCCGAGGGGGATGAGTACGCCCTGGGCGTGGCGCTGGATTTCGGAGACATCCGCGCATGGCGTCGCGGGACGACCTATGCGCTCGGGCCCCTCGGCATTCCGGCCTACGGCACGGTGACCTGCCTGTGCCGGCCGCTGAAACCCGACTCCGTGCGAGGGACGTTCACCATCTCCCAGCGCGGCATCGCGCAGATCTTCGGCCGGATCGACGCCACGCTATTCTTCTCCGCATGGGACGACTCGACCCACCACGAGAGCTACCGGCTGCGCCAGCGCATCGACGGCGTGCGATGAGGGCGGCGGTGACGGCGGTGCTGGCATCGGTGGTGGGGCTGGGTCGTCTCGCCGCCCAGAGCCAGGCCGACCCGACGATCGATACGGTGATCGTCGTGTCGCGCAATGTGTTCGATCCGCCGGGCGGCACGCCGCGCTTCGTGGCACATTTGGGCAACGCGTTACATATCACGACTCACCCGGGGGTCATCCGGCGCCTGCTCCTGCTGGGCGTCGGGATGCCGCTCGATTCCGCCCGGATGGTCGAGGCGGAGCGGTATCTGCGCGAGCTCGGCGTGTTCCGGGCGGTGCGGCTGGATACGGTGCGCGTGGGCGAGCGCCTGGCGCTGCGCGTCGAGACGGCGGACGGGTGGAGCACCTCACCGCAGCTGAATTTCGCGAGCGCGGCGGGCTCGACCACCTGGAGCGCCGCGTTGGTGGAGAAGAACTTCCTCGGCACGGCAACGCTCGTGAGCGTGGCGTACGGGCGCAATCCCGACCGCAGCTCCTTCGACGTCCAGTTCGCGAGCCCGGGTCTGTTGTTTCATCACGCCCCCTTGCTCGTCGCCTACAGCAATCTGTCCGATGGCCGACTCGGGGCATGGAGTTACGGCGTGCCGTTCTATCGGACGGACGCGCGCTGGTCGCTCGTGATGGACGGCGAAGCCGCGAACCACCGTGTGCTCGAGTTCCGGGGTGATTCCCTGCGCGACAGCGTTCGGCGGCGAGCGTTGGCGTTCTCACTCGCTGGCGGCGTGGCGCTGCATGCCACGGGGCGGGGGTACGTGCGGCTCTGGGCCGGGGCCGGCTGGCGGCGCGAGGACTTCGACGTTGTAACCGGCGCAGCCTCCACGTACTCGGGCTTCGGCACGGTGGGTGTTGGGGTCGACGCGGCTCGTGTACGCTATGCGGTGTTCGAGCACCTGAATGGGTTCGGTCGGCGCGAAGACGTGGACCTCTCTTCCGCCGTGCGCCTCGGGGTCTGGGCCGCGCCGCGTGCCTGGGGTTACTCCGGTCGCGCGGCGGGGCTCGGGCCGGAGCTGCAATGGCAACTGGGGACGCGGTGGCGCGGCGGGCTCGGCCTGCTGCGGGGCAAGGCGCACGGGGTGTTCGGATCGGCGGGGCTCGATTCGGGTCTCGTACGCGCGACCTTGGACGCGGCCAGCCTGGCGCTCCCTCGTCAGGCGCTCCTCCTGCATCTTGAGGGCGGGGCGCTGCGACATCCCAAACCCGGCGCGGCGTTCGACCTCTGGTCCACCGAGAATGGACCGCGCGGGTTCGGGGCGCATGAGTTCACGGGGACCCGGATGCTGTATGTCATGGTCGAGGACCGCATACTGGTCGCGGATGAGCTGTGGGGTCTCGTCGGTGTCGGGGCCGCGCCCTACTTCGAATACGGCGGGGCGTGGTACCCGGGGGATTCCACCCGGCTGGGCGGTAACGTCGGGCTCGCGCTTCGCCTGGGTTCGCCACGCTCGGTGCGCGGCGACGTGGCCGAGATCGATGTGTCGTGGCGGTGGCGCGACGGACTGTCGGGCAGTCCGTGGGCGTTGACCTTCCGGAGGAGCTTCACCCTCAAATAAGCTGCTCGATCAGCGCCGCGGCCCGATCCAGGGCGGCGCGTTCGGGCATAGCTAACTGATTCAAGCGAGGCTCCATGACGGCGGCGACGGAGTTCGGGTTGCGCGGGATCAGACAGATCGCGGTGAACGCCAAGAATCTCGAGCGCGCGATCCGCTTCTATCGCGACATCCTGGGGATGCGCTTCCTGTTCGAAGCGCCACCGCAGATGGCGTTCTTCGATTGCGGCGGGGTGCGGCTATTGGTCGGGCTGCCCGACCGGCCCGAGATCGATCATCCGGCCTCGATCATCTATTACTCGGTGCCCGACATCCAGGCAGCGCATCAGGTTCTGAAGGAGCGCGGCGTCGCGTTCATCACCGCCCCACACCTCGTGGCCCGGATGCCGGATCACGAGCTGTGGCTGGCGGATTTCCGCGACTCCGAGGACAACATCCTCGCGTTGCTGAGCGAGGTGCGGTCCGCGACCCAGGGTTGACCCGCGCGACTCGCCGTGGGTACCATTCCGTCATGACGCGCTGTCGCATGCACCTGCTCCATAACACTGGGCCGCGAGACCCGGGGAGCGCGCGTACTGGCTGACGCGAATCGAACGCGTCGCATGACAGACCAGCCCGCTCCGCTGCAAGGGAGCGGGCTTTTTCGTGACGAGGAGTCTCGATGAAAAAGCAGTACCTCCTGGCGAGTGATTTCGACCAGACGCTGAGCTTCAACGATTCGGGCATCATCCTGAGCGAGTTGCTCGGGACCTCGGGCTTCCCCGAGAAGGTGGCGGCTCTGGCGCGCCTGAACCTGGTGCAGCAGGGTGCCGAGCTCGCCTATCTGCTCCGGCACGATCCCGAGTATCGGCGGGTGCGAAAGGCCGATCTGGTGGAAGTCGGGCGGCGCGTGCGTCTGAAGCGGAACGTACGGCTGCTCACAACCATGCTGGCGGAGGGTATCAACGGCCACCGCTTCGAGTTCTACGTGATCTCGGCGGCGCCCGAGGAGGTCGTGCTCGCGGCGCTCGACGGTATTGTGCCGGCGGATCACATCGTAGGCACGCGGTTCGACTGGGACGCCGGGTCGGGCGAGATCGCGTCGGTGACTCGCGTAGCCGCCGGCTTCGGCAAGGTCGCGGCGGTCGAGGAGCGGCGTCTGCAGCTCGCGCTGCCGCGCGACCAGGTGGTGTATGTCGGGGATGGCCAGTCGGATATCCCGGTCATGCTGCACGTCAACCGCGGTGACGGGTTCACCATCGCGGCGTCCGAGGCGCGCGAGATCGCCCAGATTGCCAAGCGTACCGTGATCAGCGACGACGTCCTCAGCGTGCTCGTGCCGATCCTCGAGGAGATCCTGGCGTGGGGGCCGACCCAGATCCGGGCGCTGTTCGAGAGTCAGGGGCTGATGATCCAGGAATGGGACCGGGTGCGGACCGACTGGCTGACGTTTCGCAGCGACAGCGAGAGCGGCGCGAATGCCGTGGAGGAGGGATAATGGCCGACTGGCTCGGGTGGCTCGCGACCGCAGTGTTCGTGACCTCGTATTTCACGAAGGGGACGGTGTCCCTCCGTCGCGTGCAGGGCGTCGCGGCCAGCCTGTGGGGGGTGTACGGGATCCTGATTCATGCCCGACCCGTCATCGTGGCCAATCTGATCGTGGCGGGCGTCGCGATCGCGTCGTCGTTCCCGCGACGAGCCGCCGTGGCCGAACCCGGGCAGCAGGGCCAGGGGCCTACTCGACGTCCCTAGGGAAGTGGCAATCTCATAACAGCCACTCGATCGGCAGCCAGGCGAGGAGTCTCGCGCCGGCACGCTTCGAGAATTTCGTTTTCGGCTCGACGTGATAGCGCAAGACCCCGGCATCGGTGTGCTCGGTCCACACCAGCGCTCCGCTGTCCGTTGACAAGGTGACTTCATAGGTCCCGTCTATCCTTTGCTGCTCCAAGGTCGCCGACATCGTCCCACCGAGCTCCGGGCTGTCGATCACCAACCCCATCTCGGTGTTCAGGAGGATGGAGCGCTGGTCCAGGTTGCACGATCCGATGTACACGCGACGACGGTCGACGACGATCGTCTTGGCGTGCAAGCTGGCCGAGGAGCTGCCAAAGGGGCCAGTGCGGACCCGGCGGCGTCGAGTGCCCTGGCGCGGCGCGATATTCGGCTTCAGCTCTCCGATGCAGACGCCGGACTGCAGGAGCGCTTTGCGCCGTTTCGCATATCCCGCATGCACGGCCGCCACATCCGTCGCCGCGAGGGAGTTGGTGACGACGTGCAGCCGGACGCCTCGTCGTGCATACCCGGTCAGCAGGTCGGTGCCGGTTTGTCCCGGCACGAAGTAGGCGGAAACCAGGTCCAGGTCGCGTGCCGGTTTCCCGACCATTCGTTCGAACCGTGGCAGCAGCAATTCGTCCTCCGCCGCCCGTCCGAGTGCTTTGGCGGGTGAGTCATAGACCACCTGCACGGGCACCCATTCCAGTACGACGTGCCCCTGGCGAACCTGCTCGACCATATCCGTTTCGCGAACTGCCGCGAGGTACGCCTGGGCGTTGGCCGATGCGCGGACCTCGACCAACTTCGCGCGGAGGACCCGATCGTCGTCCGGTGAGCCGCGGCCGATGATCGCCTCGACCGGATAGGCGGAGTCGCTGTTCCAGTAGGCGTCGAATGCCGTCGTCACGTCGCGGGCGACGGGCCCGACGGCCAACACATCGAGGTCCACGAACACCATCGCCGGGTCATTGCCGAAGTACTCGTCACCAACGTTGCGGCCGCCGACGATGGTCGCCTGCGAATCCGCCGTGAACGACTTGTTGTGCATGCGATGGTTGAGCCGGCGAAAGTCGGTCAGGTAGCCCAGCGGTTTGAAGGCCCGAAAGAAGTACGGGTTGAACAACCGGATCTCGATGCGGGGATGACGGGCGAGCGTGGCGAGGGTCTTATCCAATCTGCCGATGCCGTTATCGTCGAGCAGCAGCCGGACCCGCACGCCACGCTCGGCGGCATTTCGGAGCTCCTCCAGCAGCAGGAGTCCCGTCGTATCCGCGTGCCAGATGTAGTATTGCACGTCCAACGAGCGCTCGGCCGCACGAATCAGCATGACCCGGGCGGCGAACGCGTCGGCCGGGACCGACAACAAATGAATGCCGCTCGCACCGGGCCGCGCGCCGGCCCGCGCGTCCACCATCTTCCCGAGCGCGGTCTCGCGGGTGTCGGTCAAGCCGAACGACGCGGTTCGCGTATCGAGACTGGGGAGGCGCGAAAGGATGTTCATCTCGCATTCCAACGTGCCATCGCAATGCGGTTCGCGATAGCCGAGGGTTGAAAACCGCAACGGGAGCCCGCCAGCATCAAGCTCCACGACGGTTTGCTGGAGTAATTCGTTAGCGCAGACTTGCAGAACCACTCTGGCCCGGCGAGCTTACGCCTCCTCCGGCGCCGTAGCCAAGTGGTAAGGCAGAGGTCTGCAAAACCTCCATTCGACGGTTCGATTCCGTCCGGCGCCTCTCGTGCCCCCCCTCATGCACCGGACCGCGCTCGGCTCGCGCCCGACCACCTGGGGGATCGTCCTCGGTCTCGTCTGGGTCGTCTCCGCGACGTATGTCTGGCACGGCCTTGGCCACGGCTGGATCCCGCACGACGAAGGAACGCTCGCGCAGAGCGCCGAGCGAGTGGTCGGTGGAGAGCTCCCGCACCGGGACTTCGACGAGGTCTACACCGGAGGGTTGAGCTTTCTCAATGCCGTCGCGTTCCGCGCCTTCGGCACGACCCTGTTCTCGCTCCGCCTCCCGTTGTTCGGTGTCCTGCTCCTCTGGGTGCCGGCCTTCTACTACATCGCCACGCGCTTCGCCGGCCCACCGGTCGCCGGGGCGTTGACGGCGCTCGGCGTCGCCTGGAGCCTGCCGCAGTATTCGGCGGCGATGCCGTCGTGGTACAACCTGTTCTTCGCCACCTTCGGCACGGCGGCGCTGCTGCGCCACCTCGAGACCGGCCGGCGGCGCTGGTTGTTCGCCGCGGGCGCAGCCGGCGGCGTGTCGTGCCTGGTCAAGATCATCGGCCTGTACTACGTCGCGGCGGTGCTGATCTTCCTCGTCTACCGCGAGCGGGTACTGCTCGAGTCCTCCCCGAGGCGGCCGGACCGGCACTGGGGCGCGTACCCCGTCGCGATCAGTGTCGGGCTGAGTGGTTTCGTGGCGTTGCTCGTCTGGCTCGTCCACCGGCGGCTCGGCGTCTCGGAGATCGTCCACTTTGTCCTTCCGGGAGCCGCGCTCGCCACGTTTGTGGCCCGGGAGTGTGCCACCGCGGTGCAAGGGGGGCGCCAGCGGGTGGCCGCGTTACTGCGACTCGTCACCCCATTCGCCTTTGGCTTCGTGATCCCCATCGCGGTATTCGTTATCCCGTACCTGCGGTTGGGCGCCGGCGCAGCGTTGTGGCACGGCCTCTTCGTCGCGCCCGAACGGCGTCTCGACTTCGCCGCGCAGAGCCTGCCGGCGGCGGCGACGCTCCTCGGGACGCTCCCCGTGGCGTTGCTGCTCGGCCTGCTCCCGCTGCCGCGGATCCCGGCCCGGCGAATCGTGCTCGCGATCCTGCTGCTCGCCCTGATCGCGTTCCTGATTCTCTCGCGGCATGCCGTCTGGTATACGATCCGCCCGCTCGTACCCCTCACGGTGGTCGCCGGGATTTGGGTGCTGGTGCGCCATGGAGCGGAGATCTCGCCGTTGCGCCGCCAGCAGGTCCTGCTGCTGCTCAGCGTCACGGCGTTGTGGAGCCTGGTGCAGTTTCCGTTCTCCAGACCGATCTACTTCTTCTACGTCGCCCCGCTCGCCGGCCTCGCCGTCCTGGCGCTCGTGGCGTCGCAGGTGCGCCGCCCGGATGCGCTCGCGGGCGCGGTCCTAGGACTGTACCTGCTGTTCGCGGTCGTCGACACCCACCCCAGCCGTGAACCTCTAGCGCGACTCGGCTCCTCACGCGGGGGACTCGTCGTCGGGGCGCGGGACGCGGCGCGCTACGACTCGCTCGTTCGAGTGCTGCACGCGTACGCGTCAGGCGGGTACACGTACGCGGCAGCGGACTGCCCCGAAGTGTACTTTCTCGCTGGGCTCGCCAACCCGACCCGGACCTTGTTCGAATTTCTCTCGGACACGACCGGGCAGACCGCGCGCGTCCTGCGGGCCCTGGAGGACCATCACGTGACTGCCATCGCGCTCAACCGGATGCCTGCGTTCTCGGGACCGCTCCCCCAGGACCAGCAAGACTCCCTGGCCGCCCGCTATCCCCGGATCGACAGCCTCGACCGCTTCACGGTGCGGTGGCGTCCGTGAAGCTCACGAGCAGAATCATGGAATGGACCTGGGCCTATCGGCTGTGGCAGGCCCCCGCCGCCGAACGGAAGTTTGCGCCCGTGTTCGCCCACAACGATCTGCGTACGGTGCGTCGCGTCTTGGACGTGGGGTGCGGTCCCGGGACCAACACTCACCATTTCGCGCACGCGGACTACCTCGGGATCGATATCAACCCCGCGTACATCGCCTCCGCCCGCCGGCGTCACGGGCGGACGTTCGTGGTCGCGGACGTGACGTCCTACACCGTGCAAGACGACCGCCGGTTCGACTGCATCCTGGTCAACAGCTTCCTGCATCACGTGGACACGGCGAGTGCCGAGCGGGTGCTGCGACACCTGC
>Ga0307281_10000022_pt1 | contig 38104 bp, 38 predicted proteins | sample ER_DNA_120_FD_194486 | JGI IMG/M metagenome (GOLD analysis project Ga0307281, IMG submission 194486) | Bulk soil microbial communities from the East River watershed near Crested Butte, Colorado, United States - ER_DNA_120 | ecosystem: Environmental > Terrestrial > Soil > Floodplain | place...
CCCCGATGCCACGACCCCGCGGAACCCCGCGCCGAGCGCCAGCTTCGCCAGCCGGGTCGCTTCGACCCCCAGATCGGGTACGCCCCGGCCGAGAATCTGCTCGGCTTCCGCCGGTGTGTGGGAGGTCAGGAGCGTCACCCCGACGAGTGAGAGCTCCGGGCCGGCCGCCTGGGCGGCCGCGGCGAGCACGGCCGGACCGCTGAGACAGTGGACGGTGGCCATGGCGACTCCCTGAGAACGGGCCGCCGCCACCGACTCGACCACCGTGCTCGGAATGTCGTGCCACTTGAGGTCGAGGAAGACCTGCACGCCGCGCGCGGTAAACTCTTTCACCAAGAGCGGCCCTTCGCGCACGAACAGCATCGAGCCCAGTTTTGCCCACCGTAACCCGGGCAGCCGGTCGGCCAGGGCCAGGGCGTCCCGTCCCACGGTGACGTCGAAGGCGACCACCAGCTCAGCCACGGGCGAGCTCCCGCGCGATCCGCTCCGGCACACGGGGGTCCGCCAGCGCCGCGGTGCCCACGGCGACGAGCGAAGCCCCGGCGGTGAGATACTCTCGGGCATCCGCGGCCGTCCGGATGCCTCCAACGCCGATCACCGGGATGCCCACCCGCTCGCGCACGCGCGCGGTGGCGAGCACGCCCACCGGCAGGAGCGCCGGCCCGCTTACGCCGCCGAAGCCCAACCCCAGTTTCCCGGCCACCGTGCCGGGCAGGGTGTTGACGAGGCTGACGGCGTCGGCGCCCTCCTGTTGGGCCACCAGCGCCATCGCGGTGATGTCGGGAAGGGCCGGAGAAAGCTTGATCACGAGCGGCTTGGTCGTGCGGCGACGACAGCGTCGCACCAGATCGGCCAATGCGGCGGGCGACGCACCGAACTCGAGGCCGCCTGCAGCGGTGTTGGGGCACGATGCATTGATCTCGAAGGCAGCGATCACGGCGAAGGAGCTCAACCGCTCCAGCACCTGCTCGTAGTCATCGACGGTCGCTCCGGCCACGTTGACCAGCACGCGGGCGCGGGTGAGGTGCTGCGCCAGCCAGGGCAGTTCGTGGAGGGCGACGGCATCGAGGCCGGGATTGGCGAGCCCCACGGCGTTGAGCATGCCCCCCGAGAACTCCGCGACGCGCGGACCCGGATGCCCGCGCCGCGGCTCCGGCGTGACCGCCTTGGTGATGATCCCGCCCAGCGCCTCGAGGTCGATCACGCGGCCGACCTCGTGTCCGAAGCCGGCTGTGCCGGCGGCGAGCAAGACTGGGTTCTGGAACCGCGCGCCGAGCACCTCGACGGCGGTCACAGACGCGCGTCCGGCCGTTCCGCTGGACGCACGGTCGGACGCTCACCCGGACGACGCGTGGGGGTCGGGCGCCGTGGCGCTGGCGACTTGGGCTGTCCTCGACCGGCGATGGCCGGCGGTGGGTCCAGGTCAGGCCCGCGCGGGCCGGTGCGCGGCGGCGCGACGCGGGACCCGATAGCGGTCGCGGTCAGCACGACCGACCGGGCGACGCCCAGAGCGATAGCGAGCGAGTCTTCCGTGGCCTGAAATAGAGGGCTCGAGGCTCCGTGGAACGCGAGCGCGTAGGGCGACTCGGGATAGCGGGTTCGCAGCACGGTCTCGACCGAATCGAGCGTCTCCGGTTGAAGCTGCCCCGCCGCGATCAGCGCCTTGGGGGCGAACAGCGAGGCGGGATGACGGGCTGCGAACCGGCGGAACAAGGCGGCGGCAAGGGCGGGCGCCGCGAGAGAATCGCGCGCCTGCTCGCCGCTGCGGAACGTAGCGCCTTCGGACGTGTCGGCCTGCCACGCATCATTGATCCGCCGTGCCAAGTCCCGCGCCTCGCCAAGCGGCGCTCCAGCGAGCGTGCTGGTCAGCACCTCCAGGCGCGCCGAGACGGAGTCCAAGTTCTCCAGCGACTGGAGCTGGGCCACGTCGCCGATGAGGGCGTGGACCCGGGCCACGCCCGCCTCGGCGGAATCCGGCACGAGCTCCACCGCCGCGTCATACCGGGCCGCGGCCCGCTCGAAGTGACGCGTCTGTCTCAACCGGTCACCGTCGGCGATGAGGAGGCGTGCCCGCACTCCCGCGCGGAGCCGACCCCGAGCGAGTAGGTGGTCGAGCGCGTCGGCCGCGGTCTCCACGCCGGCGGTCGAAGCGACTTCGTCCAGCGCGTCGGTCCACCGGGTTTCGTCGTCGTCGCGGCGGGCGACGCTGTCCACCACAGCCAGGGCCTCCCGCGCCCGGCCGGCGGCGGCGAGCGCGCTGACCCGCGCGGGTGCCGCTTCCGGCACGTCGGAGCGCGCGAACCGCGCCGCGGCGGTCGCCGGATCGTCGCGCAGCAGTGCAGCACGACCGGCGAGGTAGGCCGCTGTGGATCTGCGCTGCGCGTCCTTGGACTCGAGCACCGGTTCGAGCAGCCGCTCCGCACGCCCTCCGGCCCTCTGGGTCACCGCGCAGCGGGCCGCCGCTAGCGCCGCGCGCTCCCGCAGCGCGTCGTCGTTCACTTCGCGGAGCGCGCGGTCGAGTGGTTTCGCCGCTGCGGCGCACGACCCGCTCCGCGCCAGCCCTTCCCCCTGCAGCACCAGCGCGTCGTCCGCCCAACGACTCGACGGGTGGTGCACCAGGACCGACTCCGCTCTCGAGGCCGCTCGTCCCCAGCTGAGTCGCGCCTCGGCCGTCATCCCGCGCGCTTCCTGCCGGCGCGCCTCACGCGCCAGACGCTCGGCGCTCCACAGCCCGTTGTAGTACGCGCACCCCGCGAGCACGAGGGCCAGCACGCTCGCTCCCTGGGCGCGCCGGATCACGGCACCCCGCCCACGGCGAGCTTGCGCTCGAGATCCAACAGGTAGCCGACGATGCCGTCGGCGATCGCCCCGGCGATCTTGCGCTGACCCGCGGCCGACGTCAGAAACGTGCCGTCCTCCTTATTGGTCGCGAACCCGGTCTCCACCAGGATCGCGGGCCGGCGCGCGCTGGTGAGCACGTAGAATCCGGCCTGCTGCACGCCACGATCCTCCCCCGGATGCACCGCGGCGACCCGCTGCTGCACCAGCTCGGCGAGCCGTGCCGACTCGCGCAGATATTCGTTCTGCTGCAGGTCTTTGACGATCGTGGCGAGCGCCCCTTCTACGACCTGGGCATCGGGTGATTCGTAGCGGATCGCGTCGTTTTCCATCCGGGCCACGCGCCGCTGATCCTCGGTCTTCGCCTCGGACAGGAAGTACGTCTCGATGCCGTTCGCCACCGGGCTGCGGCGCCCCGTCGGCATCGAGTTCACGTGGACGCTGACGAAGAGATCGCAGGCGTCGCGGCAATACCCCGCCCGGTCGTGCAAGTCGATCAGCGTATCGGTCGTCCGGGTGAGCGAGGCCGCGACTCCCCGGCGCGCGAGATCGGCCTGTAACCGCTGCCCGATCGCGAGGTTGACGTCTTTCTCGGTGGTTCCTTTCGGAAAGAACCGGCCGGGGTTGCCGGGATCGCGGCCACCGTGACCCGGGTCGATGATCACGACGTGGCGCAACCGCAGGCCGGTAATAGGGTTCGGGGCGGCGTGCACGGTCGGTCCCGGAGGCGGCAGCAGCGGTGCTGGAGCGGCAGCAGCCGTGTGGGCCGGCGTATCCGACGCCGCCCGCGCGGTATCACGCACCGGCGTCGGGTCGGCCACCACCGGCGGCAGTGTCGCGGCCACCGTCACGCCCGGCGGCGCAGACTCGGTCAACAACCCGGTCGCCGGATCCCAGTGGAACCGGTTCCGGAGCACGCGGGGGACGCAGTCGGTCAACCACACGAGAGGAAGAAACAAGGTGTCGCGGGCCATGTACGGCTCGTCCACCAGCGGACACACCTGCGTCCCGATGCGAACGAACGGTGAGTGGAGGGCGAACACGAACCCCGCCCCCTCGAGGACGACAGTGGCACGCGCGCCTTCGACGACCACCGCCAACGCTAGCGGACCAGCGATCAGGGGAGCCGCAACGGCGACGCCGTACTCCCGGCTCACCGGTACGCTGGTCAGGCCACGCGGCGTCGCGATGCGTACGGTCTCGGGGGCCGCCTGAGCTCCGATAGTCAAGAACAGCGCCGCGATCATCCGCGGCGTGCCCGGTACTCACGCGCCAGCTCACGGGCGGCAGTGCGCTGCTTCAAGTCTTCGCGCTTGTCGTGCAGCTTCTTCGCCTTGGCGAGGGCGATCGCGATCTTCGCGACGCCGTCCTTGAAGTACAACTCCAGCGGGATGAGGGTCTGGCCCTGCTGCGTGGTAGCGCCGATGAGTTTGCGGATCTCGCGCTTGTGCAACAGGAGCTTGCGGGAGCGAGTAGGCGGAGGGTTGTTGTAACTCCCGTGCACGTAGGGCGAAATCGACAAGCCCTCGAGCCAGACCTCGCCCCGCTGCACGTGGGCGTACGCTTCTCCCAGGCTCGCCTTCCCGTCCCGCAACGATTTGACCTCGGTGCCGGTCAGCACCAGGCCCGCCTCCCACGTTTCCAGGAGGTGATAGTCGTGGCGCGCCTTCGGGTTGCGCGCGATGGAGGTCTTGCTCAAGTCACCAGGCCAAGATAGGAGACCGGCTCCGGAGGGTCAAGCCGAACATTGACTTGAACTTATACCACCTTCTATATTCGCCGTTCCGCAGCTCTCGCCGAAGTGGTGGAACTGGTAGACGCGCTGGCTTCAGGAGCCAGTGGGCGCAAGCCCGTGGGGGTTCGAGTCCCCCCTTCGGCATCCCAGACAAGCTGTCAGCCATCAGCGATCAGCTATGGGCTGTCGGATCCGCTAGTACCGAGGGGTTTCGGCGTCCACCTGGGTAGCCCAAGCGTCGATCCCTCCGGTGAGGTTGCGCACCTTCGAATAGCCCGCGGCTCTCAGGAATTCCACCGCCCGCGCCGAGCGGGTGCCGTGGTGACAATAGACGACGATGTCGGCGTGTCCCTCGAGCTCGGAGAGTCGCGCGGGGAGCTGCCCGAGCGGGATATGGCGCGCGCCGGCGAGGTGGGCGATCTCCCATTCGAACGGCTCACGCACGTCGAGCACCACGAGGTCGGTAGTCCGCCCGCGCTCGGCCGAGAGCTCGCCCGGCGTAATCTCTCCGCTGTCCCTCATTCCTCGTCCCCCTTCCCCGATTCCGCAGAACGCTTCGTAGTCAATGAGTCGAGTCACGCTCGGATGCGGCCCGCACACCACGCAGTCGGGGTCCTTGCTCAGCGTGATCTCCCGGAAGTGCAGCTGCAGTCCGTCGAACAACAACAACCGGCCCACGAGGGACGTGCCTACCCCCGTCACCAGCTTGATGGCTTCGAGCGCCTGGAGACTGCCGATGATTCCCGGCAGCACGCCCAGCACGCCGCCTTCGGCGCACGACGGCACGAGCTCCGGCGGGGGCGGCTCACGAAAGAGGCAGCGATAACACGGACCCCGCCGGGCATCGAATACCGACGCTTGTCCCACGAACCGCAGCACGGCCCCGTACACGTTTGGCACGTCGAGCAGGACGCACGCATCGTTTACCAGATAGCGGGTCGGGAAATTGTCGCTGCCGTCGAGCACGACGTCCCAGCCCGTCAGGATTTCGAGTGCGTTGGCCGAAGTGAGGCGGGCGGAAATCGTTTCGAGGTGCACGTGGGGGTTGAGGTCCGCGATCCGCGCCCGCGCCGAGTCGAGCTTCGCCCGCCCGACCATCTCCGTGCCGTGCAGCACCTGACGTTGGAGGTTGGAGCGGTCCACTACGTCCCAGTCCACAAGCCCAAGAGTCCCCACCCCCGCAGCCGCCAGGTACAGGGCGGCCGGGGAACCCAGACCGCCGGCGCCCACGATCAGGACGCGACCCGCTTTGAGGCGCTCCTGCCCCTCGACACCGAAGGCGGGCAGCACCAGATGGCGCGAGTAGCGGATCAGCTCTGCGTGAGAGAGCGGCAGCGCCGACGGCGCGGAAGTGCGGGAAGTCATCGGACCACGCCACGAATATAACCGTGGCGAGGACGGGGTCAGCGATCAGCGCGCGCTGTCGTCCCGGATCGGATGGGCGAGCTTCGGACTCACACTGGCACCGAGCTGCACCGCGAAGACGTTGGCGCCCGAGTTGCGCTGCAGCCACACGACCCGGGCGTTCACGTTCCACATCACTCGGCCGCCGAACACGTCGGTCCCGAGCCCGCCCTGCAGTCCTTGCGCCACACCGCGATCGGGACCTTCTGAGGGGAATCCCGCGATGAGCGGACCGATCGCACCGTACACGCGCCCCCAGGACGGGCGCAGGCTCGGCTCGTACCCGGGCGCGAACAGAATCGCGTACGGCCGGCAGCCGGGGTTGACGCAGGCACCGCTCACCTCGAGCGGCGCGTAGTCGATCTGCAAGCCGACCGCGCCCGCCTTTTTCGTATCGCGGCGAAAGCGGACGCCGGTGAGCGGACCACGGGCCCGCAGCGTCCCAGAGAGCGGGATCCATACGCTCACCGCCGGACCGAGGGTCCCTGCGAGCAGATCCGTCTGACGCACCGCGCCGAAGGCGGCCGAAAGGTTGGCGCGCACCTCGAGGCCTTGAATGAAACTGTTCGGAACTTCGAGGAAGCGGCCTTCCACACTCGCGACCACGTCCCGACCCAGCCCCGCACGGACTCCAAGACCGAACGCGAGTCCGATTTCGCTCGTCGTCTGGACCGGCGTGGCGCCGCTGCAGGCGAACAGCAAGGGCACCTGCGACTCGCTCACACGCGCCAGACCGAGCTCGGTGGACGCGAACGGCGCCAGGCCGCGGGCTCCGATCGGATAGTAGCTCGAGTTGAGGCCGACCAACGTCAGTTGCCGGACGCAGCTGTTATCCGACAGGTCGTTGTAGCGAGCCACGACGAGCCCCGTTTCATCGTAGTCCCCGGTGAGCAGAGCGATCGTGCCGCCAAACCCTCGGTAGCCACTCGCCACGCCGTTGCCGTTCTCGATGGATATCGAAGAAAGGATCGGTCCCACCCGGAACCGGCGCTGCGCGGCTGCGGGACTCGCCGCCGACAGAAGTGCCAGCGCCCAGAGGAAGAAGCCCTTGGAGTTTCGCATATGAATGGGATAACAGCGAAACGGGGCCGGTGACAGTGATCATGGTCACCCGCCCCCGGTGCGGCAGTGTGCTTACTTCACCAGCAATCCCACGAGGATACCGGCGACATTCATCCGAATGAGCCAGGCCCAGAACGTCGCGTTGAGCAGTGGCCGGGCTTTATCGTACCACACGCCGCTGCCGAGCGTCGACAGGGCGATCGTGGGCAGCCACAGCACCGTGGCGAACTCCATCCCCGCCAGCGGCCCGCCGCCCGTCACCCACAGGCCCGGCATGAAGCGCCGATACAAGAAGGCGAGGATGATCCCGAAGGCTACCGCCAGGGCGGCCGACTTCACCATCATCGGCCCCATGTTGATCGGCTGGCCGGACGGCGGCGGGGTCACGTACCCTTCCATCCCCTTCGTGAACACCTTGCTCCACAGGAAGAAATCGGCGAACCACGCCGCGACACCGGCGATCAACCCCGCGAGCCACCAGCTCATGCGACCACCTCCAGTTGAGGAGTGAAGCTCAACCGCCACCGCCTGTGCCCCGGACCCCGATCTCCGTCATGGCGCGCAAATCGAGCACCTCATCCAGCTCCTTCCCCTTCAGGATGCCCTTCTTCAACAGCAGCTCCCGCACCGACAGGTTCTGTTCCACGGCCTCTTTCGCAAGCTTGGCGGCGGCGGCGTACCCGATCTTCGGCGCCAGCGCCGTCACGAGCGCGGGGCTGCGCTCCAGCCAGTGCGCGGCCATCCCCGGGTCCGCCTCGATCCCGTCCACACACCGCTCAGCCAGGACCCGGCTGGCCGATGCGAGGATACCGAGCGTCAGAAACAGGTTGTGGGCGATGACCGGCATCATCACGTTCAGCTCGAGCTGGCCCGCTTCGGCGGCGGTCGCGATCGTCACGTCGTTCCCGATCGCCTGAAAACAGACCATGTTCACCATCTCGGCGACGGAGGGATTGACCTTGCCCGGCATGATACTCGACCCCGGCTGCACGGCGGGCAACCGGATCTCGGCCAAGCCGGTGCGCGGGCCCGAAGCGAGCAGCCGGATGTCGCTGGCGATCTTGCCGAGATCCGCGGCGTAGGTCCGCAGCGCGCCGGACAACGCGGTGGCGTCCCCCATCGACTGCATCAGCTGCACCCGGTCGGTTCCCTCCCGGAGCTCGAGGCCGGTGATCGCGCGGAGGTGCTTCAGCATCAAGCCCGGGTAGGCCGGCTCGGCATTGAGCCCGGTGCCGACAGCCGTGCCGCCGATGCCCAGGTCGCGCAGATCGCCGGACGCGCGGTCGATCCGCTCGCGGTTGCGTTGCACCGTGTGCCCGTAGGCGCTGAACTCCTGGCCGAGACGGATCGGTGTCGCATCCTGCAGATGGGTGCGTCCGGACTTGAGGATCGCGTCGAACGCCGTGCCCTTGGCGAGCAGGGCCGCGGCGAGGCGGTCCAGCGCGCCGAGGAGTGCCGGGAGCAACCACAAGGCGCCCAGGCGAATCGCCGTGGGGATCACGTCGTTCGTCGATTGCGCCATGTTGACGTGATCGTTGGGGTGGACCGGCTGGTACTCGCCCCGCTTGCCGCCGAGCAGCTCGTTGGCGCGGTTGGCGAGCACCTCGTTGCAGTTCATGTTGTGGGAGGTGCCCGCCCCGGCTTGATAGGGATCGACGACGAACTGGTCGCGGTGCTGCCCGCCCAGAATCTCGTCGGCGGCGCGCACGATGGCGTCGGCGCGCGACGGATCGAGGCGACCCGTCTCGCGGTGCGTGAGCGCGGCGGCTTTCTTGATCCAAAGGACCGCGTCCACGAACACGGGGTTGGGGCGGAGCCCCGAGATCGGGAAGTTGAGGCGGGCACGCTCCGTCTGCACGCCATAGAGCGCCTCGACTGGAACGGGGAGCTCGCCCAAGGGGTCGCGTTCGATGCGCGTTCCACTCATCGTGTCCACTCGCTCCGTCCGACTGCCGTCGGTCTCAAACCAGGAATCGCCCATGGAACCCCAGCATCCGGTCCAGCACCTCTCGAGCCGCGCCCGATTCGATCCGGCCAAGCCGACGAAGCTCGACTGCTTTCGCTCGCCACGCCTGTTCGTCGGCCTGAATTGCCTCGACGCGGGCCAGGCCCAGCCGGTGCACGCGCACGCGGGCGCGGACAAATTCTATTTCGTCGTCGCGGGAAACGCGAGGTTCGTGATTGGCGACATGACGTACGACGCGACGGCGGGTGACCTCGTCGTGGCGCCGGCGGACGTGCCACACGGCGTGGAGCGCGCGATCGAGCGCACGGTGTTGCTGGTCGGGATCGCTCCGGCGCCGCACGGCTAGCCCGTCACGACGCTGGACCGGTGCTGGCCCGCCGCTTCCTGGCCCACCCGATCGTCATGAGCTCCCGCGCCGCCCGGATGCCCAGGGAGTGCACCATGAGATAGACGCCGAGCCCGGTCAACAGAATGACGGTGTAAAAGCGCCACCAGAGCAGCATCCGCACGCCGCGCACACCGAAATCTCCGGCGAATCCTGAGAGAAACGCGACCTCGATACCGCCGCCCCCGGACGGCAGGGGCACGAGCAGCGGCGAGGCGAGCAGCGCGAGCGAGCCGAAAAACATTTCTTTGAACGGGGGCGCGTCGGGTATGCCCCAGGCCAATGCAGGCAGGACCAGAGCCCGTGCGGACAAGCTGACGGCGGTGAGGCCAGCGTTCACGACCTGTGCCCACAGCGGCGCCCGACGCACGTGCGTCCACGCGACCCGCCATTGCCGGCGAACCCGGTGCCGGATGGCGCCGGCCCGGACGAGCCGCTGGGTAAGGTAGATGACCAGCAGGACAGCGAGCGCGGCCACCTCGATCAGGAGCAAATCGCCCGCGAGGTGCCGGCGCAGCCAGGCCTCCGCCGACGACTTCCAGTTGGGCACGTAGTGCAACAGTAAGGCAACCAGCATCAAGAGGAAAACCGGCCATTCCGCGGCGACCTCCACCCCGACCGCCACCAGGGCGGTCACCGAGCGCAGGCCGGCTTCGGTGAGCCCGGCGAAGCGCGCCGCTTCTCCGCCCAGGCGGTTCGGGGTCAGGGTCGAGGCCGCTTCCCCGTAGAAATTGAGCCGGACGGCCGGCCAGAACTTCAGCGCTCCTCCCGCGGTCCAGGCGGCGAGCTGAATGCGCCACGCCCGGACCACTACGTCGACAGCGAGCGCCAGGAGCGCGAGTACGTGGTTCACGGATCCACCGCGCCGATCGGGGGGCGTTCCAACGTCACCGCCCGGCGCGGGCTGAACTGACACGCCAGCCGCCAGCCCTGCTCCACCAGAGGACCCAGCCGGAGCCGGTCGGTCTTGCCGGCGGGCCAGTCGCCCTCCAGGAGACGCACCCGGCACGCCGTGCAGTTGCCGATCCCGCCGCATACGGTGCGCAACGGCGTTCCCGTCCCCGCCGACAACTCCAGTACCGTCGCCCCGAGACGGGTCGCGACCCGGGATCGGTCGGGAAGGAACGTGACGGTAGCGTCAGTCAGAGCAGTCGCCCAGGGGATAGATGAAGCCGCAGTTCGCGCAAGGGTTCTTGCACCCCCACGGTTTGGGACGCACGTCCGCCCCGCAACGCAGGCAGGTGGGACGTGGCCGGGCCCTAGGAGATGGGGAGGGCGCCGGAGAGGAAGGGGTTGGTGCGGCGCTCGGCGCCGATGGTCGTTTGTGGTCCATGCCCGCTGTACACGATGGTCGAATCGGGCAGAACCAGCAACTCCCGTTCGATGCTGTCGATCAAGGTCTGGTAATCCCCGCCGGGCAAGTCGGTCCGGCCGATCGATCCCTGAAACAGCACGTCCCCGCTGAACACCACGCCCTCGCCCACGAGGGAGACGCTGCCGGGAGAATGTCCGGGCGTATGGCGCACGGTAAACGTCAGGCCGCCGACGCGGACCACCTCTCCCTGTGACCACGCCTGATCGGGGGGTGGCAGCGCGTCCGCCCGCAGCCCGAACGCCGCCGCCTGGTCTTGAACGCGATCGTACAGGGGCCGGTCGGCGGGATGGAGCAGCACCGGGGCTCCCGTAGCCGACCGAACGCGGGACACACCCAGCACATGGTCCACATGGGCGTGCGTGATCCAGATTGCGACGGGGCGCGCGCCGGCCTGCTCGACCTTGTGCAGGATCAATCCCGCCTCCTCGCCGGGATCGACGATGGCGCACTCGGCGGCGGCTTCGTCGATCACGAGATAACAATTCTCGACGAAGGCGCCGTTGGGAATCTGGAGGATCTTCACGCTAATCGGCCTTCAGCTTCGCCAGGTATTTCTCCACCGCGATGGCCGCCGTGGTGCCGTCGCCCACGGCGGTGGTGACCTGTCGCGTCAGCTGGCTGCGCACATCGCCCGCGGCGAACAGTCCGGGGATCGAGGTCATCATGCGCTCATCGGTGACGAAGTATCCGCCGGCATCGTGATTGACGTGCCCCTCCACGATCCCGGTATTCGGCTTGAATCCCACGAAGATGAAGATGCCGCCCACCTTCAACTGGGTGCGCTCCCCCGTCAGGCTGTCTTCGAGCTCGAGGTGATCGGTGCCGCGCTCCGTGCCGACGATCTCCACGACGCGCTTGTTCCAAATCACTTCAATCTTCGGGTTGGCGAACGCCCGCTGCTGCAGGATCTTCGAGGCCCGGAACCGGTCGCGCCGGTGGACGATGTACACCTTGGATGCATAGCGCGTGAGGTAGTCGGCCTCCTCGACGGCCGCGTCGCCGCCGCCCACCACCGCGAGGACCTCGCCCTTGAAGAACGCCCCATCGCACACCGCGCAGTAAGAGACGCCTTTCCCCGCATATTCCTTCTCACCGGGGACGCCGAGCTTCACCGGCGTGCCGCCGGCCGTGAGGATCACTGCCGGGGCGCGATAGTGGCGCTCGCGCGCCGTGGTGACGTCGAACCAGCCGTCGGGCGCCCGCCGGACCTGTTCCACGGTGTCGGTGACGATTTCGGCCCCGAACTTCTTGGCGTGGTCTCCGAACTTCTGGGCGAGCTCCCAGCCCTTGACGCTCTCGAACCCGATGTAGTCTTCGACGAGATCGGTGTTCAGCAGCTCGCCGCCCGGGGCGCCGCGCTCGATCGTGAGGGCCTTGAGCATCCCCCGACCGGCGTACATCGCGGCGCACAGCCCCGCGGGGCCCGCGCCCACGATGATCACGTCGTAGCTCTGCTGTGTCGTATCAGCCATCAGCTCGGAAATCCAATCGCGGGGGATCTCCCTCCCCCACCAGGGCCCGCTCCAGAGTGGCGCGGAACCGCACGGTTTCGAACTCGACTGCCGGATGCTGGGGCCCGGCCAGTTTCCGGAGCGCCGCCGCACCGACCACCACCGTCCCATGCCGGTTGCCGCGCGCCCGGTGCAGCAGCGCCGCCGCGGCTTGAATCAACCCCTGCCACGGCCGTCGCTCCGCCTTGTCTATTATAGAACGCCAGACGGTTTCCAGGGCCTCGTGGGCGAGCCAGTACTCTCCGGCGTTGAACAGCTCGCGGGCCTGCTCCAATTGGCGCCGGCGGGCTTCCGGTGTCATTGGGCTATCAGCCATCAGCTATCCGCTATCGGTCCTGATGGCTGAGGGCCGACGCGTAGGACGTTCAACGCACCATGACAGGCGCTGACTGTCCCCACGAGCACGTCCGTCGTGCCACGGGCTGCCGCAGCCTCGGCCACCACGCGCTCACCGTCGAGCACCGCGTCCACCGCGAAGGTCCCGACCCCGTACACGTGATGGCGGCACACGAACAGCGCCGGACCCGCCACGGACTCCCCCTGCGACCGCAGGCGATCGGCCAGCGCACGCACGGCTTCCGGCATCTCCCACGACCGCGGTGCCGCGATCGCCGGACAGACAGCGGGCTCGATGCAGTGCGTGGGACAGATCCAATCGGCGAAGGAGACATAGCGGGTATGGTCGTCCGCCGTGCGGTCGTACGGCGTGCCGAGCGAGTCCGGGACCGGGACCACCTCTACAAGACGCCCGGGAAACCGGGTCCGCGTCCGACGCACCAGCCATTCAAACATCAGGTGGGACATGTGCGGCGACGGCACGACGTAGTCGGGAGCCGCTCCCGCCGCGGTGGGACGGGCGGCAGCGAGATGGTGGTCGAAGAACGCATCCCACTCGCTCGTGACGAACGTCCGGTCGTCGGCCTCAGGCAGCTCGAGCCGCGCCCGGCAGCGCGCGTCGCGGTCCACGATCACGACCGTCCGGAACCGGGCCTTGCCACGGGCTTTGGCCTTGGCGAGCTGGGTCGCGTAAAACGACCCGTAGCAGCCGCCGCCCACCACCACGACATCCCGCATCTCCGCGGGAGCGTCGCTCATCGCACCAGGCGGCCGCCGTCCACGGGGACGACAATTCCGGTGACGTAATCGCTCGCGAGCAGGAACAGCACGGCCTGCATCACGTCCGCCGGCGTCCCAAGTCGCCGCAGCGGGGTGGTGGCGGCGAGATGATCCCGCGCTGCGGCAGGCCAATCGTCCGGAGGGAGGACGGCCCCGGGGGCGATCGCGTTCACCGTCACCTCGGGGGCCAGCACCCGGGCGAGACCCTGCGTCAGCATGACGACGCCCGCTTTGCTGACGTTCAGGGGAAGGTAGTCCGGCCACACTTCGTAGGCGGCGAGGTCGGCGAGGTTGACGATCTTGCCATGCGTCAGCCGCAGGTGCGGCGCGGCCCCCTGGGCCGTAAAGAGCGCCGCCGACAGGTTGAGCGCCAGGGTGTCGTTCCAATCCCGGGGGGTGATGGACTCGAATTCGCGCCGCAACATCACCGCGGCGGAATTGACCAACACGTCGAGGCGGCCGAACATCTCGACCACCCGGCCGGGCAGCTCGCGGGCCGCCGTGGGATCGCGCAGGTCGGCCGCGAACCGCTCCCCCCGCCGCCCGGCGTCGCGCACCGACCGGAGCGTCTCCTCTGCCCCGTCGGCGGAGGCGTGGTGGTGCACGGCGACGTCGCAACCCGCCCGGGCCAGCCCTGCGGCGATCGCGGCTCCGAGCCGGCGGCCCGCGCCGGTCACGAGCGCCACCCGTCCGGTGAGCTCCATGGGTCAGTGCTGCTCCGCGACGAGCGGGAGGACCTGCCCGGTCACCATGCGCGCACCGTCCATGACGAGCCACAACACGGTGCGCACCAGGTCCGCCATTTCCACGTACCGGGCGTCCGTTCCCATGTCCTGGAGATTGGTGGACGTGCGAACCGCTTCCGGTGCCAGCGCGTTCACCCGGATTCCGTCGTCCCGAAGCTCTCGTGCCAGCGCCCGCGTCAGCGCCGCGACGCCGCCCTTGGCCGCGGCGTACGCGGCGAGGTTGGGTTGCGGCTGCAGGACGGCGATGGAGGCGAAGTTGACGATCGCCCCGCCACCGCGCCGTCGCAGGGACGGAATGGCCGCCTGGGACACGCAGAACGTCGTGCGGAGGTTGATGGCGATCTCGCGCTCGAACGCGGCGATGTCGATGCCCTCGAACGGCCCGTAGGTCGTGAGGCCACCTGCGACATTGACCACGATGTCGAGTCCGCCGAACCGGGCTTCGGCCAGCCCCACCGCCGCGCGCGCGGCGCGCGGGTCGGTGAGGTCCCCCGGTGACGACACGGCTTCCACCCGGGCGGTGGCGTACTCCCGCACGCGCTCGTCCAATGTCTCGGCGCTCCGGTCGGCCAGGACGAGCCGGGCACCCGCCGCGCCGAGCCCCGTGGCCACCGCGTGGCCGATCTGCCCTACCCGCCCTACGCCGGTGATCAGCGCCACCCGACCGCCCAGCTCACCCGCCACGTCCGCCCGCCTCCACGGCCGCGATGACGTCGTCCGGGGGTGGCGCGCCGCGCTGGGCGAACCGCACGGTACCGTCCCGCCCCACGAGGTACACGGTCCGGGCGATCCCCGCGCCATCGTCCTTCAGCGCGTGATATGCCCGGGCGATGGCCCGATCGGGATCCGACAGGAGCGGAAAGTTGAACCGCATCTTCTCGGCGTACTTCCGGTGACTGTCGGTGCTCGCGGGATTCACGCCGAGGGGCTGGATCCCGGCTTGCTCGAACTTGGTCATCTCATCGCGCACGGCGGAGAGTTGGCGGTTTCACCCGGGTGTGTTGTTGCCGGGATAGAACACCAGGGCCACGTGTGTTCGCCGCAACAGGTCGGCCAGTCGATACGACTTGCCGTCGGACGCCAGCGCCGTGAAATCCGGGGCCTGCGCGCCAATCGCCAGCACTTCGCTCATGTCGGTTTACTCCGCGAGAGGTCGGCCTTCGTCTTGCGCTGCTCCAGCGCTTCCAGCCATTCGAGCGGAACTTGCATGCCGCCCAGCGGCGCGTGGGACAGCCCGCCGTTGGACTCCCCGTGCCAGTCGGAACCGCCGGAGATAGCGAGATCGAGACGGCGGGCGAGCTTCGTGAGCCGCGATTCCACGCGCGGCGGATGGCTCGGGTGTCGCACTTCGATGCCATCCAGTCCATCGCTCTGGAGGGCGCGGAGCTGCGGCTCTTGCGCGCGCTCTCCCATGTGGGCGGCCAGCACGAGCCCGCCGACCCCATGCACGAGATCGGCCACCTCGCGCAAGGTCGGCAGCCATTTTTCCACGAACGCCGGACGACCGCGCCCGAGATAGCGGTCGAAGGCCTCCTCAAACCCGTCCACCACGCCCGCGTCCACCAGGGCCCGCGCCACGTGCGGGCGGCCGACCGCGCCGGTTCCCGCCTGAAAGGCGAGGTCCTCGAGATCGATTTCGACACCCAGCTGCTGCAGCTTCTCGATCATCTGGGTGCCGCGTCGCTCCCGCGCCGTACGAGCCGTCGCGAGGAACGCGTCCAGCGCCGGCTCTCCGAGCGGGAGAAAGTAAGAGAGCAGGTGCAGCTCTCCCCACGGCGCGGCCACGCTGAATTCGCACCCCGTCACCACGCGCACGCCCAGATCGTGGCCGGCAGCGGCGGCGGCCGGCACGCCGCTCACGGTGTCGTGATCGGTCAAGGCGATGACGGCGAGCCCGACCTTGCCGGCCCGCTGCACGACCGCCTCGGGGCTCGCCTGGCCGTCCGAGGCCGTGGAATGACAATGCAGATCAACGTGCGCCGTAGTCGCTCTCCGGTGCGGTCCACGCAGGCTGCGACTGGCGGAATAACTCGAGCAGCCGGCGCTCGCCCAACTCGTTCAAGGCGGCGTCGGTGCGGCGGGCCCCGGTGGGGGCGTAGCGCGTGAAGCGGCGCTTGCGCTCAGATCCGGTGCCGAGTTGGAACAGCAGCCCATACTGGTCCTGGCCGTACACGGTACTGTGCCCGGACGGAAACACCTCCCAGCGCTGGCCGTCCACGATGACGACGCGACGGGCCATGCTCAGGCCTCCGCCGGCGCGGCGTAGGAGACTTCGCTCCACAGCTCCCACGCATCGGGGGCGTAGGTGACGAGACTCTGCAGCCTCTTTTCGAGCTTCGTTTCCTCAGGCAACCGGGAGGCCTGAGCGCGATGGGACATCTCGGTGGGGCTTTCCGAGAACTCGATGAACAGCCGGGGGTCCTTGGCGTTGCGGAACACCCAGATGCGCTGGCCCCGCGCGTCGGCGTACTGCGCCAGCTCGCGCAACGTGGCGAGGTAGTCCAGCTCATTGGCGGCCGGGACGCGCACCCGGGCGGCGGTGAGGACCTTCGGCATCGCTACATCTCCTGCTCGGGGAAGTCCTGCAGCGTGGCCTTCACGTCGGCCAGGAACTTGTCGGCGTCGGCCCCGTCCACGACGCGGTGGTCGTAGGACATGGTGAGCATCCCCATCGTCCGGATGGCGATCGCGTCCGTGCCGTCTTGCGTCACGACCTTGGGCCGCTTCTCGATCGTGCCGACGCCCAGAATCGCCACCTGCGGCTGGTTGATGATCGGGATCCCGGCGTAGGGACCGAAGCCGCCGGGATTGGTGATGGTGAACGTACCGCGTTGGATGTCGTCGGGGGACAACTTCTTCGTCCGTGCCCGCTCGCCGAGGTCGTTGATGGCGCGGGCGATCCCGAGCAGGGACAGCTCGTCGGCGTGCTTGACGACGGGGACGATGAGCCCCCAGTCCAGTGCGACGGCGATCCCGATGTTGACGTCGCGGCGGTGAATCGTGCTCTCACCCGACACGGCGGCGTTGACGATCGGATGCTTGCGCATGTTGGCGGCGCACGCCTTCACGATGAACGCGAGGTAGGTGAGATTGACCCCCCGCTCGGCATAGCCGGCCTTGAACCTGGCCCGCAGCAAGGCCACCCGGCTATAGTCGATCTCGAAGAAGCTCGCCACGTGCGCGGAGACGCGGCGCGAGAGGATCATGTGATCCGCGGTGATGCGGCGGATCTTGGACCACGGCTCGACCCGGTCGCCCGGCCACGGGTCGGCGGCTGGATGCACGACCGCTCCGCCACCGGGGAGCGGAGCGCGCGGACCGGTCGCGGCCGGCGCGGCCGCGGGCGCCTGCTCGATGAAGCCCAGGATGTCCTGCTTGGTCACGCGTCCGGCGAAACCGGTCCCCGAAATCTGTGAAATGTCGAGCTGATGCTCGGAGGCGATCTTCCGCACCAACGGAGTCGAGCGGCGACGGAGCCGTTCCTCCGCGGTCTCGGCGCCATCGCCCTTCGGAGGGACGGGGGAGGAGGGACGAGGGAGGAGTGCGGTTGCAGCGGCCGCGCGCACGGGTGCCGCCGTTGGCGGCTTGGCCGCCGGCGCGGGCTCCGCCTTGGGGGCAGGAGGCCCCGCCGCCGGCGGCGGCGGCGAAGCCGCGGCTCCCTGCTCCGTCTCCAGCACCGCGACGAGCGTCTGGACCGGGACGGTCTGGCCTTCCTGCACCTTGATCTCGACCAGCGTACCCGCCGAAGGCGCCGGGATCTCGGCGTCCACCTTGTCGGTCGAGATCTCGAACAAGGGCTCGTCGCGCTTCACATCGTCGCCGAGCTTCTTGAGCCACTTGCTGAGCGTGCCCTCGGCGATGGATTCGCCCATTTGGGGCATCAGCACGTCTACGCGAGCCATATCGTCTCCAGAGGCGGCGGTCGGGCGGTCAGGCGGTCAACAAGTTACCGACCGTCCGACCGCCTGTCCGCCCTAGTATTCCGCCAACCATCTCGCCGCCTTGACGATATCCTCCGTCTGGGGCAGCACAAAGTCCTCGAGCGTGGGTGCATACGGCAGCGGCACGTCGTGCGCCGTCACCCGCATGATCGGCGCATCGAGCCACTCGAACGCCTGCTCGTTGATGCGGGCGGTGATCTCGCCGGCCAGACCGCCGGTGCGGGTATCCTCGTGCACGATCAGCGCCTTGTTCGTCTTCTTCACGCTGGCCATGATCGCTGCGTCATCGAGCGGCAGCAGCGTGCGGAGATCGAGCACCTCGATCGCGAGCCCGTCTTCCTTCTCGACTTGGTCCGCCGCCTCCAGCGCCTTCCACACCGTGGCGCCGTACGTGATGACGGACAGGTCCTTGCCCTCGCGCGCCAGCCGCGCCTGCCCCAGCGGCGTGAGGATCTCCTCGCCCTCGGGCAGCGTCTCCTTGATGCGGCGGTACAGCCACTTGTGCTCGAGGTAGATGACAGGGTCCTCGTCGCGGATGGAAGCCTTGATGAGGCCTTTCGCATCCCGCGCCGTCGCAGGGTAGACGATCTTCAATCCGGGCGTGTGGAAGAACGCGGCCTCGGGGTTCTGCGAATGGAACGGCCCACCCCGGACGTAGCCGCCGCAGGGGCCGCGCACCACAATCGGCGTGGCGAGCCCCGCGCGGTAGCGCGCGGTCGCCACGTAGTTCGTCAGCATGTCGTACGCGCAGGAGATGAAATCGATGAACTGCATCTCAGCGACCGGGCGCATCCCCATATGCGCGGCGCCGGCCGCGGCCCCGACGATCGCGGCTTCCGAAATCGGCGTGTCGATGACCCGCGCCGCACCGAACTTTTGCTGGAACCCATCGGTGACTTTGAACGCGCCACCGTAGGCACCGATGTCCTCACCAAGCATGAAGACGCGGTCGTCGCGTTCCATCTCCTCCGACAGGCCCTGGCGCAGGGCTTCGAGAAAGGTGACTTCCCCCATCACAGCCCCCGGTACCAGAGCCGCTCGGCCGCCGGCGGATGCGCGTACACGCCGGGCAGCGCGGTCTCGGGTTGCGGCAGCGGCTCGTTCACGCAGGCATCGGTCGCCTGATCGATTTCCTCCTTCGCTGCGCGATCGATCTCGGCAAGCTCGGACTCCTCCGCCCACCCGTTCGCGACGAGCTGCTTCACGTAGCGGTCCACCGGATCGTTCTCCGCCGCCCAGCGCTCGATCTCGTCCTTGGGCTGGTAGGACTGGTCATCGTGCTCCGCGTGCCCCTTGCGCCGATACGTCTTCACCTCGATGAAGTGCACACCCTTGCCGCGACGCGCGCGCTCCACCGCGTACCTGGTCGCCGTGTAGACGGCCAGCACGTCGTTGCCGTCCACGGTGACGGCGTGGATTCCGTATCCCTTGGCCTTGTCGGCGAGGTCCTTCACGGCGTACTGCTTCTCGGGCGGCGTGGTGTAGGCCCAGTGGTTGTATTCTCCGATCACCACGAGCGGGCAACGCTGCACGGCCGCGAAGTTCAGGCCCTCGTGAAACGCGCCGGTCGAGGTCGCGCCGTCTCCCACATAGACCAGGCCGACGCGCGCCTCGCCACGCAGCTTGAAGGTGAGGGTGATCCCCGCCATGACCGGCACCATGTCGCCCAGGTGGGAGATCTGCCCCAGGTACCCTTTTTCCAGGTCGTTGAAGTGGACGTTCAATTCGCGCCCGCCGGTCGGACTCTCGGCCTTCGCCATGTACTGCCGCAGGATTTCGATCGGCCGGGCGCCCATCACGAGCATGGAGCCGAGGTTTCGGATCAGGGGCGAGAGGATGTCGCGGTGTCGGCCGCGCTCCAGCGCATACGCCGAAGCGACCGATTCTCCCTCTTGCCCGAGCGAGCGAAACAGCCCGCCGATCACCTTGCTCTGGCGGTACAGCGCCACCAGGCGCTCCTCCAGCACCCGGGTGACTCGCAAATAGCGGTACATCTCGAGCAACTGGGGCCGCTCGAGCTCGGCCGGGATGGCCGACGAGTCCGCCCGCGTGTCGGGTACGGAGTGGGGAGGCATCGGCTAAATTATAGTGGGCGAGAAAGTTGGCTCTGGGAATGAGGCAAATCAAGCTGTTGCGGGAGGAGTCGACACATGTCCAGCGCAAAACTGAAGGTGACGGGGATGAGTTGTGGGCATTGCCAGATGACAGTGGAGCAGGCCCTCAAAGGCGTCAGCGGCGTGTACTCGGCGGTGGTGGACCTGCAGGACGGGGAAGCCGAGGTGGACTTCGATGACGACGCGGCGACGACCACCCAGCTGGTCTCGGCGATCGAGAAAGCGGGGTACGGCGCCAAACTGGTGGGGTAGGCCCGCTGCGTCAGTACGCCCCGCGCACCTCGTGCGCCGGCTCGACGAGGCGATGGACCTCCGCGAGAAATCGTTTCACGACCTTGTCGAGCTCTGATTCGCCGACCTGATCGGTCTGGACGTCGATGAACGTGTAGTGGCCCCCTTCGGCTTTCGCCGTGATGGTCACCTTCCCCAGGGCGCCACGAAACCCGAGCCGGCGCGACGCCTCCTCCGACGGGGCAAGACGGGCTCCGAAGTACCCCTTCGCGGCCGCGAGGACCTCACCCGGGGACAACGACGTTCGATGGAAGTAGCGCATGCAAGATCCTCGAGGTGATCCGTCGCCGATTCGCTATCCGATCCACGCCGGAGTGTAGCGCCGCAGGCGCAGGCTGTTCAAGACCACGCTGAGACTGGACCAGGCCATCGCTGCGCTCGCGATCACCGGGGAGAGCAGCAGGCCGGTGAGCGGATACAAGGCGCCGGCGGCGATCGGAATGCCCAGGACGTTATAGAGGAACGCCCAGAACAGATTCTGCTTGATCGTCCCCAGGGTGCGCCGCGCCAGCTCGACGGCCGTGACCACGCCGCGCAGATCCCCGCTGATGAGCGTCACGTCGGAGGCCTCCATGGCGATATCGGTACCGGTGCCGATGGCGATCCCCACGTCCGCCTGCGCGAGCGCCGGCGCGTCGTTGATCCCGTCCCCGACCATCGCCACGACCCTCCCCCGCATCTGCTCCTTTTTCACCAGGTCGGCTTTCTGCGAGGGAAGCACCTCCGCAAGCACTTCGTCGATCCCGACTTCGGCCGCGACGACTTGGGCGGCGCGTTTGGTATCGCAGGACACCATACGGACGGTCAGGCCGAGGCTGCGGAGTCGGGACACGGCCTCCTTGGAGGTCGGCTTCACCGGATCTGAGATCGCGATCACGGCGTGGACCGTGTTGTTCACGACCACGATCACCGGCGTCCGTCCCTGGTCGGCGAGGCGGTCGGCGTCCTGGACCAGACTGCCGAGCTCCAGGCTGCGCTCGCGCGCGTGGCGGGCTGAAACGACTTCCACGATGCGGCGATCGACGGTGCCGCGGACGCCCCGCCCTTCCATCGCGGCGAACTTTTCGACCGGGAGCAGCAGCACCATCCGGTCCTGGGCGGCCCGGATGATGGCCTGCGCGATCGGGTGCTCGGAGCGCTGTTCCACCGACGCCGCCCAGCGCAGCACCTCGGCGGGCGGGACCGGTGTGCCGTCCGGTTTGCGCGCCGTGACGATATGGGTGACGGCCGGCCGGCCTTCGGTGATGGTCCCCGTCTTATCGAGCAGGACCGTGCGCACCTTGGACAAGCGCTCCAGCGCCTCCCCGCCGCGGATCAAGACGCCCTGCTCGGCGGCGCGCCCGGTGCCGACGAGGATCGCCGTGGGTGTCGCCAGCCCGAGGGCGCACGGACAGGCGATGATCAGCACCGTGACGAGCGCAATCGTGGCAAAGAGCAGGGCCGGCTGCGGGCCGAGATCGAACCACAGCACGAACGCGGCGATGGCGAGCGCGATCACCACCGGGACGAAGACACCGGCGACGCGGTCGGCGAGGCTCTGGATCGGCGCTTTGGAAGCCTGCGCGTCTTCGACGAGACGGACGATCTGGCCGAGCGCCGTGTCCTTCCCCACCCGGGCGGCCTGGAAGGTGAAGCTGCCGGTGGTGTTCAGCGTCCCGCCGATCACCTCGTCCCCCGGGTGCTTCGTCACCGGCATCGGCTCCCCGGTGAGCATCGATTCATTGAGCGCCGAGGATCCCTCGGTAACGATGCCGTCGGCGGGCACGCGCTCACCGGGTTTCACCACGAGGAGGTCGCGCACTTCCACGGCGGCGGCCGCGATATCCTCGGTGGTCGTGCCGCGAAGGACGTGTGCGACCGCCGGGGTCAGGGCGGCGAGCCGCCGGATCGCGGCGGAGGTCCGGCCCTTGGCGCGCGCTTCGAGCAGACGCCCGAGCAGGATCAGCGCGATGATGGCGGCGACCGCTTCGTAGTAGACGTCGGCGGGGAGGCCCGCGCGCGTGAACACGCCCGGAACGAGCGTTGCCACCACCGAATAGAGGAACGCGGCACCGGTGCCGACGGCGATGAGCGTATTCATGTCCGCCGTCCGGTGCCGGAATCCGCTCCAAGCGCCGTGATAGAACCGCCGCCCCGGCCAGAGCAGCACCGGCACGGTGAGCGCCCCCAGCATGAGCTTCAGAAGGACGGGATCACCCAGGAGTCCACCTTCGCCGACGGCCCGGCGCAGTCGCACGGCGAGCGGCATCAGCAGTCGTCCCAGCAGGTCCACCTGGCCGATGGCCCCACCCACCGCGCGATCGTGCCCACCCATCAGGAGCATCGCGCCGAGCATCGTGAGCACCGCGATTGTCGCGGCGAAGGCGGTCTGCCGTGTGAGCGTCCGGACCTCCAGGCTACGCGCCCACCGCTCGCGCTCCACCGGGTCTTCCGCCGCGATCGGCGCGGCGACGTGGAATCCCGCCGCGGTCACGGCGTCCTCGAGCTGTTTGGCGGTCGTCACGCCCGGGACGTACGTGACGGTGACGCTCTCGGTCGCCTGGTTGGCGGCGGCCCGGATCACTCCGGGGACGGCTGCCAGCTCGCGCTCGAGTCCGGCGGTGCTGGGGGCGTAGTGGAGGTCGGAGATACCGAAGGTCACGCTCGTCTGTCCGCACTGATACCCGGCGTCGCGCACGGCTTTCGCGAGGCGCGCCACGCCCGTCTGGGCGTCGTCGTAGTCCACCGCGGCCCTGGCGGTGGCGTAGTTGACGTTCACCGCGCCTACACCCGGCGTCGCGCCGAGAGCCTGCTGCACCGTCAGGGCGCAGGCGGCGCAGCTCATGCCTTCAATCGGGAGGATGATGCGCTGCTTAGCCATGCTGGCCGTGGGGCGTCGGCGCGGAGCTCCGGTCCCCCGGCGGCTCGACGACGAGCAGCCCCTTCAACATGGACATGCCGCACCGGAACGGCCACTCACCGGGCTCGTCGGGGGTGAACTCGATGGTGGTGGTTTCGAACGCGGGGAGCATCCGATCGATCCCGAAGTGCTCGAATACGACGCGCTCCGAGCAATCGGCGGTCTCATCACGGTAGAACTGCAAGCGGACCGGTGTCCCCACCTGGACGAGAATCGTGTCCGGCGAGTAGCCGCCCTTCACCGTAATGGCGATCTCCTGCACCGCGCCGCCCCGCATCAGCCGGGCGGCCACGGCGAGGCGGCGCGAGAACAAGAAATACCACAGGACCCAGACGATGGCGGCGACCCCGAGCGCGGTAACGACGAGTTGCGCCGTGGTCATCTGACGCCGCCTTACTCCGCCTCGATCCGCATCCGGTAGAAGGAGCGCCAGACGAACACGACCGAGATGGCGAAGAACAGCGCGGCGAACACGTGCGCCAGACCCGTGCCTCGCTCGGCCGTGAGCGAAACCGCCAGCTCCACGGCCAAGAGCCCGAATAGGGTGGTGAACTTGATGATCGGGTTCAGGGCGACCGACGACGTGTCCTTGAACGGATCGCCCACCGTATCGCCCACGACCGTGGCAGCGTGCAGCTCCGTGCCTTTTTGCTTCAAGGACGTTTCCACGATCTTCTTGGCGTTGTCCCACGCCCCACCGGCGTTCGCCATGAAAATGGCCTGGTACAGGCCGAACAGGGCAATCGAGATCAGATAGCCGATGAAGAAATACGGCTCCACGAACGCGTAGGCGAGCGTCGCGAAGAACACGGCGAGGAAGATGTTGAACATCCCCTTCTGCGCGTACTTGGTGCAGATCTCGACCACCTTTTTCGAGTCGGCGACCGAGGCCTTGGCCGCACTGTCGAGCTTGATGTTCGCCTTGATGAACTCCACGGCGCGGTAGGCACCCGTCGTGACCGCCTGCGTCGAGGCTCCCGTGAACCAGTAGATCGTGGAACCGCCTGCGATGAGCCCAAGCAGGAACGGCGGATGCATGATCGAGAGATTCGTCATGAGGTCGGCCTGGAGACCGTGGGTGAGCGTCACGATGATCGAGAAGATCATCGTGGTGGCTCCCACGACCGCGGTACCGATCAGCACGGGCTTCGCGGTGGCCTTGAACGTATTCCCCGCGCCGTCGTTTTCCTCCAGGTTCTCCTTGGCGCGATCGAAATCGACGTCGAACCCGAAGTCCTTCTTGATCTCCGCCTTGATGCCCGAGATCTGCTCGATGGTGGACAGCTCGAAGACCGATTGCGCGTTGTCGGTCACGGGCCCGTACGAATCGACGGCGATGGTGACTGGCCCCATCCCCAGGAATCCGAACGCCACCAGCCCGAACGCGAACACGGCAGGTGCGACCATCAGGCTCAAGAGGCCCGTGGTGCTCACGCCATAAGCGACCGCCATCAGGAGCAGCATGGCGAGGCCGAGCCAGTAGGCGCTGAAGTTCCCCGCGACGAACCCCGAGAGGATGTTCAGCGAGGCGCCCCCCTGCTTCGAGGAGGTCACGACTTCCTTCACGTGCGCCGAGTTCATCGACGTGAACACCTTGACGAGCTCCGGGATGATCGCGCCCGCGAGGGTCCCGCAGGTGATCACGGTGGACAGCTTCCACCACAGCGTCGGGTCCCCGCCCAGGTTTGGGATCAGGAGCCGCGACGCGACGTAGGTCAAGCCGATCGACACGAACGAGGTGAGCCACACCAGAGTCGTGAGGGGCGTCTCGAAGTCCATCCGGGCGGCGTTCGCGTATTTCGCCCGCGTAACGCCCGCGTTGATGTAGTACGAGAGCCCGGACGTCACGATCATGATGATGCGCATCATGAAGATCCACACGAGCAGCTGGACCTTCACCAGCGGATCGTGGACGGCGAGGAGGATAAACGTGATGAGCGCCACGCCGGTGACGCCGTAGGTTTCGAAGCCGTCCGCGCTCGGGCCCACCGAATCGCCGGCGTTGTCGCCGGTGCAGTCGGCGATCACCCCGGGGTTGCGGGCGTCGTCCTCTTTGATCTTGAAGACGATCTTCATCAGGTCGGAGCCGATGTCGGCGATCTTGGTGAAAATGCCGCCGGCCACGCGCAACGCCGCCGCGCCGAGCGACTCACCGATCGCAAACCCGATGAAGCAGGGGCCCGCGTAGTCGCCCGGCACGAACAGCAGGATGATGAGCATCATGATCAGCTCGACGGAGACCAGCAGCATGCCGATGCTCATCCCCGCCTTGGTCGGGATCTCGTGGCACGGGAACGGCTTGCCCGTGAGGCTGGCGAAGGCCGTGCGGGAATTGGCGAACGTGTTGACGCGGATCCCGAACCAGGCGACGCCGTAGCTGCCCGCGATGCCGATCAGGCTGAACGCCAGGATGATCGCGACCTTGCCCGCCGGATACCCGTGCACCACGGCGCCAGTCGCGTCGATCGTGGTGGCGAGCCCGCCGAAGTAGACCGCGGCGATGGTCCCGATGAACACCCAGAGGATCAGCAGGAACTTGCCCTGGGTGACGAGATAGGTCTTGCAGGTCTCGTAGATCAACTCCGAGATCTCCCGCATTGACGCATGCACCGGGAGGTTCTTGAGCTGCGTGTAGATCACGAGCCCGAACAACAACCCCAGGGCGCAGATCAACAGTCCCCAGACCAACAGGCTATGGCCATCGATGCCCCCCAGGAACGTGGCCTGGTGCAGGTCGGGCAGGACGAGCGAGGCTTCCCCACCCCCCGCGTCGTGCGGGGCCTGGACGACCGGCGTGCCCGAACCCTGCGCGGCGGCGTATCGCGCGCCGGGGCCGAGGGCGAGGCTGAGGCCGAGCGTGAGCAGCGCGGCGACGGCAGACCAGCGGAAGGCGTCACACTTCGCGAGCATCAGGGGCAATCTCCTGGAAGGGATCGAGACTCGGGCTATTTCTCGCCGTATTCGTAGTATTCGACGCCCAGGTGGGTGATCTGCGATTCCCCCATCAGCCACCGGAGGGTGTTTTTCAGCTTCGTGTGTTGGATGAAGAGGTCGTGCTCGGGATAGAGGCCCGGCGCCGTCTGTGGGCTTTTGAAGTAGAACGACAGCCACTCCTGCACGCCCGACAGTCCGGCCCGCTGCGCGAGGTCGAAGAACAGCGCCAGGTCGAGCACGATCGGCGCCGCGAGAATCGAGTCGCGGCACAGGAAGTCCACCTTGATCTGCATCGGGTACCCGAGCCACCCGAAGATGTCGATGTTGTCCCAACCTTCTTTATTGTCTCCGCGGGGCGGATAGTAGTTGATCCGCACCTTGTGAAACACGTTGCCGTACAGCTCGGGGTACACGTCGGGTTGCAGGATGTACTCGAGGACGCCGAGCTTCGACTCTTCCTTCGTCTTGAACGACTCAGGGTCGTCCAGCACCTCGCCGTCCCGATTCCCGAGGATGTTGGTCGAGTACCAGCCGGCGAGTCCCAGCATCCGCGCTTTGAACATCGGCGCGAGCACCGTTTTCATCATCGTCTGCCCCGTCTTGAAGTCCTTGCCGCCGATCGGGACTTTATGCTCTTCGGCGAGTTTCGTCAGCGCGGGGAAGTCCAGGCAGAGATTGGGCGCACCGTTGGCGAAGGGGACGTTTTCCATCAGCGCCGCCCACGCGTAGAGCATCGAAGGTGCGATCGCGGGATCGTTCTGCTCCATCGCCTTCTCGAACGCCGCCAGGGTCTGGTGCACGGGGCCCGGGGTGATGAACACTTCCGTCGACGCGCACCATACGAGCACCAGCCGGTCACACCCCGCGCGCTTCTTGAAGGCGCGGATGTCCTCGCGCAGCGCATCGGCGAGCTCGCGCTTCGTCTTGCCGCGCTTGACGTTGGTGCCGGTCAGCCGCTTCACGTAGTTCTGGTCGAACGCCGCGGGCATCGGGGTGATCGCCTTCAGAAAATCGGCGATCGGCTCCAGGTGCTCGCGCCCCAGGACCCCAGCCTTGGTCGCGGCCGTGTACGCGTCATCGGGGATCGGGTCCCAGGCGGCGAACACGAGGTCCTTCAGGTCGGCCAGCGGCACGAATTCCCGGATCTTCGGCGCGCGCCGGTCGGTACGTTTCCCGAGACGGATCGTCCCCATCTGGGTCAGCGACCCGATCGGCAGCCCGTTCCCACGACGTACGGTTTCCACGCCCGCGATGAACGTCGTGGCGACGGCGCCCAACCCCACCAGCAGCACACCCAGTTTCCCCTGCGCCGGTGCGATCTCCCGGCGAGTCTGTTCCGGCACGATCAGTTTCCTTTCCGAAATGACGCGTGCCCGGGCTGCGTATCCCGGCGACGCGAAGGCCGGGCGGACGGCCTCCCGGCCGACACGCGGGCGACGTGCACGATGCGTTGGATCACGGTGATCACCGTGGCGAGCGCGAGGGCGGCCATGATCCACAGGAGCAGCCGGCCGCCCGGCCCCGCTCCGAAGAACAGCGTCGGTGCCCCCAAAACCAGAATCCGCTCGGCGCGGGCGGCGATCCCCACTTTGCACTCGAACCCCAGGCCCTCGGCCCGCGCGCGCGTATAGGACACGAGCAGTGAGGCCGCCAGGGCTGTGATGGCGAGCATGACGCCCAGGGTGACCAGGCCCACAGGGAGCCCGCCGCGCAGGAAGTGCAGTGCGATGCCGGCGAACAGCGCCGATTCGCCCACGCGGTCGAGCGAGCTGTCGTAGAACGCCCCGAAGTTGGTGCCCTTGTGCCCTTCCCGGGCCACTTGGCCGTCCAGGATGTCGAACAGGCCGGACAGCAGGAGCAACAGACCACCCAGCCGGATCACGCCCATCCCGAACGCCACCGCCGACCCGATCACGACCAACGCTCCCACCGTCGTGATCGTGTTGGGTCGCACCTGTCCCCGCACCAGCGCCCGGACCACCGGGGTGGTCAGGCGCACAAAGCCGTCCTTGACGGCTTGCGGGATCACGTTCATAGCCGGGGGAAAGTAACAGCCCGCAGAACGCGCGCAAAGGGGAAAACGCTAGTAGAGCAAGTACTTGCCGCGCGTCCGTCGAAAGGCGTCGAGCGCCGTGTCCCACGAACGCCGAATCTCTGCGGGGGCGCGGCCCGCGAGGATCGCGACACGCAGATCGGGCCCCCCGGCGAGCTGGTCGAATCGCTCAGGTCGAATCCGCAGCGAGTCCGGATGCACGGCGTGGATCGCAGCGAGGAGCGCCACCGCCATCCTGGTGGGATCGTACCGGAAGCGGTCGGTCACCCGCAGCCGCAGACCGCGCAGCGGCACGCCGTCGTACTTCCCGTCGGTGGGCCCTCGTGGCGTGAACGAGTCCACCGCGACGTCGACGCCGGCCAGCGCGTTCCCGGTGCCGTTGCCCGTCTCCCGCAGCCACGAGAGAACCGCAGCGGCGTCCAGCCACGGCGCGCCGACGACCTGGAACGCGAAACCGGTGCCGCGACCCACCGACAGGTTCGTCGCCTCGAACAGACACGTCCCCGGGTAATGGAATGCGCTCTCCAGATCCGGCATGCTCGGCGACGGCCTCACCCACGGCAGCCCCGTAGCGTCGAAGTAGAGATCGCGCCGCCACCCCAGCGCCGGCACCACCGTCAGGTCGGCCTGGAGTTGGTACACATCGTTGGCCAGGTTCAGGATCTCGCCCAGCGTCATGCCGTGCCGCATCGGGAGCGGCAGGAAATCGAGCCCGCCACCGTCCAGCGGCCCGAGGCGCGCCCGCACGTTCCCCTGCACGGCCGCACCGCCGACGGGGTTCGGCCGGTCGAGCACCAGGACACGTTTTCCCCGACGCGCCGCTTCCCGCATCAGGAGTACTGCGGTCGGCGGGTAGGTGTAGTAGCGGGCACCGATGTCCTGAAGATCCACGAGCAGGATGTCCACGCTGTCCAGCGCCGCGTAATTCGGCGGGCGGGAACCGCTGTACAGGCTGTAGATTGGAAGCCCTGTGGCGGAATCGATCGCATCCGGCAAGCCGGACCGATCCTCCTGGCCGCGCAATCCGTGCTCAGGACTGAACAGAGCGACCAATGCGAAGGCGGCGGGTGGCTGGGCGCCGGCGTCGCGCAGGAGATCCACATCGCGACGACCCGCTCGATCCACCCCGGTCTGGTTCGTCAACAGCGCGAGGCGCTTGCCGGTGATCAAGTGGATCGAATCCGAGAGCAGGACCTCGATGCCCGGGCGCACCTGGGCTGGCCCGGCCACGGAGCTGCGGCAGGCCACCATCGTCAACACCAAAAGACTATGCGCTCGCATCGCTGGTTCGTCCTCGCTCTGATCGTGGGATGCCGCACTGGCGCCGGCCCGGCGGCCGTGGCGGCGCCCCCCGTGGCGCCGGCGCCCTTCTCGCCCGTTTCGGTCGACAGTGTGCTGGCGTCCTTGAGCGACCGCCAGAAGGTCGGCCAGCTCATCGTACCCTGGCTCTCGGGTGCCTACACCGCACTCGACGACTCGACGTTTCTCGAAGCCGCCCGTTGGATTGACTCGCTCCAGGTCGGCGGCATCATCATCTCGGTCGGGTCGCCGTTCGACATCGCCGCCAAGCTGAATGCGCTGCAAACCCGCTCGCGCCTGCCGCTGCTCGTCTCCGCCGACCTCGAGTGGGGCGCCGCGATGCGCGTCGTCGGCGCCACGGGATTCCCGCCGATCATGGCGGCCGGGGCGACCGGCGACCCCAACGACGCGTACACCATCGGCGCGGCGGCCGCGCTCGAGGGGCGGGCCGTCGGCATCCACGTGAATTTCGCTCCGGACGCGGATCTCAACAACAACCCGCTGAACCCCATCATCAACACCCGCTCGTTCGGGGAGGACCCGCGCGCGGTGAGTGCGCTCGTGGCGGCCTACGTGCGGGGCGTGCGCGAGCAGGGGATGCTCGCCACCTTGAAGCACTTCCCCGGTCATGGCGACACCGAGACCGACTCCCACCTGGGCCTGCCGGTGATCACCGCGGGCTACGCCCGGCTCGACACGCTCGAGCTGGTGCCGTTCCGGGCGGGGATCGCGGCCGGCGCCGACATCGTGATGAGCGCCCACATCGCTTTCCCTGCCCTCACCGGCGGGGACGACCCGGGCACGCTCTCCGCCGCCGTCCTCACCGGACTGCTGCGCGACTCGCTGCATTTCGGCGGCCTGGTCGTGACCGACGCCCTGACGATGGGCGCGATCGTCGCGAAATACGGCGCTGGGGAGGCGACGGTGCGCGCGTTCCTGGCCGGCTCGGATCTCCTCCTCATGCCCGCCGATCCCGACTCGGCGCTGGATGCGATGCTCGTCGCGTTGGCCTCGGGCCGCATCTCCCAAGGGCGGCTCGACACATCGGTGCGGCGCCTGCTCCAGATCAAAAAGGGCCTGGGACTGTTCGAGCGCCGCACCGTACCGCTCGAGCGGGTGATGCAAACGGTGGGGACGCGGCGCTGGCAGAGTGCCGCCGAGGACATCGCGGCCCGCTCGCTCACCCTGGTGCGCGACACGACGGGCACCATCGCCGGCCTGCGCGGACGGCGTACGCGCCTCGCGCTGGTGGCCTATGCCGACGAGGGGACCCCGTCGGTCGCGCTGCGTCTCACCGACCAGCTGCGCCAGAACGGCGACACGGTGGACTACTTCCGACTGTGGCCGATGTCGGGCCCCGCGTCGTACGACTCGGCCCGGGCCGTCCTCGCCCGCGCACCGCTGGCGCTGTTCGCGGCGAACGTGAAGCCGATCTCCGCGAGAGGCAGCATCGTCCTGCCCGACTCGCTCGCCGCCCTGATCACGACGACCGATTCCCTGAAGCCCACGGTGTTGGTGTCGTTCGGGAGTCCGTATCTGCTGAACCAGACACCGACGGTGAAGAGCTACCTCCTCGCCTGGAGCGGCGTGCGGGTCGCCGAGCGGGCCGCAGCCCGGGCACTGCTGGGCCAGTCGCCGATCCGCGGCCACCTACCGATCCGCATCCCCCCGGGCTACGGCATGGGTTGGGGCATCGTGATCCCGGACTCCACCCCGCCGCCGCTCCCGCCGGCCCTTCCCGCCTCACCGTGAGCTGGGTGCCGCGGGCCGCCCTCGCGGCGGGCGTGCTCGTCGCGTGTCACACGAATCCTCCGGCGCCGGCGCAGCAGCCGATCGCCATTGCGCCGGTTGAGTCGCTGGGGTTCGACCGCGCCCGACTGGCGGCGGTCGCGGGTTATGTCGCGTCGCAGGTGGACAGCGCCTATCCTGGGGCGGTCGTGGCGGTCGGGCGGCATGGTCGGCTGGTCTTGCTCTCGGCCGCTGGCCACTACGGCAATGACGACCCTCGCCCCATCGACCCGTCGACCATCTTCGATCTGGCTTCGTTGACCAAGGTCATCGGACTCACGACCGCGTGCATAATCCTGGTAGATGAAGGAAAGCTCGACCTGGACGCGCCGGTGCAGCGCTATCTCCCGGAATTCCGCGGGCCGATGAAAGAACAGGTCACCATCCGACACCTGCTCACGCATTCATCCGGGCTTCCGGCGTGGCGGCCGCTGTTTCGGGAGGCGACCGACCGTCGCTCGGCGCTGGCGCTGGTCGATACGACGCCGCTCGATTCGGTCCCGGGAAGCCGGTTCGTGTATTCCGACCTGGGCGCGATCACCCTGATGCAGGTCGTCGAGCACATCACCGGGGAGCGGCTCGACCACTATCTCGCGGCGCGCGTGTTCGCGCCGCTGGGGATGACGGCGACGCGCTATCTCCCGCCCCGCGAGTGGCGCGACCGGATCGCCCCGACCGAGATCGATACGGTGTTCCGGCACCGCCTGATCCGCGGCGAGGTGCACGACGAGAACGCCGGGCGGATGGGCGGCGTGTCGGGACATGCCGGGCTGTTCAGCAATGCCCCGGACCTGGTGAGGTTTGCGGTGTGGCTCATGGAGGCTCGAACGGACACGACGAGCATATGTCACGGAATGGTCGATACGCGCTACGGCAGGATGCACCTACCCGTTTCGTGTTTTATGATCAGCGTAGAAACCGCTGACTTGTTCACGGCGCGCCAAAATCTTCCCCCAGGCTCAACGCGCGCCCTCGGCTGGGATACGCCGTCGGACTCGGGCTATTCGAGCGCGGGTTCGAAGCTGTCGCGCCAGAGCTTCGGGCATACCGGGTTCACCGGGACATCAATCTGGATGGATCCGGAGCGGGACCTGTTCGTCATTCTGCTGACAAATCGCGTGAACCCCACGCGGGCGAACACGAAGATCCTGCAGGTGCGCGCGGTGGTCGCGGATCTCGTAGCGGAGGCTATGAACCGCTGACATGACCCACGGGGCGCACGCCTCCGGCGGTCGACTCCCGGCGTAATTACGATGATATTGAGCCGAGCCTGACGAATTCGTCGCCAAGCGGCTCTTCGATCTCGACCGGTTGGGAGGACGGCGGCAATGAAATCACTCCTGGCTCTGGTGCTGTGCCTTGCGGCCCAGACAGTCGCCGCGCAGGACCAGTTGCCCTACGACGTGCCGGAGGGGTGGACCCGCACCCAGGACCCACGGACGGGCCTCGTATCCCTGACCCCACCGGGTCTGCGCGCGCCGCTGCTTTGCGTGATCACCGTATTCACACCCGAAACGTTCGCGGGCTCGGGGCAAGCGTTCCACGACGAGATCGTGAGGCGCGCGATCAGCAACGCGCGCGTGCTGGAGTCGCCGCAGCGGGCGAGCGTCGGCGCCTTCCTCGTAACGAGCATCCATCAGCAGATGCCCAACGGGCTACAGCTCTGGAGCCGGATCTACTCCGCGCGTTGGGCCGATCGTGGCCAGGTGTTCATACTCGCCGCCAACATGCCTGACCTGGCAAACCGGTTCGCCGCATCGGCGGACTCGATGATGAGCCGTATCGTGGTGCCTTCCATATCGACCCAGGCCGCGAGCGCCCCCCCGGTGGCCACCCCGCCCGCCAGCATCGGTGCGGAGCCGCCGCGCGGGGGCAGCGCGTTCGGTGACTACCTCTACACGGCACCCGAAGGGTGGACGCTCACCCCGTCCGGGAACGGACTCTGGATCGCTTCCCCGGCCTCAGACGGTGGCGAACGCTGCACCATCGGTCTCTGGCCCATGGCGCCCGCGAGCAACGATCTGTTTGCGGATGCCCAGCAGGCCTGGGGCCGGGTTCTTCAAGGGTTCGTGCTCCGGCCGGAGGATCCGCTCAACAAGACGGTCCTCGTCCGCGGGGTCGCCCCGCAGGGTTGGGAATACGCGCTGCTCCGACGAGGAATCGTCTGGCCCGCGAACCCGGACGCTCAGCTCGGTGGGTCGATCATGGTGGCCAAACTGGGCGATCGCGTCGCGATCGTATCCTTTCTCTCGAAGGATCCCCGGTTCAGCGCGTGTTACATGTACGGATACGCTTTTCATCCCGAAGTGTGGCCGCGGTTCTTTGCCAACCTCCACTTCAGGAACTGGACCTCACCTTCCGGAAGTGGTCTCGCACAGAGAATCCAGGGCAGCTGGGAGTCGTTCGGAACCAGCACGGGGGGCGGCGCCGCCCTGCAATACGCGTTCACGCCCGCCCGCCGATACGCGTTCTTCGGTGTCGGGCAGCGTTACATGGCGCTCTCGCGGTTCGAGGCGGCCGTCTGGACCAGCACGACGTTCGGCGACGGGTCGTACTCGATCCGCGGCAACGAGCTGACGCTGCGGCCGGATCGCGGAGACCCCGACGTCTTCTTCATTCGCCTCGAGCAGGTGAGCGAGGACGGCGGGAGAACCTGGACCGAGAAGCTCTTCATGATGCAACCGACCAGAAGCGTCACGCTCGACGGATCTCGAATCCGGGATAACGAGGTCGGGTTCGAACGCCGCAATCCGTAGGATTCTCCCCCCCTCTACCGCCATCTTCCACCCGTATTTAAGTTGTTGGCATACGGAGGATTGACATGGCAACGACACAGCGACCCGACACCATCACCCTGACGCTCACCGAGCGCGCCGCAGAAGAGGTGCGCAAGTTCATGGCCGAAGAGAAAGTCGATCCGGCCACGGCGGGGTTGCGCCTGGGCGTGCAGCCCGGTGGGTGCTCCGGATTCAAGTACAGCCTCAATATCGAAGAGAAGCCCGAAGCCGACGACGTGGTCATCGAGTCGAGCGGCGTCCGGCTGTTCGTCGACAGCTTCAGCGGCCAGTACCTGAACGGCGTCACCGTCGATTACAAGAGCAACTTCCAGGAGTCGGGGTTCGCGTTCGAGAATCCGAACGCGACCGGCGGTTGCGGTTGCGGGACGTCCTTTACGGTCTGAGCCGGCGGCCGCATCTTCCGTGACGCTCGAGGCCCGCCAATCGCGCGGGCCTCGATTCGTTTGCGCGAGTCAACTCGCGGCCTTCTAGGAGGTTTTCCTGCGACCGCTCGACATCGCCGTCATTGTAGCCTATTGCGTGGCCGTCGCCGGTGTCGGCGTGCTGCTCGGCGGGCGCCAGAAGGACGCCACCGACTACTTCCTCGGCCACCGGGGGCTTCCCTGGTGGGCGATCCTGCTCTCGATCGTCGCTACCGAAACCTCAGCCCTGACCGTGATCTCGGTGCCAGGCCTCGCCGCCACCGGCAACCTCACGTTCATCCAGCTCGCGTTCGGCTACCTGGTGGGGCGCATCGGGGTCGCCATCTTCCTGCTGCCCGGCTACTTCGAGGGCACCCAGGACACCGCCTACCAGCGGCTCGAGCGGCGCTTCGGCCCGCGCGCGCGCCGCGCCGCGTCCGGCGTCTTCCTCGTGACCCGCTCGCTCGCCGACGCGGTGCGCGTGTTCGCGACCGCGATCCCGCTCGCCATCATCACGCACTGGAGCATCCCTGCGGGCATTCTCGCGACCGGCCTCATCACGCTCGCCTACACCTGGGTCGGCGGCCTGCGCGCCGTCGTCTGGACCGACATCGTGCAGCTGGGCGTCTACATCCTGGGCGGCGTCGCGACCATCGTCGTCGCCCTGCACCAGGTGGGCGGCGTGAGCGCCATGGGCGCTGCCTACGACCACTTCAAGCTCGTCTTCCTCGATTTCCACTTCAACTTCACCACGACGTACACATTCTGGAGCGGGTTGATCGGTGGCGCCTTGCTCTCGGCCGCGTCGCACGGGACCGACCACTTGATCGTGCAGCGCCTGCTCGCCGCCCGGGGCCTGGCCGATGCGCGCAAAGCGCTCGTCGGCTCCGGCGTATTGATCATTTTTCAGTTCGCGCTGTTCTTGCTCGTGGGGACGTGCCTCTGGCTCACCGGCGCGGCCCATCCGGGCGTGCCAGGGGACCAGATCTATCCGACGTTCGTCGCCACCCAGCTCCCCGCGGGGCTCGCGGGACTCGTCGTGGCCGGGTTACTCGCCGCGGCGATGGGGACGCACGCCTCGGCGATTAACTCGCTCGCGTCGGCATCGACCAACGACTTCTACGCGCCGCTCACTGGGGAGCGGGACCCCGCCCGGCTGCTCCGAGTCGGCCGCATCATGACGCTGTTCTGGGCTGTAATCCTGATCGCCGGAGCGATGCTGTTCCCCGACCGCCGGACGCCGGTCGTCGAGCTGGCGCTCCAAGTCGCCTCACTCACCTACGGCGCGCTGCTCGGCACGTACCTGCTCGGCGGCTTCTGGCCGCGGGCGCGCGAGCGGGACGTGATTGTCGCGATGGTGCTGGGCGTGCTGGTGATGATCCCGGTCGTGTTCGCCGCCCGCCTGGCGGGCTTGCTGCACGATCCTCCATGGCTCGTGTCGTTGAGCCACCTGGGGTGGCCGTGGGACGTGCCGTTGGGAACCGCGGTGACCGTGGCGGTGGGAATGGCATCTTCAATGGTGGGAAGGAGCCCAGCACCGGAGTGAGCGCACAGTCCAACATGCCGGCTTTCCAGCCTACCATTCTGCTTGGCGTGGACGTGGGTGGCAGCCATTGCGCCGCCGCCATCGCCCAACCCGACTTCGTCGTCCTCGGCCGCGCCGAGGGCCGCGGCGTCCCGATGCGCTCGGGCGCCGCCGCCGCGACGGCCGCGTCGGTCGCCGACGTGACCACCCGGGCGGCCCACGCCGCCGGCGTCACGCTCCCCGTGGACCGGGCCATGGTAGGTGCGGCCGGAGCGGGCCGGGCGCTCGAGCGCCGCGAGCTCAAGCAGGCGCTCGCCGCCCACGGGCTGGCCCGCTCACTCGAGGTCACGGCGGACGGGGAAATCGCCCTCGCGGCCGCCTTCGGCACCGAGCCCGGTGTGCTGATCAACGCCGGCACCGGCTCGATCGCCTACGCCCGCGACAGGCAGGGTCGCTTGCGACGCAGCGGCGGCTACGGGTGGCAGCTGAGTGACGGCGGCGGCGGCTATTGGATCGGCCGGACCGCCCTGGCCGAGGCGGCCAGCGCGCGGGACGGAGGCGGTGATGGCAGCGCGCTGTTGGCACGGCTCCTGGCGGCGCTGAAGCTGCGGGAGTTCGACGACCTAGTGCGATGGTGTGCCACGGCAACACCGGCGGAGGTGGCCGCGCTCGCGCCCCACGTCATGAACGCGGCCGCCACCGGCGACTCGGCGGCGCAGCGCATCATGGCCGACGCCGCAGCCGAGCTGTTACAGCTGGTGCGGGTGGTGGAGCCGATGTTTCCACCGGATGGCCCCCTGCCGGTCGCCGCCGCGGGCGGGCTGTTACGGCCGGGCAGCCCGCTGCTGACCGCGTTTGCCGCACGCCTCGAAGCGGCCCTGCCGCGCGCGCAGCTGCGGGACGTCACCGTGGATGCGCCGCTCGGCGCCCTGCGGCTCGCCGCCGAGCTGAAATAGCCTAGGCCACAGCCTTCAGACGTTAGGCTGCGCTCGTTGGCGCACGCGGCTGTGCCGCACGCTGTACATGAAGTAGATGACCACGCCGATCCCCATCCACAGGACGAACCGGAACCAGGTGAGCGGCGGCAGGTTGGCGATGAGATAGAAGCAGAACGCGACCGACACGAGCGGCAGCACCGGCACCCACGGGGTCCGGAACGGCCGCGGGCGGTCCGGCTCCCGGCGCCGCAGGATGATGATCCCGACCGCGACGAGCGCAAAGGCGAACAACGTGCCGATGTTGGTGAGCTCGAGCACCCAGCCGATCGGCGCGAACGCCGCCGACACCGCGACGAAGATGCCGGTGACGATCGTCGTGATGTGCGGCGTCTTGAAGCGCGGATGGACCTTCGCCGCCCAGGGGGGCAACAGGCCGTCCCGCGCCATGGACATGAAGATGCGGGCCTGTCCGAGCTGGAACACGAGCAACACCGACGTCATCGCCGCGACCGCGCCGAGGGCCAGTACGCCCGCCGCCCAATCGGCGTGGATGTACTGCAGCGCCACCGCGAGCGGATCGGGCACGTTGAGCTTGTCCCACGGGATGAGGCCCGTGAGCACCAGCGCGATGGCGATGTAGAGCAGCGTACAAAGAATGAGTGAGGCGATGATGCCGAACGGGATGTCCTTCTGCGGATTCTTCGCCTCCTCTGAAGCGGTGCTCACCGCATCGAAGCCGATGTACGAAAAGAAGATGATCGCGGCGCCCGCGCCGATCCCTTTGACCCCGTTCGGCGCGAAGCTGGGGGTGTGCCACAGTTCCGTGCGTACGAACTTCAGCCCGACGAACAGGAACAGGAAGATGATGCCGACCTTGATCGCCACCATCATCGTGTTCACCCACGCCGACTCCCGGGTGCCGATCACGAGCAGGACGGTGACGATCCCCACGATGGCGAACGCCGGCAAGTTGAAGATGATAGGT
>Ga0307281_10000023_pt1 | contig 37496 bp, 38 predicted proteins | sample ER_DNA_120_FD_194486 | JGI IMG/M metagenome (GOLD analysis project Ga0307281, IMG submission 194486) | Bulk soil microbial communities from the East River watershed near Crested Butte, Colorado, United States - ER_DNA_120 | ecosystem: Environmental > Terrestrial > Soil > Floodplain | place...
ACCACGTTGCGGCACGCGTTACGCGATGTGCGCGACGACTACCAGTACATCGTCATCGACTGCCCGCCGTCGCTCGGCCTGTTGACCCTCAACGTCCTCACCGCCGCCGACGGCGTGCTCATTCCGATTCAGTGCGAGTACTACGCCCTCGAGGGGCTCTCACAGCTGCTCAACACCATCAAGGTCGTGCAACGGAACTTCAACAGCGCCCTGGCCATCGACGGCGTACTCCTCACGATGTACGATGCCCGGCTCAACCTCTCGCGGCAGGTGGCGGAGGAGGCGAAGGAGTACTTCGGGGCCGGCATGTTCGCCGTCACCATTCCGCGCAACGTGCGTCTCGCCGAGGCCCCGAGCTTCGGCAAGCCGATTCTCCTCTACGACGTGCAGTCGGTCGGAGCGAAGAGCTACCTCGCCGTCGCCCAGGAGTTGATCCGGCGGGTGGAGCGCGGCGAGGGGAGACCCTCCCCTGCCCTGCCCGCGACCGCGTCCGCTGAACCGGAGGTGCCCGCATGACGGAAACTGCCGCAGGTCGACGTCGGCTCGGCCGGGGACTCGAAGCGCTGCTCGGGCCGACGCGCGAGGAGGCGGAGCGCGAAGGCAGTCTGGTCGAGTTGCCGATCCAGGACATCCGGCCCAACCCGCTCCAGCCCCGTCGGGATGTCGACCCGACCGCCCTCGAGGAGCTCAAGTCTTCGATCAAGCAGGCGGGCTTGCTGCAACCGGTCGTCGTGCGGCCGGCTCCAGGCGGCCATGGGGTGTTCGAGCTGATCGCGGGCGAGCGGCGGCTGCGCGCGTGTCAGGCGCTGGGATGGGAGAAGATCCCCGCCGTGCGACGCGACGTCGACGACCGCACCGTGCTCACCCTCGCCTTGATCGAGAACCTGCAGCGCGACGACCTCTCGCCGGTCGATGAGGCGCGCGGCTACGAACGGCTCATCGCCGAGTTCGAGCTGACCCAGCAGGACGTCGCCGCTGCCGTGGGACGTGACCGCTCGACGGTGACCAATGCCCTGCGCCTGCTGAAGCTCCCAGACGCGGTGCTGCAGATGCTGCACGACGGGCAGCTCTCCGTGGGCCACGCCCGCGCGCTGATCGCTCTCGACGATCCGCGCACGGTGACGACCATCGCCCGCGAGGCGGTGGCGCAGGGGCTCTCGGTGCGGGACATCGAGGACCGGGTACGCGGCGGGCGGGCGCCTGAGCGCCGGCCGCGAATCAAACGCGGCCAGCCCGGCGCTCCCGAGGTCCGCCGCGTAGAAGACGCATTGCGTCGCCGGCTGGGCACGGATGTCCGCGTTTCGTTGCGGGCGAAGGGCAAGGGCCATATCCACGTCTCTTTCTATTCAAACGACGATCTCGCCCGCGTTCTCGAACTGATCCTCGGCGCTCCCTTCGACGGATGAAGCCGCGGGGCGTCACCATCGTCGTCCACACCGACGGCGACGTCGATTCGAAACAGTTCCATCTGCCGCTGTGGGCGTTCACGGCGGGGAAGTGGGGCGCGCTCGTCGTGGGGCTCCTGATGGTGCTGTTCTTCGCGTTCGCAGGACCGATCATGCGCGCGGCGGCTCGCATGCCCGGGCTGCAGCGGGAACTGTCACGCTTGCGCGAGGAGAACGGCCGCGTGCAGCAGCTGGCCGCGGCGTTGAACAGGGCTGAAGGGAACTACCAGGCCTTGCGGAAGCTGCTCGGAGGGCCGGCGTCACGGGACACGCCGACGATTGCCGGTTCGCCGGAGATCATGCGGGCCGTCCCGGTCCGTGCCGCGCCGGTCGGCGCTCGTTCGTTCGAGACGGCTCCCTCGATACCAAGCCACTGGCCTCTCGACCGCCAGGGCTTTGTGACCCGCGGCCGGGTGGGGGAGGGGACTGGGGCGGACGGTGAGGCGCACGAGGGAATCGACATCGCGGTGCCGCTCGGCACGCCGATCCGCGCCTCCGGAGGAGGGACGGTGGAGGCGGCCGGCGCCGACGCCGATTTCGGGATGTTCGTCCTCTTGCGCCACCCGGGCGGGTATGAAAGCATGTACGGGCACGCCTCGCGGGTCCTGGTACGCGAGGGGGACTCGGTCGTCGCCGGACAAGTGATCGGCCTTACCGGAAGCTCAGGGCGATCCACGGCGCCGCACCTGCACTTCGAAATCCGGCGTGAGGGTCAATCGCTCGACCCGCTCACGTTCGTGAAGGAAGGAAACTGACGATGGCCATGTTCAGCGAGAAGTCCGGGGCCCAGGCAGGGGACGCAGGGCTTTCGATTATCGGGTCCGGCATGCGGGTCGTAGGCGACATCAGCGCGGAAGGCGTGGTCAAAATCGAAGGGACCGTGGTCGGTACCGTTCAGGCGGGCCGCCAGGTCCTCGTGGCGAAGGGCGGACTCGTCGAAGGCGACGTCGTGACGCGAGAAGCGATCATCGGTGGGGAAGTGCGCGGGGGAATCCAAGCCTCGGAGCGTGTGGAGCTGCAGACGACCAGCGCGGTACACGGCGACATCGCTACACGCCGGCTGCTGGTGCAGGAGGGTGGCGAAATCAACGGCGTCCTGCGGATGGGCGAAGGGGCAGAGGCGGCTGCGGTCGCTACTGTTCGCTAGTCGAACGGCGCTACTTTGTCCACAGCTTGTCTACGCGCCGATGTGGATTGTGTAACTCTATGCCATTCAATGCGTTGTTGTCACTTTGCGGCACCTTCGAGCACGCGTTCTGCTTCGATGATGTCATGATATTGTTTTAATACTGTCCGACTCTCAAGACTCTCCCCACCTCCCGCACCGATGCGTCTCGACGATCTCGTCCGCTACTGCGACGACCTGCTCGACGTACGAAACGTCCGCGACGCTCCCGAGGCGTGGAACGGGCTGCAGGTGGCGAACGCCGGAGACGTCAGCCGGGTCGCCGCCGCCGTCGACTTGTGCGCCGCGACCATTCGCATGGCCGGGGAGCAACGGGCCGACTTTCTGATCGTGCACCACGGGTTGTTGTGGGGGGGAGCCCATCCCCTGGTCGGTCCACATCTCACCCGTGTCGCCGGCCTGCTGCGGAACAACATCGCGCTCTACGGCTCCCATATCCCGCTCGACTGCCATCCAGAGCTCGGTAACGCGGCGATCATCGCGCGGGAGATCGGCGTTGAGGTGCGGGGAGCCTTCGGCACCTGGCGCGAGCAGCCGTTCGGGGTTTGGGGGGGGCTTCAGCTGACCCGCGAAGCGCTGGGAGACCGACTTGCCCGAGTTCTGGGCGTCGTTCCCAAGGCGATGCTGTTCGGTCCAGGCACGGTGCAGCGAATCGGGGTCGCGACCGGCGCCGGAGGATCCCTGATCCCCCAAGCGGCGGCCGCCGGGCTCGATACCCTCATCACCGGCGAGGGGTCGCACCACACCTATTTCGATGCAGAAGAGCTGGGTCTGAACGTCTACTATGGCGGGCACTACGCCACGGAGACGTTTGGTGTGAAGGCACTCGCCCAACACCTCGAAACGAGGTTCGGCCTCCCCTGGGTCTTCCTCGACCATCCAACCGGGCTGTGAGCCCCAAGGGCGTCCTCGTCATCCTCGCCGTTGCGGAGCTGTGCGCCATGGCGCCGTGGTTCAGCGCCTCGGCCGTCGCGCCGGCGCTGGCGCGCGAATGGCATCTCAGCGCCGCCGGTACCGCCGGCCTCACCGTTTCCGTGCAGCTGGGCTTCGTGGCTGGGGCGTTGTTCTCCGGGATCCTCGCTCTTTCAGACATCTGGTCCGCCCGGCGGCTTGTGGCCGGGGCGGCGCTCGCGGCGGCGCTCGCGACGGTGGGCGTCGCGCGGTCGTCCGGTCCCGGCTGGGGTCTCACGTTCCGCTTCCTCACGGGCGCGGCGCTCGCCGGGGTCTACCCACCGGGCATGAAGATCGCCGCGGGATGGTTCCGGGAGGCGCGCGGCTGGGCGATCGGGATCCTCGTCGGGGCGCTCACGTTGGGCTCGGCCGTGCCGCACCTGGTGCGTTGGATCGTGCCCGGGGAGGCGTGGCGCGGCGTCGTGTTCGTCGCTGCCGCGTCGGCGCTCGCGGGGGGCGCCCTCATCCTCCTCGTGCCACACGACGGTCCGTTTGCCGCACCGTCGCCGCCGTTCTCCTGGTCGGCGGCGCCGAGAGTCCTTCGAGACCGCGCGGTCCTGCTCACCAACCTCGGCTACCTGGGACACATGTGGGAGCTGTACGCGATGTGGACCTGGATGGCCGCGTTCGTGGCGGCGAGCGAAGCCGCGCGGCTCCATGGCCCTGGCCCTGCCCATGCGACGGCAGCGCTCGTGACGTTCGCTGTCGTGGGAAGCGGATCGCTGGGATGCTGGCTGGGCGGGAAATATGCGGATCGCCTGGGCAGAACCACCGTTACCAGTGCCGCGATGGTCGTTTCCGGAGTCTGTTGCCTGACGATCGGGCTGTTGTTCGGGAAGCCGCTCGTCCTGCTGGTACCAGCTCTCCTCATCTGGGGAGTGGCCGTGGTGGCGGACTCGGCCCAGTTCTCGACCGCCGTGAGCGAGCTGGCGCCCCGGGATTACGTCGGGACCGCGCTCACCCTCCAGACCAGTCTGGGCTTCCTGTTGACCGCGGTCACGATCTCACTCCTCCCGCTGGTGGCAACGGCCGCCGGATGGCGCTGGGTGATGAGCCTCCTCGCCATCGGCCCTGCCTTCGGGGTGTGGGCGATGCTCAGGTTGCGGCGCCGGCCCGAAGCCGCTCGACTGGCCGGCGGGCGCGGCTAGACGGGAATCTACGGAACTCGCAGGAGCCCGACGTCGCCGCCGAACTCGTCGGCGAGGCGCGACACCCCTTCCGGCACGATCCAGTCACCACCGTCGATGCGCACGTTGAACCGGTAGCTGCCATGCGAGAGCGACAGCACCGCGGTCCACGCACCAGCGTCGGCCGGTGTCAGCGTGACGGGCTCCCAGTTGCTGAAGTCACCGGTCACCTCGACAAGAGTCGCCCCCGGTGCGTGCACCACGAGTACCATTCCTGCGCAGTGGCAGTCGCGCAGCTCGACACTCGCAGCAACGGGGGGATCCGCCGAGTCGGGTGCGGAATGGTGCGACGCATGGGCCGGCCGGAGGGGAGCGGCGAGGGGTTGGCGGCGGGGCAGGGCGGTCATACGGAACGCGATCCCGAAATAGCGGCCGGAGATGCTGCCGCTGGTGGGGTCGGTGGGATACCGGCCGCCTGAAGCGATGATGGAGAGCCATGGGTTGAGGGCGACGCCGCCGCTCGCCTCGCCGTACACGCCGTGTCCGCCACCCTTGCTCCAGGTGCGCACGCCGACCGACCCGTCGAACGCGAATCGGCCGCGCCGGGCGTGGGCGGCGCCCTGGAAGTCGGTGTAGACCGTGTCGCCGACGTGTGTGTTTGTGGCGCTGATGAGCCAGCTGATGCCGAGACGACGCGCCCAAGTCCCCAATTCCGCGGCGGTCACCGGGCGGTCCGCGCCGCCAAGCCAGGTCGTTCCCGCCGTGCCTCCCACCCACCCACCTTCTCGATCTCCGAATAGGTGAACGCGCGGCGTAGCGAGGAGATGGGAGAAGCTCGCGAAATCGGCGTACCGACTGACCCCGACCCGCCCGGATATCTCAGCGCGCAGCCCGCGCCATGGACCACTCAGCATCGACCCGGCGGCGTTGGCCTGGATACTGTGACGTCCGCTCTCGAACTGGAGGTATGTCCCTCGGGCCCACACGAGAACGTGCGGGCGCTCGAGTCTGAACTCCGGAGAGACGGATGCGCCGGCGCTCGGCAAGAAGCCGTCGTAGCGCACGTCCGTGACCCCGAGGTCCATGGTGGCCCCGGTTTGCGCCGCGAGGGTGGAGAGCGTGGCGAGGGAGCAGGCGAAGACGGCCGTGGCCGCCCACGCGGGGCGACCCGACCTCACGCGCCGGACGTCATGCGGTCACGGTTTCCTGGGGGCGCCGGGCGTCTGTTGCAGGGCCGCGTCAACGCGAACTGAGGCCGCCACGGCCGGGGGCGCGCCGAGGGCGATGTCCCGTTCGACGGCGCGGCGGAATTCTGCGATCTGATCGTCTCGTGCCGAGCCGGCAAGGGCGATGACCGCGGCCGCCGCGGAATCGGGGGGGACGCCGCTCGTGACGAGGTCGGCGAGGGTCGCGAGGGCCACCGTCAGCGATTGCGTCCGGCGATGACGCAGCCGGGTTAGGTCCTCGGGTCGAACGCCGGCCCGCAGCGCGCTCGCGGCGGCATCGAGCTCGGCGAGCGATGATCCCGAGCCGAGCGCGCCGCGGGCCGTCGTGAGTTCTTGAGCCAGCCGGCGCACGGCCGCCGTGATCTGCGCGGGCGCGGCGTGTTTCGCCGCTCCTTCCAGGGCCCGCTGCACCAGCGGCTCGATGGGGAGCCCCTGGAGGCGGGCGGAATCGATCACGCTGTTTACGGCCAGCAGGGTAGCAGCGTCCAGTCGCCGCTCGAGGCGCGGGTCCTGCGCCACCCCAGGCGAGGGGTGCACCACCAGGAGTGCAGCCGCGAGCGGCAGTGTGGCGATCCAGTGCGAGCGGTGCATGCCGTTCATCCTCCCACCGTCACGACGGAGCTCGGGGTATCGAAATCGTCCTGGGCGCGCGGGGCCGTGGGATCGGCCAGCCACCGGGTGCCGTTGACGAGGAATGCGTAGCGGTAGTGGCCGGGAGTCAACGGAACGGTCACGGTCCACAGGGCGCCGCTGCGCGCGGCGTGCATCGGAGTCGCCGTGCCGTCCCAGTCATTGAAGTCGCCGACGAGGGAAACGGAGCCGGCGCCGGGCGCGACCACCACGAATTGCACGGTGCTCGCGCCGGCCGTGGGCGACTCGGCGCCCGGATTCCGGGCTGCGAGCCAGACCACCAGTCCCGCGATGGCCGCCGCGAGACCGAGGCCCGCCAGCGGACTCACCGAGATCTCCCGGGGGCGTCGCACCCAGTCCCAAGCGGCGGCGATCGGGCCCAGGCGGTCTTCGCCCGCTGCGACGCGAGTCATCACCGCCGCATCCAGCGTCGGATCCATCTCCACCGGCTGTCGGAGCGAGTCGATCACCCGCTCTACGACGTCCTCGTCGCGATCAAACACGTTCGACCTCGGTCAAGAGGGCGCGCAGCTGCTCCCGGGCGCGCATGACGCGCATCTTCAGCGCGGAAACCCCGGCACCGGTCAGCCGGGACATTTCATCATACTCCATGTCTTCCACGTGCTTCAGCAAGAACGCCTCTCGCAGGGGTGGAGCCAACCGCTCCAACGCCCAGCGCACCGTGTCATCCCATTCTGCCCGGTCCGCTGCCGCGGGCGCGTGCGCTCGCTCGAGGGAGACCTCGTCGCGTACGAACATCCGGTTGCGGCGGGTCGCCCGCCGCCCGGCGGTGCGGCACCGGTTCACCAGGATCCCGAACAACCAGGGTCCGAATTGCCCGTCATCCCGACAGCGGGCCAGCGAGCGGTAGGCCCGGACAAACGAATCCTGGAGCGCCTCTTCGGCGTCGCCGCGATCGCCAAGCATGTGGACGGCGTAGCGGCCGAGCCGGTCGCGATAGCGCGCGACCAACACGGCGAAGGCGGCGGTATCGCCGGTGCGCACCCGGCGGACTATCTCGGCTTCGCTCGTCACCCCTGCATATACCCACGGGGGCCGGGGTCGGGTCACTTTACTACGGTTGTGACCTCGACGCCCGATCGAGGGTATGGGACAGCGAAACCTTCGAGACTCCGGAGCCTTCATGAAGCGCCTGCTCGCCGCATCCCTGCTATTGGCCGGATCCATCGGGATCGCCTGCTACCAGGACGATACCCTGCACCCGGGGTTGATCGCACCCACCAACGTGCTCCTCACCGACGATCCGTTCCCCTTCGACACGGTGGGGAGCGTGAACATCTATATCGGCAAGATCGAGGGCAGCACCCAGTTCGACACGAGCGGGTCAGGATCGTGGGTGGAGATCGCGGCGCCCAAGAAGAGCTTCGATCTGCTCACCCTGCAGCAGGGCACGACCGCCCTGCTCGGCGGCCAGCCGATCGGGGCAGGGCAGTACGTGGCGATTCGCATGACGATCGACGTCGACAAGTCGTCAATCCAGTACAAGGGTGGCGCGGACGCCGTGGTCCAGTGGCCGTATCCGGGGCATGGCGAGATCGCGCTATACGCGCTGGTGGAGCAGCCGCTCGCGGTGTCGACGACCGCAGGAGCCGAAATCGTGATCGACTTCGACGTCGGGCGGAGCTTCCTCTACAATCTGACCCGTAACAAAGACTTCTTCATGCTCCCCGTCCTGCGTGCGGTCAACAGCGCGGCGACCGGCTCCATCGCAGGCGTGGTCACGGCCCCAGACATCGAGGGCAACCCGACGCCGGTGCAGAACGCGAACATCACAGTGTACGGCGGCGACCCGAGCCGGTCGTCCGCCACCTGGTATGTCCTCGCAACTGGGCGTACCGACGCCCAAGGGCACTACACGGTTGCGTTTCTTCCCACCGGGACGTGGATCGTGCGGTTCGAGCAACCGGATCTCCCAGGGCTCGACCCGGTTATTGCACCGAACGTCGTTGTGGCTGCCGGCGGAACGACGCCGCTCTCGGTCTTTCTCCCCCGCGCTGGCGCCGGTGGCGCGTTCATCAACATCGCGGGACCGGACACGGTCGGGTACGGCGGCACGATCGTGCTGGTCGCCGCCGTGGGCGACTCGAACCAAATTCCCGAACAGAATCCCCAGGTGACCTGGTCGAGCCGCGACACGTCGATCGCGCTCGTGCTGCAGGATTCAGGATTCAGTGCGGATTCCCTGTCTCGCGCGACGATACTCGGTCGCGGAGTCGGCAGGGCATGGATCGTCGCGACGAGCGGCGCCCTCCGGGATTCGGTGTCGATCGAAGTCGTCAGTGTCGCACCGTCTAATCCGGTTGCCAGCGTCACCCTCGTTCCACCAAGCCTGACGGTCGCGGTCAATGACAGCGGCCAGTTCACCGCGGAGCTACGGGACTCGGCCGGCAACCTGCTCACCAACCGCCAGGTCTCCTGGTCCCTCACGGATTCGACGGGAGTGGCCGATCTGGTCTGGTGGTCGGGCACTACCGCGCTGGTATACGGGCGTAACCATGGCACGACCCACCTGAGGGCGGCGAGCGAAAGCAAATTCAAGGACGCCACGATCACGGTCCCCTGACGACGGCATGACAACGCCCTCCGCAGTAGCTTGTGCTGCGGAGGGCGTTCTGCTCGCACACCACCGACCCAATGGCGGTTTCACCAATCCCTGGACCGGGGCGGCCTTCGAGGCACGCCTCGGCGGATTGTTGCGTTGGTGGTTCGTGGACCGCGTGCGCAATCCGCCCCCGCCCGATCCCGATCCGGCGACGTTCCCGCGGGCCAGGCCGGGGTTCGCCGTACCGCGCGCGGCGGAGGACGGTCTCTCGATCACTTGGGTCGGTCACGCGACGTTTCTGCTTCAGATGGGCGGATTGAATATCCTCACCGATCCGATCTGGAGCACCCACGCGTCACCATTGCCCGGTGTGGGCCCAAGACGTCGGGTGGCGCCCGGCATCCCGTTCGAATCCCTCCCGCCGATCGACGTCGTGCTGCAAACACACGATCACTACGATCACCTGGACGACCGGACCGTCTGTCGCCTCGAAGCGCGGGACCCCGGCGCACACTGGTTCGTCCCGCTCGGCCTCGGCTCGTTCCTGCGGCGGCGCGGTTGGCATCAGATCACCGAGCTGGATTGGTGGCAAGAGGCTACGCTCGGCCCGCTGTCGATCGGGTGCACGCCCGCGCAGCACTTCAGCGGCCGCCTGCCCTGGAGACGGAACCGGACGTTGTGGTGCGGATGGAGCCTGGCCACGGCCGGCCGGCGGCTCCTGTTCGCCGGGGACACCGGCTACCACCCGGAGTTCCAGCAGATCGGGCAGCGGTTCGGACCGTTCGACGTAGCGCTGCTTCCCATCGGTGCCTACGATCCGCGCTGGTTCATGAAACCGGTGCACATGAACCCCGAAGAGGCGGTCGCAGCGGCCCGGGACCTGGGCGGCCCGCGGTTCGTGCCGATGCACTGGGGCACCTTCAAACTGACCGACGAACCACTGGACGAGCCTCCGCAACGGGCGTTGGCGAGCTGGTGCGCTGCCGGGATGCCGGTGGAGCGCTACTGGCAGCTGGCCCATGGCGAGACGCGCGACCTCCCGGTCGAGGCGTCGCGGTGATCGGTCCGATCTTGTATCAGCGACGGCGGCGACCTCCGAGCCCCATCGCCCGCCCGCCGGTGTTCGAGCGCCGGGTCAAGATGCGCATTGGATGGCTCGTTGAGCGTCTCGCCGCACCGCTGGGCCGTTGGGAGCGCGAGGTGTTGCAGACGCCTGAGGTCCCGGTCCCGATCGCCGGGCTCCCTGTCGAGTTCGCTGGCTACCGCATCGCGCTGGTGGCCGATTTGCACAATAGTCCCGCGGTGCCGCGCTGGTGGCTCGAGCAGGCGGCGGATCGCGTGGCGGCGCTTGCCCCCGACCTGATCGCGCTGGGCGGCGATTTCGTGAGCCACGCGCGCACTGATCTGAACGGTCTCGATGGGGTTCTCGCCCGCTTTCGCGCGCCTGATGGCGTGGTCGCGGTACTCGGCAATCACGATCACTGGGTCGGGCCGGAGATCGTGGCGGACGTGGTGCGGCGCGCCGGGGTCGAGCTGCTGCTCAATCGGCATCGGCTGATGCGACGGGGATCGACCGAACTGGCGATCGTCGGGGTGGACGACCTGTCGCACGGCGCGGTGCGGATTTCAGAAGCGCTCGACGGCGTGCCCGGCTCGACGCCCGTGGTCCTGTTGTCTCACAACCCGGATCTCGTGGAATACCTCCCGCCGGGCGTTCGCATCGACCTGATGCTCTCGGGGCACACACACAACGGCCAGATGCACTGGCCGCTCATCGGGCCGCTGAGCGTCCCGTCGCAATTTGGCGGCCGGTACCTGCACGGTCTGCACCGCGTCGGGGGAACGTGGCTCTACGTATCGGCGGGTGTGGGATCATCGGCGATTCCGATCCGGTGGGGCAATCCGCCCGAGCTGCCGGTATTGCGATTGGATCGCGCCTAGAGCGGCAGCACGAACCGCACGGTGACGTGCTCGGCGGTTTGCGGCGAGACGGTGCAGTAGCACTGATCGCCCAGCAAGCGTTTCACACCGAGGACTTCCGCCTCGGCGATTCCCGCCACGTCCCGGAAGGTGATCTCGAGTGTCTGCCCGTCGATCACCCGGTAGCTGGTTGGCCGTCCGAGCAGGCGATGATGCGGGTCGATGCGGGCCAGGCCTTCGGTGAGCTGGCGCTGGACCCCGGCGAGGCGGATCGCGGTCATGTTCCGGGGTCGCGCCGGTTGCTGAGGACCGCCGTGGCGTTGCGGCGCATGTCGTTGAAGCCGGGGCGGCTGAACGCCGTGGTGGAGTAGCGGAGGTCGAAGGTCGCCGCGTCCAGCGTCGCCAGGTCGGTCGGATCGGGGAGCCGGAGTGGGGCGAGGTCGGGATCAGGGGTCGGCTGGGCGAAACGGACGTTCCAGGGGCACACGTCCTGGCACACATCGCAACCGAACAACCACTCGCCCACCCACGCCTGCTGCTCGACGGTGAATCCAGCGCGATGCTCAATGGTGAGGTAGGAGATGCAGCGGCGCGCGTCGAGCGTGTGCGGCGCGGTGAAGGCGGCGGTGGGACACGCGTCAAGACAGGCGCGGCACGTGCCGCAGCGGTCGGCTTCGAACGGCGGGTCGGCGGGAAGGTCCGCGTCGGTGAGCACTGTGCCGATGAAGGTGAACGAGCCGATCTCCGGATCGATCAGCATGGTGTTCTTGCCGATCCAGCCGAGCCCGGCGCGCTGGGCGAGCTCACGCTCGGGGACAGGCCCGGCGTCGACGTAGCTGCGGGTGCGGGCGCCGGGGCACAGCTCGCGAATCGCGGTCGCCAACCGCCCGAGGCGCTCGCCCAGGACGTCATGATAGTCACGGGACAAGACATACTGCGCGACTCTGGCCGTGGTCCCGGGTTCCCCGGGTTTGCGCCCGGGGTCAGGTGAGGTTCCTTGGGAGTGGAAGTAGTTGGTCAAAGTCACCACCGCGACGCGGGCGTCGGGCATGATCAGCCGCGGGTCTTTCCGTCTCGCCGCCTGGCGGTGGAGGTAGGTCATCGTTCCCGCGTATCCCGCGTCCAGCCACGCGTCGAGCTCCCGCGTGTGCGGGTTGGGCTCGAGTGCTGCGATGCCGACTGACGTAAAGCCGAGTGCCAACGCCCGGCGCTTGAGTTCGGTCACGGGATTCTCCATACGTCTCCTCCTCGACGCCCTTTCCTTACGTCTTCGTCGTCATAGGTGCATCGTCTCGCGGCGCCAGCGCGCAAAGCGGATGATGTCTTCGAGCGGAGGGATGGCGGCCTCATCGCCATACGCGGTGAACATCCGCCAGCGGAGGTACTCGCTTGGCGGCAGCGGAAGGAAGGGCGGGCGGCGGTACCAGCCGCGCGCTCGAAAACTCCACGCGAGACGCAGCAGGTCGAGCGCGAGACGCGGTCGCACCGCCGCGCGCAACGCCAGGCGGGCGACTAACGCCGTCCAACTCGCCGGAGTTTGCATGGCTTCTGTATATTCACGACCTATGACGCTTGCAAGCGGGGTCGCGGGCGGCCCCGCCGGTCCCGTGGCCGGCGCGCATCCCCTGAGCCGCTACCGGAGCGAGTTCCCGATCTTTCGGGACCGGCGCTACCTGAACACCTGCTCGCTCTGCGCGCTGGGCGACCGGGCGCGGCGCAAGCTCGCGGAGTTCCTCGACACCTGGCAGGCCCGGGGCTCCGCGGCGTGGTACGACGACTGGTGGGCGGCGCTGACGGAGCTGCGCACCCGCTACGGCCGGGTCATCGGGGCGGAGGCACGGCACATCGCACTCGCGCCCAGCGTGTCGGCGGCGGTGGCGAGCGTGGCAAGCGCCCTCGATTACACGAAGCGGCCGCGCGTGGTCGTCACCTCCCTCGATTTCCCGACGGTCGTCTATCAATGGCTCGCCAAGCGGCCGCACGGCGTCGAGGTCGTGATCGTCGAGAGCCCCGACCAGGTGAGCGTGCCGGTCGAGGCGATCGCGCGTGCGGTGGACGACCGGACGGCGCTGGTGGCGACGTCCCATGTCTACTTCACGAGCGGCGCGATCCAGGACATCGCCGCGGTGGCCGAGGTGGCGCACCGGCACGGCGCTCACTGTCTCGTTGATGCCTACCAGGCCGTAGGCCAGGTGCCGGTCGATGCCCCCGCCACCGGCGTGGATTTCCTCATCGCCGGCGGGTTGAAATGGCTGCTGGGCGGCACGGGGATCGTATTCTGCTACGTGCGCGACGGGCTCGCGCCCACGCTCACGCCGACCGTGGCGGGGTGGTTCGGACATCGCGACCAGTTTGCCTTCGAGCCGCGCGTGCTCGAGTTCCACGACGACGCCCGGCGCTTCGAGCAGGGCACGCCGGCGCTCGCCGCCGTGTACACGCAGCTCGGCGGGCTCGAGTACATCGAGGAGATCGGCGTCCCGGCGATCCGGCAAGTGACCGCCGGCCTCACCGAAGATCTGGTGGCGCGCGCGCGGGAAGCCGGCTTCCGTCCGAAGGTGGCGGCCACCCCGGAAGCACGCTCGGCGATCGTGCTGCTCCCCGCCGCCGATCCCGCCGCCGCGGTGCGCCACCTCGCTCAGGACGGGATCATCGCCGACGCCCGGCCCGGTCACGTTCGCCTCTCTCCTTTCTTCTACAACCTCCAGGATGACCATGTCGCAGCACTCGAGCGACTCGCCACGCACCGGGATCACTGAAGACGAACGCTTGCTCACGCCCGTCCTCTCGACGGAGCGTCGGGCGTTCGTACACACCGATCCGTGGCGCGTGCTGCGCATCATGGGTGAGTTTGTCGAAGGGTTCGACACCCTGTCCGACGTGCGCTTCGCAGTTTCCATCTTCGGATCGGCGCGGACCAAGCCGGACGATGCGTACTACGACAAAGCCGTGGAGACCGCCCGGCTGCTCTCCAAGCAGGGGTTCCCCATCATCACCGGGGGCGGCCCCGGCATCATGGAGGCCGCCAATCGCGGTGCGCAGGAGGGGAACGGCCTCTCGATCGGGTGCAACATCGAGCTGCCGTTCGAGCAGGGCACCAACGCGTTCGTCGAGCGGTCGATCAATTTCCGGTACTTCTTCGTCCGCAAGACGATGTTCGTGAAGTACTCGACGGCGTTCATCGTGTTTCCCGGCGGGTTTGGCACGATGGACGAGCTGTTCGAAGCGCTCACGCTGATCCAGACGGGGAAAGTGAAGAACTTCCCGGTCGTGCTGTTCGGACGGGACTACTGGAAGGGGATGGTCGATTGGCTGGGGGACCGCGTCACGGGCGAGGGGAAAATCGACGCCAAGGATCTGGACCTGTTTCATGTGACCGACGACCCGGCGGAGGCCGTGGAGCGGGTGGTCAAAGCGCGGGAGAAACGCTCGCACTCACGACCGAGCGGAAAGCTCTGACCGATGACGTCCTCCGGCTTTCTGCGCGGCGCGCGCATCGACCCCCCGGCGATCACCGGCCGCGAGACGGTCGCCGAGCTGGTGGATCGTACGTTCCTTGCCTACAACGCCGGGCGGCTGGCGGAGGCGTGCCGGCTCTATACGGAGCGGATGCTCGCCCCCGAGGCGACCGTCGGCATGAGTCTCACCGGGGCGATGACGCCGGCGGGACTCGGCATGAGCACGATCATTCCGCTCATCGAGGCGGGGTTCATCGACTGGATTGTGTCGACCGGGGCGAACCTCTACCACGACGCCCATTTCGGCCTCGGCCTCGCGATGCACCGCGGCACGCCGTTCGCCGATGACGTGGAGCTGCGCGAGTCCGGCGTGGTCCGCATCTACGACATCTTCTTTCACTACGACGTCCTGCTGTCGACGGATGCCTATATCCGCGAGGTGTCCGAGCGCCCCGAGTTTCAGCGCGCGATGAGCACCGCCGAGTATCACCACCGGCTCGGCGGCTACGTCAGCGAGCGCGAACGGGCGCTGGGCCTGTCGCGCCGCTCCGTGCTTGCCGTGGCGCACCAGTGCGGCGTCCCGATTTACACCTCGTCGCCGGGCGACTCATCCATCGGGATGAACGTCGCCGAGCAGGCGCTCGCGGGCTCGCAGCTCCGCTTCGATGTGAGCGCCGACGTCAACGAAACCGCCGCGATCGTGTTCGATGCGAAGGTGCGGCAGGGAGGCGGCAAGAGCGGCGTGCTGCTGATCGGGGGAGGGAGTCCCAAGAATTTCGTGCTCCAGACGGAGCCGCAGATCCAGGAAGTCCTGGGCATCAGCGAGAAGGGGCACGACTACTATCTGCAGATGACCGACGCCCGTCCCGATACCGGCGGCCTGTCCGGCGCGACCCCCGCCGAAGCGGTCAGCTGGGGGAAGGTGGACCCGGAGCAGCTTCCCGGAACGGTCGTGTGCTATCTCGACAACTCGGTCGCGTTCCCGATTCTCGCCGCGTACGCCCTCGCGCGGCATCCGCCACGGCCGCTCAAGCGGCTGTACGACCGGCGCGAGGCGTTGATGGCCCAATTGCGGACCGCGTACCTCGCGGCCAAAGCGGAACGGGACGCGCGCGCGCGCGCGGCGAGCGGCGGGCGCGAGCGCTGACGTGACACGGCCGGCGGGCGGTACCCGGGCGTATGCGGTCTACGTCCTGGCCCTGCTCACGCTGATCAACTTCTTCAACTACGCGGACCGCAACGTCGTGTTCGCGGTCTTCGAACCCCTCAAACGCGATCTCCAGCTTTCGGACCTGCAGCTGGGGTGGATCGGCTCCGCCTACATCATCGTCCTGTCGCTCGCCGCACTGCCCCTCGGCGTGCTGGGTGATCTGCGTACGCGGCGCGGCGTCATCGCCTGGGGCGTCGGCCTGTGGAGTCTGTTCACCTCGCTGGGAGGCGCGGTGCGCGGTTTCTGGGAGCTGTTCGTATGCCGCGCCATGGTCGGGGTCGGCGAGGCAGGATACGGGCCCGCGTCCCAGGCACTAATCGCGGAGTATTTCAAGGAGAAGCGCCGCGCCCTGGCCATCGGGATCTACTCGGTCGGGATGGCCCTGGGCGGGGTGCTGGGCATATGGCTCGGCGGCTTGCTGGCTGAGGCGTACGGCTGGCGCCTCGCGTTCCTCTGGCTCGGGATTCCCGGATTCGTGCTCGCGCTGCTCGCCTCCCGGCTGCGCGAACCTGCCCAGCGGGCCCCGACCCCGATCGTCACGACGCTGCGGCACTTCACGACGACCGGCCTGCGGCGCGCTCTGCGGTACGCGGCACCGCTGATCGGGCTTTCCGCGTTGGGTGCAGTGGTCAGCGGGATCCTGGCGTTGATCCACAGCCTGCCGACCGAAATGGATGTCGCCATCTTCGGCATGTTCGTCGGCGTGGGTGTGGCCTGGACGGTGGCGCGACTCGTGCCGGTCGCGCTGCGCCGCACTGCGGACGCCCAGGAAGTGGCCGCGACCGCGCTCGAGGAATTCGTCGCGGCGGCGACCACAGTGCTGCGGGTGCCGACCCTCATCTGGGTGTTCGTGGGCGGCGCGCTGGTCACGTTCGCGGTGAACGGGCTCATCGCCTGGGCCGCGAGCTTCATGCAGCGGGTGCATGGTTTCTCGGTGAGCGACGTGGGGCGTGAGTTCGGCGTCTGGGGGCTCCTGGGGGGCTCACTGGGCGCCCTGGCGGGCGGCCGCCTCGCCGACTGGTGGTTCGGGCGCTGGAACGGCGCACGTGTGGCGGTGTCGGGCGCCGGGTTTCTGCTCGGCACGCCCGTGTGTGTAGCCCTCATCCTCTCGAACAACCTGCGGCTGTTCGCACCGCTGGTATTCGGCATCTATTTCTTCTATACGTGGTACAACGGACCGCTCGCGGCGGTCATCTTCGACGTCGTGCCGGCTGCCGTGCGGTCGTCGGTGATGGGGGCGTTCCTGCTGTTCTCGCACCTCGCGGGGGACGCGATCGCTCCGCCGCTGATCGGGTACCTCTCCGACCGGCTGCAGATGGTGTGGCACCTGTCGGCCGATGAAGCCCTGCGGCGAGCCATGCTGCTCCTGCCGACGGCGGGTCTGGCCGGGGGCCTCGTGCTCCTGGTCGCCCTCCGCACCGTGTCGCGCGACATGGCACGGCAGCGGGCCGCGTGAAAATCGCGGTGGTGTTCGACACGCCACACCCCGAGTGGGGTGATGCGGACTACAAGCGGGAGATCGCCGAGGGGAAGGTGGAGGAGGCGGAATACGATGTGGCACGCGCCCTTCTCCAGAACGAGCATGAGGTGGTGCTCGTGGGGATCGTGGACGACGTGCGACCCCTGGTGGACCGACTGCACGAGTTCAAGCCGGCGCTCGTGTTCAATTGTTGCGAGGGATTCCGCGGCAGTGCCCAGTACGAGTACGCGGTCGCGGCCGTGCTGGAGATGCACGGCTGGCGACACACCGGCTCGACGCCGACCGGGCTGCTCGTGGCGCGCAACAAATCGATGAGCAAGAAGATCCTCAAGCACCATGGGATCCGGGTGCCGGAGTTCGCGACGTTTCATCCGGGCGATCCGTTCCTGCGGCCGTCGACGCTCCGGTTTCCCTTGATCGTGAAGCCGCTGCTGGAGGACGCGTCCGTGGGGATCTCGCAGGCCTCCGTGGTGAGCGATGACGAGAGCCTCGCGGAGCGGGTGACGTTCATCCACGGGAAGTTTCAGCAGGCGGCGATTGCGGAAGAGCTCGTCGAGGGGCGCGAGCTGTACGTCGGGCTGATCGGCAACGACAAGATCGAGATGCTGCCGGTCGTGGAGCTGCACTTCGGGAAGGTTCCCAAGGCGGAGCGGCGCATCGTCACGTACAAGGCGAAATGGGACGACGAATACCGCGAGCGCCACGCAATCCGCTCGGGCTTCGCCCGGCTCTCGGAGGCCGTCCGCGGGAAGCTCCGCGCGGTTTGCGAAACCGCGTTCCACGCGCTATGGCTCCAGGACTACGGCCGGCTGGATCTGCGGCTGACCCACGACCATGAGGTGTACGTGCTGGAGGCGAACCCGAATCCGTTCATCGCCTGTGGGCACGAGCTTGCCAACGCGGCGGAGAAGGCGGGAATGAACTACCGGGCGTTCATCCAGCGGATCGTGGACGAGGCGCTGCGGCGATGAGTGGATCGTCGGTGTGGTCCGCGGTGCGGACGTTCGTCAAACGCCGCGAGATCCCCCGGCCCGAGCTGCGGTGTCCGCGCTGCCGCGCGGAGATCGAGCGCTTCTGGTACCACTGCCCGAACTGCAACAAGGCCCTGGTGTGGGGCGATGCCCAGATGCAGACCGGGGCCGAGTGTCGCTACTGCCGCTGGATCGTGTCCGACACGTTCTCGTTCTGTCCGTGGTGCGGGCGCGACATCAGTGACGAGGGCTCGAGTCCCGAGCCGCTCAAGAAACCCAAAGGCTTCAAGTACGAGCGCCGGTGCCGTCGGTGCCACGGGGGTCTGCAGTACCCGATGCAGTGGTGCCCGTGGTGCGACAAGGTCCAGCACTGGAAATACGAGCGGTTCCAGAACGACTGCCCCCATTGCGACCGCGGCGTGGACGACTGGATGGAGACGTGTCCGTGGTGCGGAGAGGATGCCACGGGACGCGATCTCGTGCGCCAGGCGCTGCGGCGGGTGCGGAGCCTGCTCATCGTGTCGCGCGTCAAGGACTGGGACTACCGGATCCTGCTGCGGCCCGGGGTGTCCGGCGTGTCCCCGGCGGCTCCCAAGGTCATCGAGATCGATCGCCGGTACGTGACGCGGAAGCGCCGGCGCGACGAGATCTCCTGGAACACGCTCACCGGTCTGATCCTGCATGAGTTGGGGCACTCTTTCCTCTATCACAACTGGAGCTGGACGCGCTCGGGCCGGTTCAGGCGGACCTTCGGGGAGGTGCGCAAGGCGTACCGCGTGGCGGACGAGCACTGGGTGGATTTCGAGCGCCGCCGGGTGGCGACCACACTCGTCGACTACGTCAGCCGGTACGCCGCGACGCACCCGCAGGAGGACTTCGCGGAAACGTTCCGGTTCTACGTGACCCGACGGGGGCGGCTGCGGGAGCTGTTCGGCGAATTCGGACGCAAACGCAAGGGGGTGATCGTGTTCGAGAAATTCCTGGTGCTGCACGACTACGTGCGGAGCTTGCGGGGGTGGCGATGAGCGGTCCGACGCCGGAGCGAGACGCCCGCCTCAGGACCATCGCCGCAAGGCGTTGGAAGGTCGCGCTCGCGTTGACCGGCGCGATGATCGCGCTGTACTTCGGGTTCATCGCGCTGATCGCCTTCGACAAGCCGCTGCTCGGCCGCCTGCTCGCCCCCGGGCTATCGATCGGCATCGTGCTGGGGGCCTGCGTCATCGTGTGCTCGTGGCTGCTCACCTGGGTGTACGTGCGCTGGGCGAACACGCGCTACGATGCCGACCTCCGCTCCCTGGGGCAGTAGCATGACTCCCCCGCCACAGGCGGCCACGACGAGCATCGGCGAGCCGAACGGGGTCGCAATGGGGTTCTTCTTCCTGTTCATCGCCGTCACGCTCGGCATCACCTACTGGGCCGCACGCCGCACGCGCACGACGGAGCAGTTCTACGCCGCGGGGCGGACGATCAGCCCGGCGCAGAACGGGCTCGCCTTGGCGGGCGACTACATGAGCGCCGCCTCATTCCTTGGGATCGCGGGGCTCGTCGCGACCACGGGCTTCGACGGGTTGATCTATTCGACCGGCTGGCTCGTGGGGTGGCCGGTCGTCCTGTTCCTCGTCGCGGAGCCGCTCCGCAATCTGGGCAAGTACACGTTCGCTGACGTGATCGCCTCGCGGCTGTCGCAGACGCCGGTTCGGCTCGCCGCGGCGCTCGGCACGCTCGCGACGGTCGCGCTGTACCTCATCGCGCAAATGGTGGGGGCGGGGAGTCTCATCCGGCTGATGTTCGGCCTGCACTACGAAACGGCCATCGTGATCGTCGGGGCGGCGATGATCGCGTACGTGTTGTTTGGTGGCATGATCGCCACGACCTGGGTGCAGATCGTGAAGGCGAGCCTGCTGCTCACCGGTGCGGCCATTCTCACTGTACTCGTGCTGGCGCGCTTCGGGATGAATCCCGCGGCGCTGTTTGCGGCCGCCGCGCAACGGTACGGTGACGGCGTGCTGGCGCCGGGACGGCTGGTGGCGAAGCCGTTCGACACGATCTCGCTCGGGATGGCGCTGATGTTCGGGACAGCGGGGCTGCCCCATATCCTGATGCGATTCTATACGGTGCCCGACGCGAAAGCCGCGCGAACATCGGTGTTCTATGCGACGGGGCTCATCGGCGCGTTCTACCTCATGACCTTCGTGCTCGGCTTCGGGGCCATGGTGCTCGTGGGGCCGGACGCGATCCGGCAGGTGGAGCCGGGCGGAAACATGGCGGCACCGCTGCTGGCCGAGTTCCTCGGCGGGCGGGCGTTTCTCGGGTTCATCGCCGCCGTGGCGTTCGCCACGATCCTCGCGGTGGTCGCCGGCCTGACGCTGTCGGGCGCCGCTGCGCTATCGCACGACCTCTGGGTGAACGTCGTGCGGCGGGGCCGAGCCGACGCGGCGGAACAGCTGAAAGTGGCGCGGGTCGCGACCGTCGGGCTCGGCATCCTCGCCGTACTGCTGGGCATCACATTCAAGGGCCAGAACGTGGCGTTCATGGTCGGGCTGGCCTTCGCCATCGCGGCGAGCGCCAATTTCCCCGCTCTCGTCCTCGCCATGTTCTGGCGTGGCTACACGACCGCCGGGGCGGTGGCGAGCATGGTGTGCGGCACGGTGACCACGCTGGTGCTGATCTGGCTGTCGCCCACCGTTCAGATAGACGTGCTCAAGCACCCCTCGGCCTGGTTCCCGCTCAAAAACCCAGCGCTCGTCACGATCCCCCTGTCCTTCGCCATCGGTATCGTGGTGTCACTCGTCGCGGCCCGGGCGCACGAGGCCGAAGGCTACGGGCGCATGGAACGGCAGAAGCATCTGGGCGGCGCCGGCTAGAACAGGGTGAGGTTCAGGCCCGCCACGAGCTGGAACGCCGATCCACTGTGATTGAGCACCCGTCCTTCGATGTAGGGGTGGGTCATCCCGATCCGTGACTCGAGCCCGAAGAGAACATCCCACCCGGTGTCCGTGTCGGAGCTCCCGCCGGCCGACGCCCGCAGAAAGTTGACGCCGCCCCCGAAGTAGAGCACCGAAGGGCCGCCGGTCGGGACGCGGAACTTCAGATCGCCACTCAAGCCGATCAGCGATCCCCCGTCCACGAAGTAGTAGTCGAATGACGGATACAGCTCCACCGACCTGCCGAGCGGAAGCAGCAGCTGTGCACCGATGAGCCCACGCTCGATGTCGAAGTTGTATCCGGCATGCGGCCCGATGTGCGATCGCTGCGCGCGCGCCGTGGTCGTCGTTCCGGCGAGCAGCGCGCCTGCCGTGAGTGCGATGGTGAGTACAGGCTTCATGCTCAACCTCCCGGTCGAGGATTGGGTCGGCCGCGCCACAACCATTCGGACCGGCCGATTATCCAACGAGGTTGACCCCCACCGTCTCCCGAGGTTCCGATGGTCGTCTTCGGTTCTTTGCGTCATGTGTTCTGGATCACAGCGGGACTGACCGTTGTCCCGGGAACGCCCGTCACCGTCTCTCCGGCCGCGGTGCAGGTCGGTCCACGGGCGATCGGGGCATCCGTCGACTCGGCGCGGGTCGCGCGGCTCCTGGCCCAGCTGAAGCTGTCCGACTCGACCGTTTGCCTGCTCGCGGGACGCGCCCTGACGAACTTCGGCGGCGGGTGGGACTGGAATCGAGGGGACGAAGTCATGCCGAAGCCGTTCCCGATGCCGACCCCGATGCCGACCCCACAGATGGGGGGTGACATCGGCGTGGACGTGTCGTTTCCCGATCCGGGTGCCGACGACCGCGACGATCGCTTCGACGACGCCACCCTCGGTGTCTTCCGATCCGTGATCCGCGACGAGAACACCTGCGTGCGCAACATCGCCGCGTCGGTGCTCGGCCAGACCCGTGCTCCCGGGGCATTCGAGCTGTTCACCGGACTGCTGCGCGACCGGCAGCCCGCCCTGCGGGCGACGGGCGCGTTCGGCTTGGGCGAGCTCGAGGACAAGCGCGCCGTGCGCCCCCTCGGCGACGCACTGGGCGATGACGCCGTGGCGGTTCGCCGGGCGGCTGCCCACGCGCTGGGAGATATCGAGGATGCCTCCGCCATCCAGCCGCTGGCCCGCGCGTTGCGTGACCCGGTGGCCGCCGTACGCCGCACCGCCGCTTGGGCCCTGGGACAGATCGAGGACCAGCGAGGCATACAACCCCTGGGCACGGTCCTGAATGATCCGTCCCCGGACGTCCGGGAGACGGCCATCTGGGCCTTGTCACAGATCGAAGACGAGACTGCCGTGCCGCTCCTCGTGCCGCTGCTGCGAGACCGCGACGACCACACTCGGCAAACGGCCGCTTACGCGATGGGACAGATCGAAAGCGCGGACGGCGTGAGTGCGCTCGGGGCGTTGGTCCGCGATCCGTCGGTCCGGGTGCGGAAGACCGCTCTCTGGGCGCTGGGTCAGATCGAGAGCGGGAGCGCTGTCCCCGCAGTGGCCGGGGCGCTTCGGGACGCGGATCCCGCGGTCCGGGCGTTGGCGTGTTGGGCGCTGGGGCAGATCGAGGACGAACGGGCGGTCGCTCCGCTCCTGCCGGTGCTCAAGGACCAGGAGGCGTCAGTGCGACTCGCTGCGGCCTGGGCCCTTGGTCAGATCGAGAGTTCGCATGCGGTTGACGCCCTGCAGGCCGCGCAACAGGATGCATCGAGCTCCGTGCGTCGCATGGCGAAATGGGCGCTGCGCCAGCTGGACGTGGACGAAGGAGATCCTCATCCCCGAGTCCGGGATCACTCATCCCGAGAGCCGCGCTGAACTTCCACCGTATTCAGCGTATCATTGTGCGGCGCTTTCCGGCGCCGCACTTTTTTCAAGTCCCACTGGAGGTCCCATGCGTGATCGCTCCTGGGTCGCCCGACTCGCCGTCCTACTGCTTGCCACCCCGGCTGCAATGGCAGCGCAACAGCCGGCGCGCGCCCATGTCGACGTGCCGACGGTCCCCCCCCGTCCCGAGGACGTCGGGACGCTCGACGGGATCCTGAAGGCCTTCTATGACGTGATCTCGGGGCCCGCGCGCCAGCCGCGGCAATGGTCGCGCGATCGGTCGCTATACATCCCCCACGTGCAGTTCGTCTCGTTGTCCACCGACTCGTCGGGCGCCATCCGCGCCGGCGTCATGGACCATCAGACCTACGTGGACCTGACCAACGAGTCGTTCCTCCGGCGCGGATTTTTCGAAACCGAGCTTCACCGCACGACGCACCGTTTCGGCAACGTCGTGCACGTCTTCAGCACCTACGAAATGCGGGAGCGGCTCGACGGCCCGGTGATCGGGCGCGGGATCAACAGCGTCGAGCTGTTTTGGGACGGCACGCGCTGGTGGATTTCGGCGGCGCAGTGGGACGACGAGCGGCCCGGCAATCCGATTCCGCCGGAGTACCTCCCCGCGTCGTGATCGCCCCGCTCGCCGAGCGACGGCGCTATTACCGCGCGGCGCTCTTGTTCGCGCGGCTCGCACGGCGGATCGGCGGGCGGCGCATCAGGGCGGGCTTCCGCACGCGCCTCAAGGCGGACGCGAGCGTCGTGACCGACGTGGACTTCGCGATCGAGCGCGCGCTGCGGTCCGCCATCGGCAGGACGTTTCCGCGGCACGGCGTGCTCGGTGAGGAACTTCCCCATACGCACCCGGACGCCGAGTACCAGTGGATCCTCGATCCGATCGACGGCACGACCAGCCTCACCAACGGCATCCCATTCTACGGGACGATCATTGCGCTGCACCAGGGGGGCCGGCCGCTCGTCGGCGTGATCGATCTGCCTGCGCTGGATCGGTGTTACAGCGCGGCGGTCGGGCTCGGGGCCTGGCGCGACGGGCGCCGCCTCCGCGTGTGGGACGCCGCGCGCGGCGACCTGCCCCGGGAAGTGATTTCAGTGGGTGATCGAGCGCGCTTCGTCCAGTGCCGCGCCGGCGCCGGGTTCGATCGGTTGATCCGCGAGCACGGGCAGGTCCGGGGCTACATCGACTGCATCGCGCACGCGTTTGCCGCCGAAGGGGTGATCGGGGCGGCGGTGGACTACGGGGTGAAGCTCTGGGACATCGCCGCCACGCAGGTGCTGGTCGAGGAGGCCGGCGGCCGCTACGTCTGCGCGTACCGCTCGCGCGGGGGGGATCCCAAGGTGTACGGCATCATCTGCGGGAAGCCGGCGGTCGTGCGTTGGCTGGAGCGCCGATACTTCGGTCCTTAGCGGACGACCTGACTGGCCCGTCCCACTTCGAGTAGGAAAGCCCGCGACTTCCGCACCTCTTCCAGGTATTCCCCGATCTCGTCGTCCTCACGGGTGGAATCCCAGCCGAGCAGTTCGGCCATTTTCCGGGCGACGTTGGCGGCCACGCCGGCGCCGTGATGCGGGTCTTCGTAAAAGAGGTGCAGCCGCCGGACCAGGACGTCGGTGAGGCGCAGCGCCATCTCGCGGTCCACGGCGTAGACGACTTGCGCCCGGATTTCGGGGCGCCCCGCGACGAGGGGACCTCCCAACACCTTGTTCTTGGCGACGAGGTTCAGGATGGCGGCCGACTCCGTGCCGTAGCTGTCCACCAGGTGGTGCGCGGTGGTCGGCGGGAGTTCTTTCATGCGCGCCGACTGCATCATGACGTCCAGCGCGGCGATTTCGCCGCCCGGGAGCGGCAGGGTCTCCGTCGGCGCGCGGGCCGGGAGGGGGCGGCCGTCCTGTTGGCGCAGCCGATGGGCGACGAGGTCCACGACGTCGCGTCCCATGACCTGGAACGTGGTCAGTTTGCCGCCCGCGATGGTGACGAGGCCGCTCGGGCTCTCGACGATGCGATGCTCGCGCGACACTGTTCCGGCCGGGACGTCGCGGTCTGCGGCGAGCAGGGGGCGTACGCCCGCCCAGGTGGCGAGAACGTCGCTCGGCGCGAGGCGGGCGCGCGGGAAGACCGCGTTCGCCGAACGCAACAGGTACGTCACGTCCTCACCCGTGGCCCGGGCGGTTTCCGGTGTCGCGTCTCCTTCCGTCTCGGTCGTGCCGATGTAGGCGAGGTCGTTCCAGGGCAAGAGGAACATCACGCGGCCGTCGATCGGAGAGGCCAGGGTCACCGCATCCCGCAGCCCGAGCCGCTCGCGCCGCACGATGGCATGCGCTCCCTTGGAGAGCCGCATCAGCGGGTGCGCGTTGGGGTCGTCGAGACGCCGCACGCGATCCACCCAGGGGCCGGTGGCGTTCACGACGCACAGTGCCCGCACGATCCGTTCTTCGCTCGAGAGGCTGTCGCGCAGCACCACGCCGACGATCCGGCCCTCGGCTCGCACGAAGCTCGTGACCGTGGTGTAATTGGCGACCAGTGCGCCGGACTGGGCGGCGCCGCGCAACGTCGCGACGACGAGCCGCGCGTCGTCGGTTTGCGCGTCCCAGTACACGGCGGCGCCCAGCAGGTCCCGGTCTCGCAGGCCTGGTTCTGCCTCGAGCGCTTTCCGTGGAGGTAGCCAGCGATGGAGGTGCGTGTTACGGAATCCGGCGAGCAGGTCGTAGAGCCACATGCCCGCCCGCAGCTTCCAGGGTGGCACGCGGCCGCCGCGGTAGAGCGGGAACAGGAAGCGCAGCGGGCGCACCAGGTGGGGAGCGATGCGGAGCAGCGCTCGCCGCTCGCGCGACGCTTCCTGCACGAGGCCGAACGCGAAGTGCTCGAGGTAGCGCAGTCCCCCGTGGATCAGGCGCGAAGAGCGGGAGCTGGTGCCGGCGCCGAAATCCCCCGCATCCACGACCGCCGTGCGGAATCCGCGCAGGGCAGCATCGCGCGCGATGCCTCCGCCCGTGATCCCGCCACCGATCACCAGCAGGTCCACCGGCTGCTCCTGCATCGACTCCAGCGCCGCGGCGCGGGTTCGGTGTGAGAATGGCGCTTCGCCCGCCAACTCCCCTCCGGATTTCGGCGTGGTGATACGACCGGACCGCCTGTGCTCTGCGTCACCTGACGTCTCGGGCACCCACGTCGGTGCGCCCCGCGTCGTGGCGTGAAGAATGTAATCGCCACGGCAGAGTTCGGCGTGAGCGCACCCGCGCGGATTCCCCTCGGGCGTGCCGACGTGGTAGGTTTCCCCGTTCTCGGTTGCCGGGGATCGGAGGGGGAGCAATGGCGTTTCCCAACGGGCGGCGCGTGGCGATTGTCGCAGGGTGCCGCACGCCGTTCTGCAAGGCGGGCAGCGCATTCAAGGATGTGCGCGCCGTGGACCTGGCCCGCTACGCGGCGCGGGAGCTCCTCGAGCGCACCAACCTCGACCCCGCGAGCGTCGACGAGGTGATCTTCGGGCAGGTCGTTGCATCGCCACTCGTGCCGAACATCGCGCGCGAAGTGAGCCTCCTGCCGCAATTCCCCAGGGAAATACCGGCGTTCTCCCTCAACCGGGCGTGCGCCTCCTCGAATCAGGCGGTGACCGCCGCGCACGACCAGATCGCGCAGGGACACGCCGATGTCATTCTGGCCGGGGGCGCCGAGTCGCTCTCCGACATTCCGATCCTCGCTTCCCACCGCCTCGCCGATATCCTCGTCACAGCCAGCAAAGCCCGCACCTTTGGAGCGCGCCTGGCCACGTTCGCCCGCATCCGTCCCCGCGACCTGATCCCGGTCGCGCCGGCGATCGCCGAGCCCTCGACCGGGGCTTCGATGGGGCAGTCGGCCGAGAAGATGGCCAAGGAGAATCACATCACGCGCGATGCGCAGGATCGCTGGGCGCTGCGCAGCCATCAGCTCGCCGCCAAAGGCACAGCCGACGGCCGGCTCACGGCCGAAATCGCGCCTTGGCTCCCGGAACGGTCCGGCGCGGAGATCGTGAAGGCGGACAACGGGATTCGCACCGATTCGTCGCTCGAGCAAATGGCAAAGCTGCGGCCCGTGTTCGACCGCAGATACGGGAGCGTGACGGCGGCAAACGCCTCCCCGCTCACCGATGGTGCCTCGGCGGTCCTTCTCATGGCGGAGGAAGTGGCCCGCTCGCTGGGGTACGAGGCGCTCGCGTACGTTCGCTCGTATGCCGTGGCCGCGGTGGATCCCGGCTGGCAGCTGCTGCAGGCTCCGGTCTGGGCGGTCCCCAAGGCCCTGGAGCGGGCCGGGATCCAATGGAAGGATCTCGGGCTGATCGAGCTCCATGAGGCGTTCGCCTCCCAGGTGCTCTCGAACCTGCAGGGGTTCGCGGCGAAGGGGTGGGAAATCAACGAGGAGATCATCAACGTGATGGGTGGTTCCATCGCGATCGGCCATCCGTTCGGGGCCACCGGCGGCCGGCTCGTCACCACGCTCGCGAACGAAATGAAGCGGCGCGACGTGCAGTTCGGTCTCATCTCGGTGTGCGCACAGGGCGGCATGGCGTCGGCCGTCGTGCTGGAGCGCCGCTGATGCCCGCGATCACGTGGGAGGTTTCCGACGGCATCGCAGTCGTCACGCTCAACAGTCCCGGCACGCCCGTCAACGTCATCTCCCAACCGGTAAAGGACGAGATGTACGGCATGCTCACCGCGCTGGAGCGCGACGGGCAGGTGCGGGCCGTGGCGTTCTTCTCCGGCAAAGCCGACAACTTCATCGCCGGCGCCGACATCGAGGAGTTCGTCCGGCTGAAGACGGCGGCCGAAGCCGAGCAGCTGTCGCGCGACGGGCAGGCAATGCTCGACCGCGTGGCCGCGTTCTCGAAGCCGATCGCCGTGGGCATCCACGGCGCCTGCCTGGGGGGCGGGCTCGAATTCGCTCTGGCGTGCCGGTACCGCGTCGCGACCGATCACCCCAAGACCCAGCTCGGCCTGCCCGAAGTGCAGCTGGGCATTCTGCCGGGGGCGGGCGGATGCCAACGGTTGCCGCGGCTCATCGGTGCCCGCGCAGCGCTCGACATCATCCTCGCCGGCAAGAGCGAGCGAGCCGCCAAGGCATTCCGACTCGGGCTCGTGGACGAGCTGGTGCCACCGTCCATTCTCACGGACGTCACGATCGCAGCCGCCCGTCGCATGGTGGATCGTGGGTTCGCCCGGCGCCGTCGCCGCGGCGGCGTGTCCGGCTTTCTGCTCGACGGCAATCCACTCGGACGGCTGCTCGTGTTCCGCCTGGCGCGCAAGCAGGTGATGGCACAGACGAAAGGGAACTACCCGGCGCCGCTCGCCGCTCTCGAAGCCGTCCGCCACGGCCTGAGCCGCGGGATGTCGGCCGGATTGCAGCGCGAATCCCAGCTCTTCGGCCAGCTCGCCGTGACCGACGTGTCGCGCAAGCTGGTGCAGATCTTCTTCGCGACGCGCGACTTGAAGAAGGACTTCGGCATCGCCGATGCCCCCAAACCGGCGGAGGTACGTCGGCTGGGTATCGTGGGGTCGGGCTTTATGGGGGCGGGGATCGCGGGCACCGCTGTGGTCCAGGCGGAGGTCGACGTCCGGCTCAAGGACGCCGATCTGCCGCGCGTCGCCAAGGGGATCGGGACCGCTCGCGCCATCGTCGACGAGCGGCTCACGCGGCGCCGCATCACGAAGTACGAGCATGCCCGTCTTGTGGGGCTGCTGTCCGGTGGTGACGGTTACGCCGGGTTCGGCGCCGCCGATCTCGTGATCGAAGCGGTGTTCGAGGAGCTGGCGGTGAAACAGCAGGTGCTGCGGGAATGCGAAGCCGCGCTCCCGGCGCGTGCCGTGTTCGCCACCAACACCTCGACCATCCCGATCGCGCGCATCGCCGAGGCGGCCCGTCGCCCGGAGCAGGTGATCGGCATGCACTTCTTCTCGCCGGTGGCTCGGATGCCGCTGCTCGAGGTGATCCCGTCCGGTACGACCGCGCCCCAAACGGTGAGCACCGCAGTCGGTTTCGGCCGCCGGATGGGGAAGACCGTGATCGTGGTGCGCGACGCACCGGGGTTCTGGATCAACCGGATCCTCGGACCCTACATGAACGAAGCGGTCCACCTCCTGCTCCAGGGTGTCGGCGCCGATGACATCGACCGCGCCATGGTGCAGTTCGGGTTTCCTGTGGGTCCGATCACCCTGCTCGACGAGGTCGGGTTGGACGTCGCACAGCACGCCGGGGAGGTGCTGGAGGGTGCCTTCGGCGAACGGCTCGCGCCGCCCAAGGCCCTGGGTGCGCTCGTGAAGGAGGGGCGCTTCGGCCGCAAGGCGGGCAGGGGCTTCTTCACCTATCGCGGCGGCAAAAAGGGCGGGGTCGATCCATCGATCTATCCGCTCCTCAGCGTGCAGCCCAACGGCGGCATCCCGACCTCGGACATCGTCCAGCAGCTGACCTACGCCATGCTCAACGAGGCGGCCCGGGCGGCCGCCGAGGGCGTCGTCCGGACGCCGCGCGACGGCGACATCGGGGCGATCTACGGCTTCGGCTTCCCGCCGTTCCGCGGCGGGCCGCTGCGCTACCTCGACGACCTGGGCGCCGACCGGGTGTACGCCGACCTCCAGCGGCTCGCCGATCGGTTGGGGCCCCGCTTCACGCCGTGCGAAGCGATCGTCGAGCAGGCGCGGGCCCGCAAACGGTTCTATCCCTGATGGTCCGTGCCGGTCTGCTCTGGCTGAGCGAGCAACCCCGCGTCTTCCGTTTCGTCCGCCGGAACCGGCTCGCCGCGAGATTCGCCGCACGCTTCGTCGCCGGCGAGACCGTCGACACCGCGCTCGCCTCGTTGACCGATCTGAAGACCGCCCACATTTCGGCGAGTCTCGACTTGCTCGGGGAATCGGTCGCCCGGCCCGAAGATGCGAGGGCGGCACGCGACACCTACCTGGAGCTCCTCGATCGCATCCACGTCGCGGCCGCGGATGCCAATGTGTCGGTGAAGCTCACGCAAATGGGACTCGACATCGACGAGCGGTTGTGCGTGGAGAACCTGCGGGCCATCCTCCAGCGGGCCAAACAGTACGGCTCCTTCGTGCGGATCGATATGGAAGGGTCGGCCTACACACAACGGACCCTCGACCTGTTCACCCGCACCCTGTATCCGGAATTCGGGAACACGACCGGCGTCGTGCTCCAGTCCTACCTGCGGCGCACCGCCGCGGACGTGGAAGCGATGATCCTGCTCGGCACGCGGGTCCGGCTGTGCAAGGGCGCGTACAAGGAGCCCGCGACGGTCGCGTTTCCGGAAAAGCGAGATGTGGATGCCAATTACGTCGCCTGTCTCGAGCGGCTGCTCGACCGTGGCAACTACCTCGGCATCGCCACGCACGACGAGCGCATCCTCACGCACGCCAAAGCCTACGCCCGGGGCCGCGGCATCGACCCGTCTCGCTTCGAGTTTCAGATGTTGTACGGCGTGCGGCGCGATCTGCAGCACGACCTGCGGCGCTCGGGCTACCGAGTGCGGGTGTACGTTCCCTTCGGCAGCCACTGGTACTCCTACCTGATGCGCCGCTTGGCCGAGCGCCCCGCCAACATCGGGTTCATCCTCGGGAATGTGCTGCGGGAGTCGCTACGGCGGCGTTGACCGACGACGATGCCACGCTGGGAGGCTACTTGAGGGCGCACCAGCGTCCCCCGGCGTTCGGCGGCCTCGACGGAGCAGCCTACTCGGTGTCCACGCTGGTGGACGACGACCCCGACCCGGCGGGGCGATTCGGCGCTGCCCTCCTCTTCATTCGTTGGTCGACGAGTGGCGAGCGCGCCGTGGGGCACCTGGAAACGGAGTACCTCGCGTTCGGGCCGACGCCCGACGCCGCGCAGGCACCCCTATTGGCCTTGACGTTGCATGAGGTGAAGGCGCACCTCGATCACTGTATCGCAGCGGAGACAAAGCGGGGAGGGGACGGCGCATGACGACGGGGGTGGTGCTCGCCCGTTCGGGGAACGCGTTCCGCGTGCACACGCCCGAGGGCGAGTGCAGCGCGGTGCTGCGCGGTAAGCTCAAGCGAGGCGACGACGATCGGTTGGTGGCAGGTGACGTGGTCGACCTCGAAATGCACGGGGATGGTCCGGCAACGGTCGAGCGGGTCCACCCGCGCCGTAGCGTGCTGGCACGCCGCCGTGCGACCGGTGGGCACGGGGCGCGCCAGGCACAGCCGATCGCCGCCAACGTGGACCAGGTCGTCGTTGTCGCCGCCGCGCTCGATCCTGAGCCAAACCCCAGAATGCTGGACCGCTTCCTCATCATCGCGGAGGCGAACGCCCTTCCCGCCGCACTCGTCGTCAACAAAGTCGAGCTGGATCGGGTCGCGGTCGATCGACTGCAGCTGCGGTACGCCCACGCGGGTTACCAGGTCTTGCCCACGTCCGTCAAGGTGCCGCAGGGATTGCCCGCGCTGCGCGATCTCTTGCGTGGGCGGGAGACGGTGTTCACCGGAGCGTCCGGAGTGGGGAAGTCGAGCCTCCTGAACGCGCTCGAGCCCGGACTCAAGCTGCGCATCGGAGCCATTAGCGAGAAATGGCGCACCGGTACCCACACGACCAGGGCGGCCGAGCTGGTACCACTGGCGCTTGGGGGGTACGTCGTCGACACACCCGGCATGCGGGAGGTGGGCACGTGGGGCATCGCCCCCGACGAGCTGGGCGCCTGCTTCCCGGAGTTCCGGCCTTTCCTGGACCGCTGCCGGTTCGACAACTGCCGGCACCTGTCCGAGCCTGGTTGCGCGTTGCGCGCGGCGGTCGCGGCCGGTCTGGTGGACCCCGACCGGCTGGTTTCCTATGAGCGGATCTACGAGGAGGTCAGCGTTCCTTCCTGGTCCAGCGGTCGGCGTCGCGGGTCGCGACCTTCCGCATGACCGCCGCGAACGCGTCGTCCAAGTCGATACCCTGCGAGTTCGCGAGGCAAATCACCACGAACAGGATGTCTCCGAGCTCCATGGCCAGCTCCCCGGCCGCTTCGTCCGGTTTCTTGGGTTTCTGCCCGAACCGGTGGTTGATCTCGCGGGCCAGCTCGCCCACTTCTTCGGTGAGCCGGGCGAGGTTCGTCAGCGGAGTGAAGTAGCCTTCCTTATATTGACTGACCCAGCGGTCCACCGTTGTCTGGGCTTCGCGAAATGCCACGGGAGTCTCCGTCGCCAGGATGGGTGCCGATACGCCGCTCGTGACGCCGTTCCGAGGGGAGCGCTACGCCGATGCGGCCGCGCTCTCGCGCCTGATCGCGCCCCCCTACGACGTCATCTCCCAGGAAGGGCGCCGGCGCTACGCGGCGGCCGACCCGCACAATATCGTCCATCTGATTCTCCCGGAAGCCGCGGGCGACGTGAACCGCTATCAGGCGGCGGCGGAGCACCTGGCCGGCTGGCGCGACGAGGGGGTTTTTCACGCCGATGGCTCGCCCTCCGTGTACGTGGTCGCCCAATCCTTCTCCACCCCCGCCGGCGAGCGGCACACCCGTATCGGGATGTTCGCCGCCGCCGCGGCCGAGCCCTACGAGACCCGCCGCATCCGGCCCCACGAGCGGACGCACCGGGGCCCGAAAGTCGATCGCCTCGAGCTGCTGCGCGCGACGCACACCAACCTCGAGTCCATTTTCCTGCTTGCCCCGGATGCCGAGGGAGCACTCGCGGCGGGACTGCGGGCGGTCGCCGAAGGGTCGCGGGCGCCGGACGCCGCGGCCGAATTGGACGGTGTCGACATCCGTCTCTGGTTGGTGTCCGGGCCGGAGGCGGACCGCCTGGCGTCGGCGGCCGCGGCGCCGCTCTATATCGCCGACGGCCACCATCGCTACGAAACCGCGGTCGCGTACGCCGGCGAAAACCCCGCGGCGGGCCGCCTGCTCGCCTTCGTGGTGTCGGCGCGCGACGTCGGGCTCGTCGTGCTGCCGACCCATCGCGTCGTGTACGCAGCCGATCGCATCGTGGCCAACCTCGAGGCCGCCTGGGAGCGCTTCTTCGAAATCCGGCCGGTGCCGCCACCCGCTGACCGTGTGCGTCTGTTGGCGGAGGCCGGGCGCGAGCGCACCGCGTGCATCGTCGCCACCGAGGGCGGCCAGCGAGATCTGCTGCTCACGCTGCGATCCGATGCCCCGCTCGACGGCATCGTGGAGCTCGGCCGCACTCCGGCGGTGCGGACGCTCGACGTCGCCATCGTGGAGCGGCTGGTCGTGGGCGAGATCCTGGCCGCGGGAAGGTCGACCCCGACCCTCACCTACACGCCCGATCCCGTGCCGGCGCTGCAGGTGGCCCATCTGGGCAAAGCGGTGGCGGCCGTCCTGCTGAACCCGACCAGGGTCGAGCAGGTGTTCGCGGTGGCCGACGCGGGCGACGTGATGCCACCCAAGTCGACGTACTTCATTCCGAAGGTGCCGAGCGGCTTGGTGCTGCGTCGGGTCGATGTCTGACGGGGCAGGTAGTGTCCGACCCGCCGACCGGGTCGAGAACCAGCGTCGCTAGTCCGGCGGAGCCTCGGTGAACGCGGCGATCAGCGCCCTGCAAAAATGGGGGAGATCGGCCGGGGTATAGGCACCCACCCGGCGTGGCAGATGAACGCCACCGGTTTCCCCGCCTGATGGATATCCCGAGTCAGCCCCAGCACTCCCCGGCATCCTACCTAGCTAGCCGCCGCCTCATTTCCGTCGACCAATCCTCCGTCGCCTTACCTTCCGCCCTTCGTATATTCCCCTCATGCCACGACCGCGTGACCGCATCCTCGCCAACCTCGAGACCGTCTACCGCGAGGCGTACGACCGGGCGAAGACCGCGGGCGACGAGCGGCGCATGCTCGATCTCGACGCCGCCTACCAGCGAGAGCAATTGTTGCTGGAGGTGCTGATCGACATCCGCGACGCGATCCAGGCGGCCCCCTCCCCGAAAGCGGCCGCTTCCGGCATCGATCCGCTGGCCGCGATCGACACGATCCGCCGAGTCACGAAGCTCCGCTGACCAGGAGAGGTCTCTGCATGCGCTACGCGTCGCTCGCCACTGCCGTGCTCCTGCTGTTCCTCGCCGATTGTGGACCCAAAGCGGATACTGTGGTGCTGCACGGGATGGTCTGGACCGGCCTGTCGTCAGGCACGGCGCAGCCCGGCGCGGTCGCGCTCCGTGCGGGGAAGATCCTGGCCGTCGGGGACTCCGCAGACATCGCGAAGTACATCGGGTCCGGCACGCAGATCGTCGACGCCCAGGGCGGGCTCGTCCTGCCGGGCTTCGCCGACGGACACACCCATTTCGTCGACGGCGGCTTTCAGCTCGCGTCGCTCGATCTGCGCGATGCGACGACGCCCCAGGAGTTCGTTCGGCGCATCGCGGCCTTCGCGAAGACGAGGCAGCCGGGCCAGTGGATTCTCGGCGGGGACTGGGACCATACCCTGTGGCCCGGTCAGCCGTTGCCCCGCCGGGAGTGGATCGACTCCGTCTCGCCCGATAACCCCGTGTTCATCAGCCGGGTCGACGGCCACGAGGCGCTTGCCAACAGCGCCGCGATCAAGGTCGCGGGCGTGACGAAGGACACGCCCACGCCGTCGGGGGGAGAGATCCTGCGCGACGCGCGCACCGGTGAGCCGACCGGGATTTTCAAGGACCAGGCGCTCGGACTGATCTACAGGGCCGTCCCTGCCTCGACGCCCGAAGAGACCGATTCAGCCGTGGCACGTGCGCTCGCCTACGGCGCGTCGCTCGGTGTCACCGCCACCGCCAATATGTCGGCGTCCTGGGCCGACCGCGCGAGCTACCGGAGGCTGGAGCGGGCCGGTCGTATGACCCTGCGCGTCTACTTGTACCTGCCGATCGACCAGTGGCGGGCGGTCGCCGACACCATTCGCGCGAGCGGTCCGGGCGACGACTGGGTGCGCATTGGCGGTCTGAAGGGATTCATGGACGGCTCGGCGGGATCGCGGACGGCGTACTTCTTCGATGCGTATGACGACTCAGCGGGCTATCGCGGCCTGCTCCAGAACTCCGAAGCGGACATGCGGACGTGGATCGGTAACGCCGATTCTGCCGGGCTCCAAGTCGCGGTGCACGCCATTGGTGACCGGGCCAACGCGATCTTGCTCGCGATTTACGACAGCGTGACGCGCGTGCACGGCGCCCGCGACCGCCGCTTCCGCGTGGAGCACGCCCAGCACCTCCGGCCGGTGGAGATCCCGGCGTTCGGGCGTTTACATATCGTTCCGTCGGTACAGCCCTACCATGCCATCGACGACGGCCGCTGGGTCCAGCAGCGCATCGGACCCGAGCGGATCAAGACCACCTATCCCTTCCGCTCCCTGCTCGACACCGGGGCGCCGCTGGCGTTCGGGTCCGACTGGACCGTGGCGACGCTCGACCCCCTGTGGGGGGTGTATGCCGCCGTCACGCGCCGCACCCTCGACGGCAAACACCCCGACGGGTGGGTGCCGGAGCAGAAGGTCACGCTGGCCGAGGCCCTGCGCGCTTACACGGCGAGTAACGCCTGGGCGGTCTTCGCGGAAAACAAATGGGGGACACTGGCGCCCGGCCGGGACGCCGACGTGGTGGTGCTCGATCACGACCTGTTCACGATGGCGCCGGAGTCGCTCGCCACCGCGCGGGTCTCCGTCACGATCGTCGGTGGGAAGATCGTCTACCGCAAGAGTTGATGGCCGATAGCTGATAGCTGATAGCAGATAGCTGATAGCAGATAGCCGATAGCTTTTCGCGGCGTCTATCCCGAATACTCGAACCCCGCCTCCGCGAGCGTCAGCGGCTGCGCTTCGGGGTTCTCGACGCCGGCTTCCACGACCTCACCCAGCACCAGCGTGTGGTCCCCGGAAGGCAACGAAGCGACCGCCCGGCATTCGACCCAGCCCAGCGCCTCGGCGAGCACCGGGATCTTCGAAACGGGGGCGGGTTTGGTCTTGATGCCCTTGAGTTTCTGTGGCGCCTGATCCGAGGACCGTCCCAGTTTGCCCGCCACCTCGCGCTGATCCGAGGAAAGGAGACTCACGGCGAAATAGCGCGCGTCGCGGATCATGCCGATCGTTCGCGACGTGTTCTCCACTGCCACCGCCACCATGGGCGGCTCGAATGCCGCTTGGGTGACCCAATTCGCGGTCATAGCGTGCTCCTCCCCCTTGTGCGCGACGGTCACCACGTACAGGCCGTAGGGAAAGTGACGCAAGACGGTCTTCTTCGCGGCGGCGTCCATGAAAGCTCCGAGGCACGAGGAGGTGGGAGAGAGTCGTGCAAATATACTGGGCCTTCATGATGTGGATCACAGTCCACGCGCCAAGGCCCTGTCGCGCCTCCGCCCGTCGCTGTCGCGGGAACGCCCTGTTGCCTTCGCCGCAAGTCCCCCATGTTCTTTGGGCACGATTGCGGTCGCTGTGCACCCTCGAGAGAGAGTCAGGTGCTTCGCCGCCAGGCCGTTGTCTTCGCGTTCGGAGTCCTCTGCCCCGCCGTGGCTGCGGGGCAGGCCGAACGGCCAGCCACCCTGCCCGAGCTCGAGGAAGGCGCCCACCGCGACTCGCTCGATGCCGGGACGCTGTATCGCCTGGCGCTGGGGTACGACATCGCCAAGCGGTACGACGATGCCGAGCGGGTGGCGCGCGAAGCGGTGAGTATCGACCCGCGTTACGCCCCGGCGTGGCTGCTGCTCGCCTATCTGCCTTACGATCGCCGCCCGAAGCTGTGGGACGAGGTTCGCAAGGGGAAGGTGCCGCCCGCATGGCAGGCTGCGGTCAGCGAATCCGACCGGCTCGAGCATCGCGCGTTTCTCATCGACCCCCTGGTGGATTTCCGCGTGCTGGGGGCGCCGCCTGCCAAGCAGGACATCGTGGCGATCCCCGATTACGGAGACAACACCACGGTCTACCTGCTCCTGCTCGGGTTGAGCGAGTTCGGCTGGCGCTACGAGTTGTCCTACAACGCGTTCGATCTGTACGCCCAGCGGCGCTATAAGGACCAGCCGGTCGACTCGATCCCCAGCGGCATCTTCTGGTTGCGCGGCCTCGCGGCCGCTCATCTCGGCAGCTATTCGCGCGCGATCGCGGACATCCAGGTGCTGCTCGATCGCTCGCTCAAACACGAGGCTGGCGACTCGCTCATTCAGCTGGACCTCGGCACCAACGACTTCCGCTATCTGCTCGCATTGTTCAAGCAGCGCTCGCACCGGCCCGCCGATGCCATGGCGCTGTATCAGGACGCGCTGGCGTCCGACCTTGGGCTCTACATGGCGCACGTGCGGCTGGCGCAGCTGTACGCCGAGAATCGAATGTGGGACCGGGCGATCGAGGAAGCGCGCCGGGCGGTGACGGCGAACCCTGATGACCCGAGCCTGCTAGTGGACCTGGCCGAGATGCTCCGCGACAGCGGTCAACTGGCCGAGGCCGAGGAGGCGTTTCGGCAGGCGGCCCAGGCGAACGCCCGCAGTCCGCGGGTGTCGTACGAGTTGGGAGTCCTCGAGCAGCGGCTGGGCAAGGCAGCCGAAGCCAAGGCTGCATACAACCGGTTTCTCGCGATCGCCCCCA
>Ga0307281_10000024_pt1 | contig 36877 bp, 24 predicted proteins | sample ER_DNA_120_FD_194486 | JGI IMG/M metagenome (GOLD analysis project Ga0307281, IMG submission 194486) | Bulk soil microbial communities from the East River watershed near Crested Butte, Colorado, United States - ER_DNA_120 | ecosystem: Environmental > Terrestrial > Soil > Floodplain | place...
CGTCTCGTGCTCGGTGATCAGCTGCGCGAGCCGCTCGTCCACCTCCTCCCAGACCTCGGCCGACATCACGGCCTCGAGCGGCGAGGGGGGAATCTCGAGCGCCAGGTCCAATGCGCGCGTGTGTCCCGAGTCCACGATGGTCGGCAACGGCCGCCCGGTCCCCACCAGGAACCGGGCGATCTCCTCGATCGGTTTCTGGGTGGCCGAGAGCCCGATGCGCTGCAGGGGATGGCGCGACAGGGCGGCCAGGCGCTCCAGCGACAGCGTGAGGTGGCTGCCGCGCTTGTCACGCGCCACCGCGTGGATCTCGTCCACGATCACGGTCCGCACGTGGCGCAGCGTTTCGCGCGCCCGCTCGGAGGTGAGGATGAGGTAGAGCGACTCCGGGGTGGTCACGAGAATGTGCGGCGGCTGTTTCACCATCGCCTGCCGGTCGGCGGGCGACGTGTCGCCGGTGCGGAGCAGGACGCGGATATTCGCGTCCGGCAGGCCGTCGGCTTCGAGGGCGGCGCGGATTTCGCCCAGTGGCTGGGAGAGGTTCTTCTGGATGTCGTTCGAGAGTGCCTTCAGCGGCGAGACGTACACGACCTGGATGGCGTCGGGCAGCGCGCCATCCAGTCCTTGGCGCAGCAGGTCGTCAATCGCGGCGAGGAACGCGGCGAAGGTCTTCCCTGATCCGGTCGGAGCGGCGATCAGCACATCGCCTCCGGCCTGGATCAGGGGCCAAGCACGGTCCTGCGGCTCCGTGGGCGCAGCAAAGCGGCCGGAAAACCAGCGATCGACGACCGGATGAAACCGCGCCCTGCTCATAGCGGGAAATATGCGAAGGGGGGAACGGTTCGCGTAGGGACTACGCCAGCGTGGCTGCCACCGATACGCCCCGGATTGCCGCAATCCGCTCGACCGTTTCCCCGATCTTGTTGTTCGGGGTGGAGGCCCCCGCCGTGATGCCGATGCACGCCGGGCCTGAAGGCAGCCAGGCGTCACGGCGGACCTCGTCCCGTGTGCCGACGGGAAGATGCCGGATGCTCGCCGACTGCGGGTCGATACACAACGCGTCTTCGATGTGATAGGTCGGAACGCGGGGCGCGCAGATCGCGGCGAGATGGGTCGTGTTGCTGGAGTTGTAGCCGCCGATCACCACCATGGCATCGAGCGGCTCCTCGATCAGCTTGAGGACCGCATCCTGGCGCTCCTGCGTCGCCGAGCAGATGGTGTCGAAGGTGCGGAAGTGGTCCCCCAACGCGGGCTCTCCCCAGCGACGCGTCATGCTCGCGCGCAGCTCTCCGGCGATGGCGAGCGATTCGTTGGACAGCATCGTGGTCTGATTCGCGACCCCGATCTTCACCAGATCGAGGTCCGGATCGAAGCCCGGCGACACGGCGTGGGAAAAGTGCTGCAGCAGCCGCTCCCGGCTCTCCCCGCCCTCGATGTGCGCGCAGACCTCCTTGGCCTCATCCATGTGCCGGACGATGATGTATTTCCCGCCGGGGTATTTCGTGACCTGGCTCGCGGTCGCCTTCGTCTCTTCGTGGAAGTACTTGCCGTGAATGACGGCCGTGTACCCGTCGCGCGCGTACGACTCGACGCGCTTCCACACATTGAGCACGGAGCCGCAGGTGGTGTCCACCAGCACGCATCCGATCGCCCGCAGGCGCGCGAAATCCTGCACCGTGACGCCGAAGGCGGGAAGGATGACGACGTCGGACTGCGCCACCGCCCCGAAATCGAACTCCCCGTCCGCCCCGCGGAAGATGAATTCCACTTCCATTGCCCGGAGCTTGGAGTTGACGTGCGGATTATGAATGATCTCGCCGACGAGGAAAGTGCGGCGATCGGGAAACTTGCTGCGCGATTCGTAGGCGTACTCGACGGCCCGATCCACCCCGTAGCAGAACCCGAACTCCCGGGCCAGCCGGAAGGTCAGGTCCCCCAGCGTGAGCGTATGCCCGTTGGCGCGGATCGCATCCACGAGCCGGCTGTGATAGTCGGTGGTGAGGGCGCCTTCGATGGCGTCCTTGAGTCCGAAGCCCTTCCGGAAATACGTCTGTTCCACGCTGTCAATCTAGCGGCGTGCCGTCCCCCGCGCGCAGGGCGTCCAGGACGCGCTGCGTACGCCAACCGTCGCGAAAGCCGGCTGGCTCCCCTTCGGGCCTCGCGCCACCGATCGTCGCCACGAGGTCGCGCGCGAGACGCACGAACGAGCGGGCCCACATGTTGTTGACCGTGGTCCGACCGGAGAGGTCGTCGGCGGCGCTGATGTCCTCGAGGGCGGCTCCGGGCCGGCCGATCTCCAGCCGGTCCTCGCCGCTGAGCACGAGCGAGCCGTCCGCCCCGGTAATCTGCGCGAGGTGCCCGGGGCCATGGTGCGCGACCGAGGAGAGTGTCAAAGTGACCACGGCGCCCCCGGACAATGTGAGCACGCCGCTCACGTACTCGTCGGCGGTCACGTCGTGTGTGACGCCGGCGGCATCGGCCCGCTCGCGGATGAACGTCCGCACCCCACCAGCGACACGGGACACTTCGCTCCCCGTCCAGAAACGGCACAAATCGATCAGGTGCGAGCCGACCGCGCCCAATATGCCCCCGCCCTGGTCGCCGTCGTACCACCAGGTCCACGGCGCGCCGGCGGGCTGCGGCCGCCCGTCGCCGCGCAGATACGGTTTGAGGGTCAGCTCAATGTGGCGCACCTCGCCGATCGCTCCGGCGCGAATCAAGTCGCGCACCTTGCGGCGGTTCGGCTCGTACCGCAGCTCGTGGTCGAGCCACGACACCTGAGCGGGCCGCTGCTCGGCGACGAGCATCATTCGCTGCGCCTCCTGCGCGTCGAGTGCCATCGGCTTCTCGCACAGCACGTGCTTTCCGGCTTCGAGCGCTGCTATGGCGAACCGGGCGTGGCTGGGTGGTGTCGAGGAGATGACGACGAGATCGACGTCGGCCGAGCGAATCAGCTCGGAGCCGTCCTCGCAGACGACTGGAATGCCAAATTCCTTCGCGACGGCTGCCGCGTTGCTTCGCCGGCCGCTCGCGATCGCTGCGACCTGCACCCCGGGCACCAGGCGCAGCCCGGGGAGCTGGACTCGCCGAGCGAAGCCGGCGCCGATGAATCCCACACGCACCGTCATTGCTGCACCTGACAAGAAACGGTGTCCGGCGCGAACGGGACGCGCTCGAGCGTGAGATCCGCCGAGCGCTGCCCGCCCAGCCCCGGTTCGACGCCACGACCGTGCAGCTGCGCGGCAAATGAGGGGATCACCCGCGTCACCGTCGCACTGCCGTCGTCCACGATGAATCCGTGCGATGTCGGTCCGACCACGAATCGGACCGCGGCGATCACGCCTCGGACGGAGCCGCTGTCGCCGCGCGCCAGCAGGGGGTAGGTCCCGGTGTCGGGCCGGGCACGCTCCGCACGCAACCACACGAGCACCCCCTCCCCGCGCCATGCGCCGCTCACCATGATGCCCCGGCCACCGGCGCACACTCTCGCCACGACGGGCACGTCGAATTGAATCGTGTCCGCCGACCCGGCTTGCACGAGACGGACGCGGCCCGTCCCCTGTGGGGCGGTGGGGCTTCCGCATCCCAAGGCAAGAACGGCCGCCAGCGTGCAGTGGGAGTGGGCGCCCTTCATGACGCCGGCACTCCGAGCGCCGCGCGCGCGGCGACTACCGAGAGAGTGTGGGGACCGAGCGCTTCGAGCAGGCCGGGCGGCAGCGGCCGCGGCCGCAAGCGTTGCCGGTCCACGCAGACGAGCGCCATCCAGCCGGCGGCGGCGAGCACCGGCGTGCCGTCCCGAAGGACGTCGAAATTGAGGGTCATCGAGGTCGTGCCGACCCGGCCGACGTAGGTCGCCACCCGCAGCCGGTCGTCCAGCCGGGGCGGATGAAAGAACTCGCTGTGGACGGCCTTCCGCGGCAGGAAAATGTCGTAGCGGTCGAAGACGTCCTTGTACGCGAGGCCGCAGGCACGGAACATCTCCGTTTCGGCTATTTCGAAGAACCGAACGTAGGAGCCGTAGAAAATGATTCCCGCGAAGTCCACGTCGGACCAGCGGACGTACTCCTCGATGATGTAAGGCGTGGGAGCGATGGAGGGCATCGCCCCGGGAAACTAGGGAGGCCTACGGGGCGGCGCCAGGACGCTCGACCTCGTCGTACGTCCGCAGGCGGCGCCACAGCGTCGTCCGGCTGATCCCCAGCCGTCTGGCGGCCTCCGCCAACCGGCCGCCGGTCGCCGCGAGGGTTTCGCGAATCGCCTGGCGCTCCTGCTCGGCGAGCGTCGCGGCAGCGCCGTTGCCGGCGATCAAAACCGCTTCCCCGAGCGCCGTCTCGCCATCCCGCAGCAGGACTGTTCGGCCCTGGCGGGCCAGCAGCGCGCGTCGCGCTTCATGCGCGTTCCCATTGGATTCGGCGAGCAGGCGGCGCGCGACGGTATTGGCGTACACCAACCCGCCGCCGGCGTCGAAGATTGCGACTCCCTGCTCGAGCGATTCGAGTACCGCGCGACCGAGCACGTCCATCGACACCCCTTACCATTCGTCCACCAGAAAGGTTTCATCGCCGGCGCGGCCGGCGTCCCCGGTGCAGCAGCCGGCCGCGCTCGCCGCGGGGAAAATCCGTGAGCTGCCGCCGCATGTCGTCCAGGGAATCGGCCCGTACGGCCGGCCGCTTGCCGCGCAGCACGCTGAACCGCAGCGGTCGGTCAAGGGGCGGCAGATCCACCGGCCTGAGCCGTCGCGCCTGCCCCTCCTTGAGTCGCAGCCGAACCACGCCCACCCCCTGCTCGACCTCGTAGTCGAGCGGGACGCGATCACCATACAGATGGAGCGATCCCGGCAGCGCATCCAGTCGCTCACGCACTGGAGCCGGGAGAAGCGCGTCCACTTCCAGCGCGAGCGGGCGCTGGATGAACGCGTCCCAGCTTTCTACCCCCGCAAGCTGCTCGGCGAGCCGTGCGGTCAAGCCTTCGGGCGCGGCGGTGGGCAGGGAACCGCCTGATCGCCTCCAGTATTCCCCGGCCCGATCGAGAGCCTGGCGGACCGTTCGCTGATTCGGGTGCGGGGTGCGGCCCCCCGCGAGCGCCGCGACGAGCGCCGCCCGCGCCGCCCCAGCGAGCGCTGGGGGAAACGGCGTGGAGAGCGGCTCCACCTCCCGCTCCAGCAGGAAACCGAAATAGGCCACGGTGCGCACCGAGACGAGTTTGCCGCGACCGCGGCCTTCCACGAGCTCGACGCCGGCCATACCCCGTTTGGCGTAGCGGCGCACCAAACGCTCCGGAATCTGGGTCCCCTCGATGCCGGCTCTCGGGTTGCCGAACCGGTCCGCGAAATACCGCAGGTTCCCCGCGACGGCCCCCCAGCTGCTGCACACCGATCCCCTGGAGACCCGGGCTTCACGACCGTCCGCGGTTTCCTCGTCGATCACCAGGTCGAACGGTTGGATCCGTGCGACGAGATCCTGGAATGCCGCCAGCGCCGGCTCTTGGGCGACGGGAAATCGTTCCGGCAGCGGTCGCTCCAGCTGCCGGAAGACGGAAGCGGTACCGAGCGCGACGTCCTCCAGCGCCTTGATGAGCACGCCGCGCCATTCGGCCCAACGCTCCAGGGTCTCGCGGAAGAGGTGGCGTGGCAGACCATAGACTTCACCGAGATACCCGTGCTTGTTCACGGCCTCGGCGAAGAGGTTGTACGCGGTCAGGTGATCGCTCCCCGGGACGATCAGCCCTTTCAGATTCCGGGTTTCCCGGGTCATGCGGTGCAGCGAATCGATGTTCGAGGCGACGGCGGCGATCGGCACGAGATCGGCCTCGGCGTTGACCAGCAGCTCGCCCCAGGGGCGATCGACCGGCATCGACTCGACCGCCCGCCCATACCGCGTGAGCCGTCCCTCCTCCACGAGTCCCCGCTCGGTGAGCAGCTGCGCCGCCGCGCGGTACGCCAATCGATCGAGCGGGACCGGAAGATCGAGATCGGCGGCGTCCACCCCCAGCGCCGCGCAGGTGATCGCTACTCGCTCGGCGTCCCCCGCGAGCTGGAACTCGGGTGGCGTGGGGCGCAGGGCGCTGAACTCGAGGTTGCGGTCGCTCAGGATGTACACCTCGCCGTTGGTCACGCGACCGTGGACCCGGCCTGCCATCTGCAGAATCTCGTTGGCGCCGAGGTACAACCGCGTCAGCACGTTGCGGCCGCGGTCCACGACGTTGGCGTACCGAGCGTCGTAGATCACCACCGTATCGAGCCCGCGCACGTTCAGGGCCGATTGCCCCGCGGCGGTCATTGCCAGCAGAAACGGGCGCTCGACTTCCCCGTCTAGGAAGGGACGAATTACCCGAATCGGCTCTCCGCCGTGGTAGAACGCGGCGGTCAGGCGCGGCCACTGTGCCCCCAGGCGGCCGGCGAGCTCTTCGACTTCGGCGCGGGTCGGCACGAACACCGCCACCCCGCGGCGCTCCTTGAGCACACGCCGCACGAACCGCTCGTCCAGGAAAGCGAGCGGTTGCAGCGGCACCACCCGTACTCGCGCGGCGCGCTCCGGATCGAATGCGCGGGTTTCCAGCACTTCGGCCGAGTCGAGGTAGCGCGCGTAGAAAGTCGGATCCACCGTGGCCGACAGCCAGATGAAACGGCAGCGGGCGCGCTTACCCAACGCGAGGCACAGCTCCAGCTCGGCCGACGTCTGGTGGATCTCATCCACGACCAGCGTGTCGCGTGCCGTGATGAGACCGTCTTCGAACCAGCGCCGCGCGATCCCCGTGGTCACGATGACGACGTTCCACGTCGGCGTCTCGGGGGTCGCTTCGCGCTCGCGGTTGACGACGCCGACCCGGAGCGGCGCCCCCAAGATCCGCTCGGCGATGGGCCGGATCGCGAGCGTCTTCCCGGTGCCCGTCCCGGCCATGATCCCGAATCCGTGAGCCGACGTGGCCAAGCGGCGAACGTCCTCGCCGTGCTCGCGCTCCAGCAGCGTATCGAGGTGCAGCCCCATGGCGAGCTCGATCGTCTCACACGCTGCACGGGTCGGAGCGATGACGATGACCCGCCCGGTCGGCGGGTCACCCGCGAGGAAGGCCTGTGGATCGGGAGGGAGGAAGTGATCGCGTGTGGAAGGCACGCGTCAATTCAAAGAGGCAATCCCGGAAAAAGCAAACGGCCGAGGCCGCTCGGGCCCCGGCCGCCTCCAATTTGTTGTGTCATGGTTCAGCGTTCGTCGTCACGGTCGCGGTGGCGCCGATCCCGGTCGAAGTCGCGATCACGCCCGCGGCCGTGGGCCCGGTCCCAATCGCCGTGCCTGCCATCCTTCCGCTCCCAATGGCGGTCGCGGTCGAAATCACGACGAAAGAAGCGGCGATCGCGTTCGTAAATGATCACTCGATGGGGCGGACCGTACCAGCGCGGCAGCGGCTCATAGAAGTAGTACGGGTACCGGTTGGGATAGAAGTAGTAGTACGGCCGGTACACCGGTCGAATGAACGACCGGCCGATAAACACGTCGCCCGATATGTACGGGCGCGGCACCCCGAACCCAAAAGACATTTGAACGCTCGTCTGAGCGGAGGCGGTACCGGCCGCAAGCAGCGTCACGAGTCCAGCAAGCAGCATGATCCGTTTCATGTTGACCTCCATGGTTGCGGCTCGGATCCAATGGAAGCAGCGTGCCACACTTCCAGACCGCATTGCAACCCATTGACGACGCAGCAGTTGTGTTCGTTGGGTGAGGTGATGCGGAACGCGGCGGCCTGTCCCTTCCCGAGGCCACTCAGCGTCAATCGCCGAAACTGATGCCGATCTCTCTGGCCGTGGCGACCACGTCGGAATCCGCGGCGACGCGTTTCGGGCTGGAGAGAACCTGATCGATGGGCACGGCGACGATGTTGGGAGGCTGCAGCGCAACCATCATGCCGAACTGTCGCCCGGCCACGAGCCGCACGGCAGCCGCCCCGAAGCGGAGCCCCAACAGCCGGTCGAAGGTCGTGGGACTGCCTCCCCGCTGGAGATGTCCCAGCACCAGGGAGCGGGTCTCCTTGCCGGTGATCCGCTCGATGTCCTCCGCGACCCTCTCCGCGATGCCGCCGAGCCGACGCCGCTCGGGATCGAGGTAGCTCTCCTGTCCCCCCGCGGGCGCTGCGCCTTCCGCCACCACGACGATGCTGAAATGGCGCCCGCGCGCCTCGCGTTCACGGATCTTGCCGCACACGCGGTTGATGTCGAACGGGATCTCCGGGATCAGGATGACGTCGGCGGTGCCGGCGACCCCGGAGTTCAGCGCGATGAAACCGGCATGGCGGCCCATCACCTCAACTACCATCACCCGCTCGTGGCTTTCGGCAGTGGAGTGCAGCTTGTCGATGGCGTCGGTCGCGGTGGAGACCGCGGTGTCGAACCCGAAGGTGGCGACCGTGCCACCCACGTCGTTGTCGATCGTCTTGGGCACGCCGACGACGGGGATGCCCTTGGCCATGAGCCGGCGCGCGATGTCGAGGGACCCGTCACCCCCGATGACGACGAGGGCGTCGAGCTCGAAGGCTCGAAACGCCGTCACCAGCTCGTCGGAGCGATCGCGCTCGACCCACCTGCCGTCGGGACGCTGTTCGCGCCATTTGAAGGGATCACCCCGGTTGGTGGTGCCGAGGATCGTGCCACCCATGTGGGTGATGCCACGCACTTCGCTCGCGCCCAGGGGGACGAGCAGATCCTCGCCTAACAAGCCGCCCAAGCCGCGTCGCACACCTACGCACTGCCAGCCTCGGTTGATCGCCGACAACACCGCCCCACGAATGACCGCGTTCAGGCCCGGCGCATCTCCGCCACCCGTCGAGATGGCGATCTTCACGACCCGACGCCGGCCTCCCGCAGCAGACGGATCACCTCACCGGTCTCAGCGTGCCGCTTCGACGCTTTCTTGGAGAAGATGCGCCTGCCGTCCGCCTCCACCTCGAACGCGCCGCCCGAGGATTCGATCAGCTTGACCTCCGCGTCGGAAAACGCACGACGAATCTCGGCCGCCAGACCGGCGGCCCGCGGCTCGTAGTTTCAGACGACGCAGTATTCTATGGTCACTCGCATGGCGGGAACGATAGCCGCGCTTGACATGCTGCGCCACACGGCTGAGCTTGCGCGCATCCCTCTCTCGCGCAGGATGCCGCGGCCGGCATGACTCCGCTCCCGCGTTCCCGGGCGGTGCCCGCGAGCGTCGTCCCCGCCGTCGTCGCGCTTGGCGCCCTCGCCGCCGTGGGCGTGGCCTTCGCCGGATACGCTTCGGGCCGCCTCGCCACCAGTGGCTCGTTCCCCATGGCCCTCGTGGGCCTGGTGGTCGTGGGCGCGCTCACCCGCCGTTACGGCATCGCCCTGCCTGGCAACGGCTTCTCGTCGTACGTGTTGGGCGTGACAACCTTCGCCGTCATTGAGCGCGGCTGGGAATTCGCTGCCGTGGTCGCTCCGCTGCTCACGGTCCTGGGGGACGTCGTGCTGCGCCGGCTGCCGCTGCGTCTGGCCGCGTCGAACGCGGCCCACCTCACGGCCGGTTCGGCACTGGTGGGCATCATCTATGAGCGAGTGGGGGGCGCCACCGGAAGTCTCGCACTCGAGCCGGACAACGTCGGGCCCACGGCGGCGCTCGTCGTGTTGATGATGCTGATCGTCAACGGCTCGTTCTATCTCGAGCTCGCGCTGGTCCGGTCGATCGCCTGGGTCGACGCTCGGCTCACGGCCCGGTGGGAAGCGATCGTCTACGCCACTTCCGTCGGGCTCGCCCTGGCTTGGTTCCGCCTGTTTCATGTCGCCTTACCGCTCGCCCCGTGGTTGCTGGTGGCGGCGGGGCTGCTCGGCGCCACACTCATCTCCGCGCACGTGATCCGGATGGCCGTGCACTCCGACGAGTTGCTCTTGGTGCAGCGCTTGTCGCGCGCGATCGCGACCGACCTCAATCTCACACGCACCTTCGCCCACATTCAGGAGACCACCCGCCGCCTCGTGCCGTGGGAGCATATCGGATTCGCGCGATTCGATCCGAAGCGACGAGAGATGGAATTGATCGCCGACACGGCGATGCAGGACGGCGTGGTCGCCGACTTTCGATTCGACGCGGATGCCGGGCTCTCGGGCGAAGCGGTGCGGACGCGGCGGCCGGTGGTCGCACGGAATCTGGGACGCGGCGACGCGGTCGCCCCGGGAACCGATCGCGTCGGCTCGGAGATTCTGGTTCCCTTGTTCCACGGCGACCAGTTGATCGGCATCTGGAGCATCCGGCATTCGGACCCGTGGATGTATCGCGACTCCGATGCGGAAATCCTGAGCCTCGCCGCGCCGCAGATCGCGCTGATCCTCGCCCTCGAGCGGGCCGTGCGACCCGTCGTCGGCGCTTCCGACCAGACGACCCAATACGTCGAAACGATCACCGCCACGACCGAGGAGATCCACGCCTCCAGCCAGGAAGTCGCCGCCTCCGCCCAACGCGCCAGCAATGAGGCACGGCGCGCGACGGAGCTGATGGCCGCCGCCGCCGAAGAAGCGGGCGAGCTGCAGCATGGAGCGGCGGATCTGGCGACGGCCGGGGATCAAACCCGGGAGGCCGGGGACCAGGTCGAGCGGACCGCCGGGCGGGTCCGCACGGCCACCCAGGAAGCGGTACGACGCTTGAGCGAGCTCGGACGCTCCACCGCCGAGGGCGCGAACGAGATGGTGCGGCTCCGCGAAGCGGCCGCACAGGTCGAAAAATTCTCGGAGGCGATCGGGTTCGTGGCGAACCAGACCAACCTGCTCGCCCTCAACGCCACGATCGAAGCGGCGCGCGCCGGCGTGCACGGTCACGGGTTCGCCGTCGTCGCCGAAGAGGTGCACAAGCTCGCGGAAGAGGCGGGCCGCGAAGCCCGTAACGTCGGGAAATCGGTTCAAGAAACGCTCCGCGCCCTCGATCGCGGCGGCCAATTGTTGCAGCGCATCCGCGCGGAGCTGGCGGTCGTGGTGGAGACCTCTACTGCGCTGCTTCCTGACCTCGATCGAATCACCGAAGTGGCGGGCGGGACCGCCCGCGCCGGCAAGCGCGTGGCGGAGGTGGCGCGGGCGACGGTCGAGCGCGCCTCGCGCATGGCGCAATCGCTTTCGGAAGCCCAGAACGGGGCGGCGGCGTCCGCGCAGGATGCGGAATCGGTCGCTGCCGCCGCCGCGGAGCAGCTGCGAGCCATCGAAGACCTGGCGCGGGGCGCGACCGAGCTTTCCACCATCGCCGGGCGACTCGCCCAAACCGTGGACTTCATTCGTGGCACCGAGGGTCATCGCTAGCGCCGCTCTTGGGGCGCTCGCGGGAGCCTTGGCGTGCAGCGGCTCGAGCGTCGGGCCCCCGCCATCCTCGCCGCGCATCGACTACGTCGACGGCGCGATCGAGCCGCTGCTCGTGCGCGGCCAGGCGGTCGTGCTGGAGGGATTCGGGTTCGGGAACGTCCAGGGAAACGGGACGGTGCAGTTCACGCGAACGAGCGGCGGAGTCGTGCCGGCGACGGTGGCCCCCGGCAGCTGGAGTGATCGCGCACTGCAAGCCGTCGTACCCGACAGCGCCGCTAGCGGCCCGGTCGTCCTCACGACTGCAGACGGTCGAAGGTTATCGGCCACCGTCCACGTTTTGCCTCACGTCGTTTTCGATCCCGCGACACTCACCTGGCAGTCCCGGACCGCATTCCCACCCTTCCCCGTCGGCGTCGCCTTGGCGGCCGGCGCCGAGCCGGCGGGCGGCGGCCTCAACGTGGTGGTGTACGCGGCCGGTGGTGCCGAACCACTGAGCGGAGACTCCGCGTTTCTGACGGATTCCGGGGTAAACCTCGCCCGAGTCGCGCCGGGAGGCGCGATCGGCACCTGGAGCAGGCCACGGGACCTCCCGGCGAAGCGGGCATTCGCCGCCGTCGCGATCGCGAATCGCTACAACTCGCGATTCCTTGGACGGGCCCTGTATGTGATCGGCGGCATCGATTTCGCGGGACGTGCCCGGGCGACCGTTTATCAGTCGCTCGCCAGTGCCGATACCGCACTCGGTGCGTTCACGCCGATCGAGCCGCTGCCGGTTCCGGTTGCCGGGGCCATCGCCGTCGTGCGCCGCGGACGCATCTATGTCATGGGCGGCGCCGATTCCGTGGGGCGGCCGCAGGCCAACGTATTCGTCGGGCGCATCGGCGTGGACGGCCACATCGATGGCTGGTATGCGCAGCCGGCGCTTCCGAGTCCGCGCGCGTACGGCGGTGGCGTCGTGCTGGATACGCACGTGAGGGTCTTCGGCGGGATCGGTGACAGCGCTCCACCGGGCGGTGGGCTCGACACCCTCCGGCCCCGACTGGCTGCGGGCGACGGCGCACCCGTCAGCCTGTTCTCGGGGTTCTTCACCGGCGCGTGGGCGCCGGGAGGGCCCGCGCTCCCCGCCGGACGCTCCCAGTTCGCAACCTTGTACCTGGACGACGTCGTCCTCCTGGTCGGCGGCCTGTATGCGTCCGCAGGCACGAACCAGGCGGAGACGATTGCGGGATTCGTGATCGGCGGAGACTCGCTCGGCGATTTCTCCGGACCGGTCGGGACGAATTCGATCGCCGGGCTGGGCGGGGGAACTCTGGTCGGCCCGGCCGGCGTGAGTTGGCTGGACGGCGACGGCTCGCCGCACGGAGTCGTCATCGGTGGCATCGACCTCGTCACGCGCGAGCGCCGCGCCGGCGCGTGGGGATTCTGAGCACACCCGGCCCGATTCGTTCTCGCACTGCCGCTTACCCTCGTCACCACGGTCGGGCCGGCGTTCGCGCAGCAGCGACCCGTCGAGCTCGGTGCATTCGGAACGGTGGCATCCTTCGCGCCGAGCTATGACTTGCGGATGGGCGTCGCCGGGGGCGGCCGCATCGCCTACCAGTGGCGACCGGAGTGGGCCGTCGAAGTCGAGCTGTGCGTATCGAGATCGCAGGCTACACCGACAGCACGGGATCGTCGGCCACCAACACGCGATTGTCCGCCGCGCGGGCCGGTGCGGTGCAGGCCTACCTGCGGCAGCGCGGCGTGCCGGCGGAGCGGATGCGGGTGGCTGGATATGGACCGGCCAACCCGACGGCTTCCAATGCGACACCCGAGGGGAGGGCGCGCAACCGTCGCGTGGAGCTGCATCTGGCCTCCTGATGCGCCCGGCATCGCGCGGCGGGGCCACGTTTCCTATCTTGAGGCGAGAGGGAGGCTCGAGTGCGCGTATTCATGACGGCCGGATTGCTCTTCGCGGGTGGAGCCAGGGTGCTCGCAGCTCAGCACGCCCACGACTTCGACCTGAGCGTGTTCGGAGCGTTTACCCGCTACGAGCAGGCGTTCAATCTGGACGCCGGGATCGGCGGGGGCGCGCGCTTGACCTATTTCCTTACCGACCGCATCGGTATCGGCGGCGATGTCGTGTTCGAGCGGGAGCAGGACGTCCCTGGAGCGCCGGGGGCGAGCATGGATCCTCTGATCGGCAGCGCCAACCTGATCATCCGTCTTCCAGCCCTGTTGTACGTCGTCGCCGGGTATTCCCGCATCGATTTCGGCCGGACACCCCCGTTCTCGTTCACCGATGGGGGATTCCACGGCGGACTTGGCGTCCGACTCCCGCTCGGTGATCGGGTCGGCGTGATGGTCGAAGGCCGGGCGGTCTACACCCCGAGCACCAACGCCACGACGGCCTCGGCCCACGCGACGCATCTCGTGGCCCTCGTGGGTCTCTCGTTCCTGCAGAGTGGATCGACGACCCCACAGGCGCGCCGGGGTCCGAAGGATTCCGACGCCGACGGCGTCCTCGACAAGCGTGACGCCTGTCCCAAAACCCCCCTCGGGGCGACCGTGGATATCCGCGGCTGCCCGACCGATTCCGATCAGGACGGCGTGCTGGACGGTTTGGACAAATGCCCCGGTACGCCGGCGGGAGCAAAGATCGACGCCACCGGGTGCCCCCTGGATGCAGACCGCGATGGCGTCCCCGACGGACTGGATCAGTGCGCCGACACGCCGGCCGGGGCGACAGTCAACAACGTCGGCTGCCCGTCCGACGCGGATCGGGATGCTGTGTTTGACGGACTCGACCAGTGCCCCGACACCCCTGTTGGGGCGACGGTGGATCCGAAAGGCTGTCCCAGTGACGCGGACGGTGACAAGGTCTTCGACGGGGTGGACCGGTGTCCCGAAACCCCGGCCGGCGTCATCGTGGACGCCACCGGTTGTCCCAAGGACGGTGACAACGATGGTGTCCCCGATGGGATCGACAAGTGCCCCAATACTCCTGTGGGGCAGCGGGTGGACGCCACCGGGTGCCCCCTCGCCCGGGATTCCGACGGTGACGGTGTGCCCGACAACATCGATCGCTGCCCCGGCACCCCCACCGGCACACCGGTGGACCAGGTCGGGTGCGTCATCCTGTTCCACGAGGAGCGCACCCCGGGGGCGCGTCCGAGTGTGATCCTGAGGGGAGTCAACTTCCAGACAGGTCGATCGGCGCTCACCCCGGAGTCGTTCGCGGTCCTGGATCAGGTCGCCGGATCCCTCGTGGCCAACCCTGAGATCAACATCGAGGTGGCCGGTTACACCGATAACACCGGGTCCGCCGCGGTGAACACGCGGCTGTCGCGGGCTCGCGCGATTGCCGTCCGGGCGTATCTGGCGCGTAGGGGCGTCGTACCCTCCCGGATGGTCGCCAGAGGGTTCGGCCCGTCGAGTCCCGTTACATCGAACGCGACCGCCGCGGGACGAGCTCAGAACCGGCGCGTGGAGCTCCACAAGCTGCCCTGACGCTTCGTGTCCCACCCGCGCCACGACGCCGCGCGATATGCGGCGTCGTGGCGTCGCGGCGCCGATGTCTCTACCTTATCCGGCTCCCAACCCCGGTACCGCCGTGCCGCGCCGCTCATTCGCCCTCCTCGTCCTGGCTCTCGCCGGCGCACCGCTCGCCGCCCAGACCGGCACGGGCATCCCCACTCCCCGGTCGGTACTCGGCTTCGATCCAGGTGACGACCGCAAGCTGGCAGACTGGCCGACCTTGGTGCGCTATTACCTGGCGCTCGCCCGCGCCAGCGACCGGGTCGACTACCGGGAGATCGGGAAGACGACCCTCGGGGCGCCGTTCATTGTCCTCGCGGTGTCGTCCCCGCAGAACCTGCGGCGCCTGGACGTCCTGCGCCGGCTGAACGACCGGCTGGCCGACCCCCGCACGCTCCGCTCGAACCGGGACGCTGTCGCGGCGCTGCACGACGGCCGCACGATGGTGTTGATTACGGGTGGCATCCATTCGGACGAGGTCGGCGGCAACCTCACCCCCGCCGCGCTCGCCTACCGGCTCGCGACCGACACGACCGCGCGGATTCGCGAGATCCTGGACAACGTCATTCTGTGGCTCATCCCCTCGCTCAATCCTGACGGCGTCACCATCGTCGCCAAGTGGTACGCTCGGACCCTCGGCACGGCTGCCGAGGGAAGCGATCCACCGGAGTTGTACCACCACTACATCGGGCACGACAATAACCGGGACTGGTACGCGTTCACGCAGGTCGAGACCCAACTCGTCGTGGATTCGGTCTACAACGTCTGGCACCCGCAGATAGTGCTCGATCTGCACCAACAGGGCTCGTCAGGCTCCCGCATGTTCCTGCCGCCGTACCTGGATCCGGTCGAGCCCAACGTCGACCCGCTGATCGTCGACGGTACCAACACGCTCGGGACCGCCATCGCCTGGGGGCTCGCCGGGGAAGGGAAGACGGGGATTTCGATCAACGCGATTTACGACGCGTGGACTCCTGCCCGGGCCTACGCGCACTACCACGGCGCCCCGCGCATCCTGTCAGAAACCGCGAGTGGCGATCTTGCGAGCCCGGTGCAGGTGCCGTTCGATCGCCTCGAGCCCAACGCCCGCGGGTTCAACCCGCGCGAGCGTTCGTGGAACTTCACCGCCCCCTGGCCGGGGGGGCGCTGGACCTTGCGCGACATCGTCAGCTATCAGTCTGGAGCGGCGCTGGCCCTGCTCGATCACGCGGCGCGCTACCGCGACCGCTGGCTGGTGAACTTCTTGGCGATCGAGTGGCGCGCCGTACGCGGGTGGCGCGGCTGGCCTTACGCATACGTGATTCCCCGTCAACAGGACTCGATCGCCCTGGCGACGTTGCTCGGCATTCTCGCTCGTGGGGACGTCGAGATCCGGGTCGCTCAGCAGGCGTTCTCCGTGGCGAACCAGCGGATGGCGAACGGCAGTTACGTCATCGTGCTGCGACAACCGGCGGCAGCGTTCGCGAAGACGCTGCTCGAGCCACAGCATTATCCCGATCGGCGGCTGTACCCTGGTGGCCCTCCCGAGCGTCCGTACGACGTCACCGCGCACACGCTGCCACTGCTCCTCGGACTCACGGCCCTCCCGGTGAACGACACGCTGCGGGTGCCGCTCTCGGCCCCCGTCGCGCCGCCGCGTGCCACGATGGGATATCCGGGATTCGGGACCGGTGCGCCCCGGATCGGGCTGTACCGCTCCTACGTTGCCTCGATGGACGAGGGTTGGACGCGATGGGTTTTCGACACCTGGAAAGTTCCTTACGTCTCCGTGGTGGATTCCATTTTCCGCTCCGGGCGATTGAAGGACAAGCTGGACGTCCTCGTCATCCCCGATGAGTCTCCGCGCGAAATCGCGGAGGGACTGCCCCAACGCCGCTACCCGGCACCGTACCCGGGCGGCCTCGGTCCGGACGGGATCCAGGCGTTGCGTCAGTTCGTGGCGGACGGTGGTACCCTGGTCGCATTGAACGACGCCAGCCGCTTCGCGATTCAGGCCCTGCTGCTGCCGGTCCGGAACGTACTGGAAGGGTTGCCGGACGAAGACTTTTACGCTCCCGGATCGATTTTTCGGGTGCAGCTCGATCAGACGCATCCGATCACCCATGATCGCCCGGCGGAGACGGCAATCTGGTTCGAAGGGGGGCCGGCATTCGATGTGCTCGACTCGGCCCAGGTGCGCGTAGTCGCCCGTTATCCAGACGATCCAACCGACGTTCTCCTGTCGGGGTGGGTGCGGCATCCGGAGCGTCTAGCAGGACGCGCAGCGTTGGTGGATGTTCGGGTCGGGTCCGGCCACGTCATACTGTTCGGGTTCCGGCCACAATACCGGGGCCAGAGTCTGGCAACTTACCCCTTACTGTTCAACAGCTTGCAATTGCACTAGTTATTTGTGATCTAGGACTCTTGTTTGTTTTGATGTTATTCCCTATGGTCTAGCCCCCTATGCATCTACGACGGTCGGCCGGCGTGCTCTTGCTTGGGGCCGCGATCTTACCAAATCGCGGCCTTTTCGCACAGCACGCCGCGCGGCACTCGCTACTCGAGCCTCCAGCCCGCCTCGGCGCGGACGCGAGTCGCGTCGCGTTGCGCCCGGGCGCAGTCCGCTTCGCGCAACGACACGAGTTCCAGTGGACTCGGCCGGCCGCGGTGAAGGCGCTGTACGTGAACGCGTGGGCGTTTGGCTCCCCCCGGTTGTGGTCCCTGGTCCGCCTCGTGGACTCGACCGACATCAACGCGCTGGTGATCGACGTGAAGGACGATACCGGCTGCTTGTTGTACCGGTCCGAAGTTGCCACCGCGCGGGCGATCGGGGCCGGCGCGTGCGCCCGTACCAACGACATCCGCTCGCGGCTCGACACGCTCCACGATCACGGGATCTACGCCATCGCCCGCATCGTCGTGGCCAAGGATCCGCTCCTGGCCCAGGGCAAGCCCAACTGGTCAGTGCGGTCCCGAGAAGGCGGCTTGTGGCGCGACCGTATCGGGAGCGCCTGGGTGGACGCCTACAACGACTCGGTTTGGGTGTATGCCGGCGAGCTCGCCCGCGAGGCGATCAACTTGGGTTTCGCGGAGGTGCAGTTCGACTACGTGCGCTTCCCCGACGAACCCCGTTCCCGCATGGCGTCGGCGATCTTCGCGGCGCGGCGCGGGGGCGAGAGTCAGCGGGAATCCGTGCGGCGGCACATCCGGCTGCTCACCGATTTTGTGAGGCCACTCGGAGCGCGTGTGACCTTCGACGTATTCGGTCTCACCGCTTCGGTCACCGTAGGAGACCTGGGCATCGGTCAGGTTTGGGAGGATTTCGCCGACGTGGCGGACGTGGTCCTGCCGATGGTATACCCGAGCCACTACACGCGGGGGGCGTTCGGCTTTCGGAGTCCGAACGCGAACCCGTACGCCGTGGTGCGGCTCGCCCTCATAGATGCGTTGGCCAGGTCCCGTTACCCGAACGCGGCAGAGATCCGGCCCTACCTCCAGGCCTTCACGCTGGGACGGCGCCTGCCACGCTACACCCCCACGGAGATCCGGGAGCAGATCCGCGCCGCCCAGGACCTCGGCATCGACTCCTGGGTGCTTTGGAACCCCCGCAGCGTCTACCTAAGAGCCGCCCTTCCGCCGTATCCTTCCTATACGGGACGCGTGGCCGCCTCCGGCGGCGAATAGACACCGCATCCGGTCTGTATCGAAAAGGAGTCGGACGTATGAAGCGTGCGGTCGTTTCGCTCGCCACGCTGGCGACGCTTGCGTGTGCCGTGGACAGCGGCACGGCCCCGACGGCGAATGTCATCCCGATTGCGGAGAAGGCCGCGGTGCAGCAGGCACTCGCCTCGTCATTCGGCGGCGACAGTCTGTTCGCGAGCTTGGCGACCTTCGTCCTGCCCTTCATCGACCAAGCCACGCCACAAGTGAACGGCTCCGGCGACACCACCAAACTCGCGGCATTTCAGCTCGAGGTGGCCGCCGGAACGATCTCGGCCGGGCTATCGGGCGTGCTCGCGTGGCGTGGCTACCGTCCCGGGACCGCGACCGTGGATTCGGTGTTTCTGGTGGTCGGCGGCGGGTTCACACCCCCGGTCAACGATGTGCTGAGTGAGAATGGGGCGATCGACATCCAGGGATCCGGAACTGCCTGGGTGATCGCTCAGGCGCCGGATTCGAGCGTGCAGACCTGGCTCGCGCGGTCCGGGGCGCTGAACGTCGCCAGCGTGAACTTTGGCAAAGGCACCGCCGTCGTCCAGCAAGGCCTCACGTGGACCCGATTCCGCGGCACACTGGTCGGTGACGCGTCCGTCGTCGCGAAGCTCATCCCGGATTCCGCGACGACGGTGACGGCCGGCTGGACGTTTCCGAATGGACTCGAAGCGGTAATGTTGAAGGTCACCCCGGCGCCCTGAAAACTCCTCAGACCGACGGCACCAGCCCCGGCTCCCACTCCGTGATGTGGCCGGCGATGGCCGACGCCGCGACCGTGTAGGGGTTGGCGAGGTAGAGCTGGCCGGGCCCGGAGCGGCCGGGAAAATTGCGGTTGATGGCGCTGATAGTCACCTCGTCCTTGCCACGGGATACCCCGGGCCCCGCGTTGATGCACGCCCCGCACGACGGCTCCAGAAACTGGGCGCCCACCTGCCGGAATACTTCGAGGTAGCCGCGCTCTTCGCAGTACCGCTTCACATCCTGCGAGCCGCACTGGATGAAGAACCGCACGCCGGGCGCGACGCGCTCACCCCGGTCAACCGCCTCCTGCAGCACCCGGGCGTACATGTCCATGTCTTCTTTCTTGCCGGCGGTGCACGATCCGGCGTAGGCGATGCCGACCTTTACACGGCCGGGGAGCTCGTCGATGGAGAGCCCGTTGCCGGGGTCGCCGGGCAACGCCACCATGGGCCGCAGGGCGCTCGCGTCGATGTCGATCGTCTCGCAGTACTCGGCACCTGCATCGCTCGACAGGTCGGAGCAGTATCGCTCGGCCGTTTCCCGAGACATCGCGCGATACTCCATCAGGTAGGAAACGGTCTTCGCGTCTGGTGCGACGTACCCGGTAAACCCGCCGACCTCGGCCGTCATGTTCGTCATCGTGGCGCGTTCGTCCACCGAGAGCGCCTCGACCGCCGGGCCGCAGTATTCAACCAGCTTCCCGATCGCCTGGCCGCTTTTCACGTAGGGATGACGGAGGATCTCGAGCATGAAATCCTTTGCCGTCACGTTGTCGGGCTTCCGGCCCCGTACGACAACGCGGACGGTCTCGGGTACGGTGACGCGGACGTCCCGGGTGATCCACGAATTGAAGATGGCCGTCGTACCGACGCCGAACGCTATGCAGCCCACCGCCCCCGCGTGCGGCGTATGCGAGTCCGATCCGATGATCACCTGGCCCGGCAGCGCGTGGGACTCCAGAATCTTCGAGTGGCAGATCGCTTCTGAGCCGTGCAGGCCGAGGCGCGTCAGCTCCCCATACAGCCGCACGCCTTGCTTCTCGGCGAAGGCCCGCTGCTTCTTCTCGAGCTCCAGCGCGACGTCGAGCAGGCCCTCTTTCACCCGCTCCGGCGTCATCGCTTCGCTCAGGAAAGTGAGGTGATCGCGGAAGAACAACACCGAACCCGGATCGTTGACCTTCTCGTCGGGACCGACCATCTGCTCGAAGAAGATCGCGGCCATCGGGGTGACGTACTCGTGACTGAATCGGATGTCGGTCGCGACGAACCCCTCGTCCCCGGGTCGGACCGCCGGCACGCCGATCTGACCCGTGGAGAGGTCGACCACCCAGTGCCCCGCCAGGACCTTCTCGCCCAGCGTCATCGGCTTCGGCGATGTGGCCGGGGAAGTGACCCGCACCTGCCCTTGCAGCCGGGCCACGTTGTAATTGAACAAGCCACCGTATTCGATGATACCGCGGGTGATCTCCCCTTCTCCAGCCGTGAAGGCCGACAGGGGAAGCTCCTCGCCGCGCCGCACTCGATCGATGATCGAGAAGTCCGTCGTTACGAGGATGCCCAGGTTCTGGCAGTTCTCCCGGTAGATGCGTTCGACGTTCTCGGCGACCACCAGCTTGATCCCGGCGCACATCTCGGCGTACGGCGACTGCTCACGAGACGAGCCCTTGCCACGGCGTTTCCCGCTCACCGACGCGACGAAACCACCACCGCGTACCGAGCCGCGGGTGACCGGAAACTCTTCGCCGCACTTGAGGCCGAGGTAAGGGAAGTCCCCAAGCGTCTCGTCGTAGTAGTAGCAGATGTAGGCCGGAGTGATTTCGTCGGTCGAGATGTTGTCGCGCAGCTTCACGGCAGGCGTCCAATCGAGGTCCTGTCCCTCGAGCTGCCGGCGCACCAACTCGGCATCTTCCGTGAGGAACAGGACGCGCCCCTGAAGCCGCACCCGATCGGGGAGCCGGTGCGCCGGGCGATTCTGGAGTGCCGCGATCATGGTTGAGAAGATCACCCCTTGCTTCGGGGCGATCAAGCGCATTTCCTTCCCTCCCCATGTTCGTGTCATTGCTGTTGTGGCAGACGAGCGTCACCCCCGCGGTGACGGCGCGAACCGGACGATTCCACAGCCCGCGAGTGACCGAGAGCTCCGGCGTCGCGGTCAGCCACGCCCACCCCGGAACGCTCTGGACCCACAACGACTCGGGCGACGGACCGTACCTGTATGCGACCGATCTGCGCGGGACCGATCGCGGGGCGATCCGCGTGTCGGGCGCCACAGCTGTGGACTGGGAGGACATCGCGTTGGGACGCTGCCCGGACGGGTCGCAGGGCTGTCTGTACATCGGGGATACGGGGGACAACCTCGAGCGCCGCGCCAGTGTTGTGGTCTACGCTGTGCCCGAACCCCTCCCCCCGGTGGCAACCGCTGATACCCAACGGGTCACCTCAGCCGCGCTCACGCTGTCGCTGCATTACCCTGATGGGCCGCACGACGTGGAAGCGCTGTATGTGTCGCCGCGGGATACCGCTGTGTACCTCGTTTCCAAAGGCCGTGGCGGGACGATTCGGCTGTACCGCGCAGGCCGCGCCGCGTGGACAGCACACCACACCGTGACCGCGGAGTTCGTCCAGACGGTCCCGATCGTCCCCGACCGGGGTTCGGGGCGGCTCGTGACCGGCGCCGCAATCCGTCCCGACGGCAACCTTGTGGCGATCCGGACGTACGCCGAGATCTACTTCTTCACACCCGGACCCGGGGGTCGGCTCACACCGAGCGGCCAACCGTGCGCCCTCGACGGACTCGAGCGCGTGGGGGAGGGAATAGACTTCCGGGACGATTCCACGCTCGTGCTCACGAGTGAAGCCGACGTGTTTGGACCAGGCACCATCGACACGGCGCGCTGTTCACGCTGAGTTTTTGGTAACCTGCCACCGGGAGGACTTTCCTGCCTGGAAGGCATGGCCGTAACTCACTACGCGACATGGAAATGGCGTTGGCAAACACGGGGGGCTGGCCGGCGCCGCACTGGGCCGGTAAGTTTGCGCCGCTTTTTCGCTGATCCGGGCAGTTCCCATCATTGGACCCGAGCGCAATCTGGAACTCCCAGCTTCGCATCGTTTTCCGCTGAACTGGTTGTACGAGGCCGCGAGCCCACCCATCCAGTTCCGCGCCCTCACTGAGGTCGCGCCACTCGCCGCTCGCGATCCTGAGCGAGTAGCGTCACTGCGCAGCGCGGTGCTCGATGACAAAGGCGCGCAGGCAATCGCCCGCAAACAGAAGGACACGGGACTGTGGGGCGGAAACCTGCTGGGACATGCGGCATCCAAGGTCTACGGGTGGAAGGAAATCGGCACGGTCTTCCAATACCGCCGACTCCTTGAGCTGGGATGGACCGCGGACCAGCACCCGTTCCGACTGGCCGATCGGTTTCTGTTCCGCCTGTTGTCGCGCGACGGCGACCCCGCTCTCCTGGTCGAGTTTCAGCGGCCGTCCAAGACCGATCCTGGGCTGGGGGTGTGGGCGCGTAACTTGGGTCGTGAGGCTGCCGCTGCGGCCCTGTCGCGGGCCGGCCATGTGGACGACCCCCGTCTGCGGGGCGCCGCCCATAAGGTGGCCAGCGACATCTCCAGCTATCTGCGCAGCGACCTGCTCGAGAAGCCGTTCCGCAAGCAGGCAGGGAAGACGATTCTCGATCCTGCCGCCACGGTGCCCACGATCTTCGGCATCGAAATGTTGGCGTTCATGCCCGCGGTACAGCGGGAGCGCGCGGGGTTCATCGACCGGCTGGCAGGCTACTTCAGTAACCCCGCTCCCAAGCGCGCGTTCTTCATCCTGGCGGGCAAGAAGTTCTTCAAGCCGACGTACGAGCTCTTGGGAGACCCGATGCGCTCTGACGCGCAGGGGCACGTCCCGGACGTCCCTTTCGCGGTGTACTGGCTCGAGCTCCTCGCCCGCATGGGTATCGTGCGGCAGATCCCCAGCGCCAGCCGCGTCCTCGCCCGCTTGTTCAGCGAGTGCGACGATCAGGGGATCTGGACCCCGAAGAACCTCCGCGGACTCCCAAGGAGCGATAGCCCGGTGCTCGTTCACTGGTTCCCATTGGAAGGACCAGGCAAGAGCCCAGCCCAGCGCCAGACGGATATCACTTTTCGCCTTGGACTGATCGCCCGTTTGATGGGGATCCCCGTCGACATCGTATAGCCGTCCGGCTTGGTGGTCTTGCGCGGTCGGCAGGCATTCGATAGTAGTAGTAGGTATTACTACTAAGATCGATCTTACCCCGTTTTCTTTCACACCGACCGAGAGCCGGGTATACGGAGTCCTGCTTGGCCTCGGGCCCTCCACGGGCTACGCAGTGGCTCGTGAGGCCGGGTACGCACGGGCGAACGCCTACGCGGCTCTCGAAGGTCTCGTACGCCGGGGAGCCGCTCACCGGGCGCCGGGTCGGCCGGCGCGGTACCGCGCCGCGGACCCCAACGGCCTGGTCCTGTTGCTCGCCGCAGAACAAGGGGAGCGACTGGAGCGGTTGAGCGGAGCGTTGGCTGACTTGGGCGGGCCGCCTGACCCCGTGACCAGAACCCTCGACGGACTTCGTGCTGTGGCTAATGTCGTGCAGCAGCTGGTCGCTCGGGCGAGCCGACGAGTGGATGGCGTCATCGCGGCCGAGCTGTGGCGCCCGACCCTCCCGGCCTGGCGGCGCGCGGCGACTCGGGCAACGCTAGCGGTCCGCGTCGCCGGTGAAGCGGTGGAGACCGAAGGGCTGGCGACGCCGGGAGCGCCGGCAGGGCACCCAACCATGCTCTTGATAGACGAGACTTACACTTTGGTGGCAGTCGCTCGGACGGGGACGCTGAACGGCCTGTGGAGCGGGGACCCGTTGGTGGCTACCCTGGCCGGGCACGCTCTCGGAGCGGCGTCATGAAGTTGCGGTCGCTCGCCGTCGCGGCGCTCGGGGGTCTGCTCGCTTGCCGGGCGGAACCGATACCAGCAGCGCGTCGCTATCCCGCCGGTACCCCGCTCGTGGCCCGGTACGTGACGATCGACAACACACGAATCCGGTACGTCGACACCGGGCATGGGCCAGCGGTGGTCTTGATTCACGGTCTCGCGGCTTCGATATACTCCTGGCGCTACACCATCCTGCCCGTTGCGCACGCAGGGTTCCGAGTCATCGCCTTCGATAACCGGGGGTTCGGCTTTTCGGACAAGCCATCCCAGGGCTACACCAACGAGGCGTACGTCGGGATCCTCCAAGGACTGCTGGACTCCCTCGGAATTGCGCAGGCTACACTCGTGGGGCATTCGATGGGGGGCGCCATTGCGGCGCAGGCTGCGCTCGAACGCCCCGATCGTGTTCGCGCACTGGTCCTGGTTGACGCCGCAGGGTTGGGAGTACGCTGGCCGTTCATGTTACGAGTGGCCCATTGGCCGGCCGTGGGGGCCCTATTCGATCACCTGCGCGGCCGTGCCGCCACTGCCGGAATTCTCAGGACCCTGTACGCTGTCCCGTCCCGAGTCACGGTGGAAGACGTGGACCAGTACTACGCACCGCTCGCCGAGCCCGGCTTCGGTCGCGTCCTGCGCGGGGTTCTCGCCGCGTTCAGGTTCGACGGACTCCGGGAACGCATGGGTTACCTGGCCACGCCGACACTCTTGATGTGGGGGACCCGCGACCGGCTCATTCCTGTCGCCGTCGGTCAGACCATGACCGCGTTGCTGCCGCGGGCGTTACTGGTGCGATTTCCAGACGCTGGGCATGCGCTCCCCGAAGAGTCCCCTCAGGCTTTCAACAAAGCCCTGATCGGCTTCCTGCAGCACGGGATTCCCTTACCCCCGGAGGATCTGGCGGCGGCCGAACCTGGCCCGTAACTCGAGGAAGTAGTAGATTACTTTTCAACCACCTGGTTGAGAAAACTACATGAGCCGTAAGCTCGCCAATGACAGGGCAGTACGAATCGCTGTTGCAGCTAGGGACGAGTTTGCAACGCGAGGCTTTGCGGGTGCACGGATGGACCGAATCGCCGCCTCGGCAGGTGTCAACAAGCAGTTGTTGTTTTACTACTTCCACTCCAAGCGCGGACTCTTCCAGGCGATTCTGAAGCGAGGCGAGAGCGAGTTGGAGGCAGCGCTCGCGACGATTCCCGTCACGCGGGGACGACCGCTCGAGCGCTTGCGGGATGTGCTGGCCGCGCTGTTCGAGTTCTTGGAAGGACACCCACAGTTGGTCGCTCTCCTCGCGCACGCCGAGCGATTGGACGCGGCGCCGTTCGCGTCTCCTATCCGCCGCCTCGTGGTGCTGCTCGCGGAAGGACAGGGTCTGGGGCACGTGCGCGACGACCTGGACCCGCACATGGCTGCCGCTCAAGCCCTCGTGCTGATGCTGGGCTATCTGCGACTCGAGCCGCTGATCGCGGCCAGCGCACCGCCCCTCGGGGCTGACGAGCAGACGCTCCGGGTGCGCTGGCGCCACGCCGCTGTGGACCTGATGGTGAGCGGCGTGGCCGCGCCGGCAGGTTGAACGATGGGTCAGTTCTTCAAAACCATCTTCGGCTCGACCGGAGCGGGGCCATCGAAGATCAGCTGACCGGCCTCGAACTTCGCTCCCCGTAGCGCGATCGAGAGCACCTCTCCCAACTCCTCGACGGCGTGTACATCCAGCGATCGCCGCACGTCCTCAGGGAGATCTTCCAAGTCCGCTTCGTTCTCCTTCGGCAGGACGATGGTGCGGATGCCCGCCCGAACCGCACCGAGCACCTTTTCCTTCACGCCCCCGATCGGCAAGACGCGGCCGCGAAGCGTGATCTCCCCGGTCATCGCCAAGTCGTGGCGCGCGGGCCTGTGGGACAACGCCGAGACGAGTGCCGTGGCCATGGTCACACCAGCCGAAGGTCCGTCCTTCGGAATCGCGCCAGCCGGGACGTGGATATGGATGTCGGTGTCGGCGAGTCCCTCTTCCGGAATGCCGAGCCGATCGGCGTGGGACTTGGCGTATGTGAGTGCCGCCCGCGCCGACTCTTTCATCACGTCCCCCAGCTGACCGGTGAGCACCAGGTCGCCCTTGCCCCGCATGAGGCTCGCCTCGACGAACATGATGTCGCCGCCCACTGGCGTGTAGTACATCCCGGTGGCAACGCCCACCTGGTCTTCGCCTGCCTTGTGCTCGGGGTGGACCTTGGGCCGCCCGAGCAAGTCGTGCACTTCCTTGCGATCGATGGTGACGCCGGCGGCGTTGCCATCGGCGATCCGCCGTGCGACCTTCCGGCCCAGCTTCCCGACTTCGCGCTCCAACTGGCGGACCCCGGCTTCCCTCGTGTAGCTGGAGATGATCTCGCCCAAGCCTTCATCGGTGACGGTCAACTGCCCGGCGGAAAGCCCGTTCTCGGCGATCTGCCGCGGCACCAGGTAGCGCTTGGCGATTTCGAGTTTCTCGCGCTCCGTGTAGCCCGCGAAGTTGACGATCTCCAGCCGGTCGAGCAGCGGACCGGGGATGTTCTGTATGAAGTTCGCCGTCGCAACAAACAGCACTTCGGACAGATCGAACGGCACCCCCAGGTAGTGGTCGGTGAACGAGTCGTTCTGCGCCGGGTCGAGGACCTCGAGCAGAGCGGCCGCCGGATCCCCCTGGTAGGAGACGCCCAGCTTGTCGACCTCATCGAGGAGGAACACCGGGTTCTTTGCACCAGCCTGCTTCATCCCCTGTATGATCCGGCCGGGCATCGCGCCGACGTAGGTACGCCGATGCCCGCGGATGTCCGCTTCGTCCCGAGCGCCGCCCAGGGAGATCCGCACGTACGGGCGCCCCATCGCTCGCGCGATGGACTTCGCGATCGAAGTCTTTCCCACCCCCGGCGGCCCAACGAACAGCAGGATCGACCCCTTCGATTCGGAGTCCGCTGCTTTCTCGCCCTTCTTCGGCTCTTCAGCCGGCCTGGGGTCGGCCGGGGCCATCCCCTGCCGCTGCCGCAGTTGCCGGACCGCGAGGAACTCGAGCACCTGGTCTTTCACATCTTGGAGTCCGTAGTGGTCCTCCTCGAGAATCGCCGCCGCTCGCTTCAGGTCGAGGGATTCCTCGGCTCGCTCGTTCCACGGGAGCTCCGCGACGGTTTCGAGATAGGTACGGATTACCTGACCCTCCATGGAGTCCCGACTAGCGCGCTCGAGACGAGACAGCTCCCGCTCAACTTCCTTGCGCGCGGCCTCGGGCAGCTCCAATGCCGCCAGCCGCTTCCGCAGCTCCTCCACGTCGCCGTCCTCGTCCTCTTCACCGAGCTCCTTGCGGATGGCTTTCATCTGCTCCCGCAGGAACATCTCGCGCTGGCGCTCACCCAGCTCCTCTTGAACCTGGGACTTGATGTCCTCCTGTGCATCGAGAACGCCGATCTGGCGCTGTACCGCCACCACCACACGGCGCAGCCGGTCCTCCACGGCCAGGCACTCCAGCAGCGATTGGCGCTCGGCCGGCTTGAGCTCGATGTGCCCCGCCACGAGGTCGGCCAGCCGGCCAGGGTCGGTGACTTCCTCCAGCACCTGCTTCACCACCTCTTCGGGAAGTCCGGACTTCTGCCCCAACTCCGCCGCCCGCTCGCGCACCTCACGATACAGAGCGACGAAAGCGGGATCCTGCGGATCGAGCGGTGGAAGGTCGGGCGCGTCCCGCACTACCGCGTTGAGGCGACCGTCGGCCTCGGTGTAGTGAACGGCCGTGCTGCGCCGCTCGCCATGCAACAGCAGTTGGACGCCGTTCAGCCCACGCTGCAGCTGACCGATGCGCGCCACCGTTCCCATCGTATGGAGGACGGCCGGGGTTACCTGGTCCACATTCTCCCGCTGCGAAACGGCGAACACCAGCCGGCCCTCGGTCTTGAAGGCGGCCTCGACAGCCCGGAGCGTCCCCGGGCGTCCCACCCCGATCACGGTGGTCACCCCCGGGAACAACACGACATCCCGCAACGGCAGAACCGGAAGAGTCAAACGATCAGGCATGACTGATATCACCTCAAAAGAGAAGTAGTGAATCGAGCGTCGCCCGACGCATTGCGCATGCCAACTCGAAAACGCGGCGTCGTGAGGGAACGTTCCGCGACCACTCCGCCAAATGGGCACGCCATGCCAAATGCGCTACAGGTTGTCGCACTCACCGGTCAGGTTGGCATCAAAGAGACCGCAGAGGATTTTCGCGGCGAAGGCTAAGTTACGACGTTTTGAACGGTTGCAAGGCCCCTCGGAGGGGGCTAATCTAGGGCCCTCATGCGCTTTGACGCCAAATGACCGGCCTGGACCGATCGCTCGCGGGACGGTTGACCGATGCCGTGGGGAAGTCGTACACGCTCGAAGGAGAGATCGGGCGTGGCGGGATGGGTGTGGTGTTTCAGGCCAAGGACGAGCGGCTCAAGCGGCAGGTCGCGATCAAGGTCCTCCCCCCGGACCTGGCGTTTCGGGAGGAAGTGCGGCTGCGGTTTCTGCGCGAGGCGGAGACGGCAGCCCGCCTGACGCATCCACACATCGTCCCGATCCACAGCGTCGGCGAAGGGCCTGACGGGCTCGTCTATTTCGTGATGGCCTTCATCGATGGAGAGCCGCTCTCGGCGCGACTGAAACGCCGGGGCCGACTGCCGTCGGAAGAAGCACGGCGCATTCTGATGGAGACCGCGGACGCACTCGGAGCCGCGCATTCGCTCGGCATCATCCACCGCGACGTCAAGCCCGACAATATCATGCTCGAAGGCAGCCGCGGGCGCGTGATGGTGACCGACTTCGGCATCGCGAAGGCCCTGTCATCGACCACCGGCGGCGGTCTGACCGGCACCGGCGTCGCCATCGGTACGCCGCACTACATGAGCCCCGAACAAGCTGCCGGAGATCGTGAAATCGACGGCCGGTCCGACCTGTACAGCCTCGGCGTCGTCGGATATCAGATGCTCGCCGGAGAGTTGCCGTTCCAGGCGCCGACGGTTCCCGGAATCCTCATCAAGCAAATCACCGAAGCGGCGCCGTACATCGGCGACCGGGTGCCCGACATCCCCGAGGATCTGGCGTCCTGCGTGATGCGGTGTCTCGAAAAGGAGCCGGAGAGCCGTTGGCCGACGGCCGAGGGGTTACGTCGCGCGCTCGAATCGCGTAGCGCGTCTCCGTATCGGCCGCGGCGCACCACGCCGGGTGCGGCCAGGCGCAGCATGGGGGGGCTCGCACCGCTGCCGCCCCTGCCCTCGCCCGCCATCCCGCGCAGCCCGACGATTCCCCGGCGCCCCCGCCCCAAGGCAAAGGGGGTCGCGCCTTCGACCGGCGAGCCGTTGATCGTCAGCAAGACACGCGCTGGCTTCGTGTCCTGGGTTTCGGTGAGCGCCGGACTTCTGGTTCTCGACCTAATGACCGGCAACGGGGTGAACTGGTGCTACTGGGCGATCTTGCCCTGGGGCGCGTTCGGCGTGTTGCCGCAGTTCACCCGGCTCTGGCAGGCCGGCTACTCCTGGCGCGACGTGCTGCATCGGCCACTTGCTGCCGATGCCGCGGACGTGCGCCTGGGATTGGCCTCGGCGGGGAAACCGGGCGCCATGACCGCCCCGACCACCGGGGAATTCGGCCGCGCGGCCGAGCAGATCCAGCAAGTTCAGGGAGACTACCAAGCGATCATGCGGGTCGTGGAGCGGTTGCCCAAGTCCGAGCAGAAGCTGCTCCCAGATGTCTCGGCCACGGCCAACGCGCTCCTGAAGCGGGCTGAAGAGCTGGCGCGAACACTGCATACCCTGAGCGTGGGCGTTGAAGCTGGTGCCTTGGACCGACTCGACGCTCGCCTCGCGGGGCTGCGCGAGCAAATGGAATCGCCCGAGCGGGATCGCCAGGTGGGGCTGCTCGAGCGACAGCACCAGACCCTCGGCGATCTCCTGCGACGCCGTCGGGTCATTGAAGATCAGCTGGAATCGTGCGTGCTCGCGATGCAGACGATGCGCTTCGATCTGCTCCGGCTGAAGTCGGCAGGCGTCGCGGCCGTCCTCGGGGATCTGACGCAGGCTACGCAGCAAGCCCGGGCACTCTCTCGCGACGTCGATCACGCCATCGAGGCTGTGGCGGAGATCCGCCAGGTCTTGGGTGAGAGCCCTCCCCCCTAATCCTGCTTCAGGGCCGATCCCGGCGGCATCGCTGTACCAATCCGGGTCCGTCCTCCGGTTCCAGCCCGAATTGCAACAACGTCGCGAATTGCTCGGCGGCGATGTCGCATGCCCCCGCCCGAAGCGCCACCGCAGCCCGCAGCTCGTAGAGCTTCGCCCAGCCCGGACGCGCCGACACGACCTCTGCGAGCAGGCTATCGGTGGCAGCGAGCGGGCCCTGGACTGCGAGGTCCGAGAGCGAGGGGGAGAGAAGGTCGCGCGGGAAAGGTGAGCGAAACGTGTTGTGGATGGCCCCCAGCGACGCTCGAACGTCGGCGATCGTCTCGGTCCAGAGTCGGTCACGTGCGTGCAGCTGTGCCAGGGCCGCGTAGACGCGACCGCTATCGGCTCCGGCGACGAGCGCTCGGCCGAGGAGCGCTCGCGCCTGTCCGGGTTGCCGGCGCGCCGAGGCGAGCAGGCCGCCCAACAGGAGCACCCGTCGATCCGTGCCACGGGCGAGCACCGGCGGAAAGACGGAATCGGCAAGAGACGAATCCCCCTGGAGGAGACCGATTGCCGCCAGGGCCACGTTCCAAGCCGGATCCTGCGGGACCGCGGCGCGCGCGGCGAACAGGAAGCTCGTGCCCGCCGGGTCGCCGAGGCGCGCCGAGAGGGCGCGCGCGAGCCGTACCGGCGAGAGGCCGTCCGCCGATTCCACCGGGCGCTCGATCGAAGCGAGTGAGTCGAGGATGCTGCCGGTAGAGCCCGCGTCCAGGAAGCGCCGAGCCGCCACGAACTCGAGCTGAGGTCGGTCGTCGGTATGGGTCAGGGTCGCCTGTTCCACCAGCCGGGCGACGCCCGCATCGCCCAGCACCTGACGATCGTAGTAGTCCGCCGGTGACTGGAGCAGGAGAAACTCTCGCGCTGCGCCCGCCAGCGCCCCATCCTTCCCCAGGAGGGTCGTAACCCACGCCGTATCGGGCGTGAGCGGCCGGGCGGACCCCAGCACCATGAGGTCGTAATCGCCGGCGGTCCAGACTGCGATGTGCGGGAACACCTCCCGGATGTTGCGCACGATCCCGGCGACGACGGCCAGCGGCAGTTGATAGAGTTGGACCCACTGGCAGAACACCCCGTCTTCGGCGAGGCGGCGGCGCGCAATGCGGAAGAAGTCCGGCGTGTAGAGCGTGGCGACCCCAGCGACCCACGGATTGCTCGGCTCGGACACGATCACGTCGAAGCGCTCGGGAGAGAGCTGCAACGCGCTGCGGGCATCATCGGCGATGGCCCGGACGTTGGCGCGATGGAGGACATCCCCGTTGACCCCGCGGAAGTACGGGGCCAGGGTCAGTACCGCGGGCTCCAGCTCCACTACGCGGACGCGTTCCATTCCGGGCACCGACGCCAGGATCGCCGTGGTCACGCCGCTACCGAACCCGATCGCGAGCGCCGAGCGCGCATGGGGCCGGGCGGCGACGGGCGCCAGGCCAAGCATGATCTGCGTGTCCATATCGCCGTAGTCCGACGCATCCACCTTGCCCGTGACCCGGAGCGTGCGCCCGGAACTGGACTCCCACACGGACACCGTGGTATTGCGACCCTCGACGAAGGCGAGCGGCCGCGCTCCGGCGTGGTTCAAGAAGCCCCTTCGTTCGGCGGGTGACATCGCATTGCGGCCGTAGATAGTGGGCGCGAGATCGAGCAGGCGCGCGCTCCAGTGCGGCGCCGCGATCGCCGCCGCCAGACCGGCACTCGCCAGCAGGGCGCCGCCCAAGACGCGGGAGCGCAAGCGCACGTGCTCGGGCGAGTGTTCGGCCACGCCGCGGGCGGCCAGCCATGCCAAGCCGAACGCGGCGACGGCGTTCACGACGACGCCCGCACGCAAGGTCTGGTCGCTTCCGATGAGGGTCACCAGAACGAAACCGGTGAGCGCAGCGCCTGCGATCGCGCCGAGTGTGTTGAACAGGTAGGCCCGGCCGACGTCGCCGCCGCGAGCTTCGCCCGGCCGGGCGACGAGATCCGTCAAGAGGGGGAACGTCATCCCCATTCCGACCGCCGGCACCAGAACGACGGCGGCGACCGCCCCTCCCATCAAGAAGAGCCGCGGACCGGCGTTGAGCCCCGGTATCTGGAACACCGTAAGGATGTAGGCCGGCAGCGCCGCGAAAAACACCAGGATCAGGGCCGCACCAGCGGCGGTCAGTCCCTGGGCAAACGACGCGGAGGCGGCCGTATCGGTTGGAGTGGCGCTGCGGCGGGCCACGAGCGCACTCCCGATGCCGATCCCCAGCAGGAAGCACAAGAGCACGAGCGTAAAGGCATAGGTCGAACCTCCAACCACCATCACCAGCACGCGTGTCCAGGCGATCTCGTCCGCGAGGGAGACGAAGGCCGTGACGGCAAGGAGGGCGACGGCGGTCCGATACAGCGCGATCGGCGCGGCTCGGTCGGGGCTCGGTTGGAGCGCGGGGGCCGCCGTGTCCGCCGGGGCCGGGAGGCGCAGCGCGGCGATGCCGATGCCCAGGTTCATCAGCGCGGTGCCGATGAGACTCGCACGGATCCCGACGTGCTCGATCAGGACGAACCCGGCGAGCGCGGTACCGAGCACGGCACCGAGCGTGTTGATCCCGTAGAGCCGGCCGAGCGAGGCGCGGAGACGGCTGCGGTCGGAGGCGGTGAAGGCGCGGGTGAGGACCGGCAGCGTGCCGCCCATCAGGGTGGTGGGCACGAGCAGGACCAGGCCGGCGAGTCCGAAGCGGAGGACGACACTCCCACTGGAGCCCGGGGGAAAACCACGCGCGATCGCGATGTAGGCCTGCTGCGCCAGGCTGAGCACCAGCGGCGAGACGAGGCCGAACAGACCGATGAGGATCTCGAGGCGCCCGTACAGCGCCGCCGGGCGGGCGTGCCGGTCGGCGCGTCGTCCGAGGAGCCACGCGCCGAGACCCAGGCCGCCCATGTAGGCCGCGACGACGGTGGTGACTGACTGTATAGTGGACCCGAAGGACTGGTGCAGCAGGCGGACCCACAGGAGCTCGTAGACTAGCCCTGTGGCGCCGGAGAGGAAAAACAGAAGACTGTAGCCGAGAACCGGCCTAGAACGCATGCAGCTCGCGCATCGCCTGCGCGAGGTCCTCGACCTGAGGAAGAATGAAGTCCTCGAGATCCGGGGCGTAGGCGACGAACGTATCAGTCGCCGCCACGCGCTTCACCGGCGCGTCGAGCCAGGGGAAGCATTCGTCGGCGAGCCGGGCTGCGAGCTCCGCGCCATAGCCCCAGGAGAGGGAATCCTCGTACGCGACGATGACCTTGTTCGTCTTCTGCACGGAGGCGGCGATGGTGGCCCAATCGACCGGCGTCAGACTCCGGAGGTCGATCACCTCCACATTGACGCCGTCGCTCTCCTCCAGCTGCTTGGCCGCGACGAGCGCGCGCTGCACCACAGCGCCGTAGGTGACGACGGTGAGGTCGGTGCCGGCACGAGCGACCCGAGCCTTGCCGAACGGGATCATGAAATTCGGGCCGGGGTTCGGTGCCTTGTTGTATGTCTGGCGATACAGGTGCTTGTGCTCCAAGAACAGCACCGGATCGTCGCACCGGATGGCGGTGCGGAGCAACCCGTTGGCGTCGAGGGCGGTCGATGGGCACACGACCCGCAGGCCCGGGACCGAGGTGAACACCACGGCGCCCGTCTGGGAGTGATAGACCGACCCGCCTTTCAGATAGCCGCCGTACGTGACGCGGACGACGACGGGGCAGCTGAACGCGTTGTTGGATCGCCACCGCATGGTCGCCAGCTCGTTGCGCAGCTGGTGGTAGGCGGGCCAGATGTAGTCGAAGAACTGGATCTCCACCACCGGCTTCAAGCCGCGCGTGGCCAAGCCCACGGCCCGTCCGATGATGTTCGCCTCGGCGAGCGGCGAATTGTACACCCGGTTGCCGCCGAACTGGCGCTGGAGGCCCCAGGTGACTTTGAACACGCCACCTTTTCCCTTGACGTCCTTCAGGTACCGCTCTCGGCTGACGTCGGCGACGTCCTCGCCAAACACCAGGATGCGCGGATCGCGCGCCATTTCGTCTTTCATGCACGTGTTCAGCAGGTCCACCATGGTGGTGGGCTCCCCGCTGAAATGCGGGTCATCTTCCGTGTCGAATTGCTCGGATGTGGGATCCACATCCGGCGAATAGACAAAGTGCAGCGCGCTCGCCGGAGGCGGCTGGGGCGCCGCCAGGGCCACGTCGGTTGCGACCTGTATTTCCTCGTCGATCAGCTGTCGGATCGCGTCCAGCTCCGCCGCCGTGGCGACGCCGTCGGCCTGCAGCCGCTGCGGGAAGGTCAGGACACAATCGCGCTTCACCTCGTCTTCGCGCTCGGACGACGGCCGATACAGTACCTCATCGTCGGACTGGGAATGCGAGTAGGGTCGTGTGACGTGAGCGTGCACGAGCGCCGGCCCACGGCGGGCACGGCAGTGGGCGGCCGCCCGCGCGATCGCGTCATAGGACGCGATCGGGTCGCAGCCGTCGACCTCTTCGAGATGGAGATCCGGGAAGTTCGCCACCAGCGCGGACACCGAGCCCCCGGCGGTTTGCACTTCGACCGGCACCGAGATGGCGTAGCCGTTGTCCTCGATCAGGAAGAGCACCGGCAGCTTCAGGTTGCTGGCCGTGTTGAGCGCCTCCCAGAATTCCCCTTCACTCGTCGTGCCTTCGCCGGCCGAGCAATAGGCGATTTCGTCTCCGTGGATGGGCTTTTCGGAGGCCCCCTCCAACCGGGAGTACCGCAACCACGCTTCGGCGCAGCCCACCGCCTGCAGGAATTGGGTCCCGGTGGGGCTCGACTGACTGACGATGTTGAGTGCCTGGTGACCCCAGTGGGAGGGCATCTGTCGCCCACCCGAATTGGGGTCGTCGGCCGCCGCTACGGCAGAGAGCAGCATCTCGGTGGGCGTCATGCCGAGCGCCAGACAGAGGCCGCGATCGCGGTAGTACGGATAGAACCAGTCGTACCCCGGCTTCAGGATCTTTCCGGCGGCCACCAGGACCGCCTCGTGGCCAGCCCCAGAGATCTGGAAGAAGATCTTGTTCTGTCGCTTGAGCAGGAGCTCTTTGTCGTCGAGGCGACGCGAGAGCAGCATCAACCGGTAGATGTCGAGCAGCTCGGCTTTGGCGAGTGGTGGCCGGGCCGGACGGGTGGACTGCGCTTCACCGCGCGGACGCGTGCGGGGCGTTGTCATGGGTCAAAACATAGCCTAGCGATGCGGCGCTGCCAAAAGCTCCGGGAGACGCGGGAAGTAGCCTGTGACGGCCCCCACGTCAGGGCTCGTACGTACTAGAAATTCCTGCAGGGCGTCGGGGCCCCACCGCACTTCCGCGACCCGCGCGGCGAGAATCCGGGCCAGTCGCCCGTCGAGGGCGCTGTCCGTTTGCGCCGCAACGTGGAGCCGCGCGCGCACCCGGGCCAGGAACGGCGGCAACAATGTGGCGAGCCACCGATCCGGCGCACCAAGCCAGGCGGAACGGGCGGCGGGCGTCGCCGGAATGGTCTGTGCCACGCTGTCGGACACGGCGTCGTCGAATCCGGAGTCCGCGGCGACGCTCCACCACACCGGCAAGGGCGCCGGTTTGGGGAGGGCGACGTCGGGGGCGATGCCGCCGCCGCCGCGTACCAGGCGGCCAGTGTCGGTGTGGTACTCCTGGAGGGTGTCCGATTCAGCACCGGACTTACCGGCAAAGGCGTAGTACTGCTCGACGGCGAGCCCGCGGTATCGGCGCTGGATGAAGCGGCCGCTGGGAGAGAGGACGTAGCCGATCGTCAGGTGCAGGTCATCCTCCATCGGCATCACGATGAAGTCCATTTGCATCAGCGCCTTGCCGAAGCTGCGGCGGCCGAGCAGCAGCGCGCGATCGTGATCCTGGAGTGAGGCGGACAGCGCCTCCGCCGCGCTGGCGGTGTTTTCGTCGATCAGCACGACGAGGGGCAAGGTCGCGTAGGATCCATCACGCTTGGTGGTGTACGTGGTATCCACATCACGCTTGCGCCCGCGCGTCCGGAATACGACGGTGCCACGCGGGAAGAACTCCGACGCGAGCTCGACCGCCGACACCACGTAGCCCCCGGGATTCCCCCGCAAGTCGAGGATGGCGCGGCGCATGTGTTGGCCCTTCATCCGATCCAGGGCGTCGTGAACCTCTTTGGCGGCCTCGGCCCCGAATTCCTCGAGTCGGACGTAGGCGGTAATGGAGTCCACCATGCGGGTGAGCGAGACCGAGTGGAACTCGATGAAGTCCCGCTTGATCGTCACCCGGAACGTGTCCGGCTCGAGCCTGGGGCCCCGCTCGAACTGCAATCGGACCTTCGATCCCTTGTCGCCGGCGAGCCGCAGCTCGACGTTGCGGACTTCCAATCCGGCGACCGACGTGTCGTTGACGGATACCAGGCGATCTCCCGGCTGCACGCCAGCCTTTGCGGCTGGTCCGCGGGCCGCCACCGCGAGGACGGTGATCGCGCTGTCCACTTCCTCGAGGGCAAGGCCGGTGACGGCCAGCTCGCCGCGCTCGAGGGCGGTACGGC
>Ga0307281_10000025_pt1 | contig 36827 bp, 50 predicted proteins | sample ER_DNA_120_FD_194486 | JGI IMG/M metagenome (GOLD analysis project Ga0307281, IMG submission 194486) | Bulk soil microbial communities from the East River watershed near Crested Butte, Colorado, United States - ER_DNA_120 | ecosystem: Environmental > Terrestrial > Soil > Floodplain | place...
ACGACTCGGCCTCGGCGTCCTGCTCGGCCCGTGGCTGCGCCAGATCGGCTACGGTATCGCGCATGGGCACGTCGCCGTCGGGCAGCTTCAGCAGATAGCGCCAGAGGTCGCGCCACATCGCCATCCGGGCCTCCTGGCTCAACTCGGGGCGCTGCGCGCTCACGACTCGGCCTCGGCGGCTTCCGCCGCGAAGAGGGACGTGATCTCGTCGTCGCTCAGGCCCTGCTTGCGCAGTTTGTCCACGCGCCCGACCAGAAGGCTGTAGAGAGTCGCCGCCAGTCGGTCCATCTCGGCGTCTGTGAGATAGTCGGAGACTAGCGGGCGGCGGCGCTGTCTCACGGGCGCGGTCGGCGGCATCGGCTGCTCGGGTAGACTGCTCACTGTCGGATCTCCTATCCAGATTCGGCCACGCCCTCGGCAGCGTCCAGGCTGCGCGGGGGCATTCTCGTGGCGCTATTCTACGCTACGCCTCGGCGACGGCCGCCTCGGCCGCCATGCGCTCGAACGTCGCCGCGCCCTCGTCGTCCCCACGCGCTCGGGCTCGCTCGGCCTGGTCGAGCATGTTGGCGACCAGCACGGCACGACGCTCGTCGATCGGGACGGGCGCTGGCTGCACGGTTTCGGCAGAAACCGTAGGATCGCCGCGCAGCTCGGCCGGCGAGACGCCGAGCGCCTTCGCCAGCTTGCGGACGGTCGTCGGGTAGACGTCGAGCCCCTTCTCGGCGCGAACGAGCGTCGTCGCGGTCACACCGGATCGCAGGGTCAGGTCGCGCATGCTGAGCGCCCGCCCCAGGCGAATCTCTTTCAGTCGGTTCAAGATCATTGCGGCTCCTCACTTGGATGAAACTATAGCAGATATGGTACAATCTGGGCATGAAGCGACCCGCCCAGTGTGTCACCACCGAGCGGGCCAGCCCACAAGACGGAGGTATCGTCTCATGAGCACCACCAGCATAGTCGAACAGCTCCACATCCATCAGGCCGTCTGCCGCGCCCGCCGAAGCGGCCTCTGCTGCGGCACCTGCTCGGAGCTGGCCGAGCGGGCCGCGCGCTTCGCCGCAGCGCAGCCCATGAAGGTGGCTGCGTGATGGCGATCAACGGCAGCGCCGACCAGCTGGTCACGGGCATCGTCCGCAGCGTGAACGACAAGGGCCTGAAGCTCGAAGGCTGGGATACCTGGATGAACGTCTCGAAGTTTGCCGTCGGCGTCGTGCTTCCGGAGCGCGGCGAGACCGTGACCTGCACGCTCGACAAGGCAGGCTTCCTGCGCGCCGTGGCCCCGTCCGACGGCGTAGCCCCCGTGCGCGGCGGCTCTGATGCGCCGGCAGGACCGTCGACGAAGGACCGCACCATCACACGCCTCGCTATCCTGAAGGCCGCGGCTGAATTCGGAGCAGCCAGGCCGTCGCTCAAAAGCGGCGACGTCTTAGCAATCGCCGCCAGCTGGGAAAAGTGGATCACTCGCGACGAGGAGACCACGTACGAGCTGACGGACGCCTTTTAGGTGTCCGCGCCTCCGGGGGGAGACGATGACCTACACGTACCTCTGCGACTGCGGTGCCGAGGCAGTGACCACGGGTGAGCTCCCGCCGGGCTGGACGGTGGTTCAACTGGACGAGGGCGGCGTCGAGTACGCCTATCGGTGCCCGTGCTGCACCGAGCCGAGCTGAAGCTAGTCGTGCTTATTTCGGGCACTCAGGAGAGATGACGATTATGGCAATGACATCCGAGCGGATGGCCCAGATCAAGCGCAACTTCGGTGACGGCCACAATGTCATCACCGAACTGCTGGATGAGAACGAGCGGTTGTGGCTACAGAACGATCGGTTTCGCTCCGTCGTCGCTCTGCTCAACTCGATGGTGCTCTCTGGTGAGTCGCACTCAGAGGAGAGCCGGGGGATGATGCGCGAGGCGCTGGACTCGTAACCAACGACCAGTGAGAGCCAGACGTAAACCGCAATCTGTTCGCCATGAAGGAGGAGTCGTGCAGGTAGCCGAAGAGCGGGCCAACGAGATGCTCCGGGCTGCGGGCGGTTCGATGGCGGTCTGGTCACAGCGCAATGCGTTGATACGCATGGTCCTGGCCGAGGACAGGGTCACCGAGTTGGAGGCTGACGTTGAGCGGCTCACAACGATCCTAGCCCGCATCCACGCCATCGCGGTGGAGAATCCGCAGGGGAACGACGCTCGCGAGGCGATTGACACCATCGAGGGCTTGTCGAGAAGGGACTGAGACGATGCAGCACACGTACCTGCCCTGTCCGAACGGCTGCTCTGGCGAGGTGCCGATGGGCATCCAGAACGAGGATGGTCCAGATCCCACGGTCGGGATCTTCCACGCCACCTACGCCACCTACGTGGACCTGTTCGCCAACGCCACCAGTCACGATCCTGAGTGTGACCCGCTCACTGAGGCGCAGATTACGGCGCTTCAGGAGCAGGGAGACGAAAAGGTCAACGCCCCCGACTACTTCGACTACGAGCCGATCATCTACGAGCCGATCATCTAGAGCGGCTCACCAAACCGCAGTAGCTGAAGCATGGAGGAACGATGACCGAGTGTGAGCGTTGTGCGTCGCTCCAGCAGCAAGTGACCGATCGTGACCACTTCATACAGATCGACAGGTCGATCATCACGCAGCGGGATGCGTCGGTCGAGCGGCTGAAGGAGGCGTTACGGCAGGCCTATGGCTTCGCAGCGGCGATCCAGAGGATGACCAGTTTCGCCCCGATTGGCTTCCGCTGTTCGCTGATCCGCGAGGTAGTCAGCCGTGCCCTGCCCGACGACGAGGCGAAGCGCCTGCATGATGAGACTGAGATCATTCTCGATACCCTCACCGAGGAACGACCAGAGGAGAGCCAGCCCTAATCCCCCATCTGTCCGGCATGGAGGTGCGATGGCGAGCGACCCCATCAATCCCGTTCGAGACGCCATCGAGGCGAACTACCGAGGCAAGCCCTGTGCGTGCTGTCGTGGCGACGACCAGGCGTCTTGCGCCTGCGAGTGGTGGTCCGATCCGTGGGGTATGACGTGGTGTCAGGAGTGCCGCCGCTGCCTTCGGGTCCACTGTGCGTGCAAGCACTGAGTGCCCGTCATATCTGGGATTTCCTGAAGCACTCAGGAGGGGCGTGGGTGCAACGCCCGCAGTGCGCTAGCGACGTTCGCCACGCCAGCGGCCAGGCCGTCGAGGTCTCGGGCGTAGTCGACGCTCGCCACGCCCAGGCGGGTCTCCAATTCCTGGATATACCGCTGCTGGGCCGCGATCTGCGCCAGCAGCTCCTCGGGCGGCGGATACACCGGGACCGGCGGCGGGACAGGCGTCGGGTCCGCGATCGGCTCCGTGAGGTCGTCGTGCGTGACGTGGACGCAGCTGAACGGGCCCAGCCTGGAGAACTGCTCGCGGGTCATGCTCTGATTGACCCCGACGTAGCCGGCGGCTGGATTCGCCAGTAACAGCAGGTCCCCTGCGACATCGTAGGCCCGCAGCCCCGACCAGTGGCCGCCGCTGCCCCAGCGTCTCCCGCCGATCAGCATCGGGTAGCGCCCGCAGTCCTCGGCCAGCTCGTCGAACGAGACCGGGTCCTGGTTTGACGCCTCGAAGCCGTCCTCGCCGTAGTGCCTGGTGATGAACGCGGCCAGTCCCGCGCCGCTCGCGTCCATGAGCCCGAGCTGATAACTGAGCACGCCCTCGGCGATCATGGTCTGGGTCAGCCACTGATCCTTCGGCCGGCGCCCAACGCTCCAGAGCGCCCACTCGGTCGAGTCCTGTGAACAGTCAAAATCGCTGTCCTGCGGGTGCGGCGGCTCGCTCGGCGAGTAGACGACCTTCGGCAGCGCGGGCGACTGGCCCGTCTCGTAGTCCCAGACCTCGGCATTGGCGTCCCAGGCGACCTGGCGGTCGATGCCCATGAATTCGGTGATGCCCACGCTCGCCGCGCCGTACCACGCGCCCCAGCCGCCCGTGCGGGCTCGATTCAGGCCGTACCTGGCCGCGTCGCGCCAGGCCGCTGGATCGCCAGCCGCCCAGCCCGTCAGGGTCGTAAAGCCGTTCCCCATCCCAGCCGTGTGGCCAAAGCCCGCCCAGGGCGTGCCGATGCCGCCGTAGTGGAGTTGGAGCGCCCACCAGGACTTGCCGCTGTACCATGGCGGCCCCGAGAAGTCCCCGAGCCTGGCCGGCTCCGTTACGCCGCCCTCGGTGTTGCAGACCCGAATGGCGATGTCCGGATTGATCCCTCTCGCTGACGCGGCCTCGCGGATGAACTGCTCGATCTCGGTCACTGCCGGCTCACATCGGGCGTCAGGATGATGCGCCCACGGACGGGCGTTGAGACCCTGCCGTCCGCCTCGGTCAGTTCGAGGTCGACATAGAGCGCGGGCCAGTCGGGCAGTGACGCCGTCGCCGTCGGCGGGATGGTCACGCGACACTGCCCCGCGGTCGGATTCGTGAGGACGATACCCGAATCCGTCCCGACACGAAACACGTAGGCCGCGGCCGCCTCCTCGAGCGTCCGCCGGCCCGTGCAGGCCAGCGTGGCCCCCGTCAGGTTGACGGGCGGGCCCCCTGGCGGGCGGGTGATGGTCGCGTCAAACACGATGGTGTCGCCTCGTGCGACCTGCTGCTTGAAATCGATAAAGGGATCGCTCGCCACGTTACACCCCCACCAGGACCCGCCCCGACACGCTCAGATCCCCGAGCAGGTCCGCCCTCGTCTCGACGAACGCCACGGTGCCACCAGCAACTCCCGCCCACGTCAGCTCCGCTACCGTGCCCTCGAACGCGACCACCCCAGCTTGCAGGGGAGCTGTGACGACGGCCGAGCCCGTGGTCACGAACGTGACCGTGCCACCTGTCGCCGCCGCGAACGCCACCGCACCGCCAGCCACGCTTGCCCAGGCGACCAGCGGCTGCTCGGCGACCGTTCCCGCTGCTGCCAGCGTCGGATGCCCGATGCTGACCCCGCCGCTGCCCGCGAGGACCCCAGGCGCCGTGGACGCGCCGGAGGCTGCCAGCGTCGGATGGCCGATCGAGACGGCACCCGTACCCGTGATGCTCGGGGCACCCGCAAAGGTGCCGGCCCCCGCCAGCGTCGGGTGCCCGATGCTGACAGCAATCGTACCCGTGGTGGTGAACGTCGCCGCTGCTGCCAGCGTCGGGTGTCCAATGCTGATGCCGCCGCTGCCCGTCGCCCCTGGCGCACCCGTGAACGCGCCGGCCCCGGCCAGGGTCGGATGGCCGATGCTGACCCCGCCCGAGCCCGCGACGATGCCAGGCGCCGTGAACGCACCAGAGCCCGCGAGCTGCGGCGCCCCGATCGAGACGGCACCCGTGCCCGTGACACTGGGCGCCGGCGTGAACGTCGCGGCGCCCGCCAGGGTCGGATGCCCGATCCCAACGCCGCCCGAGCCCGTGGTGGTGAACGTCCCCGACGCCGCGAGCGTTGGGTGCCCGACGCTGACGGCAGCGCTGCCCGTGACGGCGACGGCAGTCTGCCGCCAGAACAGCAGCAGCATGGCCTAGCCTGGCCGTCCGTCGGCCGCGGTCACCGCTTCGCTTCCATGACCATCAGCGTGCGGAACACGGTCGATGCCGTGCCCGTGCCGGCCGATACCTTCCAACGGCCACGGACGCTGTGCGCTCCCGCGGACGGCGCTGCGAACCTGTACACGACGCTGACGACGTGCTGGTCTCCCGCGGCGTTCGACAGGTCGTATCGCTCGCCTGCCTCGGCGGCGCCGTCCAGGCTCACGGCGAGGTAGACGACCTGCCCCGTCCCGGCGGCCAACACGGCACTGAGCCAGACCAGGAGGTCGCCGCCGAGCGTCGTCAGGTCGACCCTGAGCTCGGCCGACGGCCCATCGCTGCCGAGGATCGTCACGTAGGTCGTGCTGGTCGTCTGGACCGTCGAGACGCCCGCCGATACTCCGCTCTGGGTCACGGCGCCCGCGGCCAGGTCGACAGTACCTACGCCGCCATCGAGGATGTCGACGCTTGAGATCAGCTTGCCGGACGATCCCATCAGGCGGCCACCTTCGAGTAGCCGACGAACGTCGTCGAGCCCGAGACCCGTTCGAGCCAGATCCCCGAGGCCGCGGCGATGCCATCGGGGCCGAACCACTCGCGGGCGGACTCATTGGCACCCAGACTGACCGTGGCCAGCAGCGCGCCTGCATTGCTCGTCCCGTGCCTGACGTTGAACACCGAGCCCGCCGTGCCCGTGGTCTCGCGAGCCGAGAAGCCGACCAGACGCAGGCTCGTCGTCGCGCCGACGACCTGCAGGCTGGTCGTCGTCCCACCAGGGTCGGTCGCGGTGGCGGCCCCCAACGCGGCTGTGCTGGTGTTGGTGCCCGCGTTCGCGGTGACGGTGCCCGAGACGGGCTGCGTCGCCTGCCAGAACGTGCCCGAGACGGGCAGCGCTGTCCCCGAGCCGTCGACCTTGAGCCCGCCGCTAGCCCCGAGCGCGGCCGGCAGCAGCGCGATGAGGGATGTCAGGCGCTGGGCGATGCGCTGGAGCCGCCCGTTCAGGCCGCTGTTGGCGATGTCGCTGGCGGGCGCCGTCTCGTTGACCGCTCCCAGCTGGGCGCCGCCCACGGGGACTCTGATCCCGTCGGTGTCGGTCGTCTCGTTCCAGACCCCATCCGCGCCCCAGCCGAATTTGACCTTCTGGTACTGGACCCCGGCGATGTCGTCGGTCGCCACGAGCGGGTCGGCGCCATTCGCCGAGGGCACCACGCGGATATTATCTGCCACGGCTGCTAGCTCCCGACCTGCGTGTAGGTCAATGACGACACCGCGACCGTACCCCCGAGCGTGATCGACGTCGAGCTGAGGTTCAGGTCGCAGCCCGAGGTGCCGACCGACCCCTGGAAGGTCGGCGTAAACGTCGTGCCATCCCAGGCGCCGACCCGGAAGAACGTGGCCGTGCCCGTGGCGTCGGCGCTGGTGTCGGACGTGATCGCAGCAGCCGTCGAGACCCCAGCGGATGCCGCCCCAAAGGCGGGGTCCGACATCGCCAGGTCAGCTAAGAGCGTGTTGCCCGAGAGCGCGGCGTTGACGTCGGCGGGCGGCGTCCCCGAGTAGATCCGCAGGCGGGCCGCCTGCGAGCCCGCGTCCACCAACGCGGTGACGGCGTTGGCGGCAGCGGACCGCGCCGCGGTAGTGATGGACGGTGCGAGCGGCATGGCGGCCTCCTAGCCCGTTCTGATGATGTAGGCGATCGCCGTGAACGGCATCATGGTCGGCACCGTCGTCGCCCCGTAGACGGCCGCGGGGGCGCTCCCGTCGTCGGCGGTCGAGCCCGTGGCCGCGCCGGTGTCGGTGGCCGACGAGATCCCCGTCGAGGGCGTGCCCGTCACCGTGCCCGTGTCGGCAGCTGACGGGGTGGCGGTGTCCACGGCGCCGGCCGACGGAACGCCGCTGTCCGTGGCGGGGAAGTTGGGCAGGTCGACGTCATGGGTGTGGGTGTCGGGCAGCGCGTTCACTCCCCCGGCCAGGAACCGACCGTTCAGCACCGTCGACGAGGCGACAGCCGCCCCGACGGCGTTGGCGTGGTTGTGGCCGATGTCGTGGCGGTGCCCGTTCAGGCCGTGGGTGTGCGCCCCTGGCCCGTGGGTGTGGCTCGAGGTAAGACGGTGACTGTGCCCCGAGATATCGTGGGCGTGGCTGTTCAACCCGTGGCTGTGCGTGCCCGTGTGGGTGTGCGCGGGCCCCGCCGCCGTCTCGGAGCCGCCCGTCTGACCGAGCGGGTGGGTGCCCGAGACCCCCAGGATCACCTTGCCGACCAGGTTCGGCGTCGCGAACACGGCGCCCGATCCGCCGTAGGTGTAGCCGATCGCCGCAAAGAGCTTCGGGTACGTCGCGGTCGCCCTCGAGACGCCGTCGCACGGCAGCCAGCCCGCGGGTGCGACCGTGCCCGCCCAGGCCCAAACCGTCCCTGGCGGGACGACCGCGTCCATGCCCGCCACCGAGACGGTCGGGTTCGGATAGGCCCCCGTCAGGGCGCCACCAGCCGCCGTGCCGTCGTTGATGACGTTCGTCGGGAGGGTGGTGCCGTTATCTCGGCTGATCTTGACGCCCGTCGCGTCCGAGGTCAGCACGACGCGGCCCGCATCCGATGGCGTTGCTCGGACGCTGTCCGATGCCAGCCACCGACGCAGGATGCCGCGAGGACCCCGCCCGGCCTCGGCCTCGATCTGCTGCTGGACGTCGTCGTGCTCGGGCGTAGCCCCGGGCGTCGCGTCCAGCAGGCTGTTGTCGGGCACGGCCTAGCCCTCGAGTCCCGACGGGGCGAACACGACGACGGCACCGTCCAGGGACCAGTCGATCGTCTTGCCCGCCGCTCCGCGCACGCCGAACAGCAGGTCGGTGCCCTGCACCTGGGCCTGGATGGCCCAGCCCGTGGCCGCCGCGTCCTGGGCCGCCCAGAGCACCACCGTCGCTCCGACCTGGACGACGGTCGACGCCGTCCCCTTGAAGACCAGCCTGGCCTCCTGGGCCTTCGTTGTCCCGTCGGCGGCGTCGGTCGCCCGCATCTCGAGCGCGGCCCGATAGACGTGCTTCGGCTGGGTGGCCAGTCGCCAGATCTCACGGAAGGCGCCGTCGGTCGTCCTCGTGACCGCCGAGACCGCCCTGGTCTCGACGTACTCGACCACCCTGGGGGGCGCCACGTGCGCGTCCACCACGGGCTGGGCCTCGGGCGGCAGTTCGGCGCGGCCGCCCGCGTCGTCGTAGGTGAACAGGTCGCCCGGGGTCTCGGGCGACGGCAGGGCGACGTTCATGCCGAGGAAATGGAACGGCACCGCGGCTGCCTCGAGCTCGCGCCCCAGCAGGTCGAGGTCGATCGGCCTGGTGACGATCATCCGACGTCCAGTCCTTCGGGCGCGAAGGCGCCCACCTCGCCCGCCAGCGACCAGTCAATCGTGCGTCCCACCGCGCCCGTGACCTGGACCACGAGGTCGGCGCCTTGCACCGAGGGCTGGATACGCCAGGATGCCGCCGCGGTGTCCTGCATGTTCCAGAGCACGGCGGTCGCCCCCACCTGACCCAGGCTGGAGGCCAGTCCCTTGAACACCATCACGACCTGGCTATCTCTGGTGGTGCCGTTGCCCGCGTCGATCCCGCAGACCCGCAGCGTCGCGCGGTACACGTGCTTGGAGTGCGTCGGGAAGCGCAGGATCTCGGCTGCGACGTCGTCGGTCGTGCGGATGGTGTGCGAGACGTTGCGCGCCCCGACGGCGACGACCCGAGCCGCGGCGGCGGCTCGGTCGGCGTCGAGTTGGGCCTGCTCCTCGGGCGTCGGCGGGCGGATCTCGGGCGGGGCTCCCGAGCCCGAGGCGTCGATGATGATCACGGAGTCGGCCACGGTCCCCTCCCCGTCAGTTGAGCCCGTAGAGGCTGAAGACGCTGCCGGTCACCCACTGGCCCGCCGAGAGCGCGATCTGGATGGTCGTCACGGGCGCCGTCCCGTAGTAGATCATCCCGAACGTCTGGATGCCCGCCTGCCCCGCCAGATTATTGGTCGCGAACTGACACGAGCCGTGCAGGCTCCGGAAGCGGGTGACGGTGTAGTTGGGGATGATCAGCGTCGTCGCGTTGAAGATGTTCGCGCCACCGCTCGCCGCCGGCACCGATCCGATGAAGGCGGAGGTCGAGGTGGGCGCCTGCTCGAGCGCGCTCACCGTCGAGCCTGACGCCGACATCGACTCACCCTGGTAGAGGCCGGAGGCGTCGAGGTTGAAGCGCAGCGTGGCGTTGACCGCCGTGGCTGCTGCGTCCGACCGCCCGGAGAGCACCAGCTGGAGGTGCTTGAACGTCTGCGGGATGCCTGAGAAGGTCACGATCGTCGAGGCCGACCCGAGCACCTGTGCGGCGATCAGCCCGCTGCCCTGTGCGGTGAGGCTGCCTCCGAGCTTCGCCGCCGTGATCGTGCTGTCCTGTAAGCGGTCGGCGTTGATGGTGTTGATGACCATGTCGGTCGTGACCACGGGCCCGCCGACGTTGCCTGAGCCGTTCGAGCGCAGCACGTTGCCAGCCCCGATATGGGCCAGTTTCGAGACAGCAATGTTGGCGGCAGCGTTGACGTCCGCGTTCACGATGGTGTCGTCGGCGATCTCGGCCGAGCTGATCGTGCCGTCGGCCACGGATGCGCCGTCGATGGTGCCCGTGAGGCCCGCGTCGGTGACCTTGAGGATCGGGGCTTGCGTCACCGAGTGGCGCACCTCGAACGATCCGCCCGCGGGGAGGCGCAGGGCCACCGAGTCGGCATCGACCCCCGTGAGGACGCGGTAATACTTATTCAGGTGCTCGGCCAACGACCGCGCACTTCTCGGGACCAGCCCCAGCGTCATGGGTTCACCCCCAGGTCCTGTCGGTGTCGTAGTGGTCAGCTCCGTCGTAGCGGAACGGATGGTCGAGGATGGAGACGAGAATCGGGACGACGATCGCCCAGGCGCCGGCTCGGTTGGCGGCCCCGAGCTGCCGCCGCTCGGGCGCCAGGACTTGCAGCACCCGCACCCGCAGCGGGGTCTCGGCCTCGAGCGTCACCACCCGCCCGAGCATCGTGCGGAGGTCCGCCAGGCGCTGCTCGGGGTCCCGCAGCTCGCGGCCGCCGGCTGGCGTCCCGAGCCCATTGTCGTAGCCGAGCACCACGCGGTAGGTCCTGGCTTCTCGCAGCTCGATGCCCAGCGCGGCCCGCAAGTCGGCCGAGCGCAGGATCGGCGAGCCGACCAGGTCGATCCGCGTCTTGATGTACCGCCCCTCGGTCAGCTCGAGCGGCGCGAACGCGGCGTAGGTGCCCGCGTCGGCCGTGCCCTGGAGCGCCCAGTCGGGCATCGTGTCCGAGCTTGCGTAGACCTTGACGAGGTCAGATCCCAGGTCCATGTTCTCGGTGACCAGTTCGAACTGCAGCATGGTCTTGACCGCCGACGGCCGCTCGTACGGGTCCGCTGGCAGGAACAGCGAAGCCGCGTCCGCGGGCTGGAAGCCGCCGCCCCAGAGCAGCTCCTGGATCGGGGTGCCCGACTTGGGCTGGCTCTGCCAGTAGGCGCGGACGGTCGGCGCGGGCGTGCCGCCGTCGGTCGTCGTGATCAGCAGCCGCGGCTGTCCGAGCGCCCAGCCCTGGGTCCAGACCCGCATATGCGTGATGCGCCCAGGGACGACGGCCTCGGCGCCGTGCCAGACGTGCGTGGCCTCGGACCCGGTCCCGCTCGGCATGCGCCGCCCCGCCACCACGTACGACTCGGGCAGGCTCGGCGCCCACTGCCCGAGCAGCCCCCAGCCGCTGAACAGCGTGCCGGCGGCCACCAGCCCCCGCACGGGACCCTCGTACGGCAGCCCGAAGCCTGGGTCGGCCCACTCGGGGCGGTAGATGGTCTCGCCCGTGGTCGGCACGAAGGCCAGCCCCTGGGCGTGGGCGTAGTAGAGCCCGTCGCCCATGTGCAGGCCCCAGCCGCCATTGAAGTGGTCGACGCCCTCGGCGATCCAGGGCGCGATATTGAAGGTTCGAGCGCCCAATTCGTCCATGTCATAGACACCGTCGGGACGGAGGACGTACACATGCTGGGGCGCTGCCACCAGCTTCTTGGCCTGGTAGCGGGCGTCCGACGAGCCCGCGGCCCCAACCCTGACGGGGGCGCCCCAGTTCGCGTCGACCATCGGGTCAGCCGTGATCGGGCACCATCTGATCGTGTTGTAGTTGAGCTCCTGCGAGATCCCGACGATCACCTCGGTCGGCACGCCCAGCGGGCGCCAGGACTGCGCGGCCAGGTACGGCTTGATGACGGTCGACACCTCGTGCCAGGTCCCGTCGGCGCCGTCGAGGTAGCCGAGCCCGACGCCACTGCCGCAGTAGAGGCGATTGTTGAAGACGACCATGCTGCCCGTCGCCCAGCCTGGGGTCGTGAAGGTGCGCGCGATGGTCGCCGTCAGGCCGTCGTCGGACAGGACCAGGATGTGCGGCCCCTCGGTCCCGAGGTAGACGAACGTGCCCGCGGGGGTACGGAACCGCTCGGAGCAGGTGATGGCGGCCCTGGGCCAGCCCGCGGGCAGGGTGATCTCGGTCAGCTTGCCCGCCTGGCAGAAGATGCCGCCTGGCGCCCTGGTGTACCCAGGGAACGCGTAGGCGTAGCCGTTCGGGACCCGCTCGAGGCGCCGGCTATAGCCCATGCCCGCGTCGAGGTTGTCGACCACCCGCGGCAGGTCGGCGTTGCGGACCTGCTCGTCAAGGCGGGCCGGCGCAAGCTCGCCTGGGACGACCGCGGGCTTGTCGACCTCGCGGGCGAGCGAAAAGCCCATCAGCAGGTCGCCGCCGTCCAGGACGATGTCGAACTTGCCGCGGCTGCGGTTCGGCATCAGCGCCAGCCGGCGCCGAACTTGCCACCGAGCGGCCCGTCGACGGACACCAGATCGGGCCAGACCGCGCCCGTGGACGGGCGGCGGACTCGTTGATCGCGGAGGAAGACGCTCCTGGCGGCGAACTGCGCGGCCCTGCTGAGCCAGTAGGTCTGGGCGCCCGATCCCACGATGGAGGCGTGCGCCTGCTCCTCCGCCGCGTGGAAGGCCGCCACCAGCGAGATGGCGTCCGCGTCCCCGAGGCACTGGTCGTCCTCGTCGACCAGCCCAGCCGACGATTCCGCCCAGACGGACGAGAGCGCGGGCTTGATCCAGGACGAGAGCGGGCGGAGGACGCGCACGGGCAGGCTCTGGCCCGTCGCCGTGGTGTTCGGTGTGAGCAGCACGCGGTCACCGTCGAGGCGCAGCCGCGCTCCTGGGATGGCCCAGCTCTCGACGCCCTGGACGGTCTCGACGTAGGTGGCCCCGACGAAGCACGCCACGGTCTGCATCCACGGGAACGACGCCGTCACGTCGAGTGTGGTGCGCCCCGAGGCGCCAGGCACCAGCACGGTGTCCTCGCGCAGGATGACCCTGGTCGCGTGGCGGACGTGCGCGTGCAGGCCCGCCGACCTGCCGCCTCTCTCGGGCGGGATGGCGTGGATCTCGAACGGCGTCCCTGGCGCCACCAGCGATGAGAACGGCCGTTCGACGTCGAGGTACGCCACGGGCGCATCGGGCGCCGTGAGCGCCGTGGTGCCCGTCACGGTCTCGTCAGCTCGGGCGTAGCCGACGAACGCGCCCTCGGGGATGCGGCGCTGCTCGGGCGGGTCCGTGAGCAGGTAGAGCCAGTCGTTCTTGAGCGCGTCCGTCGGGGCCTCGGGACCCGTCCCGAGCGCGTCGATGCTGACCAGCTCCGAGGAGACGATCCGTCGGCGCGACCCGTCAAAGGCCGTGCCGACGTACCTGCTCCCCTCGAGCACGCCCGAGGTCCCAAGCTCGCACGGGGCGACCCGGTCGGCCGTGGCGCGTCTGAGATCCCGCAGGGTCGGCACCCTAGCTGCTCGGCGCTTTTCCGCCCGAGGCCCGCGGCTCTGGCTTCGGCGGATGCTCGGTCGCGGGCTCGTCCCCCTTCGTGGACGGGGCTCTCGTCCGCCGCTCGGGCCCGGGCAGCGGCGGAGGAGATGCCCCGAGCGCACCCGACTTGAAGCGCGCCTCGGCCTGCTCGGCCCTGAGCTTCTGGTTCCGCTCGGCGCGCTCGGCCGACTCCTCGGTCAGCGGCTCGACGGCGCCCGTCAGCGGGTCGGTGACGATCAGCCCCTGCGGACTGACCTCGATCGGCTCGCCGTCCTCGTCGGTGCCCCAGCGCGGCTTCGAGTCGGGCGCGTGGATCGTGGCGCGGTGCTGGTCGAGGGTGGCCTGCTCCTCCTCCGTGAGGTCGAGCGGCAGGATCTGCGGGTTGTTGCCCTGGTGGAAGCGGTCGCGGTTGCCCCGCTCGCCCACGGTGTCCTCGGCGATCCGGTTGCGTTCGTCTGGCATCGTCGTCTCCTTACGGTCACAGCATCGGGCGCGCTAGCGGCCGGACGGCAGCAGCGGCGCGTCGAGCGGCTCGATGACGACGCTGACGCCTGGGAACACGGGCGCGGTGCCGCCCGCGGCGACCTGCGCCTGGACGTAGTCCTTGGTCGTCGTGAACACGAGCGACGGCAGCTGGGCGACGGACGACGGGATCTCGGGACTGACCCGTCCCGCCGAGGCCCCGCCGCCGCCGCCGATCTGCTCGGTGATGACGAGCGAGCCTGGGATGGCCGTCGGGGTGCCCATCGCCAGCGTGGTCGACTCCAGGAGGTTGATGGTCAGGGTCGGCAGGGTGCCCGTGACGTCGCCGCTACAGCGTCCCCAGGCGCGGTAGGTGCGGTTGCGGCCGAGGTACTTGCCGGTGGCTACGGGCGTGGTGGTGCCGGCGCCCGAGATGTTGGTGGTGCTGGGCAGCAGGTTCAGGAGGGCGTCGTACATGGGTCAGCGTCCTTTCGCGGTCGGAGCGGGCAACGGCTGGGGCTCCGGCTCGGGATCTGGCTCCGGATCTGGGATTGGCTGGGTCTGGGCCAGGGTCACGCGGCGGGTCGGGTTCCTGACGGAGCCCGCGCCCAGGTTCTCGGCGTGGTCCTTCTCGGGCTTGATGCCCCAGCGCAGCCAGCCCCACGTCGGGTGGTAGAAGTCGGCGCCCGTCGCCGCGGCCTTCAGTCGGGCCTGCTCGATCGAGTCGGGGTCGGTCGCCAGGGGCAGGACCACGGGATAGGGGATCAGCTCCTCGTCGTAGCCGATCAAGAGCCCCTTGGGCTCCGCCTTCGGGTCGGACGGGTCGTACTCGGGGTTCCTGACACGGATGCGGTGCCGCTTGTACCGCCCGTCCTCGTCCTGGAAGACCCCAAGCTTCTCGAGGTATGCGGGGTCGATCATCAGGGCCGTCCCTTCGCCTACGCCGCCGGCAGGATGCCGCGGAGCCTGGCCGCGCATCTGGGTGACTTGACCATCAGCCCTGGGTAGCACTCGATCCGCCCGAGGATGCCTGGCGGGTTGCCAGAGCCCGAGGCGGTCGTTTCGCCAACCTCGCGCACCGAGACCAGCGGGTCGCCATCCCCGCCCGAGATCAGGCCGCACACCCCCATCTGCTCGTCGAAGATCACGGCGTACATCGACGCGGTCGTGGCTGTCCCGTTGCCAGGATCCTCGTCAGCGGCCAGCAGGGTTGAGGCGTCCCAGCCGTCCTCGACGATGTGGATCGGGGCGCCCGCGTAGCGCTCGATGACCTTGCCGACCTCGTTGACGCTGTCGTAGGTGATGTTCACGCTGTTGCCCTGGAGTAGGGCCAGGCCGGTCAGCTTGCGGCGGACGGCCTTGCTCATGAACAGGTGGGGCTGCCCGATCGAGAGGTCGAGCTGGTCGAGCAGCGAGTCGACCAGCGCCAGCGTCAGCGCGCCGCCGGCGGTCGCCACGTTGATCACCTGGTTGCCCGTCAGGCGTCGCCTGAGCCCTGGCATCTCCGACGGGTTGACCAGGTCGTCGCCCTCGAAGTAGGCCCGTTCCAGCTCGCGGGCCAGGGCACGCGCTTTGAGGTCATACTGCTCGGCCTTGAGGTCGAGCGCATCGCCCCCCGTGCGCTGGTTCTTGAGCAGCGCGTTGTCGAGGAACACATCGCCGCCGACAATCATCGTGCTTTCGATGCGCGGGGCAATGACGCCCGTGGACTCGGCGTAGCCCTGGTTGACGTCGCGCCACTGGACGCCTGGGGCGACCTCCTCGACGCGATATTTGTAGGTGGTGCCGCGGATGGGCTTCTGGGGCAGCAGCTTGATGAAGTCGGAGGTCAGTCTGAAGCGCTCGATGACGCCGCGCTCGTAGGCGTCGGACGACATGACGGCGAGGTCGGCGAGGGTACCGGCCATCTGGGTCTCTCCTGTCAGCTAGCGCCGGCCGTTCCGGCTCCCGCCCTGAGCTGCCTCGGCCTGGCGCTTCGCCCCGACGCGGAACCAGTCCAGCGGGGAGGCGCCGTCAGACGGCAGGTCGCGGGCAGATCCATCGGACGATCCGCCGATGGTCGGCGAGGCGGCAGCAGCGCCACGGGTCCGTAAGCCCCTGAGCTCCGCCTGGAGCTCTTTGATCTGGTTGGCCTGCTCTTTTCTCACTCTGGCCTCGGTGACCGAGACGGCGTGGTCGAGCAGGTCGGGCAAGGCGGCGGAGAACGCGGTCTCACGGTCGAGCCCGTACTTCTCCGCACGATCGCCGACGGCCGATGCCAGCGCCGTTTTATGGGCGCGGTCGGCCATCTCCCAGAGGTCGGCGGCGTGCTCGCGCCAGGCCAGCATCGAGGTCAGCTTCTCGTCGTCCTCGTAGCTGAGCACCTCGCCGCGCATCCGCTTGTTGGCAAGCGCGCCGAACTCGCGGTCGTCGCCGATGCGGGAGAGCGCGGCCCGACGGGCCTGCTCGCGGGCGGCGTCCTGCGCCGCCACCCGGGCTTCGGTGTCAGCGAGCCGGGCCCGCTCGGCCTCGCGCTCCGAGACCAGCCGGTCGATCTCGGACTGCTGCTCCGAGATTTTGGCGGCCGCTCCACGGCGCGAGGGCGCCCCTGGCTCGTCCGGCTTCGACGCCGCGCCCTGCTCGGGCGTGGCGGATTCCTCGGACGGCTCCGTGCTCGGCGACGGGTCGGCGGCGCGCTCCCGCGGCGTGCGGTCCTTCAACGCGTCAGGGTCGCTACGGAACGCCTCGGCAAGCGTGCCGAGACTCGGACGATCCTGGGCGGGCTCAGACCTGCTCGGCGCGGATGCGCCGTCACTCGGGGTGACGGGCTCGGAGACGGGGGCGTCTGGGGCCTTGTCGAGCATGCAGAAGACCCTCGGGAACGACGAGTCGTTCGCCTCGAGGGTCTTCAAAGGACCTTATGGGCGGATCACTGGTGCCAGTGTAGCAGACTCGTCTGCCGCGGGGGTCTCGCGCGTGATCAACGCGCCGCACGAATGACACTTGACCTCGACCACGCTGCCTGGCGAGAGCCTGAGCTTCGCCAGGATGCGCGTGCAGCCGGGGCACCGCCAGACGCCGAGATCGTCGCGTCCTGCCATCATCGCGGGGGCTCCGCGGTCTTCAAACAGGCGACCTGGACGGCACGGTGGTAGCAGCGCACCCCGTCCGCGTCGAACGGCGTCGCCACGAGCGGAGCCAGCAGCAGCCAGAAGACGTAGAGCAGCACGGCCATAGCTGCGATGAGCGCGGCGGCCCCGAGCAGCAGGGCTGCGATGCCGAGCTGCTTGTGCGAGCGCTCGTGGGATTGCTCGTACCGTGTGATCGGACGGGCTGTGGCGTCAGGTGCGTGCATGTCTACCTCCCCAATCCGCCGTGAGCCTGGGCCGCCCGCCTGACGGCCTCCGCCCAGGCAGGGTCGGACCCGTCGCCCAGCATGCCCTGCACGGTGGGCATCGGGTTCCAGACGCCAGCCCCGCCGGCCGCAACGGGCTCGCCCGCGTAGCCCTGGGCCGCGCCCAGCGCAGCGCCCATACCTGCCACGGGCGACTGCCCGGGAACGGGTGGCGGCGGGGGCAAGAGCGGGGCTGGTGGCGGTCCTGCCGGCGGGGCGCCGCTCGGGGCCGTCAGCGCGCCGACCGCCCCGAGCCCGATGGCGTTGGCCCCCGGAGCTTCCGGGGGTACGCCTGGCGGTCCACTTTGGGACGCCTGGGGGTTCACCGATGGTACGCCTGGCGGTCCGGGCGTGGCGGCAGGCCCGTAGCCTGGCAGGCTGATGCCACGGGCCTGCTTGAGCGCGGGCGGCAGGCCGATCTCGGGCGACTCGCGGAAGCCGCCCATGCCCTGGGCGTACTTCTGCTGCATGCCCATCAGCGCCTCGACGCCAGCCGCGATCGCCTTGCCGTGCCCAGGGCCCGCCGAGGTGGCGATGTTGTACCCCGTGGTGATGGCTCGGCCCGCGGCGTCCGACGCGAACGATCGCCTGCTCTGGGTCTCGGCTAAGCTCTGCCCGCGCTGGGTGACCTGGCCCGACCAGATGGCCTTGCTGTTCTCCAGAATCGAGTTGATCTCGGCGACCTGCGTTGCCGCCTGGGCGTGGGCCGCCTCGAACGCGGTCTTCCGCTCCTCGGGCGTGATCTCTTGGTCGCGGACGCGACGGTTGAGGTCCTGGGCGAGTTGCCCCAGCCCCTGGCTGATCTCGCCGAACTTCGCCTGCAAGACGGGCAGGTCGGCGGGCTTGATGGTGGTCTTGTCGTCCACGGGCAGGATGACGGGGTTGCCGTTGTCGTCCTCGGTGACGTTGACCATCTTCCTGGGGTCTGACGGGTTCGGGATGATCTTCGACGGCTTGACGTAGTTCGGGTTCTTCTCGGTCGTGATGGTGCCGTCGGCGTTCGCCCAGCTGATCGTCCGCGTGTTCGGCAGCGTCAGCGGCCTCGGACTGGGGTTCTGATAGTTCGGATTGGCGGCCCAGGTGACCGAGCCGTCGGGGCCGACCACCGCGTACTGCGGCGACGTCGTGTTGAGTGTGCCGCCGATGACCTGCGGGTTGGCCTGCGGGGTCGGGACGCGCGTGCCCGCCTCGTTCTCGTAGTGGGTCTCCTCGGCCATGCTGCCGTCGGACTGCTGCTTCGACGTCGTGACGGCGTAGACGCCAGGCTTGCCCTCGACGGGCACCTTCTTCGATACCCCCGCCGCGGCTGCCTGCTGCGCGGGCGTGGTCGCGGGCTCGCCCTGCATCTTCTTGTCGACGCCCTGCGACACCTTGGTGTACGTGCCGTCGGGGTTGGCCTGTACCACGAGCGTCATACCCGTGCCAGGGTCCGTCCAGGTCAGCACCCTGACGGGCACCTTCTTCTTGACGGGGTCGGCCCCAACGTACGCCCCTGGCTCCTCCCGCTCGACCGTCGCGGTGTCCTCGTTGAACGCGAGGCGCCCTGGCGTGTTGTTCGGCGCGATCTGACGGAGCAGCTCCTCGAGCTCTTGCTGATTCATTGGTCGCCTCCTCGAGGGCTGCTACACTTCGAGCACAGGAAACCCTCGCGCCTGCGCGAACAGGCCGAGGGCATGACACCAGGAAATGGGGACTTCCCGATGCCCGCGTATTCTACCGCTGCCAGGACCAGAAGCTGGCCCGAGACCGCGCCCCTGGCACGGTCGTGGCGCCGCACCGTCGCCACCGATGAGACGGAGCGACTCACCGCGTGGCAAGCCCCGCTGGCCGTGGCATTCTGGACGGTCGTCCTGTACGGGGTGTTGCCGACGACCTGGCCCATCGCGGCGCTCATCGCCACGGTGATGATCCTGGGGAGCATGCAGCGTCGCTCGCCTGACATCAGGACGCCTGCCTGCGCTGCTTCGTCGCCTGCGCCTCGCTGATCCGTCGGTTGATCTCCTGAGCCCCGATCTCAGAGCGCAGCCGCGCGTGCGCCTCCTCGGCGGCCGCCGTCCGCATCTTCTCCAGCCCTTTGGCGCGCGCATCCAGCGGCTGCGCGGCAAAGGCGGGGTCGGCCAGCATCGGCTCGACGCGGCGGATGATCGCCTCGCCACGGAGCGTGTTCCAGCGCCGCGTCTCCTCGGGCGTGAGCTGAGGCTTCAGGTCCGTGTCCTTGAGGCTCGGCAGCGTGAGCTCGGTCGCTGGGTCGCCGATGTTCAGGCCCGCGTCGAGGTACGCCTGAATGATCGGATCGGGCTTCTCCTCGCGGATGTTCGGCGCGAGCGCTCTGGCCCAGCCCTGCCGCGGGTTCTCGACGTCGCGGCCGAGGATGTCCTGGGCGACGGGCAGCTCCTGCCGCCCGTACCCCGAGCGCTGCTTGACCGTCTCCCAGAAGCGCTGCTCGAACGGGACGTCCGCCCCCCTGGTCCTGGTCCGCGCCTTCGTGTCCTCGGCCTGGGCCTTCGTGCGGAGGGGGCCTGGGATGTACTGCGCCGCGACCTCGCCCAGGAAGGACGGGAGCGCGTCCTCGGGCGCGGTGAACAGCTTCGTGATGGTCTGGGCCGTGTCGAGCGCGGGGTAGTCCGCCGCTGCCCGCCCCGACATCTTGATGATCGAGGCCGCTTTCTTCTCCCAGGTCAGGTCGTCCCAGCCCTTGTCGCCGTGGTCGTAGATGCGCGCGTCGTTGACGGCGCCGATCTCGTTGAGGATCGGCCCCCACGGCCCGAACCAGGAGTTGGGAATCCAGTAGCCGCCGACGTTCGTGGTGTTCGGCGTGTAGCCCTGGTCGCGCATGCCCTGGGCCTCGTTCGGGTTCGACGGTCCAGGACCTCTGATACCGCCCTCAGCCGCGTACGACAGGCCGCCGACCACCAGCGAGGCCCCGACCGCTTGCTGAGCGATGCGGCGCGACATCGGACGGGCCTGGCCCTTCGGCGCAAGCCCCAGCTTGTCGAGCGGCAGCAGGCCGACCCCAGGGGTGTACTCCAGCGCCTGCTCGTGAATGCGAGCGATCGTGTTGTAGATCGGCATGAAGAATGACCCCACGGGACCCAGGGCTTCGGTGATCTTCTTCGGCGCCCCCAGCACGCGGCCCGCCTCGCCCTTGTACGTGGCGTTCTGGGCCAGCTTCGTCGCCTCGTCCACGATCTCGGGCGTCGGATTGGCGATCAGATCCTTTTGGATGCGGAGCCGCTCACCCATCGCCATCGGCGACCCCCCGGCCTGTCGCCGCGCCTCGTCGGCCGCGGCCTGGGCGATGCCCGTCTTGTAGAACATCTCGTGCCAGAGCGCGTCGGGTGCCTGCGTCGTCAACTGCCCAGGGAAGGCGACCGCCAGCGCTCCCACTCCCCGACCGACGTTGCCCTGCGCGAACTCCCGCGCATGCAGTGGTGGCTTGTAGTCAGAGCCTGCCTGGATGGCCTTGGGCACTTGGCCCGCCGCGGTCAGCGCGGCGCTCTTGATCCCGCCTGGGAGCGACCTGATGGCCTCGCCCGCGATCGGCAGCAGCGCCTCGGGCTGGCCCTTCAGGACGCCCAGCCGCAGCGCTTCGGCAGCGCCCCCGCCGGCCGCCTGCACCACGCCGCCCGCGAGCTGCACCATGCCCGTCGAGAGCTGGGCAAAGAGGCCGAGGTTGTAGCGCCAGTTCTCGACGTGGTCCCACCAGCCGGGTGGCGGGTTCGGCGGCGCCATCGGGCCCGTCGGATGCACGGGCGGCACACCCGCGGCGGCCTGCTTCTGGATCTGCCTGGCCACGTTGCGGGTGACGTGCTGCCCGTTCGTGTGCGCCCCCGTCATCGGCGTCTGGGCAACCTGCCCTGCCACGGCGGCGATCTGCCCTTGGTTGGCCCTGGGCACCAGACCGCTCCCGAGCCCCGCCTCGCCCGCCCGGCCGAGCCCACGCGCACCACGGCCAGCCACGTAGCCGAGCCCCGCGCCCGCGACCCCGCGGGCCAGCCTGGCCGTCGGGTCGGGGTCTCTGTCCTCCTGCTGCGCCTGCAGGTCCTCCGACGCGGCGCCCAGCACGGCGCCCTGCGCGGCGTTGCCGAACCCGGCGGAGAGGCGTCCGACGAGGCCGGAGCCTAGACCTGCGGCGGGGGTGTCCGGCGGGGCGCGATCGAGATCCGCCAGCCGGTCGGCGGCGGCTCCTGCGGCTCCTGGGCCCGCGCCGCGATCCGCTCCCGCGCGGCCTGCAGCTCCTCCTCCGTCACCGGCCCGGACAGCGCCTCGAGGAGGGCTCGGGAGAGGGCGGAGCCCGAGGGATTGCTCGTGGAGCTCGAGGGCTCTTGCATAGTCACCTTCAGCTGCGAAATTCCTGACGACCGCCCGCTGCGGGGGCCCAACGTCGGCCCGGATGCCGAATGTCTGCAGCGCTTCCTGCATCCGGTGGAGACGGGCGTCCAGGAGGTCATCGGGGACCGGATTGCCCGCGGCGTCCTGGCCGAGCACGTGGACCGTGGCCAGCGACCCATCATCATTATACCGCGAAACGAGCCCCGGGACCCCGTCTCCGGCCCCGCGCAGCGCGGCCTGCACGTCGTCGAAGCTGGCCTGAATGGCGGGATCAGCGCCCGAGAATGACACCTCGCGGACGCTCGTCGGCCCCTGCCAGTCGTAGTGCCAGACCGTGGCGGCGCCGGGGTCACCGTGGAGCTGCCCCAGCTGGGCCGCCAGGCGCTGGATCGCCGCGGGGTCGCCATCGGTCTCGATGAACAGGCGCGGACTCGGGGCGGCATCGGCGGGGCTCTGGACCAGCTCGACGGTGGCCGAGCGGACCTGCGCACCGTTCTGCTCGGCCGACCGGATCGCCGCGGCGGCATCCGGCCAGTGCCGCTCGAGCTGCTCCTGCGTCACCCGCCCCGCGTCGCTGTCCCACGCGGGCACGGCGGCGGATACGCGCCCCTGGACGTTCCGCATCTCGCCCGTGGTACGCCCGGCCAGGTCGGCGGTCGGGAGGAGCCGGTCGCGCACCAGGCGCGTCAGCTGCGCGCGCTGCTCGTCCGCGGGTACCCCTGCAGCCTGCAGCCGCGCCGCGAGCGCGCGGGCCTCGCGCTCGGTGGCGGTGACGACGTCGAGGATCTGGTTGCCGACAGCGGGTCCAGCACCAGGAAAGCCGCGATCAAGCTCCGGGATGTCCCGCCAGTCGACGCCGGGCACACCCTGAAACGACTTCACCGGGGAGCCCTTCCCCGTGAGGGGGCTCGGCGCCAGCGACGGCACCATCGCGGCCGACTCGCGCCCGGTCAGCATCCGGAAGCCCCGCCCCTGCATGGCAAGCTCAGGGATGGCCGCGGCGGACTTGCGCAGGACGTTCCAGGCGAGCGCCGGCCGCTTCCCGGGCTCCTGGAACCACTCCTCCTGCTTCGGCATCACCTTGACGTCCTTGCCCTCCACCAGCTCGACGAAGCCGTCATGATGGCGGACGACATAATCGCCCTCGAACCCACCCACGCCCGGCTGCTCGCCGGGCTTCATGGTCGTCTTGACGTATGGCAGCGACTCGATCTCCGGGTACGGGCTTTCGCCGCCTCTCCACCAGGACTCGATCCCGCCATGCTCCGCCCGCGGATCGGGGCCTCTCGCCTTCTGCTCGTCGAAGTGCTGCATAAAGAGCAGCTCCTGCGGCGAGTCGTACTGGTGCCACTCCCCGCTCGGGTCCTGATAGCGCCCGGACGGGCGGCCACGGTGTCCACCCTGGGCCGAGATGTAATCGCTGTACGCCGCGTTGATCCCTCGGCCGGGCGTGCCGCGGTTCGCCGGAGGCAGCACCACCTCCTCGCCAGCGCTCGTGACGAAGAAGTGGAGGTCGTGCGGGTCCGCGCCCCGTTCCCTGGCCGGCATCGGCCGGGTGATGACGGGCAGGTCCGGCGGGATCGGCTGGCCGTTCTCCACCAGCTTGGCCGCGCGGCGAAACTGAACGATCTCCTCGTCCGGTATCGTTGGTGGCGGCGTCCAGCCCGGGCGCGGAGCTCCAGTCTCCGGCACCACGCCCGACCCGAGATACCGCACGCCTGGCGCATCGCCCACGTTCTCGGCGTTCCGTCCCAGCGCTGCGCCCAGCGCCTCGGCGGCAGATCCCACGGCGCGGCCGGCGGCCCCGCGCAGCGCTCCGGCGCCTTCCTCGATGGCCACGCTGGCCGCCCTGTCGGCGGCGGTCCCCGGCAGGATCAGGTTGGTCGGGTCGCCGACGACGGTCCCGATGGCCGAGCCGACCTGGCGCGGCGTGGGACCCTCGACCGACGGGATGGCGCCGAGCGGCGTCTGGATCTCGTTCGTGACGAAGATCGGCTTCTCGCCCGCCGCCCTGGCACCGTACTCGCCCAGCGCCGCGCTGCCGGCGGCAGATCCAATCTCCGATGCCGCGCGCACGGCCCTGAAGGGCGCAGGCGCGTTGGCCGCCACCACCTCCTCGGGGGTCTCGGGCGGGCGCATCCCCGCCAGCAGGGCGCCGCGGTCCCCGAGCGCCTCCTGGGCCGCCCGGCCGTACTCGGCGCCGACCGCCGGCAGGTGTTCGAGCATGCTCGGCTGCCCAGGAGCCAGCGACGGCTGCGCGTAGCTCGGGCCGCTGTACTGCGGCGGGCGCTCCTCCGCGGGCACGGCGTAGGCGTCGCGGACGGCCGTCGCCGCAGATCCCAGCGCCTCATTCGCGGTCGAAAAACCGGAACCGATGCTCGAGCCGAGGTCGGAGACACCCTGGCTGATGCCCGCGCCGACGTCACTGGCGCCCTGCCCGAGCGCGCGCAGCGTCTTCTGGACGGGGTCCTCCTCCTCGTCGTCGGGCATGCCAGGCAGCCAGCGCTTCCAGTCAATCACTGGCCTGCCCCCAGGAAGATGGTCGCTCGAGGGGAGCCCATGTTGAGGCTCGGCAGATCCTGCGGCTTGAACCTGGTTCTGCCCTTCGCCGCTCGGAGCACGCCCGCCGACTGGCCGAACTCGAACTCCCCCGTCTGCGGGTCGAAGCCCGACGCGACAAAGTAGTGGTTGGGGGTGTCAATGATGACGGGTCGGCCCGCCTGGACCTCCTGAGCGACGCTGGCCCAGTCGGCGCCCTGCTGCAAGCGTGCTTGCACGCCCATCTTCTGCAGCAGTTGCACCTCACTGGCTGGGCCGTGCATCCCGTTGCCGACGTCCCAGACGCCCGCGCTCTGGGCCAGCTCCTTGGCTTCCCTGAGCGTCGGATTGCGACCATTGGCACGTGCGAACGCCACTGCCGCCGCGGGCCCGCAGACCGCCAGGGCCTCCTCAGCGGTCAAGCCCTGGGCCTGGCCCTCGGTGATCTGATTGGGGACCAGTGCGTCTTTCGTGTAGCTGCCTGGGCGCGGCGCCCCCTGCGGCTGCGCCGACGGCGCCTCCTGCGTGGGCGCGACACGGTTCACCTTCGTGAACCTGCCCTGCCCGCCCGTACTCGCGGGGAAGGCGTTATCGGCCCCGTACCACTCGCTCCAGTCGCCGCGCTTCGCAAGCTCGCCGAGGGCGAAGTCGACCGCGGCCTGGTGCGCCGCGACCGATGAGTCCTTCCTGAGGTCGATGCCCGTGGCCCGCGTGAAGCGGTCGCCCATGCCCTCCTTCGGGTTGGAGCCGCCCGCGTAGTGCAGTTGGAGCGGGCCATAGGAGGTGCCCGTGTCGAACGTCCCGACCGAGCCCCAGCCCGTCGGGCCTTCCTTGCCCATGACGGCGAGGACCTGCGCGGGGTCGATGCCCGCCTTACCGGCCGCGTACTTGAGATACTCGTTCACGTCGGTCGGAGCGCCAGCCCCGCCAGAACGAGGCGCCGCCGCCCCTGAAGCCGGCGGCGACCCCGCACCCCCCGGTGCGCGGGCCGGGGTCCCCGATCCCATGCCCCACGCATCGAGGCTGGGCAGGCTGAAGCCAGCAGCGCCCAACGCGCCACCCGCGGCAGCCCCGAGCCCGCCGGAGAGCCCCGGAGCGGGCGCTGAGGGCGTCTGCGGCGGCGGAGCCGCCCGTGGACCCATATCGATCGGCTCCGGGCGTACCGCGGGCGGCGGCGTCGGCGTGTGCATGCCCCACGACTCCAGGCTCGGCAGCGCGAAGGGCGTGACCTCGGGCATCCGCATCTCCGGCGCGGGCGGAGGCGGCGCCGGCTGCGGCAGCGCCTGCCTGACCACGTCGGTTACCTGCTCCGTGACCGGCTGCATCAGCTCCTGGCCCTGCTGGAGCAGTGAACCCATGCTCGAGGCCACGCTGTTCTGAAAGCCCCAGTCGGCGGTCTCCGACAGGACCCTCGACGGCAGGTAGGGGAGCCAGGACCGCGGCACGGCTTACCCCGCCATCCGGCTACTGCCCTGGCTCGGGCGGTACGACTTGTACTGATTCTCGAGGTCGCTCGGCGAGTAGCCCAGCAGCTTGCCCGCGCTCTGCATGAAGCCGAGCCTGCCCGACGCTTTGAGCCGCTCGTACTCGCCGCCCGCGATCTGCTGACCCCCGCCCTTGTAGATCGCCTCCATGCCGTGGAGCGCGGCCGAGTCCTGCTCGTTCAAGCCGTCGTAGGGGCTGGGCGGCAGCGCCTTGACGAGCGCGGCGACCTGCTTCTGCCTGGGGTCCTGGCTCGGGTAACTGGTGGCTCCCTGCTGCTGCTGGGTGTACCAGGCAGGCATGCTGTAACCCTGCGGGCCGACCGTCGCCGACACGGCTGGCCCGCCGTAGACCGACGCGGTGGGGCCGCCGTACGATGCGCTGCCGTACGATTGGTCCATCTCCGACGCGGCATAGCCTGGGACCTGGCCGCCGTTCTGCTGGCTCAGGGCGGCCTGCGCCTCGGGGGTCAAGTTGCCCCAGACCGTGCCCGTGGGAGCGGGGCTCCCGTGCGAGGCTCCGGTCAGCCCGTTCGGGTCCCCGTACCCGCCGCTGATCTTCGCGCGCATGGCGTTCGGGTCGAAGCCAGGGTCGGTGATGCCCAGCATCGGCTCGGGCTGGTAGCTGCCACCGCCACCGATCTTACGCGCCGCCGCGCCAGGGTCGAAGCCTGGGTCGTCGATCCCGACGCGGTCCTGGCCGTCGCCGCCCCCCGGGGATGGTGCGATCGTCGGGCGCGGCAGCCGCGCCTGGAACCGCGCCAGCTCATCGGCATCCACCGCTGGCACCGGCTCGCCCGCGGCGTTGAGCTCCCTGGCCCGGGCTACCAACTGCTGGTAGCGCGCCTGCTCCTGGGGCGACAGCGGAGCGGCCCCGCCGCCCGTGGGACCAGCTATGGGGTTGCCGTTCTGGTCAATCGGGCCACTCTCGCGCATCGGGCCCGTGTACCCGCCGCCGCCAACGGCCTTGAGGCCCTCGTACGTGCCGCCACTGGCGGCACCCACGCCCTGCGCCTGCTGCCCGTACGGGTCCTGGCCCGAGAGGTACGCGCCCATCGTCGCGACGCCAGGGGTCGGGCCGCCCTGCACGTCCTGGGTCGCAGCACCCGCCCCGCCCATGAGCCTGGGCACGTCGACGCCCTGGAAGCGCCGCGCCTGGAAGTAGGTGTCGGGGGTCGAGGCCAGATCCGCGCCGAACTTCGCGACGTCGAGCCCGTACTGCTTCTCGAACTTCTCGCGCTCGAGCGTCGCCTGCCCTGGACCCCCGCTGCCGCCGACGCCAGGCGCACGGCCAGCGAGGATGTCCTCGTAGCCCGCCAACTCGGCGCGGTCCTGCGCCGTGGCCGTGCCTTGCTGGTCGGCCATCTTGATCTGCTCGTAGCGCAGTCGCTGGTCCTGGGCAAGCGTGCCCTGCTGCTGCATGTAGCCCGAGGCCGTGGTCTGGAACTCTCTGGCCGACTGGGCCAGCTGGGCCCGCTGGTAGTCCGCGTCCGACTGAAACTTCTGGCGGTCGAGCGTCGCTGCCCCGTTGAAGTAGCCCGTCTGCTGAGCCTGCGCGATCTTCGCGTTCTGCTCGGCGACGTACTTGTTGATCTCCATCTGGGGGATGCCGATGCGCTCCATCTGCTCGCGGTCGAGCTGGAGCTTGGCCTTCGCCTGGGCCGTCTCCTCGACGAAGATGTCGCGCTTGAGCGTCATCTCCGCCTGGGCGATCTCGTAGTTCTTCTCGGCGACGAACTTCTCGATCAGCATCCGCGGGATGCCGATCTGCTCCATCTCGGCCCGGGCCTGGGCGATCTGCTCGCGGGCGGTGTCGCGCGTGGCGTCGATGCCGTAGCGCGTGTCCTTCGACTGCTGCGACGCGATCTTGAGGCGGGCGGAGATGTCGGACTGGCCGAGCTTGTACCGCTGCTCGATCTCCTTGAGCTGGAGCGCGCCCGCCGAGTCGTACATCCCCGCCAATGCGTCGCTGTAGCCCTGGTTGCTGTAGTTCGGGCTCGTCATCGCTCAGTAGCCTCCAGGTGCGGGCCTCGGCTCGGGTAGTCCGGGTAGATCTCCGGGTAGATCTCCGGGTAGATCTCCGGGTAGTCCGGGTACTCCAGGCGGGCTACCGGCGATGGTCGGCGCCGCGGCGGCGGTCGTCATGGCCGCTGATGGCATGGTCGGCGCAGGCGGCTCCGGGTTGGGCGTCGACTCCCTGGCCGCCAGCTTTGCGAGGCGCTTGGCTTCTTCCACCTGAGCCTTAAATCCCACCTGACCATACGTATAAAGTTTGAGTCTCTGCCCGTACCTGAAGTGCGTCAGGTCCTCGGCCGTGGCTGCCTGCGCCTTCTGGTCGTCCATGCCCGCTCTTCTGTGCTCGGCGTACTTCTGCTGGGCAAGCTGCATCATGGCCTGGTCAGTCGCCTCGGGCCGGCGCGCCCACCACGCCTCGGCTCGATCCTTGTCCGTCGCGGGCGTCACCTCATCCGAGATCGGCGGGCCAGCGGCCGCGGCCTGGGCGTCGCCGATGCGCTGCATCAGGTCCTGGGCGACCGAGCCGTAGACGTCACCGAGACTCAGTGTGCCCGTGGTCAGTGGCTTAGGCATCGATCGCCTCCACCTCGGCCAGGTCGTCCATGTCCTCGTAGCCAGGCGGGGGATACCCCGCCGCCATGCTGTGCTCCCAGAGACGGTGGAAGGTGATCTCAAGGTCGGCATCGCCGTGCCGATAGGCCGACGGCGGGAAGTGCTCGCAGACGCCAAACGCGGCGAACAGGAGCGCATCGACAGCGTCGTAGAACGGGCCCACCATGTCCACGACCCGCTCGTGGTCGTCCTCGTCGTCGGGATCGCACGCGCCGACCAGCCAGTAGGTGCCCCGCCGATGGCATCCCCACACGACCTCGACCTCGGCGACGTACTCGGCCACGGCTAGCCTCCAGCCCCGTTCAGGCCGGCGCCCACGGTGGGGGGCACGGCGGCCCTGATGCCCATCGCAGCTCCCAGACGCTGGTCGGCGTTGATCGCGCCGCCCTCCTGGGCGCCCTGCACCGTGGCGGCGATGCTCGACTGCACGCCCGTCGCCACGCCAGACGGTGGTGCTCCGCCGCCGGCGGCCTGCGCTGCCATCTGCTGGGCCTCGGGAGCGATCGCGTCCGTCGGCGTCCCCTGCGGCGCCAGCAGCTGCTTCGCCTCGAGCTCCAGCTGCTCGGCGCGGGCCACCTCGCCGCGCTTGCGGGCCACGTAGGCCGAGAGCTCGAGGTTCTCGGGGCTGCCTGGAGTCATGACGGCCTTGTAGTACAGGATCTCGGCGATCTTGTAGGTCGTATTCGTCTCGCCCGCGGCCTCAAGCACGTCGACGATCGAGGCGAAGCCCTTCATGGCGCGGTCCATCGCAAGGGTGATGTTCACGGGGTCTGGCCGCTGGCGCCACTGAGCCGTGATCTTGTACGAGTCGCCGATGTCCTTCTCGGAGAGCACGTAGCGCTGGCTGACGGATCTGCGGTCGCCAGGCACGTCGGGCGGCAGCTCCTCGTTGGCGTCGATGACGTACGGGACCTGCTTGGTCTTCATGACGCAACTGATGCATTCGAGCACCCACTGGGTGACGTCCTGGTAGCACTCGAGCACGCCGCGGGGGATGTCGGCGTGGGCAGCCTCGATCAGCCCGGAGGCCAGGCTCATCGCGTGCCCTGATGCGCCCGATCCCGCGGGCGATGACGGGTCGGGTGCGGTCGCCTCGAGCTGTCCGAGCATCGCCTGGAGCATCTGGGTCGCGGCCGTGCCGAGCGGCGGGGGCGCGGCAGGAGTCACGCGCCCAGGCGCGGTCATCAGCTCGCCCGACTTCGGCTCGTCGAACGACTTCAGCCGCAGCTGGTTCTCGACGGTCTCGGTGTAGGCTTCCGGCGGAACGTTCTCGGCTGGCTCGACCCACGAGCCCTTGAACGAGGAGCGCTCGGCGTGGTGGACGCTGGCCGCCAGCATGCGCTCGAGCGCCAGCACCAGGTCGGCGTAGGCGTCCAGGAACGGCAGGCCGACGCGGTCGGGGTCGGGGTCCGCGGTCCGCATGCCGTGGTAGTAGCCCCACATCGGCGTGCAGATGCCCCACTCCTCCTTGAGGTTGATCAGGGCGGCTTCCTGCGTGCGGGTCCTGGGGGAGTAGCGGGTGGTGTCCTCGCCCGCGACGCTGTAGGCGATGCAGGGGACCAGGCACTCCTCGTCCTCGTCCCAGAGGCTGACGTAGGCCGTGTACAGGTAGAGCTTGCCGCCCCGGCCGCGCATGGTGGCCCGCTCGCCTCGCGGGATCAGCGCCGACCTCTCCGAGGCTAAGGCTGGGCAGTCGTAGCCCTGGTCGAGCAGCTCCTCGCGCTCGAACAGGCGACGGACCATGAGGCCGCGAGCGGAGAACCGCCGGCCCTTCGTGCCGCGGGTCAGGATCGGGGCGCAGTCGGTCGGGTCGATCAAATCAACGGCGACGTACTCGCACCTGGCGCAGTAATCCTCGTAGTCCGCGTCGTACTTCCGCCTCGACCTGGCGCCGTCCCGCTCGGTGTAGCCCTCGTCGTCGGGCTCGCGGTCGTCCGCGTCGAGGCTGTAGTCGTCCTCCGAGTAGACGGGGATATGGTCCCAGCGGGTCGCGGCTGGCATCACGGCCACGCCCCACTCGCCGTCCTGCGTCGCCTTGCCGAACAGCTCCTCGGCGGCGAGCAGCTCGCCGAGCGTCGCCTTGAGGACCGTCTCGATCTGGTCGGACTTGTCGGATGCAACGGGCCTGCCGAAGCGGGTCAGCTCGGGCACCCCGTACTGTGACGACAGGCTGTTGGTCATCGTGATCGCGAGGAGGCGCTGCGGCAGCGTGATCGCCGACGGGTCGGTTGCTCGTCCGTCCTTCCCGAAGGCGACGTCCTCCTTGTTCGCGACGTCGCGAGCCCGCTTGATGCGCCGTCTCGATGACGGGAATCTGGCATCCGTGGTTTTCCAGAGCTGCGCCAACTGGCCGCCCGTCGGGTCAACGTCGAGACGGAGGGCGTCGGTGTCCTTCGGACGGTCAGTCGCCGCGCCGCGTCGCTCAGCCATCAGCGCGCTCCACCCGTCTTGAGCCCGTACAACGCCGCCCGCGCTGCCCTGGGATCGTCAGGCGCGAACGCCAGCATCAGGGCCTCGGCACGGTCGGGCGACTTCTGGCCGCGCTTGACGGCGTCGTCCTTCGACTCGATCTTGACCCTCCCGCGGTTGTCATGCTGGTAGCGCAAGCCCGCGAGTTGGGCGAGCATCGTGCGGTCAGTCAGTCCTGAGATGTCGCCGTCGGCGAACCGCTCACGCAGCGCCCAGTAGAGCTCGCCCTTCAGGTTGGCGTAGCGTTCTCGGGCGTCGTCGGTGGTCGGGGACTCGCCCACGTTGATGTCCCGCACCCGCAGGCCGGCGTCGTCGAGGTGGCGTGCGACGTAGTGACCCAGCCCTGCGGTGTCCACGTTGACGCGCACCAGCCCACGATGGCGCCATGCACGCAGCGCTGCCAGCACAGGACCCCTGGCGTCTGCGTCCCCGAAGGCTCGGACGTCGAGGATCGCCGGCCCCTGTCGCACAACCAGCACACTCTCGTCCTCCCCAGGGCCCGCCACGTCGAGGCCGGCGATGACGGGCCCGGCGGCGCCGTCGTAGGCCGCTGGGCGCCGCTGGGCGGCCTCGAGGTGGCGCCACTCGATCAGGGTGCCCGCCTGGTCGGCGATGAACTCGGCCTCGATCTCCTGCCGTGCGAACTCGCCGCCGTACTGGGACCGCAACGTCTGCACGAACCTGCTATCCACGAACGGGTTAGCCCAGGTGGCAGCACGGTGCACGGCTGTCTCGTCAGTCGCCTGCGTGACGAACACGTCGTAGAGCCAGTTCATGCCCTTCGGGGTGGTCGTCAGCCAGGCCGTGCCGACCTCGCCGAACTGACGCAGCCGCCCGATGGTGATCGGCCAGGTCTCGGGGTGGCACAAGGCTGCCTCGTCGATCCAGGCCCACGAGGCGTTGGGGCCACGGAGTCGGTCTGGGTCGTCCGACGAGCGGAAGATCACCTCGTCCCCCGTCACAAGCACGATCCGCATCGTGTTCTCGACCACCCGTGAGATGAGCGGCTTCCAGACGTCGAGCGCGGTGCGCCAGGTAGCGTCCTTGAGCATCGGGTAGGTGGGGCTGACCACGAGACCCAGCGATGGGCGCGTGCTTGCAGCGAAGCGGGCCAGCGCTTTCACAGCGCCAGCATAGCTCTTGCCGGCGCCGACGCCGCCGAGGAGCAGCGTGTAGCGGTGCTCGTCCTCGACGAACGCCCGCTGCGTCGCCGAGAGCCGCAGCCTGACCTCAGTCTCGGGACGGGTCTGCGCGGTCATGCACGGCCTCGATCCTGATCCTGATGTCCCCCGTCAGTTCGCGCTTCTCCTCGACGCGCTCGACGTAGCCGCGGTCCTTCGCCTGCGTTTTGAGGTAGAAGCAGACGGCCCAGCCCTCACCGCGAATGACCTGCTCGTAGAGGGAGGACTCGGCGAGATCCGTCATGGCCTCGCGGGCCTCGTCGCGGACCTGGCGGAGCGTCGGCGTGCGCTTGAGACGCTGCCGCATCGCCTCGTCGGTGACGCCAAGCCGCCTGGCCGCATGGCTGACGAGCCCCCGCGCCTCGCGGATCGCCAGCGCGTACTCCTCGACGGTGTGGCTCACGGTCACGGCTTTTCAGACTCCAACATCGGCCAACATCCGCGGCACTACGGCAGCGCTGGGCCGAGCGCCCCGACGAGGCGCACCAGCCCGTACAGCACGGCGATCAAGGCCACGCCGCCGACGATCAGCCGACCTGGCGGGTAGGCTTCTGGCATGAAGCGCTGGAGCGCCCAGAGCACCACGCCCGCAGCCACGCAGACCGCCACCAGCAGGATCAGGAAGGAGAGCAGCGCCTCAGCCATGCGCCCATCGTATCAGAGTTACTGATGGATTGCGCGCGAACCATCACTCTCGGACGCATCGAGCCGCCGATAGTCGCCGTCGAGCACGGCCAGGCAGAGTCCGATGAGCACCTCGGTGCGGGCGTCGTCCGTGTCGGGCCAGGGCCAGTAGCCGGCCGAGACCAGCAGCAGCGCCCGCCCCAGCTCGTCGCAGCCGAGCGCACGCGCCAATCGCTCGGTGACGGCTCGGGACGGGTGTTTGCGTCCCGTTTCGAGGTGATGCACATAGCCCGCGTCGACCTGCGCGAGTCGAGCCAGACCCGTCGTCGAGAGGTGCCCGGCCGGATCCCAGCGCGTGCCGAGCAGATGGCGCCGCACCGTCGCCGTCACCGCTGTCGCCAGGCGCAGCCGTCGGAGCAGGGCGCCGAAGCATTCAGCGGTCATCGTACATGACCCCCGAGAGCCTGAGCGCGAGCCGTGCGTGCCAGGCGTCAAGCTCGGCGCACGCGTCTGCCAGCGGCGACGAACCCCTGTGCCGTGTCGCCCAGCCGTTCTCGATGGCGGGCCAGCGCAGCCAGGTTGCCGTGTCGTCGTCGTCGGCGAACTGCGCGATGTAGTGCAGGCCGTCGGGATCGAGGTAGATCGCGTCAGGCTCGTTCATCGGGCCGCCCCTTCAGGATGCGCTCGACGAGCTTCCACTCAGACGGCCGCCAGACGTAGACCTCCAGACCGCACTCGCGCAGCGCCACGAGCCAGGCCAGCTGGTCATCGGTCAGCCTGGTGCGATCGGACTTGAGCTCCGCGAAGATACAGCGCGGGCGGCGCACGAGCACGAGGTCCGGGAACCCAGCCGCCGAGTGCTTGCTATTCCAGGTGTGGTAGACGCGGTAGCCGAGCAGCTCGGCCAGCTTGATGACCTGCGTTTGCCAGGAGCGCTCGGTTTGCCGTGGCAGCGCATCCAGAAACGTCACGGCTCCCCCTGCTCTCCTGTCTCCTCGCTGGGCAGCGGCGGCCACGCCGTAGCTCTGTCCCTGGCTGGCGTGCGGTCCTTGCCCTCGATCAGCAGCTTGTCGCCCTGGTAGGAGACCTTGACGTTCATCGGGAGCCGCCCCTCGCGGATGGCCTGCTCCTCGTCTTGCTGGACCTCTCTAGACCTGGCCGAGTGGCCTCGGATGTAGCCGCGACGGTAGACCTGCCACAACATCGCGTCGAGTGGCATCTGGAGCAGCTTGCCGACGCCCTCATGCCGCATGCGGAGCAGCTCATCCTCGAAGGCGGTTTCGATGCGCTCGTCCTGGATGCTCATCAGACTCCGCACATCCCTTCACACTCCGCGGCAAAGAGGTCGAGCTGGCCGGCGTCGCGCTGCGTCGACAGATCGACCATCGGAAGCGGCACCAGCGACCGATGCAAAAACACGTCGCCGTCGATCCGGGCCATCGACCGCGACGCCGCGTCGAAGGCCACGGCGTCGTCCCACTCGGACGGACGGTGGTCGCGCATGTCCCGCCACCGTCGGTTGTCCATGAACGGGCAGCCGAGACAGGCTGACTTCGGTGGCTCGGAATAGCCGTGAGCATCCAGCCACACCACGCAGGACTGGCGCGTCATCCGACGGTCGACCAGCGGGTAGTCATGACGGACGTAGCGCACGCGGCTCGGCTTCATCCGCAGCGCTTCATCCAGCGAGATCCCGATGAGCAGGGACGCCGGCGTCGCACGGGTGGCCCCAAGATCACGCAGCCGCCGCTGGATCGGCACGATCTTGTACTCCTTCGTGCACTGGCGGCGCAGCATGCCGGGGCGGCCGGCGGCGTTCACAACATGCAGCGGCATCGGGGCGAAGCGCCTCGATGCCGACAGCGCGTCGGCGCGCAGGTCGCCGGCGGTCACGACATCGACGGGAATGCCCGCGAGTCCGGCCGCGAGGATCAGTCCGCCCAGCCAGTCGTAGACGCCCCGCGGCTCCCACTGCGTGTCGGCGAAGATCGCGCGGTCAAGGGCGATCTCGCCGTGCACGGCCATGAGCAGCAGTGTGCTCGACTGCACGCCCGCACCGAGGCTCAGCACGCGCATGCTCACGTCGCCGGCCTCCGAAAACAGACTCGGCGGACACTGGTTAGCGCGAACGCCGTCGCTCGATCCCAGACCGCGACGTCCACCCACGGCATCGGCTCGCCACGGCCAAGCATGCCGCGATCAGCAACACGGTACACCCCGAGCCCCGAAATCTCCGCCAGGCTGCCGAGCGCCACGTCCCAGGAGGCCGCTGCGATATTCTCAGGCGTCGTGATTGGCGTGCCATCGAAGGTCCTCGGGCCGTACTCCAGACGGCTGTACCCAGTGATCCTGGCTTCTCCGCACCACGGCACCTCGGCGGGGCTGAGCAGCGCCAGGCTGAGCACGGCTGCAAGCAGCGTCATGTCGTGCCGTCCAGGATGTCCTCGGCGTCATCACACAACTCGGGGTCGTTGTGTTCGCGGAGCTCGCAGTCAGGACAGGTCGTCATGTGCTCGAACAGGCGCACGGTCGGCCCGGTGAGCGTACGACCAGACACGCCGGCATCCGCCCGCAGCTCGGCCAGCCAGCGCGTCGCTCGTCGCATGCTGGCCGTCTCTCGGCTCACGTCTCGCAGATTCACGAGTCCTCCATCAGCGACTGCTCAAGCTCTGCGATCAGCGCCCGCTGCTCGCAGGTACGGAGCGCCTCGACAAGCAGCCGTGCCGACTGCCGCGCGTCACCGAGCGGATCGTGCATCGGCTCGTCCGGCAGACGATCGTACGTAGCCATCGGGTCCATGCCGGCGGCGACCATGAACGACGCGAGCTCGTGGAGTGGGTACGGCCCCTGCCACGGCTTGCCCTCGTTCTCTGGCTCGTCGTCCACGCACGCCGCCAGGAAACGCGCTTCAACCGGCCAGGCACAATCCGCGATCAACTCAACGTGCCGCTCCTTGAACATGAGCCAGTCCCGCCAGAACCGATCCCGGACCTCTCGTGGCGTTGCACAGTTCGCCGCGAGCGGCGGGCAGTTCTCTGCCACCCAGGCTCTCCCCGTATCGTCGCCTGTCGCCGTCTCGGGCGGGCAGACGTAGCGGCCATCCGGTCCCGCCGTGTTCCCCCTGGCGTCGATCACGGTGTAGCCAACTGCCCAGCCCTCGCCGTGCAGGCCGATGCTCTCCACGTCAAAGACCATCCACAGCCTGTCGGTCATCACTCGCCCTCCAGCGCCTGCTCAAGATCCGCGATCAGCGTGGCCGACGTGACGCGCAGCCGTCGGCCGAGCACGACGACCAGGGACCCGTCGGCGAACCGCACGAGCTGGTTGCGCGGTCGTCTGCCACGGATCACGGTCATCCGCTCGCCGTTCGACCGTAGGACGGGGTCACACGGCTGACCCACCCAGCGCGGATCGGTCAGACGGTCGCCGAGGTAGACGTACCTCACGGCTCCTCCAGCGCCTGCTCAAGCTCCGCGATCAGCGCCGCGATCAGCGCCCGCCGGCCTGCCCGAACGCCGTCCTCGTACCCATGCTCCCACCCGTGAGCGTGAGCGCCGCTCTCGGTGTTCCCCCACGCCGTCTGCCACGCGCGCCAGGATGCCGCCTCGGCCTGCTTCTTCTCATCGTCACTCACGGCGCGCCCTCCAGCGCGTGCTCAAGCTCCGCGATCAGCGCCCGCTGCTCAGAGCAGCGCTCGCTCTCGCCGTTCCACGCGCAGTAGCCCAGGTGCTCGTGCGTGACGCGCTGCGCCAGGTGCCCCGCCGGCGTCAGCGAGGATCTGAGCGCGGCGAGCGTGCGGAGCGCCAGGGCGCGGTCGAGGCGCACGGGGTCGACGTCGAGCGTCGCGGGCTGGTGGGTCATAGTCCGCGCCGCGTGCGTTCGATCTCGCCGGGGTCCAGCCCCGACGGCACCAGCCCGCGCTCCTGCTCTGCTACCACGCATTCTCCACCCTGTCCGCTATCCCTCGACAATCGCCACGTGCTCGGCGGCCTGGTCGCCGGCCTCGCGCAGGGCCCAGCTGATGCCCCGCCGCCACTGCCGGCCCCCGACCGTGCCCGGCGGCGCACGGAGTCGCAGCCCGCCGTCTGGCGCCCGGCCGAGCAGCTCTAGCGCTGCCAGCTTGGCGGCGTTGGCTGGGAGCAGGCCCGGGCTCATGCCGCGGAGTGCTTCGTGCCAGAGCTCACGATCCTTCGCCGTCGGCGGTGCAACCGCCCCCTCCGCTGGCGGAGGGGGTTGGGGGGTAGTGGTAGCGGCCGGGACCGGGTTATTAACCGGGACCGGGACCGGGTACGGGGCGTCCGGACTCACGCCGTTACTACCGGCGTTACTACCGGCG
>Ga0307281_10000027_pt1 | contig 33417 bp, 32 predicted proteins | sample ER_DNA_120_FD_194486 | JGI IMG/M metagenome (GOLD analysis project Ga0307281, IMG submission 194486) | Bulk soil microbial communities from the East River watershed near Crested Butte, Colorado, United States - ER_DNA_120 | ecosystem: Environmental > Terrestrial > Soil > Floodplain | place...
GAGGCGCACACCGTGAGTGTCCTTGCTTTTTGGGCTCAAGGTGAGTGTCGGCGTCGCCGGGTTCGTGAACGTGATGACAACGCTCTGGAACCAGCCCCACACGACGTACTGGTAATCCGCCATGACCGTCCAGTTGTCACGCACCTTGTACGCGAAACCGAGGGAGCCCTGGGGCGGCATGATGATGGAGGTGGTGGCGGCACCGTCAGTAAGGGCGCCGCCGGCAGCGAATTCGGAGGCCAGTATCGCGTCCACCGGGGTGCCGCCCGGCAGCCCTAGTGGGTTATTGGGCGCCAACGTCAGGCCCGTGGGAATTTGGTCGAACGCGGCAGCGCCGTCGTAGGAGATCGTCTTCTTGGTGACCCAATGCCCGCCGATGGAGAAGCGGTCGGTGACCTTGATGATGCCACCGAAGTTGACTGCGAACCCGTTGCCGCTCGCGCTCAAGTCCGCGTTGCCGAAATCGGTGCCAGGGAGCACTCCAAGCGAAGCGAAGGTGATCCCCGGCGCGGGGGACTGCGTCGCCAGGTCGAGGCGCTCATGCAGCTCGAGCGTACTGTGGATATAGGCCACTCCCACGCCCACCTTGAGCCAGTCCCCGATCTGATAGCCGATGGTCGGCTGGACGTAGATTGAATGGATCTTCGTGTTGTATCCCATGAAGCGACCGTCAAATCCCGCAATCGGCCACTTCGTCTCCAGTCCGTAGGGGGCGTACGCCCCGATGCCGACCGTGAGCTTGGGGCTCAGCGCGTAGGTGAAGTAGCCGCTCGGCACGGGAATGGTGGGGTTGGTGAGGTCGGTCTTTTTCGCGAACAGATCGTCGGTGAAGCCGCCCTGCGCGTGGATCGCCGTGACACCCGCGCTCAGATGGGTGCCCGCCAGTCCGGCGAGCCCAGCCGGATTGAAGAAAATGGCGGAGCCGTCTACGCAGGGACGCGCCGCTGCCACCCCGCCACGTCCCATGGTGCAGGTGTTGTGCTCGTACACGCCGAATCCTTGGGCGCCGAGAAGGGAGGGAACGCCGGCCAGCAGCAACCACGTGAACCGACGCATAGGCAGGTCTCCAAAAGGCGGATGAGTGCGGGTAGTGGAATCGGCTCGGTTACGGTACCATTCGGCCGCACCCTTGTCAAACCCATGCGAGCGCAAGCGATAGCCCTGTTTCAGGCCGCGTTCGGAGGCCCACCTACGCACGCCGCGAGTGCTCCGGGCCGCGTCAATCTGTTGGGCGAGCATACCGACTACAACGGCGGTCCGGTGCTCCCGATGGCGATTGGCGCGCGCACCACGGCGGCGGCAGGAGCGGGTGAGCCGGGGTGGATCGATCTCGTCTCCCTGCGCGACGGACTCGTAGAACGCGTTCGCTGGGATGGCGCGCTACCGCAGGGTTGGGCCGGTTACGTGGTCGGCGTACAGCGCGAGCTGGCGGGGCTCGGCGCGGCGCCGCCTGGAGTCCGATTGGCGGTGGCGAGCGACGTCCCGATCGGTGGTGGCCTGTCGTCGTCGGCCGCTCTCACCGTGTCGGTGGCGCGGGCCTTCGCCGACCTGGCCGACGCCGACCTGTCGATCCAGGATCTGGTGGGCGTTGCGCTTCGGGCCGAGGCGGAGCAGGTGGGAGTTCGGTGTGGCATCATGGACCCGACCATTGTCGCGCGTGGCCGTGGGGGACACGCCGTATTGCTCGAATGCTCCACCGGCCGGATGCGCTTCATCCCGGTGCGAGCCCGGTTCCTACTATTCGACACCGGCGTGCGGCACGAGCTTGCCGACGGCGTCTATAACACCCGGCGAGCCGAGTGTGAGGCGGCGTTGCGGGTCTTGCAGCTGACGGAGCCGGCGCTCTCGCACTTGGCGGAGTGGCCGGCACGGCGCGTGCCGGCGCTGCGGCGGCTGCTGGATGAGCCGCTTCGCTCCCGTGTCTTACACGTGGTGACGGAGACGGCCCGTACCCGCTCCGGCGCCGACCTGCTGGCGCGTGGTCGCCTCCGGCCGTTCGGCAAACTGCTCGATGCCTCGCACGAATCGTGTCGCCGGCGGTACGAGTGCAGCGCTCCCGAGCTCGATGTGGTGGTGCGCGCGGCGCGCCGCGCCGGGGCGTGGGGAGCGCGGCTCACCGGGGCGGGATGGGGCGGCTGTGTCCTCGTGCTGGTGGGAGCGGGGGATCGCGCCACCGCGCTCCGGGAGCAGGCCGTCATCGACGCGGTGAATCGGGCGTTCACACGGGCGTACGACCGCGAGCCGTCGGTGCGATCGGTGCGTCCCGGCGCAGGAGCGCGGCGTGAGCGGGTCGAGTTACAATAGCAGTTCGCCCGGGTGGCGAAATCGGTAGACGCAAGGGACTTAAAATCCCTTGGGGGCAACCCCATGCAGGTTCGAGTCCTGCCCCGGGCATGGAGCGATACATGAGGAGCATCATCGGATACGTGGTGGGCTTCGCCTGCGCCGTCCTCGCCGCACTGGTGGGGTTGGCGGTGTTTCTTCCGGTGGGCGCCATCCCGGTGCGCGGAGCGAAGCAGGCAGCGATGCTGCTGGGATCGATCGCGGGTGGTTTTGCCGCGGCGTGGACGGGCGATGGGATCCTCCGATTCTTCGGTCTGACGGCGGCGTGGCCGTTTTTCAGCGTGCTCCTGCTGATCTTCCTCGTCATCGAGGCGGGGCACGCCAGTGCCCGTCGTTTGCCGCTCCCGCTCGCCGTCCTCGCCCAGGTGGCCGGGCTTGCGGCGGGCTGGTGGACGCTGCCCCGCTAAGCCCCTCCGTGGTTCGTTCGCCACAGTCCCGCCGATGGTGTCGCACTTCGGCCATTAAGAGGTCCGAGGAGCAGCGACAGGAAATTGCACAACGCATTGTGCTGTATTACCTTACGAGCCAGCCGTTGGGGTGGCAGGAGCGGGTGCGGAACTTGCGAGTCTACGGTCCACGAGACGAGGACGTCCACCACCCTATTATGACTGGGAGGCTGCTAGTGAAGAACACTCGCAAACCCTTTGTCGCTCCGCAGATCAAGGAGCAAGCGTCGCTGGCCGGCGTGACCCTGATTTCTGGCGGCGGCGGCCCGACTGGCCACGCCCAGAACAACAGCCACCCGACTCACGGTCCCCACTCCTCCTAAGCCGTCTTTCCTGGCGGTGTAGTGCGCGCCAGGTCGCTTCAGGCGACCTGGCGCGCATCACGTCTGAGCCCGTTCTTTACGACCCATGACCGCCACGGACATCGCGGTTCAGTGCTCGGACCGCACGGTACGCGCTGCGCTCGAAGCATGGCTCGCGGGCCTGCGCCTCGCTGCGCCGCTGGGCGTGATCCTGAACGTCCGTATCACCGACGAGGATCTGGATGCGGTGCCGGAGATCGTCTTCGAGCAGCCCGACGTGCGGTTCGGTCTCGGGCCCGGCGGGCGGGGAATTCGACTGGCCTGGGACCACGCACCGGCGTTCGCCGACCTTCCCGCGGGCGCGACCGTCGCCTCGGTGCTGCTCTCCCCGGAAGCGGTTGAGCGGTTAGAGCGGTGCACGCGGACGTTCCTCATGGCGGTCGTGATCATGCTGCTGCGTCGGACGGGGTGGTATCACCTCCACGCGGCCACCGCGGTCGACCCGGAGGGGCGGGGATGGCTCGTGACCGGGGACGCCAAGGTGGGAAAATCGACCACGGCGGCGTTGCTGGCGGCGTCCGGCTGGCAGGTCGGCACCGATGACGCGGCATTTCTGGAACGTCAGGGGGATCGCATCCTGGTGCACACCTCTCATGCCCCGATCGCCTTGCGCGACGAGGGCCGGCGTCTGCTCGCCAAGGCCGGCGGGGTCGTGCTGCCGGACCGAGGCAAGGTCGGGTATTGGCCGGAGGACCTCGGGGGCGTCTGGACCCCCCTCGTTTCACCGGACATCGTTATTTTCCCCACCGTCGGGAAGGCCCGCACCACCGCCGAGCCGATCGCCCGTTCGGTCGCCCTCGCGGAGCTGGTGCGCTGGTCGGCCTGGGTCATGTTGGAGCCGGACCTGGCCCAGGACCATCTGGATGTGCTGACGCGCCTCACCGGGCAGGCGCGCTGCTTTCGCGTCACACTGGGCCGGGACCTCTTCGCGCGGCCGAACCGCCTGATCGAGTTGGTGACATGAGTGAACGCTACCTGCGTCATCCGGATCTCCGCTTGGCCGACGTCGAAGGGGACGGGGTCGTCCTGCACCTCGGTACGCGCCGCTACTTCTCGGTGAGCGAAAGCGGTCTGGCGCTGCTCCAGGCACTTGAAGCTCCTCGCACGCTCCCGGAGCTGGTGGCGGTGCTGCTCGAACGGTACGAAGTGACGCCCGAGCAGGCCGAAGCGAGTGTGCGGCAGTTCCTCGATACGTGCCGGACGGCGGACCTCCTTGTTCCGGAGTCTGATGGGTGAGCGGACGACTCTCGATGGGCTGGCGGCTGCGGGCGACGGCGGCGGTGCTGATCGTGCCGCCGCTCTTGTATTTGGTGTCCTTCTCACGCCTCGCCACGTGGCTCGGGGGGGACGATCCGGGGCGTCGCGACGCCGGACTCGACGATGCGATGCTGGCTCGCTGGGTGGACCGCCTGCTGCGCCACCTCCCCGGTCCCTGGCACCGCACCTGCCTGAAACGCGCCGCGGTGCTCTACCATGTGTTGCGACGCGCGGGACGCCCCGTGGAGCTGTGGATCGGCGTCCATAAAACCGGGCCGGCGCCGCTGGGCGCGCACGCCTGGCTGGTCCAGGGGGGAGAGCCCTACCTCGAGTCGCGGCCGCAGCACGCCCTCCGGCACACCGTCATCGCCCGCTTTCCCGAGTCGCACCCGGCGGCGGCTCAGGCGTGACCGCCGCCCGGCTGCTGCTCGATATGCTTCGGTTTCAAGGGGCGCCCCCACCGGAGCGTCTCGCGGCCGCATGGCCGCAGACCGACGTCCGGGGTCTCCGGGAGCTCATCGCCTTTGAGGGGTGTGCGACCTGGACGTATCGTCGGTTGCGCCAGCTTGGCGTGTTGGGTCTCATCGATCGACCGCTCGCCGATTGGCTGACGTCGCAGGCGAGCGAAGTGACCGCTCGGAACCTCCTGATAGATGCCGAGACCGAGGCGCTGGCCGTGGTCCTGCAGCGGCTCCAAGTCCCCGCCGTGTTCATGAAGGGGGTCGCACGCCGCCTCGCCGTGGAGCGATATCCCTTCGCCGATGCGCGCGCCACGAATGACGTCGATGTCATCGTTCCAGCGGCACAGGCCTGGGAGGTGTGGCTCGAGCTGCGCAGGCTCGGCTACGAGCGCACCAAATCGACCAAACCGCCACGACCGGAACACCATCACCTGCCAGCACTGTGGTGCGAGCGGCGCGTCGGGGTCGAGATTCACACGACCCACGCCCAGGGAATCCCTGCCGAAGAGTCGTGGCGCCGCCATTACGCGCACGCCGGTGAGTTCGTACGCGGCGGCCGAACCGTGCGGGTGCCGTCGGCGACCGAGCTGTTCTGGAGTGGGACGGCACACGCTCTTCGCATTCCGGACCACGCGTTCCTCCTCGTGCGACTCCTCGACACGGCGGTCATCTGGGCCAGCGGGGAACCGCTCGATTGGGCGGAGATCGCCCGGCGCCTCGACGCGAAGGAGATCGTGGATTCGGTGGCGGCGTCGGCATGGCTTGGCGCGGCAGCCGCGGTCGCGGGTGTCCCGTTGCCGCCAGAGCTCATCGGTCGAGTCGTCCCCTACGACCTGGGTCGCGAGCTCGAGCTCCGACTCGCCATCCTGCGCCGCATTCCGGTCCCCACGGGGTGGCGCAAGCTGTTGGCGTGGTGGTCGAGCGAGCGTGCCCGTCAGGTGTCGTGATCAGGCCCGTCGGCCGTCGGAGTCGAGGCGCCAAGTGTGGGTCAGGCGGATGAGTCCCACGCCCTCCGACTCCGGCAGCGTGACCCGAAACCGGGCGGCTCGTTTCCACACGACGATCGGCTCAACCGCCAATCGGTGCTCGTAGATCAGGATATGGAATGCATAGACGCCCCGGGCGAGCGCCAGCGGCCGGTATTCGAGCTCGAGGGTGATTCGCTCGCCGGCACGCCCCGTGATCTCGATGCCCTGGCGATTGCACCGCGTGCCGTGCAGCACGTGCCATTCCCGCGCGATCTGAACACCGACCGACGCGCCGGCGATGTCCCGCCGCCCCCGCAAGTGAATGCGGAGCGTGAGCCCGTCGTCGGGGCGAAACAGCGGCTCCGCGCTGCCCTCGCCGCCCAGGACATCGACGGATTCGATGTCGAGGGGTGAGCTGGCCGGCTGTCCTTCGCGCTCCTCGGGGTTGCTGCCCTCCTCGGCTTCAATGACCCGTTCGTAGGCGGCGAAAGCCTCTTCCGGACGCCCGGCGGCGACGACCCGCCCGTGGTCCAACAGCAGCGCCGCATCGCACAGCTGCTCCACGAGGTACCGTTCGTGCGAGACGAGCACCATCGTCGTCCCCGCCGCTTTGAACGCCAACATCCGCCCCAGGCACCGATCGCGGAACGCCGTATCGCCCACCGCGAACGCCTCGTCGATCAGGAGCACTTCGGGCTCCAGGTGCGCCGCGATGGCGAACCCCAGGCGGAGCGCCATTCCGGACGAATAGAACTTCACGGGGACGTCGATGAAGCGCTCGACTTCGGCGAAGGCGAAGATTGCGTCGAGCTTGGCGCGCAGCTCGCGGCGAGAGAGACCCAACAACGCACCCTCCAGAAACACGTTCTCGCGCCCGGTCAGATCGCCGTGGAACGAGCCGCCGAGAAAGCTGAGCAGCGAGAGTCGCCCCGTGACCCGGATCGATCCGCGGGTCGGGTTCATCATGCCCGCGATCAGCTTCAGCATCGTCGACTTGCCGGATCCGTTCGCGCCGACGAGCGCGAAGGTCGAGCTCGGCTTGACCTCGAACGAGACGTCCTCGAGGGCCCACATGGACTTCGGGCGAGGCGGTGGCGTATTGCGTCGTCGCGGCAGGAGATTGGCCAGCACCTCCTTGAGCGACCGGCTCCGCAGCCGGTACCGCTTCCAGACCCCCGATACGGTAATGGCCACGGACTAGACCGATTCGGCGAAGTACGGTTCGGTGATGCGGAATACCCAGATCCCGATCGCGAGCAGGACGATCCCGACCACCAGCGGGTACCAGAGCGACAGCGGATCGAGGGTGCCCCGGCCGAGCAGCGCAACGCGCGAGAAATTGAACACCGCGACCAGCGGGTTGATATCGTACAGCGGCTTGAACCGGGGCGGGACGACGGAGGCGGCGTAGGCGACCGGCGTCAGCAACAGCCACACGCGCATCCCCACGTCCACCAGCTGCCCCACGTCCCGGTAGAACACGTTCAGGGCCGAGCCGATTAACGCGAGCCCCGTCACGATCGTCGCGAGGATCAGCAACACCGGCAGCAGCAGCCAGACGTTTGGCGACGGCGCCACATGCTGCACGACCATGAGCACCCCCATCATGAGCGCGGCCAGGGTCGAATCGATCATGGCGCCGACGATCGCAGCCAACGGCAGCGTCGCTTTTGGAAACGGTGCGTGGGCGACCAGTCCCGATTCACTTTGCACCGAGCGCGCGCCACGGGAGATGGCGCCCGACACGAAACTCCAGAGAACGACTCCGGAGAACGCAAAGAGGGGATAGGGCACTCCGTCCGACGGTGCACGGAGAAACGCACCGAACACCAGCACGTAGGCGCCGAGCTCGACGAGGGGTCGGCCGAACACCCACAGGGCGCCGAAGAAGGTCTGCTTGTAGCGGGACTTGAGGTCCCGCAGGATGAGCTGGAAGAGCAAATCCCGGAATCGCGCCAGGGCTGACACGGCAGCAAAGCTAATGCATCTGACTCACCCCGGACACGGCTGCTGCAACTCTCTGTGGCGTCTCCGCGTCATACACACTGACCACGCCGTCGTACGTGGCCCGTCTCAGCGTAAGGAGGATGTATGCGAAGCATCGCACTGTCGCTCGGGGCCGTCTGCAGCCTCGGCGTCATGGCACTGGGGGGCCGGGCAATCGCGGGAGAACGGACGGCGCATTCCCATCGTGTCACTCCCGTCGATGCCGGCTTGGTACAGCCTGCCGGAGCGTCGGCTGATCGTGTGTGGTTTGGCGGCACGCTGGCGCCGATTGTCGTCGTCGCCGCGGGACCGGTGGCGGCGCGGGCCCATCGCGCCCGTGACTGTGCGGCGGGGGGCACCTGAGTCCAACCCTGGCCCGCCGGTCGAAACCGGTGTTTACTTCCCCCCGTAGGGTGGACGACCTTCCAATGTCACCCCACGGGGGGTTCCTATGAATGGAAGAGAATTCTGGGTTCGGTGGCGCGGCGATATTCTGCGCGGCGTCGTGATCTTCGGTGTCGTCGTGGGCGGTGGGATGTTCGCGCGCTCACTGGTCGGCCGCGGCCGCGCGCAATTGAGCGGACTGCAGCGGTCGTTCGACACCGACTTTTTCGCCGCCGATCGGCAGCGCGCCGAGCCGTGGACCTACTCCACCCCGGTTGTTGCGCACCGCACGCTTTGGGTGCGCAATATCAACGGCTCGATCACCGTCGAGCCGACAGACGGCCGCTCGATCCAAATCACCGCGGAGCGCACCTTCCGGCGGTCCAGTGCGGATTCCGTACGGCTGGTCGCGACGGAGTCCCCGACGGGAATTACGGTCTGCGCGATCTGGCCCGGCGCGGAGAGCTCCTGCGGGCCGGACGGTCGCTATTCGGGCGAAGCCAAGATGCACGGCAACGACGTAGCGGTCGTCTTCACGGTCCGGCTCCCCCGCGGCGTGAAGGTCGATGCCACGACGATCAACGGCGACGTGGAGGTGCGCGGCGCCTCCGCGCCCATCGAGGTGCGCTCGGTCAACGGCGACATCAGCGTCGAGACTTCGGCCGGCCCGGTGCACGCGATCACCGTCAACGGCGATGCCCAGGCGACGATCCGCGGCTTCGGTGAGGCGGGTGACGTCAACCTCACCACCGTGCACGGCGATGCGACCCTGGAGCTGCCGGACCGCGTCGATGCGGTGCTGGACGGTCACACCGTGACGGGAGATATCTCCAGCGACTACCCGCTCACGATCGCGGGGAAATTCGCTTCGCACGAGCTGACGGGCACTCTCGGCAAGGGCGGCCGGCGGATCCACGTCACGACGGTGGCCGGCGACGTCGAGGTACGCAAAGCGAGCGCCACGCCGACTCCTAGCGCGACCCCGACTCCGGCGATCCCGCCGTCCCCGCCGACTCCCCCGCGTCCGGGTCGAGGTACGCCGCGACCTCGCGCGGAAACGTCCTGACGTCGATCGGTTTGGTGATGTAACCGTCGAAGCCCGCGGCCATGGCTCGCTCCCGGTCCGCGGGCATCGCGTGGGCGGTCAGGGCCACCACTTTCCATCGACGGGGTTCCGGCAGCGCACGCAGATCGGCGAGCAGTGCGAACCCGTCCCGCCCCGGCAGTTGAATGTCGAGCAGCACGAGATCCGGACTCGGGGGATGGTCGCGCATCGTTTCCAGCAGTCGCTCGCCGCTCAGCAGCGGGATCACCGTATGCCCGCGCAGCGTGAGAAGGGTGGCCAGGAGCTTCAAGCTGTCCGGCTGGTCTTCCACCACCACGATTGTGGACATCAGGGTTCTCCGGCGCTGGGTGGCGCGTGCGGCAAGGTGAACCAGAACGTGCTGCCACGACCGAGGTCACTCTCGACGCCGATCCGGCCCCCGTGCAATTCCACGAGTCGCAGGCACAAGGCCAGGCCAAGGCCGGTACCTTCGTACTGACGACTCGCGGACGCATCGAGCTGCACGAACTCCCGGAACAATTTGGGCTGATCCGTCGGCGCGATACCGATGCCGGTGTCGCTCACCTCCACGCGCGCGCCGCCGTTCTCGGCGCGGCCCACGATCCGGAGCCGGCCTCCCTCGGGGGTGAACTTGATGGCATTGGAGAGCAGGTTCAGGAGCACCTGGCGCACGCGGAGGCGGTCGGCGGTCACGCGGAGCGGCTCCTCCGGCAGGTCGAGGTCGAGGCGGTGGCGCCGTTGCTCGATCTGGGCGCGTACGTTCTCTGCGGCCTCCCGCAGCAGGTCGCGCAGGTCGAGCTGCTCGAGCGTGAGCCGCAGCTGCCCGGCCTCGATCTTGGACAGGTCCAGCAGCTCGCTGATGAGGGCGAGGAGATGGCGTCCGTTGCGGGCCACCGTCTCGACGAAGTCCCGCTGCATCGGCGTGAGTGTGCCGACGTTCTCGGTGAGCAGCATGTCGCTGAACCCGATGATGCTGTTCAGGGGCGTGCGCAGCTCGTGCGACATGTTCGCCAGGAAGTCGCTCTTCAGCTGATTCGCCTTGGCGAGCTCCTCGTTCAATCTGCTGAGCTCATCGGATTGCTGTTCCAGGTATTGCGCGGTGCGCCGCACCTCCGTGGCCAGGCGCCGGGTGTGCTGGTGCGCCGACTCGCGCTCGCAGGCGATCGCGAGGTTGGGCAGGGCGAGCTCGAGCGAATCCATCTGCGCCGAGGTGAACGCGTCGGACGGCAGGGCCACGAGCAGGCCGACGAGGCGCCCGGCCGAGCGCAACGGGGCGATGCCGATCTCCCGACCCGGCGCGGGAGGGAGCTGCAGTTTGGCGCGTGCGGCGGCGCCCGGCTCCTCCGAGAGCCGGACGACCGCGGTGCCGGTTTCCCCCACGACGTCGCGCACCGTGATGCGTGATAAGGGCCGTGGCGTGAGGCCGCGGGCCGCGGTCGGCTCCCATTCGCTGGCCTCATAATCCGGCTGGTAGAGGACGAGGGCGGCTGCGCCCGTCGACTCCGCGAGCACGTCCAATGCAGGGGTCAAGCTTGATCCTTCGCGGGGCGCCGCGTTCAGGGCGGCGAGCAGCCGCGACGTCTGCTCCAGCATCCGTTCGCGCCAAGCGAGGCGCTCGGCCATGTGGTTCACGCCCTGGGCGATGGTGCCGAACTCGCCGGTGGCATCTTCCGGCAGGCGGACCGCGTACTCCCCAGCGGCGACGCCCTGGAGGGCCGTGACGATCGCGCCGAACGGCTCCGCCAGCCGACGCCGGCTGTACAGCAAACCGATACCCAACGAGATCAGCACGGCGACGAGCACAATGGCGGTTGCGAGGGCGGTTTGCTGCGCCGAATCGCCGATGTCCTCCGCTATCTCGCGGATGCGGTCGTGTTCGGCGTTGCGGACCGGCGGGCTCGCGGCGTCCAGCCGATCCACTGTCTGCAGGACGGTCAGGACGTCTCGCTCGGCGTTGCGCGCGTCGATCCAGGAAAACAGCGCGATCGTGAGCCCCGCGAGCGCCACTGAAACAAAGGTCGCGAGAAACAACCGCGTAATGCTCGGCGCCCGAAGCCGCGGCGCCCGGTGCGGAAGGGCAGGGCGATTCATCGCCCCTATTAGTAGAACGATGGGTGCGGTTCCGACAAGGGTGCGAGCTGGATGCGCCACCCGTGGCGGGGGTTCCACAGGCGCCATATCCTTCTGGTATCCTGTCCTCCGCATCCGACCCGACTTGAGCGACCTGCCCGCCACCCTGCGCGAAGCCCTTGCCGACCGCTACGTCATAGAGCGGGAGCTGGGGCGCGGCGGCATGGCCACGGTCTTCCTCGCGCAGGACCTGAAGCACCGGCGCAAGGTGGCGATCAAGGTGCTCCATGCCGACATCGCCGCCGCGATCGGGCCCGAGCGATTCCTGCGCGAGATCGAGATCGCGGCGCGGCTGCAGCATCCGCACATCCTGCCCCTCTACGATTCCGGCGATGCCGCGGGCTTCCTCTATTACGTCATGCCCTACGTGGAAGGCGAATCGCTGCGGGACCGGCTGCAGCGGGAGAAGCAGCTGCCCCAGGACGACGTCATCAAGATCACCTCGGAGGTCGCGAGCGCGCTGGGCTACGCCCACAGCCACGATGTCGTGCACCGCGACATCAAGCCCGAGAACATCATGCTCTCGGGTGGCAGCGCGGTGGTCGCGGATTTCGGCATCGCGCGGGCGGCGTCGGCCGTGGAGCAACAACAGCTGACCCAAACCGGGACGGTCATCGGCACCCCGATGTACATGAGCCCGGAGCAGGGCACGGGCAGCGACGTCGATGGGCGGAGCGACCAGTACAGCCTCGCCTGCGTCGTGTACGAGATGCTGGTGGGGCAGCCACCGTTCACCGGGCCGAACGTGCAGGCGATCATCGCCCGCCATTCGATGGCGGCGGTCTCGGCGCCCTCGATTGTCCGGGCCTCGATTCCAGAAACGATGGAGCGGGCGCTGTTGCGGGCCCTCGACAAAGTCCCGGCGGACCGCTTCCCCACGGTGATCATGTTCGCGGAGGCGTTCGCCGCGCCGTCGCGGGTGACCGCCGCGATGCGCCGGCAGAGCAACGAGGTTGCCACGTCGTCCCGGCCATCCGTGACGCTCCAGGTGTCGGTGCCTGGTTGGAAATCGCTCGTCCGGTGGGGAGCACCAGTGCTGGTGCTCCTCCTGGCCGGCTGGCTCACGCGCGGGATGTGGCTCCATCGGGGTGCCAGCGCGACGGGCGGTCCCGATCCGCGTCACATCGCCGTGTTGTACTTCGAGGACCGCAGCCCCGGCGGGACGCTCGGGTACCTCGCCGACGGCCTCACGGAGGCGCTGATCTACGAATTGGGCCAGGTCGGGTCGCTGAATGTGGTCTCCCGATACGGCGTCGCCCCCTACCGAAAGGCGAGTGTACCCACCGACAGCCTCGCCCGCGCGCTGCAGGTCGGCACGCTGGTCCAGGGAACCGTCTCCCAATCCGGCGATCGACTGCGCGTGACGGTGGACATGATCAACACGGCCGATGGGAGCGTGCAGAGTAGCGGGCCGTTGGAGCGCGAGCGCGAGGATGTCTTCGGATTGCAGGACGACCTCACCAAGCAGGTCTCGGAGTTTCTGCGCCGGCGACTCGGCCAGGTGGTGCAACAGCTCGAAACCCGGGCGGGAACCAGCAACGCGGCGGCCTGGGAGTTGGTGCAACGAGCCGGGGTGGACAAAGGCCTGGTGGATTCGTTGCTCACCGCCGGCGACACGGCGGCGGCGACGCGCGCGTTGGGGCGCGCGGATTCTCAGCTCACGCGCGCCTCGGCGATGGATCGCAATTGGGTGCTGCCGGTCGTCAACCGGGGATGGGTGGTCTACGAGCAGCGCAAGATCGTCGGTTGGGAGAAGGGACCCGCCTCGAGCTGGACCGGCCGTGGGTTGGGGTTCGCTGAAGCGGCGCTCGCGGTGCGTCCCGGGGATCCGGAGGCGCTCCGCCTGCGGGGCACCCTGCGCTACATCCGTTGGCTGTTGGGACTCGATCCCTATCCGCTGACCACGCGCCAGCTGCTCGAGGCCGCCGAGGCCGACCTCCGCGCCGGTGGGGATTCGACCAACGCCAACCGCGCTTCGGCCTGGTCACTGCTCAGCCATCTGGAGGCGCGGAAGGGGGATCCCGCGGCCGGCAAGCTCGCCGCCCTGAAGGCGTACGAGGCGGACCCCTATCTCACCGATGCGAACGACGTGCTGTATCGCCTGTTTTCGAATTCGGTCGATCTCGAAGATGGGGCGGGCGCGGAGCGGTGGTGCAAGGAAGGGCGGCGGCGCTTCCCCAAGGATCCCTATTTCACGGAGTGCCAGTTCGAGCTGATGGCGCTCCCCGGGCAGCCTGTGGATGTGCAGCGGGCTTGGGCGATCGTCGAGGAGGACGTGAGCCTCTGGCCGCCGAACGCTCGCGATTTTCGGCGCCGCCGCGACCAGATGATGATGGCGCTCGTGCTGGCGAATGCGGGGCTGAAGGACAGTGCAGACCACGTCGCGATCCGGGCCCGCGCCGATGCCTCCATCGACCCCAATCGGGAAGTGCTCTATTTCGAGGCGGCGCTCCGTAACCGGCTCGGCGAGCGCGATGAGTCGCTGCGGCTGTTGGAGCAGTATCTCGCGACCAATCCCCAGGATCGGTCCACGCTCGCCAACGACCAGTCTTGGTGGTGGCGCGGCGTGCATGACGATCCCCGCTTCAAACAGCTCGTCGGAGGGAATTAGACGTGTGGGCGGCGCACCGCGATGTAGCGGGTGCGCAACGATCCACGAGCGAACGGTGTAGTAGGTGCACGGCGTCGCGTTCGCGCATGCTGGCGCGAAGTGTGCAGGAAGGCTCGATGCCTGATTTGCGGTTTCTTCATATATCTTGCGGCGCCCATGGTCACGCGGATCAACGATGTCTTTGACGTGCGCGTTCAACACACAAGGAGTGAAGTCCATGCGCTTTAAGGTGACTGGCATTGGTGTTGTGGTCGTGGCTCTAGCCGGTATCGCGTGCAGCGACCGCATCCAGCCGGTCCCTGCAGCACCGCTCATGCAGGCGGCCGCACCACCGAGCGGTCCGCTGACGTGCGATTTCAAGTCCTTGAGCCAGCTCGCCACGCATTACTTCGGTGGATCCGAAGCGAAGGCGATGCGCGATCTCATCTCCCAGATGCAGGCCGCCGGGGCCTTCAGCGTTACGGCCAAGGACCGCGGCTTTGACGTGATGGCGCATATCGCGGCGAACGTCAAGGCGGGCAACACCGACGTGGCCGACGCCTCGAGCCTCACCAATGGCCTCCTTGTGTGCATGTTCTCGGATCCGGCCGATCTGCCGGCGACCTTTCCGGAGGATTTCACGATCGCGACCGACCCAGCCGATTCCGGCGGGTACGATGTCCGCGGCGGCACGAGCGACTTAACCGATGCTGTGCTGAGCCGCCCGTTCGGCGGTTCGTTCTCGGGTGTGGCCCCCTGCGCAACCATTACGTGCACATCTCCCAATACCTGGACCGGCATCCTCTCCAGCAACTTGCCGCCAAAGCGCGTGCTCGTATACGGAGAACCGGGCCTGCTCCCGAATACCTATGAATGGCGCGTCGTGCCGCGGAGCGCCGCGTTCTCGCCTCCGGCGATCGTGGCTGTGTGCCTCGATGCAGGCGGGAATGGGACCTCCTTGATCCACGAGAACGAAAGCCTGCTGCCGTTCGTGGATGCGGTGTTCCTTCCGACCTGTTCCGGGCTCGTGATGCAGTCCTGGAGCTCGCAGTTCGCCAGCCGGATGGCGCGCTGGGGCATGGCGCTCTTTGGTCCACCCTCGCTCTCGGCGACGACGTTCCTGAACCCGGGCGGCCTGGCGGGATCCACGGGCGGCATCCACAGTGTGTTCGGCCCGCAGGTGGTCGCGTCCGTCACTCTGACGTTCACCGTGCAGCCGACGGACGTCACCGTGAATCAGATTATCACGCCGCCCGTGGTTGTTCTGGTCACAGCGGCGGGCACGACGACGCCGGTGCCGAATGTGCAAATCACGCTCAGCGCCGTGAACAACAACGGTACGCCGGCGATCCTTCAAGGGACGTTGACGAAGACGACGGATGCGACCGGCACGGTGACGTTCAACGATCTCTTGGAAACCAAGACCGGGGCCTACACCCTGGTGGCTTCTGGTTCGGTGAACGGACGCCCGGCGATCGGGGTGCCCCTCACGACATCGATCCGGTTCAACGTGCGGCCGTAGTCCGGTACCGAGCGCTCGCTCAAACCCAGGGCGGCTCTCCGGAGCCGCCCTGGTGCGTTTACCTTCCCATCGTGCAGCCCTTCGGGTCGGGTCGATGAGGGTCCACGGCGTCGTGCGCGTGCCCGGCGACAAGAGCATCTCGCACCGCGCCCTGCTCCTTGCGGCTCTGGCGCGCGGGCCCAGCGCCCTCCATGGCTTGCTGCTGGGTGAGGACGTCCGCAGTACCGCACGCATCCTCCGCCAGCTCGGCATCCGCATCGCTCCACTGCGACCAGGGACTGCCGCCGTCGTGCGCGGGGCCCGGTTTCACTCCCCAGCCGGGGCGTTGCACTGCGGCAATTCCGGAACGACCGCCCGGCTCGGCTTAGGGGTGATCGCCGGCCAGCCGCTGCGCGCCCGGGTGACGGGCGACGCATCGCTGCGCCGCCGCCCGATGGGCCGTGTCGTCGAGCCCCTGCGCGCGATGGGAGCGCGCATCGACGACCACTCGGAGGGCCGGCTGCCGCTTACGATTCGCGGCGGGGGCCTGCGGGGCATCGCATACGCGTCGCCGGTCGCGAGTGCGCAGGTGAAAAGCGCGCTGCTGCTCGCGGCGCTCACCGGCCACGTTCCCGTGACCCTCACCGAGCCGTGGCGCTCGCGGGATCACACGGAACGCTTGTTCGTGCATCTCGGATTGGATTTGCGCGAGAACAACGGGGTCGTCAGTTATCAGCCGTCAGCCGCCAGCCTGTCCGGGTTCGATCTGGCGATCCCGGGAGACATCTCCTCGGCGGCATTCCTGGTGGCGGTGGCGATCCTGGCCGAGGGCGGTGAGCTGCTCATCGAGCGCGTCGGCGTGAATCCGACGCGCACTGGGGTGCTCGCGGTGCTGCAGCGGATGGGGGCCTCCGTCGAACGGCTTAACCTGGGGGCGGAGGGCGGGGAGCCGGTCGCGGATCTGCTCGCGCGCCCGGCGACGCTGCGCGGCACTGAAGTCGGGGCCGCGGAGATTCCGTCCCTGGTCGACGAGGTGCCGGTGTTGGCCGTGGTGGCCAGTCGCGCGACGGGTGATACGGTGTTTCGAGAGGTGGGCGAGCTGCGTGTGAAGGAGAGTAACCGGCTCGAGCTCGTGGCCGCGAATCTGCGGGCGGTCGGCGCCGTCGCGGAGGTGGTCGGCGATGCGCTGTTCGTGCGGGGCGGGACGACTCCCCCGCGCGGGCGGGTGGAGACGGCGGGTGATCACCGGCTCGCGATGGCGTTCGCGGTGCTGGGGACGGTGCCGGGAGCGCAGATCCGTCTGTCGGAGCGGGACTCGGTGGCGATCAGTTACCCGGGATTTTTCACGGCCTTGAAGACGATCGGGCGCAATGCGCGTCATCGCGATTGACGGCCCGGCGGCGTCCGGGAAATCCTCGACCGCCGGGCTGGTGGCGCGGCGACTCGGGTGGGCCCACCTCGATTCTGGAGCGTTGTACCGGGCGCTGACGCTCGCGGCGCTCGATCGATTCGGGGAGGAGGGACGGGGGACGGGGAGAGGGTGGCCAGCGCAGCGGATTCTCGCGCTGGCGGAGGAGCTGCCCGTGCGCCTCGTCCTCGTGGAGCAGACATTCCGGCCGGAAGTGGCCGGCGTTGACGTGGAGAATGCGATCCGCTCCGAGCGGGTGACCGCTCGCGTGTCGGAGGTGGCCGCCATTCCCGCCGTGCGGGCATGGGTGAACGCCCAGCAGCGGCGCGCGGTGGCGGCGCACCCGGTCGGGGTCGTCGTGGACGGACGGGACATCGGGACGGTGGTGTTTCCGGAGGCGCCGCTCAAAGTGTTTCTCACGGCGAGTTCCGAAGAACGAGCGCGGCGGCGCCTGAGTCAGCGCGGCCACCGTCTCGACGACGACCGGGTGGAGCGGGAGAGCCAGGCGCTGGCCGCACGGGACCACGTTGACGCGAGCCGGCCGGTGGCGCCGCTGCGGCCAGCAGAGGATGCCGTGCGGCTGGATTCCACGCAGTTGTCCCTGGAAGAACAGGTAGCCCGCGTCGTCGCGCTGGCGCGGGAACGCCTCCCTGGGTAATCTTCCGCGTGTTCGTGGCCTCGGGGTATGGATCCGGGGCCTGCTCATCAAACCCGACACCCAACCGGTAACCGATGCTGGCCGAAGCGCAGGACCTGTCCGAGTCCACCCCCGAACCAGCCCCCAAGAAGCGCCCCCATTCACCGATTCGTATTCTCGCCGGAATGGACGAGCAGTATTCCGCGGAAGAGATCGCGACGATGTCCGAGATGTACGAGGGAACGCTCTCGAACATCGAAGAGGGAGAAATCGTCAAATCGAAGGTGCTCCGCGTCACCGACGCCGCCGTCATTCTCGACGTCGGGTTCAAGTCGGAGGGCGCCGTTGCGATCGACGAGTTCAAGGACCCCAAGAGCCTCAAGGAGGGCGACGAGGTCGAGGTGTACCTCGAGCACCTCGAGGATCAGGAGGGCGCCGTCGTGCTCTCCAAGAAGAAGGCCGACTTCATGCGGGTGTGGGAGAAGATCCGCGAGGCCTTCGAGAAGGACGAGCCGGTATCGGGCTCGCTCGTCAAGAAGATCAAGGGCGGCGTCGTGGTGGACCTGATGGGCGTCGATGCATTCTTGCCGGGTAGTCAGATCGCGCTGCGGCGGGTGCCGAACATCGACGAGCTGCTGGGCCAGAGCTACGAATTCAAGATCATCAAGCTGAACAAGCGTCGCCGCAACATCGTCGTGTCGCGCCGCGTGCTGCTCGAAGCCGAGCGCAAGACCAAGCGCGAAGTCCTGATGAAGGAGCTGCTGGTCGGCCAGGTGCGCACCGGCGTGGTGAAGAACATCACCGACTTCGGTGCCTTCATCGACCTGGGCGGGGTGGACGGGCTGTTGCACATCACCGACATGAGCTACGGGCGGGTATCCCACCCGAGCGAAATGGTGCGCCTGGGCCAGGAGCTGCAGGTCAAGATCCTGGACATCGACTGGGAGCGCGAGCGTATCTCCCTCGGACTGAAACAGCTGCAGGAGCATCCCTGGAAGGACGTGGCCGCGAAGTATCCGGTCGGCACGCGGGTGCAGGGGAAAGTGGTTTCGATTACGAACTACGGCGCCTTCGTCGAGCTCGAGCCGGGCATCGAAGGCCTGGTCCACATCTCCGAGATGAGCTGGACCCGCAACGTGCGCCACCCCTCGAAAATTGTCTCCATCGGCGAGACCATCGAAGCCGTGGTGCTCAAGGTGGACGAAGGGGAAGAGAAGATCTCGCTCGGCATGAAACAGACCGAGCAGGACCCCTGGATGGCGCTGCCCGCGAAGTATCCGGTCGGGACGCGCCTGAAGGGGAAGGTGCGCAACCTCACCTCGTTCGGCGCGTTCGTGGAAATCGAGCCCGGCATCGACGGCCTGATTCACATCTCCGACATGTCGTGGACCAAGCGGGTGCAGCATCCCTCGGAGGTGGTCAAGAAGGGCGACGAAGTCGACGTGCTGATTCTGAACGTCGACGCCGAGAATAAGCGCATCTCGCTCGGCCTCAAGCAGGCGCAGGAAGATCCCTGGCTGCGGATCGGCGAGACCTACCCGGTCGGCACGGAGCTGCGAGGCCGGGTGCTGCGTCTGATGGACAAGGGCGTGGTCGTGGACATCGGCAACGACATCGAAGGGTTCATCCCGATGTCGCAGCTCGGCATCCCCGAGATCAACAATCCCGCCGATGCGGTGAAGGAAGGCCAGGCAGTGGACCTCAAGGTGCTCGAGGTAGATCCGATTCATCATCGAATCGTCCTGGCCGCGACGGGCTTCCCCCAAGATGACACGGGTGCGCCGCCCGTGGTGAAACCGGATGTGCCGGTCCTAGACGCGTAGGCGCGGCGCGGTCGGCGGCTTCACAGGGGGACGGGATTTCCCGTCCCCTTTGTGCTATCCGTCTCCCAGCCCCTAGATTCCGACCCATGTCCATGCGAGAGAAACTCGATCTCCTGCAGCAGAAGCGGGTCGCCGCGGAGCAGGGCGGCGGTGCCGATCGCATCGCCACGCAGCACAAGAAGGGGAAGATGACGGCGCGCGAGCGGCTCGACGTACTGCTCGATCCGGGGTCGTTCGTGGAGCTGGACCGGTTCGTGACGCATCGGTCGACCGATTTCGGTCTCGCCGAGCAGCAGATCTTGGGCGACGGCGTGGTCACCGGCTGGGGGCGCATCGAAGGGCGGCTGGTGTACGTGTTCGCGCAGGACTTCACCGTGTTCGGCGGATCGCTGTCCGAGACGCACGCCGAAAAAATCTGCAAGGTCATGGACCTCGCGGTGCGCAACGGTGCACCGATCATCGGCTTGAACGATTCGGGCGGCGCGCGCATTCAGGAGGGCGTCGCCTCCCTGGGGGGATACGCCGGCATTTTCCTGCGCAACACTCTCGCCTCGGGCGTGGTCCCGCAGATCAGCGCGATCCTCGGTCCCTGCGCCGGTGGGGCCGTGTACAGTCCGGCGATCACGGACTTCATCTGCATGGTGCGGGGCGTCTCCTACATGTTCGTGACCGGTCCGAACGTGGTGAAGACAGTGACCCACGAAGAAGTGGATTTCGAGCAGCTGGGGGGCGCCGACGTCCATGGCGGCACTTCGGGAGTCGCCCATCTGGTGTACGATTCGGAGCTCGAATGCCTCACCGCGATCCGCACGCTGCTCTCGTACTTGCCGTCGAACAACCTCGACTCCCCTCCCGTGCGGGGCTCGGCCGATCCGCCCGATCGGCGTGATGAGGCCCTGCTCGACATTGTGCCCGACGAGGCGACCAAGCCGTACGACATGCACGACGTGATCCGCCGGGTGATGGACGACGGGGATTTCTTCGAGGTCCAGCGCGACTATGCCACGAATCTGATTGTGGGCTTTGCCCGGCTGGCGGGGCGGCCCGTGGGCGTCGTGGCGAACCAACCGGCGAGCCTCGCGGGAGTACTCGACATCAGCGCGTCGCTCAAGGGCGCGCGGTTCATCCGATTCTGCGACGCGTTCAACATCCCGCTCCTTACGTTCGAGGATGTCCCCGGGTTCCTCCCCGGCGTGTCCCAGGAGCATGGCGGAATCATCAAGCACGGAGCGAAACTGTTGTTCGCGTATTGCGAAGCGACGGTCCCCAAGCTCACGGTCATCACCCGGAAAGCATATGGCGGCGCCTACGACGTGATGAGCTCCAAGCACATCCGCGGCGACTACAACATCGCGTGGCCGACGGCCGAAATCGCTGTGATGGGGGAGCGGGGCGCGGTCGAGATCCTCTTCAAGGGGGAGGCGACCGAAGAACGGGTGGCGGAGTACCGCACCAAGTTCGCCCATCCGTATCTCGCGGCCGGGCGGGGCTTCCTGGACGACGTGATCGACCCCCGTGACACGCGACCGCGTCTCATCGGAGCGCTCACTTCGCTCGAGAGCAAGCGGGACAAGAACCCGCCGAAGAAGCATGGGAATATTCCGTTGTGACGAAGGCTGTCTTCGGTCATCGGTTTGTCGGTAGGAGGGCGTTTGACCGATGACCGCTACCCGATGACCGATAACCACTTCTCTCGCGTCCTCGTCGCCAATCGCGGCGAGATCGCGCTCCGCATCATCCGGGCCTGCCACGAGGAGTCGCTCGAAGCGGTGGCGGTGTATTCCGACGCGGACCGGCTGTCGCCGCACGTCCGGGCCGCGAACAACGCCGTCGCGCTCGGGGCCGCGCCGGCCGCGGAGTCTTACCTCAGCATTGCGAAGCTGATCGCGGCCGCCCGCCGCACGGGCTGCCAGGCGATCCATCCGGGGTATGGCTTCCTGTCGGAACGGGCCACGTTCGCGGAGGCGGTGAAGGACGCCGGCCTGGTCTTCGTGGGTCCGTCCGCCGCAGCGATCCGCGCCATGGGTGACAAGACCGAGGCGCGCCGCCGCATGCAGGCCGCGGGGGTGCCGGTCGTGCCGGGGCTCGCCCGCTCGCTGCACGACGCGGCTGACGCCGAGCGGGAGGCGTCGCGGATGGGGTTTCCGGTGTTGCTCAAAGCCGCTGCCGGGGGCGGTGGGAAAGGGATGCGCGTGGTACACGCCGCCGGCGAGGTTCGCGGCGCGTTCCAGGCGGCGCAGCGCGAAGCCACGAAGGCGTTCGGGGACGGGAACATCTATCTCGAGCAGTACATCGAGCGGCCACGCCACATCGAGATCCAGGTGCTCGCCGACAGCCACGGGCGCGTCGTGTCCCTCGGTGAGCGGGAGTGCAGCATCCAGCGCCGCCACCAGAAGTTGATCGAGGAAGCCCCGTCGGTGGCGGTCGCGTCAGGGTTGCGCCGTCGGATGGGCGAAGCCGCCACCGCAGCCGCGAGCGCGGTCGGGTATTCCGGCGCGGGCACGGTCGAGTTCCTGGTCACGCCCGACGGCGAATTCCACTTCCTGGAGATGAACACCCGGATTCAGGTGGAGCACCCCGTGACCGAGCTGGTGTACGGGGTGGACCTGGTGCGCGAGCAGCTGCGCATCGCGGCGGGACAGCCGATGCGCGTGGCCGCTGGGCTGCTGCAACCGCGGGGCCACGCGATCGAGTGCCGCATCACGGCGGAGGACCCGTTCGACGGATTTCTTCCCGCAACGGGCGTGGTGCAATACCTGCGCGTTCCGGGTGGGCCGGGAATCCGGTGGGACGGGGGTGTGGAAGCGGGCAATGAAATCACGCTCCACTACGATCCCCTGATGGCGAAGCTCCTCGCCTGGGGCGAGAATCGCGAGGCCGCCTTGCAACGGATGCAGCGCGCGTTGCGGGAGCTCGTGATCGTGGGAGTTCCCACCTCCCAGGCGTTCCACTTGCGCGTCCTCGCCGATGCCGAGTTTCGGCGCGGCGATTTCGACATCACCTACCTGGAGCGCGGCGCCGGGCGGCTGCTGGGTGAGCCGGTGAGTGAACCGCTCGTCCGGCCGATCGCCGTGGTCGCCGCGCTGCTGGCCGAGGAGCGGCGCACGGGCGGGTCGGCGCTCGCGGCAGCGGCTCCGCCGCCGGGCCGCTCGTCGGTGTGGCTGAGCGAAGCCCGCCATGAGGGGCTCCAGTGACCACGGATATGGTCGTGGTATCGGGGATCGCCGCGGGAGGAGACGGTGTCGGGCGGATGGGTGATGGCCGGGCGGTCTTCGTCCCGCGCACGGCCCCGGGGGAGCGGGTGCGGCTGCGGGCTGGTAGCCTGCGCGTGCACCGTCACTTCGCGCGAGGGGAGGCGGTCGAGATCGTCGAGCCGGCAGCGGTGCGGGTATCGCCGCCCTGCGCGCACTACGTCCTCGAGCGCTGCAGCGGGTGCCAGCTGCAGCACCTGTCCTACGACGCCCAGCTCGCGGCGAAACGCGCCATCGTCGGGGACGCGCTGCGGCGAATCGGGAAGATCTCGATTGCCGACCCCGAAATCACCGGTGCCGCCGAGCAATGGCGGTATCGGACGTCGCTCGATCTCCTGGTGAAGGGTGGGCCTGGATCGTCCCGCGTCATCGGGTTCCATCCCTACGACCGGTCAGGATCGGTATTCTCGCTCGTCGAATGCCACATCGCCGATGTGCGGCTGATGGCGCTGTGGCACACGCTGAGGCCACACCTGCAGCTGTTGCCGGACCGGGTCTCGCGGCTCACGCTGCGACTCGACCGCCACGGCACGCGCCACGTGATCGCCGAATCTGCCGGGGAACCGTGGCGGACGGCGGACCAGCTGCGGTCCGCGCTCGCTGATGGAGCCGGCGTCGTGTGCTGGTGGCGGCCGGTGGATGGGGCTGCGCGTGTCGTCGCGGGACCTGCCACTGGGTTCTCTGCCACGGGATTCGAGGACGCGAACCCGGCGATGGGACAGGCGGCGCGTCGCTGGGCAGTGGAACTGCTGGGTGAGGTCCGAGGGCTGCTGGTCTGGGACCTGTACGGCGGAACCGGTGACATGGCGCTGCTCCTGGCTGAGCGCGGCGCGCAGGTGGTGAGCGTGGACTCGGATGAGAAGGCGATTGCCTGGGCGCGCAATCGCGCCGACCTGGGCGCGTTTGGGCCGCAGGTACGCTGCATCGCCGGCCGCGCCGAAGATATCGTGCCGAGCCTGCCCGCACCCGACGTGGTGGTCGTGGCGCCACCGCGTTCAGGTCTGCATTGGGACGTCGTGCTGCGTCTGGCGGGCGATCCGGTCGCACGTCTCGCATACCTGTCCCGTGATCCGGCGACGCTTGCCCGCGATCTCCACCGGATGGAGGTCAACTATCGGATTCTCGCGGTGCGGGCGTTCGACCAGTTCCCGCAAACGGCCCAGGTCGGGGCGGTCGCGCACCTGGAGGCGGCCGCGGCGTGAAGTACTTCGTGCGTATCGGAACGCGGGCCATGGAGGTCGAGGTGGGGGGCGGTCGAGTCGTCGTCGACGGCGAAGTGCTCGAAGCCCACTTGGCGGCCATTCCGGGAACGCCGCTGCACCACCTGCTGCTGGCCGGGGAGTCGTGGACGGTGGCCACGCAACCCCTCCCTGGGCTCGGAGAGGGCGGCGGCGCGCGCTGGGCGCTGGGAGCCGTGGGGGAGCGGGTCGAGGTCGAAGCCGTGGACGAGCGCACGCGGGCGATCCAAGCGCTCACCGGCCGGAAGGCCACGGGGCCGTCGGGCGGCGTCGTGCGTGCACCGATGCCCGGACTGGTTGTCCGGGTCGAAGTGGTCGAGGGGCAGGTGGTCGGCGCCGGGGCTCCGCTCGTCGTCGTGGAGGCGATGAAGATGGAGAACGAACTTCGCGCCCCTCGGCCGGGCCGCGTCGCCAAAGTCCACGTGCGCCCCGGAATCCCGGTGGAGAAGGGAGCGGCGCTGGTGACGCTGGCGCCCGACGGCCATCCCCGACCATCGGAACCCTCAAGTTGACAGGACCTTAGCCCTCCGGGTATACTGCCAGTCTGTCAAAAATTGGACGACGAACAACGCCATGAAGACGTTCACGCTCCGCAAAGAGGACATCACGCGGCAGTGGTTCGTGGTGGACGCCGCCGGGCAACCGCTCGGCCGTCTCGCGAGCCGCGTCGCGCAAGTCTTGCGCGGAAAACACAAGCCGACGTTCACCCCGCATCTCAACGGGGGCGACGCCGTCATCGTCGTCAACGCGGAGCAGGTGAAGCTGACGGGTCGCAAGCTCGAGCAGAAGCGGTACTTCCGGCACACCGGCTACATGGGTCACGAGCGCTTCAGGCTGGTGAAGAATGTGCTGGCCTCGCACCCCGAGCGCGTGATCGAGCAAGCCGTGTGGGGGATGCTCCCCAAGACCACGTTGTCGCGGCAGCACGTGAAGCAGATGCTGAAGGTGTACGCCGGACCGACGCACCCACACGCGGCGCAACAGCCGCAGCCGCTCCTGCTCGAGGGGACGAAATGACTGAGACGCCGGAGCTGCGCTGGCACGCCGTCGGGCGCCGCAAAGAAAGCGTGGCGCGCGTCTATCTCACCCCCGGCTCGGGAAAGTGGAACATCAACGGCCGGACGCTGGGCGACTTCTTCCCGCGGGCATCGCTGGTGTCGCACATCCAGCAGCCGTTCACGGCGACCGACACGTTGGGCGCCTTTGACGTGAAGGGAATCTGCCGCGGAGGCGGCGTCACCGGCCAGGCCGGCGCCATGCGCATGGGGATCGCGCGGGCGCTTTGCCTCGCCGACGAGCAGCACCGCAAGAAACTGCGAGAGCAGGGGCTGTTGACGCGGGACCCGCGGGCGGTGGAGCGCAAGAAGCCGGGACGGGCGGGGGCGCGGAAGCGGTTCCAGTTTAGTAAGCGGTAGTCGGTCATCGGTAGGCGGTCGTTACTGAGTACCGACAACCGCATACCGAGGACGCAGTTCAAATACTCACGCCACCCGATCCGGCGCGGGGTCCTTGCCAGCGCGAGGTCGCTCCGGAGATGACGGCGGCGGCGGATCCAAAACCCATGAAAGGAAGTGCATGACGCAGCCTCAGTTGCAGGATCTGCTGGAAGCCGGGGTGCATTTCGGCCACCAGACGCGACGGTGGAACCCGAAGATGCGCCGTTTCATCTTTGCCGAGCGATCCGGCATCTACATCATCGACCTCCAGAAGACATTACGGCAGCTCGAGCAGGCGCAGGCTCTCCTGCGCTCCATCGTGGAGCGTGGCGAGGGCGTGCTGTTCGTTTGCACCAAGAAGCAGCTCAAGCTCATCATCCAGCTCGAGGCACAACGCGCCGGCGGGTTCTGGGTCACGGAGCGGTGGCTGGGCGGCACGCTCACGAACTTCCAGACGATCAAGAAGCAGATCAAGCGGCTGAAAGATCTGGAGCAGGGGTCCGCCGAGGGGGAGTTCGAGCACTACACCAAGAAGGAGCAGCTGCTGCTGGACCGTGAGCGCGTCAAGCTCGACAAGAACTTGTCGGGGATCAAGCAGATGGCCCGGCTCCCGGGTGCGCTGTTCGTAGTGGACGCGAAGAAGGAGCGGATCGCGGTTGCCGAGGCGAACAAGCTGGGCATCCCGGTGGTGGCCATCGTGGATACCAACGCCGATCCGGATCTGATCACCGTCCCGATCCCGGGGAACGACGACGCGATCCGAGCGGTGTCGCTCATCGCGGTGTCGATCGCCGAAGTCATTCTGGAGGCGCGGCGCCGGCAGCCGCTGCACGAGTCGTCCGAGGACGCGGAGGGCGTGACGTACTCGACCGAGACGGGTGTCGAAGCGGAATCGGAAGGCGACCGGAAGAAGCGTCCGGCGCGCCGTAAGCGCCGGCCCAAGCCCGAAGCGATCGCCGCCCGGCTCAAGGCGGAGGATGCGCCGGCCGCGGTTGAGCCTGCGGCGGGGAGCGAACCCTAACCCACGCCGGGGAGGGTCGCTGCACAGTTCGACAGACTTCGCCGCCCTTCGAGCCAGACGGCAAGGGGGCGGCGTTCTTATGAGGAGTGACGACCAGTGGCGAGCGTAAAAGAAATTCCAGCCAAATTGGTGGCGGAGCTCAGGGCGAAAACGGGTGCCGGCATGATGGACTGCAAGAAGGCGCTCGAGGAGGCCGGCGGCGATATGGCGAAAGGCGAGGAGATCCTGCGCGTGAAGTACGCCGGCAAGGCCGAGAAGCGGGCCGCCCGCTCGGCGGGGGAGGGCCTCATCGAGGCCTACATCCACTTCAACGGCAAGGTCGGCGTACTCGTCGAGCTCAACTGCGAGACGGACTTCGTGGCGCGGACGGACGACTTCCGCCAGCTCGCCAAAGACGTTGCGCTACAGATCGCTTCGGCGAAGCCCGTCGCGGTCCGCATCGAGGATGTCGCGGTCGATGTCGTGGAGCGCGAGCGGCGCATCTACGAGGCGCAGGTGGTCGAGCAGAAGAAACCGGAGAACATCCGGGCCAAGATCGTTGACGGGATGCTGAAGAAATTCTACGAGGAGACCGTGCTGCTGGAGCAGAAGTTCATCAAGGACGACAAGCAGACGGTGGGCGATCTGGTGCGCGCGCTGGCCGCCAAGACCGGGGAGAAGATCGCGGTGCGCCGCTTCGCCCGCTTCGAGCTCGGGGGGGTCTAGTGGCGACGCTCGCCTACCCGCGCGCCCTCCTGAAGATCTCGGGGGAGGCGCTGGCCGGTGGGGAGAACGCCGGGATCGATTTTGGCGTCATCGACCGCCTGACCGGCGAGCTGAGTCAGGTGGCGGCGACCGGGGTGCAACTCGGCCTCGTGGTGGGCGGCGGGAACATCGTTCGCGGCGCCGCCGCGAGCGCCCAGGGGATGGACCGCGTCTCGGCGGACTACATGGGGATGCTCGCGACCGTCATCAACGCCCTGGCGCTCCAGGATATCCTCGAGAAAAAGGGCCTCGACACCCGGGTGATGACCGCGATCCGGATGGAGGCGCTGGCCGAACCCTACATCCGGCGGCGCGCCGTGCGGCATCTGGAGAAGGGGCGCATCGTCATCTTCGCGGGCGGCACGGGGAACCCCTACTTTTCGACCGACACCGCGGCGGTGCTGCGGGCGCTGGAGGTCGAGGCGCACGTGATCCTGAAGGCTACCAACGTCGACGGCGTCTACACCGCCGATCCCAAGAAGGACCCGGAGGCCAAGTTCCTGCCCGAGCTGACGTTCCAGGAAGCGCTGGTGAACGGGTATGCCGTGATGGACGCGAACGCCTTCGGATTGTGCAAGGAGAACCGGCTCCCCATCGTGGTCTTCAACATCAACCAGACCGGCGCGACGGCGAAAGTGCTGTCCGGCGAGCGCGTCGGCACCATCGTGCGATGACACTCGCGGACCACAACAAACAGGCACGGCAGGCGATGGACAAGGCAGTCGAAGCGGTGCGGCGGGAGTTCTCCACCGTCCGGACGGGCCGGGCGACCACCTCGCTGCTCGACCAGGTGAAGGTCGACGCGTACGGCAGCGAGATGCCGCTGAATCAGGTGGCGAACGTGGCCGCACCCGAACCGAAGCTCCTCACCGTCCAACCGTGGGATAAGACGCTGCTCAAGGCGGTGGAGAAAGCGATTCTCGCCTCGGATCTGGGCCTGACGCCGTCGAACGACGGCAACCTGATCCGCATCCCGCTGCCGGCGCTGACGGAGGAGCGTCGCCGGGAGCTGGTGAAGGTCGTGCACAAGTTCGCCGAAGAGGGACGGGTGGCGATCCGGCATGCCCGGACGGAGGCGATCGGCCGAATCAAGAAGACGGAGCACGTCTCGGAGGACGAGAAGAAGCACGCCGAGAAAGACGCGCAGAAGCTCCACGACGATCACCTGAAGCAGGTCGAGGAGGCGGTCAAGTCCAAAGAGGCCGAGATCATGGAAGTCTGATGGGCGACGACCTCCTCGCGCAGATTCGGATGCAAGGCGCCGTGCCCCGGCACGTGGCGATCATCATGGACGGCAACGGCCGCTGGGCGCGCGATCGGCACCTGCCGCGATCGCTGGGGCATCGGGCCGGCATGAAGTCCGTGCGCGAAGTGGTGGAGGGGGCGATCGAGGCGGGCGTCGAGGTGCTGACCGTGTTCGCCTTCTCCGAGGAGAACTGGAAGCGCCCCGCCACTGAGATCTCGGCGCTCATGAACCTGCTCGAAGAATACATCGGGTCGGAAATCCACGAGCTCGTGACGCAGGGCGTCCGGGTGAGTGTGCTGGGGGATCGGAGCCGGTTGACAGCGGGTGGCCGCGCGGCGGTCGAGCGGGTGGAGGCGGAGACGCACAGCGGTACACGGTTGGCGCTCAACCTGTGCATCTCCTACTCTTCGCGCACCGAGATCGCGCACGCGGCGCGGCTCCTGGCCGAGGAAGTGCTGCGCGGGACGCGGCGCCTCGAAGCGGTGGACGAGCAGGCCCTCGCCGGACGGCTCTATACCGCTCCGTGGGGCGACCCGGATCTGCTGATCCGCACTTCCGGCGAGCAGCGCATCTCGAATTTCCTGCTGTGGCAGCTCGCCTATACGGAGCTGTACCTCACCCCGGTGTTGTGGCCGGATTTCAACCGGCGTACGCTGTTCGAAGCGATCCTCGACTATCAGCGGCGGGAACGACGCTTCGGGACAGTGACAGCGGGATGACCCGGAATCTGGTTCAACGGATCGCCTTCGCGGCGGTGGCGATCCCAGCCGTCATCGGACTTGTGTGGTGGGGGGGGTGGCCGCTGGCCGCCGTCCTGGCTCTGCTGGGTGTGCTCGGCGCTCATGAGGTGTACGATCTCGCCCGGCGCCAGCAGATCGATCCGCTCGACGGGATCGGACTCGCCGCCGCGGCCGTCATCCCGCTCGCGACCTATTGGGCGAAAGGCTCCGAGACCCATTGGGCGGAGCCCGCCTTGTTCGTGGGGGCCCTCTGGGTATTGGCCGTGCTGGGTCTGGCGATGCGGGTGCGCGGCCCCCAGGGGCGGCCGCTGCCCACCGTCGCCATCACGGTATTCGGTGCCCTGTACGCCTCGGCGCTGCCGTCATTTGTGATCGCCATCCGCCACGGCGCCAACGCCGGCGTAAAAAGTTGGCCGTTGGCGGTGCTCGTCCTCCTCCCCCTTACCCTCACCTGGATTTGCGACACGGCAGCGATGGCGGCTGGGTACGCCTTCGGCGGACCCAAGCTTGCTCCGGTGTTGTCGCCCAACAAGACGTGGGCCGGTGCGATCGGCGGGTTTGCAGGCGCCGTGGTCGGTGCGGTGCTGCTGGGGCGCTGGCTGCTGCCGCGGGTGGGACTTCCACTCGGCGTACTCCAGCTCGCCCTTGTCGGCGGCGTAATCGGTATCGTGGCTCAGGTCGGCGACGTCGCTGAATCGCTGCTCAAACGCGAAGTGGCGGTGAAGGATTCTTCGCACCTCATTCCGGGACACGGCGGGGTGCTCGACCGGCTCGATTCCCTGTATTTCGTGATCCCGGTCTCGGCGGGATTGTTTCGCCTGTTCGGTCTCGTATGACCATCGGCGTCGCGGTGCTCGGCTCGACCGGGTCGATCGGCTGCTCGACCCTGACGGTGCTCGACCGGCATCGCGACCGGTTTCGCGTCGTCGCCCTGACGGCGCACTCCAACGCCGCACTGTTGCGCGAGCAGGCGGGGCGCTGGAACCCGGCGTACGTCGGACTCGTCAACGGCGGGACGGGGGAGGCGGGACGGGGGCAGGGGACCGCCTGCCTGGTCGAGGCGGCGACGCATCCCGATGTGGGCATCGTGGTCAACGGCATCGTGGGAGCCGCCGGGCTCGAAGCGACGCTGGCGGCGCTGCGGGCGGGTAAGCGAGTGGCGCTCGCCAACAAGGAAACGCTCGTGATGGCGGGGGAGCTCGTCACCCACGCTGCGCGGACCGGGGGCGGTGAGATCGTGCCCGTGGACTCCGAGCACAGCGCCGTGCTGCAATGCCTTGGTGGCCGCAAGGCGGAGGGAGTCTCACGGCTGATCCTGACGGCATCGGGGGGGCCGTTCCGCACCTGGGAGCCGGGACAGATCACACAGGCCACCGTGGATCAGGCGTTGCAGCACCCCACGTGGAAGATGGGACCCAAGATTACGATCGATTCCGCCACGCTCGTCAACAAGGCACTCGAGGTGATCGAAGCGCACTTCCTCTTCGGATTGGCGTATCCGCAGGTCGAAGTGGTGGTGCATCCGCAATCGGTGGTGCACGCCTTCGTGGAATTCGTGGACGGCTCGGTCCTCGCCCAGCTCGGGTTCCCCAGCATGGAGCTGCCGATCCTCTACGCGCTCACCCACCCCGAGCGGGTGCCCGACCACGGCACGCGGCGCTTCGATGCCCTCGCCGCCGGCGGCGGGGCCTTGACGTTCGAGCCGGTCTCTCCGGTGCGGTTTCCGGCATACGCGCTGGGCCGGGCAGCGGGAACGGCCGGCGGCACCGCCCCCGCGACGTTCAATGCGGCCAACGAGGTCGCCGTCCAGCTGTTTCTCGAAGGACGCATTCCCTTTGGCCGGATTCCCGAGATCATCGAGCGTGTGCTGACCGATCACACCGGGGGTGACGCCCGCTCGCTGGAGGCGGTGCTGGCTGCGGATCTCCTGGCCCGGCGGCGTGCGCAGGAGGCGGCGTGCTCCTGACCATCCTGTCCTTCGCCGTCATGGTGGGCGTCCTCATCTTCGTCCACGAGCTGGGGCACTTCATGGCCGCGAAGGCGGTCGGCGTTCAGGTGCACCGGTTTTCCCTCGGCTTCGGCAAGCCGATCGTCATGTTCCGCCGCGGCGAGACCGAGTACTGCATCTCGGTGCTCCCCCTGGGCGGCTATGTGAAGATGGCAGGACTCGAAGAAGAGGGGATGATGGGGGAAGTGGAGGGCGGCAAACCCGCGCAACCGGTGGACCCCGCGCGGGCCTTCGACCGGAAGCCGCTCTGGGCGCGCATCATCGTGATTCTCGCCGGCGTGACGATGAACGTGCTGCTCGCGTATGCGGTGTACGTGGCGCGGGCGGCGAGCGTCGGGTTGCCGATCTGGGCGACGACGCAGGTCGACTCCGTGATCACGAGGGGCCTGCCGCCGGGGGCCGAAGCGCTCGGCACACTGCGCTCGGGAGATCGAATCCTCCGGATCAATGGTGACTCCATTCGGCACTGGGGTGACGTTCTGGATCACCTCGAGCACGGGCCGACAACCGTACGATTCGACCTCGCCGATCGCGGGGAGCTCATCGTACGACTGGGTGACGGTTCACCCCAGGCCCGCGGTCGCGTCGCCGGTGCCCTGAGGCCACTGCTGCCGCCACGGATCGGAATTCTGGTGCCCGGGCAGGCTGGCTATCGCGCGGGACTCAAGCCAGGCGATCTGGTCGTTCGTGCGAACGGTGATACCGTCCGCTCCTGGACAGCGCTGGTCCGGGCGATCCGCGGCAGCCCTGGACGGCAGCTGGCGCTGGCTGTGTGGCGCGTCGACTCACTCGTTTCAGTGACGGTGGTACCCGACATCCACCCGGACTCCGGTTTCGGGCAGATCGGCACCAACGCGGAACCGCCCGTGCGGCACGAGCGGGTCGCGCTGGGACGGGCGCTGCTCGATGGCTGGAGCTATGCCTGGGACGGGATCCGGGCGGTGCTGAGCGGGCTGGCGCAGCTCGTCCTCGGTCACGGATCGTTGCGGCAGTCGCTCGCCGGTCCGATCGAGATCGCATCGGTGTCGGGGCAGGTGGCGCGGCTCGGGCTCGATCGCTTTCTCGATCTGTTGGCCCTCTTCTCCATCAATCTCGCCGTCCTCAACCTGCTTCCCATCCCCGTGCTGGACGGCGGCCAGCTCGTGTTCCTCCTGGCCGAGGGGGTCCGACGGCGGCCGCTCTCGCTCGAGCTGCGGCTGCGGCTCACTCAGGTGGGGTTCGTGTTTCTCCTTGGGCTGATGAGCCTGGCGTTGCTCAATGGCGTCTTCAAGTTCTTCGGCCGCTAGGGCGCTGCTGGAGGGCTATGTCGCCGGTCGCGTGCCGGCGGATCGGCTCGTGCCAGCCATCGCCGCGGAGTACTACCGGACGGTCGACCGGCACCAGCGGGAGGCGCTGCGGCCGGTGATCGCGGTGATCGAGCGAGCCGCACCCGGCGTGGTGAAGCTGGCGCGGACCGACGGGGGCTCGGGGTTCGACATCGGCCTCGCCGAGCGGCCGTTTTCCCAGGAGTACGAAGCGGAGTTGCGACGGGCGGTAGAGGCGGTGCTGGCCGCCTCCGCCACCGGGTCACCCACGGCGGAGGCGGGGCTCTGGAGCCGATTGATGAACCGGGTGCGCCGCCTCTTTAGCGCAGCAACCTGATGAGGAGCGCGATTCCGGCGACCAGGGCCGCTCCCACGAAAATGAAGGCGATGAGCGAACGCCGTTGGGTGGGGGTCCGCGGATCGAGCAGCGCCTGGAATTCGGTGCTGGAGAGCGGGGCCGAGCCGAGCTCGAAGGTGGGCCGGACGCCTTCCCGTACTTCGCCGAGATCTGCTTCGAGCTGCGCGGCGTTCTGATACCGGTCGTCGGGGTGTTTCGCGAGGCATTTCACGACCACCCGTTCGAACCGTTTCGAGATTTCGGGTTGCTTCTTGCGCAGGCTGGGCGGCGGGTCCTCCACATGCATGCGCGCGAGCTCGAACCAGTCGCCGGCGTTGAACGGCACTTCTCCCGTGGCGGTCCGGTAGAGTGTGACCCCCAGCGCGTAGAAGTCCGCCCGCTGGTCGAGCGGGCGTCCCTGGGCCTGCTCCGGGGACAAGTACTGGGGGGTCCCGATCGTCATGTTGTGCCCGGTCGAGGCGGTGTATCCCGAGACGGCGCGCGCGATGCCGAAATCGGTGAGGACAGCGGTTCCGTCCTCCCGCAGCAACACGTTGTCGGGCTTGATGTCGCGATGGATGATGCCCTGCCCGTGGGCGAAGCCGAGCGCCCGAGTGACGTCGCGGGCGATGGGGAGGATGGCGGACTCAGGTAAGTAGCCGTCGCGGGCGAGCCGGGCGGCGAGGGTGTCGGGGCAATAGTCCATGACGAAATACACGTTGCGCCCGTC
>Ga0307281_10000030_pt1 | contig 30111 bp, 26 predicted proteins | sample ER_DNA_120_FD_194486 | JGI IMG/M metagenome (GOLD analysis project Ga0307281, IMG submission 194486) | Bulk soil microbial communities from the East River watershed near Crested Butte, Colorado, United States - ER_DNA_120 | ecosystem: Environmental > Terrestrial > Soil > Floodplain | place...
CCGGGAGCGCAGCGATTTCATCGCGCGAGGCAGTGCGTACACCCGCCACTGAGCCGAACCGCTCGAGCAGCACGCGACGCCGGCTCGGACCTACGCCGGGGATCGTGAGCAGCTCCGACGTGATGGTCCGCTTCGCACGCCGGTTCCGGCTGTAGCTCACCGCGAAGCGATGGGCTTCGTCCCGCGCCCGTTGCAGCAGCTTCAGCGACGGACTTCGCCGCGACAACCGCAATGGCTCCTCGCGTCCAGGGAGGTACACGTCCTCCTCCCGCTTGGCGAGACTGGCCAGCGGGAGCTCGGATAGTCCGGCTTCCACCGCGGCGGCCACTGCGGCCGAGAGCTGGCCACGCCCGCCATCCACCACCACCAGATCCGGCAGCGCCTTCTCCTCCTCCAGCCGGCGCCGCAGGAAGCGGCCGACCACTTCGTGCACCGCAGCGAAATCGTCCTGCTGTGGTCCTTTGATGCGGTAGCGGCGGTATTCGGCCTTTTTGGGACGTCCCGCTTCGAACCACACCAGCGAGCCGACGGTGTCCCGGCCCTGGTTGGTGGAAATGTCGACACACACGAACGACCGCGGCACGCTCTCGAGTCCGAGGTCGCGCCCGAGCGCGTAGACTGGATCCGCCGCCCGCTCTTCCACGTCGAACGATTCCAACAGCAGGCTTTCGAGCAGGTGGCGCGCATTCTGCTCGGCGAGCTCCACCAGCTTCGCATTCGTCCCGCGTTGCGGCGTCGTCCACTCGACCGCCGGCGCCAGGGACCGCAGCCCATCCAGGTCTTCCGGGACGAACGGCAGGAGCACTCGTCCCGCCCGTGCCTCGAGGGGCAGGTAGAAGCGGACCAGGAAGGCCGCGAGTACCACCGCCTCCGGCTCGCCGCCGGCACGCTCGAGGAACCGGTGCTCCCGCGCGATGAGGCGGCCATCGCGGATGCGCAGGATGACGCCGCACGCGTCGTCTCCATCGCGTGCAACGCCGATCGCGTCGGCGTCTCCCCCTCCGACCCGTTCGACGCTCTGCGGCCGCTCTACCTGTTCGAGCCACTGGAGGGCATCCCGCAGCTGGGCGGCACGCTCGAAATCGAGCTCGGTCGACGCCTGCTGCATCCGCTCACGCAGCCGTGTCCGGACCTCGACCGTCTTTCCCTCCAGGAACAGCAGCACGTCGTCGATCATGCGACGGTAGTCCGCCTGGGACTGATAGCCGACGCACGGCGCCCGGCAGCGCTCGATGTGATAGTCCAGACAGGGTCTGGCGGGGGCGTCCCCCGGCAGGTCGTAGTGGCAGCTCCGCACGGTAAACAGTCGGCGGATGATGCCGAGGGTCTGACGCAACGTCCCCACATCGGTATAGGGCCCGAAGTAGCGCGCCCCCTCGAGCTGGATCCGTCGGACCACGAGCACCCGCGGGAACGGCTCCGCCAGCGTGACGGCGATCCGCGGATAGCTCTTGTCGTCCCGCAGCCGGATGTTGAAGCGCGGCTGATGCTCCTTGATCAGGTTGTTCTCGAGCAGCAACGCCTGCGCTTCGTTGGGAACGATGATCGTCTCGAGATCGGCGATCTGGGCGGCGAGAGCGGCCCGCTCGGGCGTGTCCTGATGATCAGGCGCGAAGTACGCAGGCACCCGGCTCCGCAGGCTCTTGGCCTTGCCGACGTAGAGCACTTCGCCGGCGGTGTTCCTCCACAGGTACACCCCGGGCCGGTCCGGGAGCGCGGCGAGCTTGCGAGTGATCAGCGCAGGGACTTCCATAGGCGGCTGGCGTCGGGATGTTTCAGCACCAAGGTGGAACCGAGATACACAGCACCGAAGATACTCACGACGACCAGTGCCAACGGGATCGGGGAAAGGGCTGCGGCCAGATGTGCCGTCGCGACGCCCGCCCCGCTCGCCGCGAGGGCCGCCAGCAGCGTTCCCGCGAAGGCCTGCCAATCCGACCGTGACATCACGGTCCCGATGCGACGATCGAGATCGTTCAGGTGGAGCACGACGTTCACCCAGGCGCCGAGCGACGAGCCGAGGGCGATCCCAGCCGGTCCGAAGCGGCGCATGAAGATGTAGGCGAGGCCGCTCGAGAGCAGGACCGAGAACGCGGCGATTTTCACCGGTGTCCGGGTATCGCGCAGTGCGTAGAACCCGGAGGCGAACAGCTTCACGGTCGCCTGCCCCATCAGTCCGATCCCGTATGCGGCCAGCACGCCACCGACGAGCGCCGAGTCGTCCGCGTCGAACCGCCCCGTCTGAAACAACGCGGCCACGAGCACCGGGCCGAGCGCCGCGAACAGGAACGAGGACGGGACGACGAAATAGGTGATGCGGCGGAATCCCGTCGCGATGCGACCGCGCAGCTGTTCATTGGGGGTCGCGGCGATCGCGTCGCGCGACAGCTCCGGCAGGGAGACGGCTGCGACCGACACCCCGAAAACGCTGATCGGCAGGATCTGGATCAACTGGGCGTAGCCGAGACTGGACACCCCGGCGTTGCCCGCAAACGAGCCGAGTAAGGTGTCGATGAGGCCCGAGATCTGCGCCACGCCGGCGCCGAGTACGACGGGCACCCAGGCCAGCAAGACCTCGCGCACCCCGCTCACGCGCGCGGAAAATCGCAGCACGATGCCCTGCAGGAGCGACCAGCACGCCGGGAGCTGGACCGCTACCTGCAGCACGCTCCCGGCGATGGTCCCCCACGCCAGAGCCAGAGCCAGCCGGTACAGCCGTTCGTCGGACGGCAGGGTGGGCGTGACCACCCACGTAGCGGCGCCGACCAGGGCCACGATCCCCGCCACGTTCCACAGCACCGGGGCGGCATACGGTAGGAAGAAGCGGCGGTGAGTGTTCAGGATCCCCAAGCACCAGGCGGAGATCACCATGATCCCCGTCATCGGGAACAGCATGCGGACCAGCACGATCGTCAGGTCTCGGCGTGGTGCGTCGAAGCCGGCGGCCACCGCGGTCGTGATCGCGGGGGCGAGGGCGATCCCCAGGACCGCCAGGACCCCCGTGGCGAGGAGCAGCAGGCCAAGGATCGCCCCGGCCAGCCCTCGTGCCGCGATGCGATCCCGCTCATGGAGCGCCGCGTACACCGGGATGAACGAAGCGGAGAGGGTTCCCTCGCCCAGCAGATTGCGGACGGTATTGGGGATCTTGAGCGCGGCCCGGAACGCGTCGGCGGCTATTGTGTGGTTGCCGAAGTAGTAGGCAAACACCCGCTCGCGGACGTACCCCAACACGCGCGTGAGCAGAATGCCGGCGGCCACCTGAGCGGCATGGCGGCCGCCGGAGTCGGCGCGGCCTGCAACGGGCACGGACTAGCTGCCGGAGGGTCCCGGGGTCTTCGGCTTCTCGAGCAGCCGCTGCACGAACTGCAGCTCGTCCTTCATGCCGGTGAGCGAACGGTGCAGCTCTTCCACCTCGCCCTCCAGCAGATCGACTTTCCTGTGCAGCTCGCCCAGCTCCCCCGTTCCGGCTCCACCGCCTTCGAGCCGGCGCGCGATCGAGCGCCCCAGCGGCGAATCGACCAGAATGGCGACGATGGGAATCATCAGGGCGACGAAGACGAGCAGGACGATGGCCGCGCCGAGCATGCCGACAACCTACGAAGCCGTGGTCGCGCGCGCCACTTCATCCATTAGCGCGGCGAGCAGCGGCGGTCCATAGCGGACCGCCATCGACGCGTAGGTGAGCGTCCGCTCCTGCGGCGCGCCTTCAGGGTACAATGCGGCCCGGGCACGCGTCAGCTGACCAACCAGCGAGTCGCTGTTGCGCTTCAAGCTCGCCACCAGCTTTTTCTCGATGTCGCGCATTCCCGAGAGAGCGGCGTTGCGCGCCGATTCCACCGTGCGCTCGAGCGTCGGGTCGACGCGGGCGACTCCGCCCGAGAGGCGCCCGTAAGACGTCCGCAGATCGCGCTGCAGCCCTTCCAGCGTTTCGGCGACTTCTGCCGGCAGCTGATCCCGCACCAGGCGCGCCTCCACGGCTCCCGGAGGCCCCGCGAAATCCTCCGGCCGCAGCCCATGTTTCTCCAGCACGCGCTGTACTCGGCTCTCCACCAGCAGCCCGGACCACCGCGGCACCGGCATCTGAGGTTTCACCTCCAGCGCCCGATAGAGCGGCGCGGCGTCGGGCAGGTAGGCGAGCTCTCCCGGACCCGCCACGTACGCGACGGTGGGCCACAGGGCGGCTTCCACCACAGGACGGAGCAGGACGTTCGGCGATAGCCGCTCGGGGGATTCGGTCGCCAGCTTCTCGAGGTCGGCGCGCGTGAAGCGCTCTCCGCTGCGCCGTGTCAGGAAGTGATCGCCGTCGCGTCGCAGCCGATCGCGGCCCAGCGATGCCTCGACCAGCACCGGGCTGAGCCCGTCGGCCAACGTGAGGTCCAGGCCGCGCAGCAGCCACGGGGCCATCTCGCGCTTCGCCGGCGATGCATAGGGACGGGCCACGGCGAGACCGAGCGGACCCAGCAGGGCGTGCACGGCGTCCGCGAAGGCGTCCGCCAGACTCGCATCCGGGTGGTAGGCCGTCGCGAGCCACGACTGGATGTCTTCTTTGAACTCGCTATCGGGCGTTTCCGCCCGCAGACGGGCGAGCGCCTCGAGGATTTCCGGACCGCACCGCTCCCGCGACATGGGCCATGCCGGGGATTCCGCCGCACGCTCCCGCAGCACGATGCGCACCGGAGTACCTGCGGCGTTGAGGATCGTCGCGTGATTGGCTTCCTGGAAATCGTGATCATCCCCGGCCACCCAGAACACGGGAACGACCGGCACACCCCATTCCCGCTCGAGCCGGGCCGCGAGAGCAATGGCCGAGAGCGCCTTGTAGACGGTGTACAGGGGTCCGGTGAACAGTCCGGGCTGCTGGCCCGTGGTGACCACGAGGACGTCACCCGCCGCCAGCCGGTCGCGTCCCGGACCGGGAAGCGTGGTGGCGACGAGCGGCTGCGCGACAGGGCGCGGCGGCATGCGCTGCAACGTCGCCACGGCGGGAGCCGGCGCGATCGGCGTCGCGACGAGGCGGGGGGTCACCGCCGCACTGCCACGAGAATCGAGCGTGGCGCGTCGCCGGCCGGCGGACAGCCGTCGTAATCCCCGAACCGCTCGACGACGTCGAGCCCGGCGTCGACCATCAACGCTTCGAGCTCCTGGGCGGTGAACAACCGCACGCGCTCCTGAAAGCTTCGATTCTCGGCCCGGAGCTCGATTTCCTTCACCACGTAGCGACCCTCCTCACTGAACCGGCGGCGCACCCGGGCGCCCACGTCCCCATCGGAGATCTCCTCGCTGTCGCGCCGCAGCGTGCGTCGTACCTGTTCGGCGTTCAGGTAGTCCAGGATGAACCGGCCACCGGGCTCGAGCACCAGCGCCACCTGACGCAGAACCTGGCCGTGCTCGGCGTCGGAGCGAAAGTAGCCGAAGGACGTGAAGAGATTCACCACGAGCCCGAAGCTGCCGGCGCGGAACGGCAACGCACGCATGTCTCCCCGCACGAGCAGCGCCTGGGTGCGGTGCCGCGCCCGGTGCAGCATCGCCGGGGAGAGGTCGACGCCGGTCACCCGGGCGCCCGCACGCTCCAGTTCCGCGGCGTGGCGCCCGGCACCACAGGCCAGGTCCAGCACCGCGCTGCCGGGACGCCACGGGGCGACCCGGCGGATCAGCTCCACCGCTCGCCGGGCGTCTTCCGAATCGCGGTGCGGATACAGGGCGTGGTACTCTTCCCCGAACCATTGTTCGAACCACTCCGTCATTCGCCGAACACGTCCGCTTGGAACACGTAGAGCTCGCAATCGGGCCGGCGCCAGGCGTCGACCGGAAGGCCCGCCTTGCGGCACACAGCCGCGAGCAGCGCCGCCGCATCCCAGCGCTGCTCGATCGCTACCTGGGGAAGCAGGAGGCCCTGCCGCCGGCCACGCCGCACCATCACCCCGTCCCGCCCCGGTTCGATGCACGCGGGGTCCGCAATCCCCATCCGCAACGGCTCGGACAGCACCGAGATTTCGAGGCGCAGCCCTTCGAACTCCTCCCGGGCCACCGGGGGAAAACGCGGATCGTCGGTGGCGGCGAGGACCGTCGCGCGCCACACGACCTCGGCGAGCGGGCGTTCGGACGCGACCTGTCCGATGCAGCCCCGCAACTCACCGTCGTGTCGCAGCGTGACGAACGCCCTTCCGGGGCGGCCCAGGGCGTCAGACCCTGCCGACACCCCAACCGGGTCCCTCGGGCCGTCCAGGGCCGCCTGGAGGGCCTGCCGGGCCACTCGCAGCAGCGCCTGCCGTTCCTCGTCCCCCAGATCAGGAGCCCCGATGGTAAGGCTCCCCCCGCCGGATCGTAAATGCGCGGTACAACTGCTCCAGCACGATCACCCGGGCAAGCTCGTGCGGGAAGGTGAGCGGCGACAGGCTCCAGACGCGCTCCGCCTGTCCCAGCAGCCGCGTGGGCAATCCTTCCGCCCCGCCGATCGCGAGCGCCACGTCGCGTCCGTCCCGATCCCACGCCGCCGTGCGCCGGGCCAGCTCCGTCGAGCTCCAGGATTCGCCGCGGCGCGACAGCGCGACGAGGCGCGCCTCCTCGGGAATGGCCCCGGGCAAACGCGCCTCGTCTTTCACCTCTCGCTCTTCGACCCGCGCGTAGCGACGCAACCGCTTCAGGTATTCGTCACACGCCGCGCGGAGCCCCGCGTTCTTGAGGCGCCCCACCGCGACGAGGTGATAGCGCATCAGGCATACATCCCGCGGAGCCGATGCATGGTGGCCACGCGGTCGATCCCCAGCATGTAGGCGGCGATGCGTGTGTTCACCCTGTGCTTGTCCGCGAGCGTGACGACCTCTTTGAACGATCGGGTGATGATCGCTTCCAAGCGGCGGTTCACCGTGTCCTCGTCCCAGAAGTAGCCGCCGCGGTCCTGTACCCATTCGAAATAGCTCACCGTCACCCCGCCGGCGTTGGCGAGAATATCGGGAATCACGAAGACCCCGCTTTCCTCCAGGATCTTGTCGGCGCCCGCGGTCGTCGGCCCATTGGCGCCCTCGCAGATGACCCTGGCCTTGATCTTCTTCGCGTTCTTGCTGGTGATGACGTTTTCCAGCGCCGCCGGCACCAGCACGTCGCAATCCGACGTGAGGAGCTCGTCGTTCGTGATCGCCTCGGCCCGCGGGTAGCCTGTGAGCTGGCGGTGCTCCCGCGTCCACGCCAGCACGTCGGGGATGTCGAGTCCCTTGGCGTTGAACAGGCCCCCCGACTTGTCCGTCACCGCCACGATCGTCGCCCCTTCCTTCGCCAGCAGGTCCGCCGAGACCGAGCCGACGTTCCCGAACCCTTGCACCGCGACGCGCGCCTTCGTCAGGGACATCCCGAGCCGGGCCAGCGCCTCGCGCGTGACGATCATGCACCCCCGCCCTGTCGCCTCCCGCCGCCCCAGCGACCCGCCCATTTCGACGGGCTTCCCCGTGACGACCGCGGTGACCGTGTGACGATGGTGCATGGAATACGTGTCCATGATCCACGCCATCACCCGTTCGTTGGTGTTCACATCGGGCGCGGGCACGTCGGAATCGGGGCCCAACGTCTCGATGATGTTCGAGGTGTAGCGGCGGGTCACGCGCTCCAGCTCGGCCATCGACATCGTGAACGGATCGCAGACCACTCCGCCCTTCGCCCCGCCGAAGGGGATGTTCACCACCGCGCACTTCCATGTCATCCACGCCGCGAGGGCCTTCACCTCCTCGAGAGTGACGTTCAGATCGAACCGGATGCCGCCCTTCGCCGGGCCGCGCGATGTGTTGTAGAGCACGCGGTAGCCCGTGTAGACCTCGACCTCGCCGTTGTCCCGGAACACCGGAATCGACACGATGATCTGTTTCTCCGGATTGCGGAGCACCTTGTAGAGGCCCGGATCGAGATTCAGCAGTTTGGCGGCGTGATCGAATCGTTCCATCATCGATTCGAACGGGTTGGTTTCGGAGAGAAACCTGTCCTTGTCGGGACGAATCACGCCGTAGGGCTCGGTCGGGGAAGCGGTGTCGGTCATGGGTCGTGGTTAGTGGTGGCGACGCTCGTGTACGGGAGCGACGAGCACGCGGTCCAGCGCCTGGACCACAGCCCCGCCATTCCGCTCCCACATCCACTCCAACTCCGCGACCAGCGGTTCCGGCCCCTCGGCCGGCCATAAGGCGCGCAGCTTCACGGCGTCCTTTTCGGTGACCACAAGATAACCGGCGCCGGCCGCCAGCCGCACGAGCCGTCGCACGTCGGCGGCGTCGTACTCGTGATGGTCTTGGTACGCCGCGAGTTGCACGGTGGCGCCCGAGGCTCGTACCTGCACGGCGAAGCTTTCAGGGTCCGCGATGGCCGCCGCCGCGAACACCTGCCGCCCGCGCAATCCGTCCAGGGGGTGCCGCACGCCGGACCGCATGCCGACGAGATCTCGCAGGCCCAGGCGTGCGAGCGCGACGCTCGCCCTGGGCCATCGCGCCGCTAACTCGTCGGCGAGCACGGCTGCGGTGTCGGCGTCCACGCGTTTGCGCGTCACCACCAGCACGTCCGCCCGGCCGAGGGCTCCGCGGAGCTCGCGCCACGGACCGGCCGGCAGCGTCCACGGCGACAGCCGCTCCTGCTCGGCCGCGAGGACGGCGATGTTAAGATCCCGCTGGACCCCCAACAGCTGAAACGCGTCGTCCAGTACCAACACATCGGCGCCCCGGGACCGAGCCTCCAAGCCGCCGGCCACGCGGTCCCGGTTTGCCACGACGACCGCTTCCGGGACCAGGCGCCGATGAACGAGCACTTCATCGCGTCCGTAGCCGCGCAGCAGCACGCCGGGCCGGCGCCCCGCCTGGACGCAATACGCCGCGATCCAGGCCGCCAATGGGGTCTTCCCCGTGCCACCGACCGACAGGTTCCCCACCGCGACACTCGGCAGCGGGAGACGCCGCGCGTGCACCACGCCCCCGCGATACGCTGCGGCACGGAGCGAAACGACCGCGGCGTAGATCCCGGACAGGGGCAGTAGTGCAGCCCGAGCCGTCCGGGCCTTCCAGCTCCGACGTCGCCACAGCCGTCGCACCAGGCGAACGTTCCAGGCGGTGGCCATCACGTCGCATCGGCGAGGGCGTTGAGTCCGCGCTCCACCGCATCGATGCCGGCACGCAGGCCCGCCTTCCCGGGGCCGATGCCGAGCGGCGCGCCGTAGACCACGTCGATGGTCGCGAAGGGCTTTGGGATGCAGAACCGGTCCCAGCTCGAGAGCTGCCAGGCGCGCGAGGGTCTCGCCGTCGCGGGGACGACCGGCACGCCGGCGTGCTGCGCGGCGGCGACGATCCCGGGCTTCACGCGCTGCGCCGGACCGCGCGGACCGTCCGGAGTAATCGCGACCACGCCGCCGGCTTGCAGCGCCCGCACCACCCCACGCAGCCCGATTTCACCGCCGCGCCGGGTGGACCCACGCACGAATCGATAGCCCCACCGCTCCGCCAGCGTGGCCAGGAGTCCGCCATCGCGGTGCCGGCTGATCAGGAGCACCATCGCCTCGTGGCGGTGGAGATACAGGAGCGGCAGAATGCGGCTGTGCCATAACGCGAAGACGAACGGGCGCCGGCCGTCGTACAGGGTCTGAGGATGCTCGCGCCCGGCCAGCCGGTAACGCCACGTGCGCGCCAGGAGTCCCACCAGGACGAACCCGACCGCGGTGAGCAGCGGCTCCGCCCAGCGTAGCCTCACCGCACCAGCTCCAGGGCGAGCTGCGCCACGCGCTCCGCCGCCCCCGGCGGACCAAGCCGCTCTCGCACGCGGGCGAGGCCGGCCCGTTGCCGGCGCGTGACGGGATCATCGGGATCGAGCAGCGGGAGCAGCTGGTCCGCCAGCGCCTGGGGCCGGGCGGCGCGCTGGAGCAGTTCCGGGCAGACCAGCTCACCGGCGACCAGGTTCACGAGGCCGACCCAGGGCACCTGAAGCACGCGCATGGCGATGAAGTTGGAGACCGGGTGCAGCCGGTAGGTAATCACCATTGGGAGATCGGCGAGCGCCGCTTCGAGGGTCGTCGTGCCCGACTTGCAAAGACCTGCATCGGCGGCGGCAAAGACGAGCGCCGGGTCCCCCATCGCCACGTGCAGAGCCCCCGCATCCGGGTAACTCGCGACCGAGGTGCCCGCGACGACCACCTGCACATCAGGCCGAGCCGCGATCACTCGCCGCGCGGCTTCCCGAGCGACGGGCCAGATCCGGCGCACCTCCTGCGCGCGACTCCCCGGAAAGACACCCAGCGTGGGACGGTCGGGGTCGAGGCTCAGCGCCCGGCGAGCCTCTGCCCGACCCGGCGGCGGTGGCCGGTCCCTGAGTGGATGCCCCACAAACGTGGTTGGCACGCCCCGCTCCCGGAAAAACGGCTCCTCAAACGGCAGGATGACCGCCAGCTGGCGCACCGCAGCCGCGAGTCGCCGCACGCGGCCCGCACCCCAGGCCCAGAGCTGTGGCGCGATGTAGTACAGCACCGGCACGCCCGCTGCTGCCGCCGCCGCCGCCGCGCGCAGATGATATCCCGGGTAGTCCACGAACATGGCGACGTCATAGCGGCCCGCTCGAAACGCATGCCGTGTCTTCCGGAGCAGGCGGTAATGGCGCGGGATCCCTTCCAGCGCCTCGACGAAGCCGACGACCGAAAACGACTCCATCCGGTCCAGCACCTGCGCGCCTGCCGCCGCCATCTGCGGACCCCCGAACGCCTCGATCGTGATCCCTGGAGCCTGGCGCCGCAACGCAGCGATCACCGGCGCTGCGTGCGCGTCCCCCGATGGCTCGCCGGCGGAGCAGTAGATCCGCGGGCCCCGGCTCACGGCTTCATGGCGGCGAGCGGCGATGCCTGGATCGCGTCCGCCACGCGCCATGCCAGCGCCAGCGCCTGCGCTCCCGCAGCCCCCGACACCACGACATCACTCTCGCCGCGCACGGCGCGCACAAAGCTCTCGAGCTCGAGCTTGAGCGGCTCCGCTTCCGGGGCTTCGAGCCGGACCACTTCGACGATATCCTCGATGCGCCGCGCGCCGATCTCCTGCCACCCCGGCTTCAAGCGGTAAAACCGCCCGCTGCCCTGGGCCAGGTCGAGGGAGAAATAGCCGGTCGGCTGGAAGATCCGGAGTTTGCGCGTCCGCTCCCGCGAGATCCGGCTGGCGGTCACGAGCGCGACGGCCCCATTGGCGAACTCCACGCGTGCGTTGACGATGTCGACGTGCGGAGTGAGCACCGGCACGCCTGTCGCCCGCACCTCGCGGACCTCCGACCGCACCAGCTCGAGGATCAGGTCGAGGTCGTGGATCATGAGATCGAGAATGACGGCGACGTCCGTGCCGCGCGGCTGGAACGGCGCCAGTCGCTCCGTCTGGAGGAAACGCGGCTCGTCCAGGTAGGGGGCGGCCGCCCGCACGGCCCGATTGAACCGCTCCACGTGCCCCACCTGGAGCACGACCCCCGCACGCGCCGCCTGCCCGACGAGGGCTTCGGCCCCGGCCGGCGAATCGGCGAGCGGCTTCTCGATGAGGGCGGCGATGTTCCGCGCGAGGACCGCCAAGCCGACGTCGGTGTGGGCCGGCGTCGGCACCGCGATGCTCACCGCCTCCACACCGACCAGCAGGGCGTCGAGCGACGGATGAGCGACGGTCTCCAGCTCCCGTGCCACCTGCGCCGCGCGCACCGGGTCGACATCGTAGATCCCGGCGAACTCCACGCCGTCCATGCGTCGCAGCAACCGGGCGTGGTGAAACCCGAGCGCGCCGGTGCCGATGACCCCGACGCGCACCCGGCGCAGGGTCACACCAGCACTCCGCGCTGCGACGCCTCGATGAACCGGAGGAAAGTCTCGACTTCCCCAACCGCCGGCAGCTCGGTCCGCGCCCGGGCGATCCCCTGGCTGACGGTGAGGTGCGAGTTGAAGACCAGCCGGTAGGCCTTTTTCAGGGCCAGTTTCACTTCGGGCGTGAACCCGGCCCGTTGCAGCCCGACCGAATTCAGTCCGTAGAGGTGCACCGGATTCCCGACCGCCTTGGTGTAGGGGGGGACATCCTGGTTGACCCGCGACCCGCCCCCGACGAACGCGTACGTCCCCACCCGGACGAACTGGTGGATCGGAACGAGGCCGCTGATGATGGCCCGATCGTCCACCGTCACGTGGCCCGCCATCTGGATGGAGTTGGCGAGGATGACGTCGTCGCCCACCACGCAGTCGTGCGCGACGTGCACGTAGGTCATGATGAAGCACCGTTGCCCGACGGTCGTCTTTCCCGTGGCCGGCGTCCCGCGATTGATCGTGCAGTATTCCCGCAGGATGGTGCCGTCCCCGATTTCGACCCAGGTTTCCTCCCCCTTGTACTTGAGGTCCTGGGGATCGGCGCCGAGCACCGTACCGTAGCCGACCTTGACGCCCGCCCCGAGCCGCGTGTTGCGCTCGATCACGACGTGAGCTGCGAGCTGGCAGCGGTCGCCGATCATGACACTCGGCCCGATGATGGCGTAGGGCCCGATGCTCACATCCAGCCCCAGCTGGGCCGAGGGATCGACGAGCGCCGTTCGGTGAATCACTTGTCCACCACCACGGCCATCATCTCCGCTTCCGCAACCACCTGCCCGTCCACGAACCCCTGCCCTTTCATCCGGCACGTCTTGCCGCGGAACGCGATCATCTCGAGCTCGAACCGGATTTGATCGCCGGGCAGCACCGGGCGCCGGAACTTCACGTTATCGAGCGACATGAAGTACACGACCTTGTCTTCGACGTTCTGCGCTTCGAAGTGGCTGAGAAGCAGCATGCCCCCGACCTGAGCCATCGCCTCGATGATCAGCACGCCCGGCATGATGGGATGCCCGGGAAAATGCCCCTGGAAGAACGGCTCGTTGATCGTGACGTTCTTGATCCCGACGATCCGCTTCTCCCCTTCCACTTCCAGAATGCGATCGACCAGCAGGAACGGGTACCGGTGCGGCAGCACATCCATGATGCGCCCGATGTCCATCGCGGGCACGCCGCTCCGCTTGGCGGCGCGGGCGAGTGCCCGGGCGAGCGCCACGTTGCCGCTGTGGCTCGGCCTGGTCGCCACGATGTGCGCGCGCACGCGGCCGCCGGCGAGGGCGAGATCTCCCAGGATGTCGGCGGCCTTGTGGCGCACGAACTCGTCCGGCCAGCGCAGTGCTCCCCCGTTCACCACGCCGCGCTCGTCCAGCACGATGGCGCTGGCCGTCGACGCCCCCTTGATGAGTCCCTTGGCTTGGAGCGCCGCGACTTCGCTGGTGAATCCGAAGGTGCGGGCCGGCGCGAGCTCGCGCGCGAACGATTCGGCCGAGATGTCGTAGCTCCCGACCTGCCGGCCGATCAGGGGATGCGGAAACTCGATCGTCACCGTCAGCTGCAGGCGCTTGCTCGGAGCGACCAGGTACGTGGCGTCGCCTTCGGTCACCGTGAACGGGGCCTGCACCGTGAGCATCGTCGGCTGGCCCGGGCCATCGAGCTCGACCGGCCGTGCCTCGGCGAGGGCGGCGAAATAGGGCGCGACGCTGCCATCGAGGATCGGCGGCTCCGGGCCGGACAGGTCGACCAGCAGGTCGTCGATCTCGTGCGCCGCCACGGCGGCCAGGAGATGCTCCACCGTGTGGATCGTCACGGCGCCGTGCCCGATGGCGGTACGGCGCTCGAGCGCCGCCACCTCCGACAGCCGTGCCGGGACCTCCGGGGCGCCGTCCAGATCGGTGCGCCGGAAGACCACGCCCGTGCCGGACGGCGCCGGCCGGAACGTGGCTCGCGTTGCGGCTCCCGTGTGCAGGCCGGTGCCCGTCACCGCGGACTCCTGCGCGATGCTGCGTCGCTTAGAGGGCGTCGTCATCGGTCGACTGCAGGAGTCCTTCGAGGTGGGCAGCGTGCGGCGTCAGGCGATACAGCGCCGCGACGGCCCGTAGCACCTCCCGATACGGCCGGGCGGGTGTGCCCCACACCGTGGCCCCGGGGTCGATGTCGCCGATCACTCCGGCCTGCACCAGGACACGCGCGCCCCGACCGATGGTCACATGGTCGGTTACCCCGACCTCACCTCCGATAATCACGTCGTCCTCGACCCGGCTCGAGCCGGCGATCCCAGCGAGCGCCAGGATGAGGCACCGCTTGCCCACGTGTACGTTGTGGGCGATGTGTACGAGGTTGTCGAGCTTCGTGCCGTCGTCGATCACCGTGTCGTCCACGCTGCCGCGGTCCACGCAGCTGTTCGCTCCGATTTCCACATCGTCTCCGATCACGCACCGCCCCACGTGAGGGATCTTGCGATGCGGCGCGCCGTCCCGCCCGGGGATGAACCCGAAACCGTCGCTCCCCAGACGGACCCCGCTGTGCAGGACCGCCCTTCGCCCCACAATCGTACCCGGGTAGCAGGTGACCTGCGGATACAGCTCCGAATCGTCGCCGATCGTCACGCCGTCGCCGATGACGCAGTTCGCGCCGATGCGCACGTTCCGGCCCAGGCGAACGTCCGGCCCGAGCACGACGTGCGGGCCGATCGCCACCGGATCGTCCCAGGTTGCCCCCGGCCCCACGACCGCGGTCGCGTGAACGCCGGCGCTCCAGGCCGGCGCCGGATACAGCACGCCGAGCACCGTCACCAGCGCGGCATGGGGATCCGGTACGATGATACGGGTGGCGTCTCCGGCGGGCTCTGCGGCGTACGCCTCCACACAGAGCACGATCGAGGCGCGCGACCGCTCAAGGTAGGGGAGGTAGCGGGGACTGGCAAGAAACGAGAGGTCGCCGGGACCGGCCCGCTCGAGGGGGGCGATCGCGGCGACCTGGACGTCCGGATGACCGATGAGCCGGCCGCCCGTGAGCGCGGCGACCTCCGCAGCCGACAGGGCTCGCCGCGGTGCGGCGCTCACCGTGCGCTCAGGGTCCCGACTGGCGCAGACGGCCGATGACCTTCGACGTCAGGTTCAGGGCTGGATCGGCCGCCACGATGCCGGTCCCCTGCGCATCGCCGTCGAAGATGAAGGCGTAGTTCCCTTCGGCCCGGATCCCCTGAATGATCGTGTTGATGCGCGCCTGGAACGGCCCGAGCAGCTCCTGGTTGCGGGCGCGCGCCCGCGAGTCGAGCTCGCTGGACCGCTGGGTCATCCGGTCCTGCATCGTCTGCAGCTCACGGCGCCGGGCGTCCTTGGCCGCCGGCGAGAGGGCGATCGACGCCTGGTCGAATGCCTGCACGGCCGAGTCCAGCTGCTGTTGGAGCTTCTGCACCTCGTCCCGCATCCCCTGAAACTCGCGGTAGAAGGTGGACTCCGCCGCCGCGTAGCCGGGCGTGCTGTCGAGAATCGTCCGCGAGCTGATGAAGGCCAGCCGCGGCGTTGCCGACGCCTGGGCGCTCGGTCGAGGCGCCGGCGCGGGAGGATTCTGGGCCGCCGCCGGAAGCGCCAGGCCAGCCGAGAGACACGCGAGGACTACCCGCCGCATAACCACTCCGTCGATAAGGGGCATCAGAAGAAATTGCCGAGTTTGAAGTGCAGTTTCCAGCTTGGCGCCGGACGGCCCGCGGCATCGACCTTGTCGAAACCGTACGCCCAGTCGAGACCGAGCGGTCCGAGCGGGGAGATGACGTCGAGCCCGATGCCCGCGCCGCGGAACAGGCGCGTGGGATTCCAGTCCACCGCGCGGGCCCAGAGATTCCCCGCATCGAAGAAGGCGTTGACATAGAACATCTGCGACAACCGCAGACCCACCTCCCCCGTCATGAGGAAGAAGGACTTCCCGAAGGCACTCGGCGCGGCACCCCTCGAGTTGGCGAGGGGGTCGTACCCTTGCGGCGTGACCGAGAACTCGTCATAGCCACGTAGCGGGATGCCGTACTGGGTGCCGCCCATGCTGAACAGCTGATCGAAGAACGGAGAGTTGCCGAACACCAGGCCCGAGCGCGCCGACAGGCCCAGCACCACCAGCATCGGATTCCCGCCGCCCTGCCCCCCCAGCTGACCCAGCGGCGTGTACCAGTGTCCCTCCAGGTCCAGCCGCTCGAAGTTCCCATCGCCGCCCAGCACGCCGCCGCTGTGGGACACGCCCACCGAGGCCATCGCGCCGCCCGTGGGAAAGGGGAGGTTGATACGGTTATCGCGCAGGACCGAGACGCCCAGCGTGGACCGGACACAGTTGCGGCAGTTGAAGACCGAACTGAAGGCTTGGTTGGACGCCGAGCCGGTGACGGTTTGCTCGTCCAGGCTGTAGGACACGAACAGGCGGGCATAGCGGTCGTGGAACGCGGGGAAGCCGAACTGCAAACTTGCGCCGCGTCGCCGTACCTGGCCGAGATCCGCAATGTTGTACCGCAGCCGCGTATTGTGGGCGCCGAGTGTCCCCGAGATGCGCGACTCCCGGATCCCCGGGTCGGTGAACGAGATGTCGAAATCGTTGATGTTCTTCCCGAACTGCCACTGGAACTTGCCGCGTTTGCCCTGCCCGAACAGGTTCGGCTCTTCCAACCCCAGGAACCCGCCCAGGCCCGTTCCCTGCCCCACCGACGCCCCGAAGTTGACGTTCCCCGTGTGCTTCTCGCTCACGTGGAACACGACGTCGATGTCGCCTTGCTCGTTGGCTTGGGGCGTCTCGGGCGGCGGCAGCGGCTGGTTGAAAAACCCGAGATTGGAAATGTTCTGGTAGGAGCGGAGCAGCGCGTCCTGGCGGAAGACGTCGCCCGGCAGCAGCACGATCTGATCGCGGATGACGCGCTCGTGCGTGACGTCGTTGCCCACGATCTCGATCTTGTTGACGATGGCCGGCTGGCCCTCGTTGATCACCCAGCGCAGATCTACGACCGGCTTGCGATCGGCGCCGGTCCGGCGGATCACGTCGGGCCGGACCTGCGTATAGATGTACCCTTCGTTGTGATAGAGCGTATACAGTCCCGTCGTGGCCTCGTCCCAGCGCGCCGCACTGAACACCGCCGGCCCGTGGGTCGTCCCGCCCAATCCGAGCAGGCCGGTCCGTTGCTCCCCTTTGAACGGGAAGAGCTGCTGCAAGTCGGTGGTGGAGAAGCGCCGGTTGCCGACGATCTCGAAGGTGCCCACATGGTAGGGCTCGCCCTCGCTCACGCGCAGCACGAGGTCGGCCTTGCCACTCGAATCGTTGACCACCAGGGTATCACCGAGCACCTGGAAGTCCACGAACCCGTGCTGGCCGTAGTACTTGGGCAGCCGCTCCTGCATGTCGGCCCGCAGCTTCTCGTCGTCGTATTCCCCTTTGCGCCACCACCAGAACCCCTCGGGTCGGGTGGCCATGTGCGACACGATGTCGGCATCGGAGAAATGCGTGTTGCCTTCGACGCTCACTCGCGCGATGGCGACGCGGCGGCCTTCGGAAACGTCGAACACGAGGCGGATGCGGGACGAGTCGGCCTCGTAGATGGGGATCGTCTTGACTGCGGCCAGGTAATAGCCGCGCGCCCGGTACAGCGAGTCGATCCGGCCGCGCGCGCGCGCCACCGCCGCCGGGTCGTAGGGGCGCCCTTCCGACAGCACGACCTTAGAGCGGACCGATCCCTCCCCGAGCCGGGTCACGCCGCGCACGGTCCAGTGGAGGAGGATGGGCCGCTCCCGCACCCGGATGATCAGAATCTGGAGGCCGCCGGTGGTATCCTGATCGACCCGCACGTCGTCGAACTGCCCGGACGCATACAGCGCCCGGACCGCCCGCTGAATGTCGCGATACGTGGTGAACCGGCCCGGCACGAGTCCGGCGGTTTGCAGAATGACGGCGGGAGCGACTCGCTTCTGACCGCCGGTGAGGACCGAATCCGGGCGGCCCCCCGGTGCCTGCTCCTGGGCCGAAGCCCGGGCGGGGACCAGGAGGACCGCGAGGACGGCGACCGACGGCAGGAGCCGGCGGATCACGCCTTCGTGCCGGAGAGCGCGCGGAACGCCAGGCGCTCCTTGTCGGGGGCCACGTCGACTTCGATCTCGTCCCCCCGCGCGAACTCGGCGACCAGGATCTTCTCCGACAACGGATCCTCGACGTATTTCTGAATGGCGCGCTTCAACGGCCGCGCTCCATAGTGTTCGTCGTAGCCGTGGTCCACGAGAAAGTCGTTTGCGGCCTGCGTGAGCCGGAGCGTCAGCTCCTCGTCGCCGAGCCGTTTCTGGACGTCGCGCAGAACGATGGTCACGATCTGCGCGATGTGATCGCGCGTCAGCGGGTGGAACACGATCACGTCGTCGAGGCGGTTCAGGAATTCGGGGTTGAACACCTTGCCGATTTCCTCCTTCACCTTCTCCGCCATCCGCTCGAAGTCCCCCTTCACGTCGCCTTGGGCGAACCCCAGCGTCCGTCCCTTGAGCATGTCGCGGGCGCCGACGTTCGACGTCATGATGACGACGGTGTTCTTGAAGTCGATCATCCGGCCGTAGTTGTCGGTCAGGTGGCCCTCGTCGAGCACCTGCAGGAGGATGTTGAACACATCCGGATGCGCCTTCTCGATCTCATCCAGCAGCACGACCGAATAGGGTTTGCGGCGCACGGCCTTGGTGAGCGCCCCGGAGTCCTCGTAGCCCACGTACCCCGGAGGCGCGCCGATGAGCCGGCTCACGGAAAACTTCTCCATGTACTCGGACATGTCCACCCGGATCAGGGCGGTGGAGTCGGCGAACAGGAAGCGGGCGAGCGCCCGCGCCAGCTCGGTCTTGCCCACGCCCGTCGGACCGCTGAATACGAACGACCCGATCGGCCGCTTGGGATCCTTCAGGCCAGCGCGGCTGCGGCGGATCGCGCGCGAGATGACGGTGATCGCCTCGTTCTGGCCCACCACGCTCTCGTGCAGCTCGTCTTCCATCCGTAGCAGACGGGCCGTCTCCGCTTCCTGCAGCCGTGTGACCGGGATTCCGGTCCAGCGCGACACGATGAACGCGACCTGCTCCTCGCCGATCGTCGGCCGACGGGTCTGCCGCTCGCGCTCCCATTCGTCCTGCTTACGCCGGATCTCGCTCTGCAGCTCTCGCTCCGAGTCGCGGAGCGCCGCGGCGCGCTCGAAATTCTGGTCGCGCACCGCGTTTTCCTTGTCCCGGCTGATCTGCTCCAGCTTGTCCTTCAGCTCGGCCACTTCGGGCGGCGGCACCTGCGTCGCGAGGCGCGCCCGGGCCCCCGCTTCATCGATCACGTCGATCGCTTTGTCCGGCAGGAACCGGTCGGTGATGTAGCGCTCGGAGAGCTTCGCGGCCGCGTCGAGCGACAGATCGGGAATCACCACTCGGTGGTGATCCTCGTAGCGCTTGCGCAGGCCCTTCAGGATTTCGATCGTCTCGTCGACGGTCGGCGGATCCACGATCACCGTCTGGAACCGCCGCTCGAGCGCCCCGTCCTTTTCTATGTACTTGCGGTATTCGTTGAGCGTCGACGCGCCCACGCACTGCAGCTCGCCGCGCGCCAGCGCGGGCTTGAGCATGTTGGACGCGTCCACCGCGCCCTCCGCCGCGCCGGCACCCACCAGCGTGTGCAGCTCATCGATGAAGAGGATGATGCTGCGGTTCTGGGCGATTTCGTTGATCACCGCTTTGAGCCGCTCCTCGAACTGGCCGCGGTATTTCGTCCCCGCGATCACGGCCGCCATATCGAGCGACAGCACGCGGTGGTCCTTCAGCGCATCGGGGCACTGGCCGTTGGCGATCAGCTGAGCGAGACCTTCGACGATCGCCGTCTTGCCGACGCCCGGCTCCCCGATCAGCACCGGATTGTTCTTCTTGCGGCGCGACAGGATCTCCATGACGCGCTCGATTTCCTTTTGTCGACCGATCGTGGGATCGAGCGTCCCGTCGGCGGCGAGCTGCGTCAAATCGCGGCAGAAATGGTCCAGCGCCGGCGTCTTGGACTTCTTCTCGCTCTTCGGGCTCGGGGCCGGGGCGCCGGTCGTGCCGCTCGGAGCCGCCGACGGCATCTCGCTGCCCAGCAGGCGGAGCGTTTCCGCCCGGGCCTGCTCGAGGTTCACGCTCGCGTCGGTCAGCACCTGCGCGGCGATGCCCTTCTCTTCCCGCAACAGGCCGAGTAGGAGGTGTTCCGTACCGACATAGGAGTGGTTCAGCTCGCGCGCCTCGCTCATCGCGAGCTCGAGAACCTTCTTGGCGCGTGACGTATAGGGCAGATCGGGACCGGCGGCGGCGGCCGCTTTCCCTTTTTTGACGGTTTCCTCGATTTTTTGCTGGATCTCTTCGAGGTCGACGTTGAGGTTGGTGAGGACGGCCGCGGCCACTCCCTCACCCTCCCGGATCAGGCCGAGCAGGATGTGCTCGGTGCCGACGTACTCATGGTGCAGGCGGGCGGCCTCTTCCCGCGCCATCTGCAGGACTTTGCGTACGCGATCCGTGAAGTTGTAGCCGTTCATCGCTGTTCCTGCCTTAGGTGGTCTCGGCGCCCAGCAACTGCCGGACGTACGACGCCCGCGTGGCGCGTTCTTCGGAGTCGCTGAGCGGCCGTCCTTCCATCGCCGCCAGGTGTGCGGGTTGCGTGTGGATGAGCAGTTTGTTGAGCGTGTATACACTTAGGCCGGAGATCAGATTCAGCCCGACCCCGAGCCGCACCCCGCTCAACAGATTCATCGTCTCTTCGAACGACAGCGTGCGCGCATACCGCAACAGCCCATACGCCCGCCACACTTTGTCTTCCACCGTCCCCGCTGCCGTCTTCAGCAGCACGTCCCGTGCCTGCTCTTCGTACTCGATCACCTGACGCACGATCCGACCCAGATGATCCAGCAACTCGGTTTCGGCCTTCCCCAGCGTCGTCTGATTGGACAGCTGAAAGAAATTGCCGACGACTTCGCTGCCTTCCCCGTACAGGCCCCGAAAGGTGAGGCCAACTTGCGTGAGCCCCTGCAACACCTTGCCGATTTCCTTGGTTAAGACCAAACCCGGCAAGTGGATAAGCACGCTGGCCCGCAGGCCGGTGCCGGCGTTGGTGGGGCAGGAAGTAAGATAGCCAAACTCGGAATGAAACGCGAACGGAAGCAGCTGGCCCAGCTCGCTATCTACCGATTCCAGCGTTGCATACGCGTTGTCCAGATCGAAACCGGACAACATCGCCTGCAGCCGCAGATGGTCCTCCTCATTCACCATGACGCCGGCGGGCGCGTCGACCAGGACCGCGGCCCCGGCGCGCGGCTTGGCTGGATCCCCCTCCAGGGCGGCCAACTCCTTGCTGACCAGGTGGCGCTCGTGCAGCAGTTGGCGGTCAGGGCGCTCCAGCTCGTCGAGCGGCAGCACGACGGCCCGCGGCAACCGCTCGCTCGCGCGGGCGGCGTCGGTGACCCGGGCGAGCACAGCGCGGCGATCGGCATCGGTGGCGCGCAAGCTGAAAGGGTGGCCCACCAGATTCCGGGCCAGCCGGATCCGCGTCGACAGCACGATCTGGGGATTCGGCCCGGAGGCGTGGAGCCAGCCGAGCCCGCCGTCAGGAAGCAGTGAGAGGTCGATCATTCGAGGACGCGGATCTGATCGCGCAGCTCGGCCGCGCGCTCGAAGTTCTCGCTTTCCACCGCCCGGCGCAGCTTGTCGCGCAGCTCCAGCAGCTCGCTCACCGCGCTCGCCTCGCCGTCCCCCCCCGGCGCGACGTAGCGCTCGCCGACGTGCTGGCTGGAGCCATGGAGCCGCCGCAGCAGGTCCCGCAGGTGCTCGGCGAACGCCTGGTAGCACTGGGCGCAGCCCAGGCGGCCGCTGTCGCGGAAATCCCGCAACGTGGCGCCGCAGCTCGGGCACCGGATGGTATCCGCGGGGACGGGCAGGTTGGTGCCCTTCCCCATGGCGGAGAGGAATGTGCCGAGCGTGGACTTGAGGACCGTGGTGCCGGTCTCGATGCCCTTTTCCTGGGCGCACTGCTCGCACAGATGGAGCGTAACCTTGGTGTCGTGCTCCACCTGCGTCAGGTTGATGACCGCATCGCGTTCCTTGCAGTTGTCGCAGCGCATCAAGGTATCGCGTCCGCCGATCGTACCGGCACGAGCCGCCCATCCTCCAGCCAGAGAATCCGGTCGGCGCGGGCGGCCAGCTGGCGATTGTGCGTGACGATGACGATCGCCGTTTCGAATTCGCGCGCCAGACGGAACAGCAGCTCATGCAGGCGCTCGCTCGAGGCGTGATCGAGATTCCCCGACGGCTCGTCGGCCAGGACGAGGCTCGGATCGTGCACCAGCGCCCGCGCGACAGCGCATCGCTGCTGCTCGCCTCCCGACAGCTCGGCCGGCCGGTGCGTCATCCGCCCCGCCAGCCCGACCGTCGACAGCTTCTCCTCCGCCCGCGAGCGGGCGTCCCGCTCCGTCACTCCCCCAATCAACAGGGGCATCATCACGTTCTCCAAAGCGCTGAACTCGCGCAAGAGATGATGGAACTGGAAGACGAATCCGAGCTTCCGATTGCGCAGCTCGGCCAGCCCCGCAGGACCCAAATCGGCGTACCGCGACCCTTCCAGCCAGACGTCTCCAGCGGAGGGACGGTCCAGCGCCCCGAGCAGGTGCAGCAGCGTGCTCTTCCCGGCGCCAGACGCGCCCACGACGGCGATGACCTCGCCGCGGTGCACATCCAGATCGATGCTCCGCAGCACTTCGAGCGGGCGGCCGTCCCCGCCAGCGAACACCTTGCGGATGGCGCGTGCCTCGAGCAGGGCCGTCATTCGTACCGGATCGCCGGTACGGGATCGAGCCGGGCCGCCTGCAACGCCGGGTAGAGCGGCGCCAGCGTCGCCACGAGCAGGCTCGCGAAGATCACGAACAGCACGTCCAGCGGCTGGGTGTGCACCGGCAGGTGGTCGATGAAGTAGATCGAGGGATCGATGCGGATCCACTGGCCGCGGTCGATCACCGCCCCCGCCGCGACACCCAGCCCCGCTCCGAGCAGCGTCCCCCCCAGACCGATCAGCACGCCCTGAGCGAGAAACACGCGGCGGACGGCCGCGCGGTGCAGCCCCATGGCGAGCAGGATGCCGATCTCGCGGGTCTTGTCGCGCACCACCATCGTCAACGTGCCCACCACGTTGAAGGCGGACACGATGCAGATCAGGAACACGACGAACCCCATCGCGAGCTTCTCCAGCTTGAGCGCGGAGAACAGCGAGGAGTTCTGGGATTGCCAGTCCACGACGCGGTAGGGATACCCGAGACGGTTTTCGAGATCCTGGCCGAAGCGCTGCGCGTTCCAGGGATCGGCGAGGCGCACCTCTACCCCCGTCACGGCGCTGTCGAGCCCCGCGAAGCGCTGGGCCGTCGCGCGATCAATCACCACGTAGGAGTTGTCGTACTCGAACATGCCGGTGTCAAACAACCCCGTGACCTCGAAGCGGTGGAACCGCGGCACGTACGCGCCCACGCTGGGGTTGAACCGCGTGCCGGCGAACGCCACCAACGTCACCACGTCGCCCGGAAAGGCGGACATCTTGCTCGCCAGGCGCGTCCCCAGGACGATTCCCGCCTCCACGTCGCGTCGCGTGGTGCGAAAACGCAGGTCCCCGCGGGTGAAGTGGCGCGCCAGGGTGGTGACGGCGCGCGACCCGGTGTCGGGGTCGATCCCGAACACGACGACGCCTTCGGCGTAGTCGTGCCCGGCGGTGATGCCGGCTTGCGTAATCACGAACGGAGCCGCGGACACGACTCCCGGCACGCGGCGCACCTGTGCCAGCACCGTCGGCCACCCGTCCAGCCGCAGGCCTTCGCCGTAGGTCAGGACGCGCAGGTGCGGGCTCGCCACCAGAATCTTGTCCCGCAGATCCGCCTGCAGCCCGTTCATCACACCGAGCACGATCACGAGCGCCATGACGCCGACCGTGACCCCTCCCACCGCGATCACGGTGATCAAGGACAGCAGGCGGGACACGCGGCGGCTGCGCAGGTAGCGCACGGCGAGATGGGACTCGAGCCGCGACGGCCAATTGACCCAAATGAACGCCGACAACCCGACGCCCAGCAGCGCCAGGATCACGACCACCACGATCGCGCGGACGCTCATTCGGGCCGCAGCATGGGAAACAGGATGACGTCGCGGATGGTCGGCCGGTCGGCGAGCACCATCATGAGGCGGTCGAGACCCAGCCCCACGCCGCCGGTCGGCGGCATGCCGTACTCGAGGGCGCGCAGGAAGTCCTCGTCCAGCGGCTGCGCCTCCGCGTCCCCGGCGGCGCGAAACCGTGCCTGCTCTTCGAACCGCCGCCGCTGCTCGTCGGGGTCGTTCAGCTCGCTGAAGGCGTTGGCGAACTCCCTCCCCAGCATGAACAGCTCCCAGCGCTCCACGCGACTCGGATCATCCCGCTTCCGCTTGGCGAGCGGCGAGAGCGCCACGGGATAGTCGAGGACGAAGGTCGGCTGCACGAGGGTGGGCTCGACGAACGTCTTGAATACCTCGTCCAGCAGCTTCGCGCCCGTCAGCGAATCGCCGTCGGCCATGGTGCGGCGCCGCAGCGCAGCGCGCAGCTCCGCCTCGCCCGCGGCCGCCACATCCACGCCGGCCGTATCCTGCACCAGGGTGTTGAAGTCTTTCCGGGCGAATGGTCGCGCGAACGACAGGGTCGTGCCGTGGCGCTCGAGGGCCGGCGCGCCGAACAGCTCCGTCACCAGGCCGGCGAGCATGGCCTCGGTGAGCTCCGCCATCTGCCGGTAGTCGGCGTAGGCCTCGTACCATTCCACCATCGTGAATTCCGGGTTGTGCCAGCGATCGAGTCCCTCGTTGCGAAAATCGTGGCCGATCTCATAGACCTTCTCCAACCCACCCACGACGCAACGCTTGAGATACAGCTCGTCGGCGATCCGCAGGTAAAAGGTCGCGTCCAGCGCTTCATAGTGGGTGGTGAACGGCCGGGCTGCCGCCCCCCCGTATTGCGGCTGGAGCACCGGCGTCTCGACCTCGAGATACCCGAGCGCGTCGAGGAACCGCCGGATGTAGCTCACCGCCCGTCCTCGCAGCCGGAAGACCTGTCGGACGTCGGGGTGGACCGCGAGATCCGCGTACCGCTGGCGCGAGCGCAGCTCCGGATCCACCAGCGCCCCGTGCAACACCCCCTGCTCGTCCAGCTTGCCGCGCGGCAGCGCGCGCAGCGATTTGGTGAGCACCGTCACGCGTTCCACCCGCACCGTGATTTCTCCCGTGCGGGTGCGGAACAGCGGCCCTTCCACACCGATGATGTCATCCTGGTCCAGCAGCCCTACGACATCGTACATCTCGGGGCCGAGGACATCGAGCTTGCAGTACACCTGGATGCGGCCCGAGGCATCCTCGAGGTGGGCGAACGTGGTCTTGCCGTGCGAGCGCGTGGGTCCCAGCCGACCGGCCAGCCGCTGCACGGTTTCGTCTCCTTCTTGGAAGCCGTCGATCGCCGCCTGTGCAGTGGTGGTCCGCGCGAATTCGTAGGCGAACGGCGTGATGCCGCGCTTCACGAGCTCCGCCAGCTTGTCGCGCCGGGCCGCTTCCGCCGCGCTCGTCACGCCGCCTTGCTCCCGAAACGCTTCAGGAAGGCCTCAATGAAGGGATCGAGGTCCCCATCCATCACCTTCTGCACGTCCCCGACTTTCATTTCTGTCCGGTGATCGTTGACCATCGTATAGGGTTGGAATACGTAGGAGCGGATCTGATTCCCCCACGCGATGTCGGTCTTCAGCTTGTCGACTTCGGCCTTCTTGGCCGCCTGCTCCTCCACCGCGCGCTCGTACAGCCGGGCCTTCAACATTTTGAGCGCGGTCGCCTTGTTCTTGAACTGGCTGCGCTCGTTCTGGCACGCCACCACGATCCCGCTCGGGAGGTGGGTGATCCGTACCGCGGACGACGTCTTGTTGACGTGCTGCCCGCCCTTGCCCGACGCCCGATACACGTCGATGCGAAGATCGTCCTCCTTGATATCGATCTGGATGTCGTCATCCACCACGGGATAGACAAACACCGAGGCGAACGACGTGTGGCGCCGCGATTGGGCGTCGAACGGCGAGATGCGCACCAGCCGGTGGACCCCGATCTCCGCCCGCAGCAGTCCGTACGCGTACTGGCCGCGGATTTCCAATTCGGCCCGCTTGATACCCGCCTCTTCCCCCGGCTCGAGGTCCAACAGCTCGACCGCGAACCCGCGCCGCTCGGCCCACCGGGTGTACATCCGCACCAGCATCTCGGCCCAGTCCTGCGACTCCGTGCCCCCGGCCCCCGGGTGAATGTGCAGTAAGGCATCCCGCCCGTCGTCCGGTCCCCGCAACATGTTACGAAGCTCCAGCGCCTCCAAATCCCGGGCGATCTTGTCGCCTTCTTCATCCAACCCACGCTGGAGACCCAGGTCGACATGCGTCTCCGCATCCAGCAGCTCCGCCATCTCGCGGGCCTCCTCCGCGCGCTTGCGCAGCGCGTGGTAGGGCTCGAGCCAGCGTTTCAGCGACTTGACTTCCTCGACTACTTTTTTCGCCCGCTCTTGGTCGCTCCATAAACCGGCATCCGCCATGACCTGTTCCAGCTCGGCCAACCGGGCGGTTTTGGTATCGACGTCAAAGAAAGCTCCGAAGTTCTTGGAGCCTGCGGACGAACTCGACGTAACGATCGGTCAAGGCCACGGAATGATCCTCGGATGCGGGGGCGGTTACGAGATGAGCCGCCCCCCGTGCTCGCCGGGGAGCGGCTCTGACTTGCCGTCAATATCGAGGGTGAGCCCCGGCTTCTCTACCCCGAAGGGCGGTCAGGCTAGCTAAAACAGCTTCTTTCCCCCCGCCAGAATCTCGTTCAGGGCTTCGTTCCAGAACGGGGTGGTCTCCGCCATGTCTCTGCCGACCTGTTCGACGTATTCCAGCCAGCTCTTCTCGATCTCGTCCTTGAACAGCTGCGGCAAGGTCCCGTCCCGGATCCCCTGCTGCCGTTTCTCGGGGTGGTAGACGAGCATGTCGGAAATCAGGGCCCGCGCCAGCCGCCGAGCCTTCTGCTTCGGATCCTGGACGAGAAACGGGTTCACGGGACGTAGCGGCCCCGTCCTGCGAGGTTCCGGTGGGGCCATGGGGGCCGGGGCCGCCGGGGCGACGGGTGCAGGCGACGGGGGCGCTGGCGCGGCGGGCACCGCGAACGGGGCGGAACGCGGCACGGCCGGCTGTGATATCCCCGGCGTCGGCGGAGCGCTGATGGGTGCCGGCGCCCGTGCAGGCGCGAACCGCGCTGGAGCTGCCGGCGCAACCGGAGGAGGCGCTGAGAACGGTGTGACGCGCGGTGGCGCGACCACCGGCGCGGCCACGACCGGTGGGGCGACGGGCGGCGGGCGGAAGACGGGCGGTGCCATCGGCGGCGCGAACGGGCGGAGCGGCGTAACGGCCGGAGGGGCCGGAGCGGCCGGAGCGGCCGGAGTCGTCGCGGGAGCCGGGCTCAGGGCCGGAGCCCGATCCGGCCTCGGCGCGGGGACCACGAACGCCGGGCGTCCGAACGGTCCGGTGGTCGGCGAGGGCGCGGGCGGCGCAGAGCGTGCGGGCATTGTCGGCGGCGTGGGGGTGAACACCGGAGCAACCGGAGCAGCGCCCCGGGGCGCCGCGGTCGCCGACGCCATCGCGCCACCACTCATCGCCCCCGCTCCATCGGTCTGCACAGCGAAGACGTTGCCGCACACGGCGCAGCGTGCCCGGACGCCGGAAGCCGGGACCTTGGCCGGGTCGACCCGATAGATGGTTTCGCACGACGTGCAGGTGACGTTCACTGCGACGACCTCGCGCTCGTTCTCGCGTTCGGCTCCACTGCGGTCTGATCGGGGTCGTGGCGACGATCGACCACGAACACCGACCCCGCCTGCGTCTTGGCGTAGCTCTTCATTTCCGTCGCCAGCTCGCTCACCTGCGCCGGGTGCGCGAACCGCCGGTATTCGTTGGTCACGATGCCGATCGACAGCGTCATCAGCGGCACGCGGTGCAGCTGCCCCCGCCGGTCCTTCCCGAAGTAGTAGCCTGCCCGCCGATCCTGCTCGTTGTACTGATACGGGATCAGGGTATCGAACACCGACAGTACCTCGGTGCACACCTCCGAGATATCCGGCACGGGGATGATGAAGATGAAATCATCGCCCCCGATGTGCCCCACGAACCCGCGCCGCTCCACCATGCCCTTCACCACGTCGTGCAAGATCCGTGACACGAGGTAAATGACCCGGTCCCCGTCATAATAGCTGTAGCGGTCGTTGTATTCCTTGAAGTGGTCGAGGTCGGCGTAACACACCGCGAAGCGCTCCCCGTTCTCCATGCGCCGCCGGATGTCGCGCTCGATCTCCGTCGTGCCGGGGAGCCGCGTGGAGGGATTCACGGCGACGTCGCGCGCCGTCCGGGTCAGGAGGGCGTCGAGCCGGCTCGCCTGCTCGCTCGGCTCGAACAACGGCGTCACGACCTCGTCCGCCCCGGCCGCGAACCACTCCATCACCCGTTCGGTCGTATGGCGCCCGGTCACAGCCACCAGCGGCGCGATCGCCGTGAAGGGGTCCATCTTGAGCCGGCGGCACAACTCTAACCCCTGCGGGCCGGTCGAGTCCGTGTCCACGAGCACCAGGGAGGGCAAGGCCCGCAGCACCATCTGCTCGAGCTCGTCGGGATCGTGCACCGGGACCACCGTCTTCCCGCTGCTCCGCATCCACCGAACCACGAAGTCCGGAACCGGACGGCCAGCTGCGGAAAAGAAGAGGATCGTGGGGCGCGTCCGCAACCGGCACCTCGCGTAAGGGTCGAGCGCGCCTAAACTTACGCCGCGTATGCTCGTGTGTCAAATGAACCAGGCGGCAATCGCCAGAATGGCGTACACCGCCAGCAGCTGCGCGCCCTCAAACCAGTGCGATTCGCCATCGAGGGCGATGACGTTCACGATCAGGGCGGCCAGGCCCAGCGCGACGATTTCGAACGACGTGAACACGAGCTGCATCGGCTGACCGAGGAGCACTCCAACGAGCACCAGCAGGGGTGCCACGAAGAGTGCGATCTGGGTGCTCGAACCCAGGGCGATCGTGAGGGCGAGATCCGTGTCGCCCTTGCGGGCGGCGACGACGGCTGTGGCGTGCTCGGCAGCGTTGCCGATCAGTGGGATGATCATCAGGCCCAGAAAAATCTCGGACCAGCCCAGATGGACCACGACCTGTTCCGTTGCGTGGACCAGGATTTCGCTTTGGAGCGCCACCAGCACCGTCGCGCCTGCGAGCACCGCGACCGCCCGGCCGGCACGCCCCGTCCCGCCGTCGCTTCCGTGACCCCCGACACCGAACAGCTCCCGATGCGTGACGAGCGAGAATACCAAGCCGGCCACATAGGTCGCCCCCAGCACGACTGCCACTCCTTCGGACAAGTGGATCGTCGTTGCTTCGTTCGCCGCCGGATGCGTGGCTGCGAACAGGGCCGGCATCACGAGACCCACCACCGCCAACAGCAGCATCGCCGCGCTCATGCCGGCGGCCGTACGGTTGAAGGTGAGCACCGGGCGCCTGGTCCCTCCGGCCACGAGGGACAGGCCCAAGATGAGCAACAGGTTCCCGAGGATCGATCCGGTAAGCGACGCCTTGACGAGATCGAGCAGGCCGGCCCGCAAGGCCACGATGGCCAGGATCAGCTCGGCGGCGTTGCCGAAGGTGGCGTTGAGCAACCCTCCGACCGCCGGACCGGTACGGCGCGCGAGCGCTTCGGTCGCCTCGCCCATGGTGGCGGCCAGGGGAATCACCGCAATGCCGGACACCAGGAACACTGCGAGGGGCGGTCCGTGGAACAGCGCGAGCGCCCAGGAAGTGGGCAGCGCGAGCAGCAGCCAGCGGAGCCCCTTCACCGCAGCGCGGCGCGTTGTGCCGCGAAGATGCGCTGCGTGCCGTCCCGCGCCAGATCGAGCAGGCGGTCGAGCCCGGCGCGATCGAAGGTTCCCTGCTCCGCCGTCGCCTGGACTTCGATGAGGCGTTCGGGCTCGGCCACCACCACGTTGGCGTCCACGGCAGCCTCTTTGTCCTCGGCGTAACACAGGTCGAGGCGGGGCTCGCCCGCCACGATCCCGACACTCACCCCGGCCACGAGTCCCTGAAACGGATTCGCGACTCCGGTCGTGCGGCACAGCCAGGCGCACGCATCCGCCAGCGCCACGGCGGCGCCCGAGATCGATGCCGTACGTGTGCCACCGTCGGCCTGCAACACGTCA
>Ga0307281_10000031_pt1 | contig 29565 bp, 24 predicted proteins | sample ER_DNA_120_FD_194486 | JGI IMG/M metagenome (GOLD analysis project Ga0307281, IMG submission 194486) | Bulk soil microbial communities from the East River watershed near Crested Butte, Colorado, United States - ER_DNA_120 | ecosystem: Environmental > Terrestrial > Soil > Floodplain | place...
GCCGCGGTCGCGCCGGGGCGACCAGGCGCCGGGTCCTAGCGACGCGACTCCGCCGTGAGCCCGTCCGGGTCGATCACGACGATCCCGTCGCGGCCCAGCCGGATCAACCCCTCGTCGGCGAACTGGCCGAGCACCTTGTTCACGCTCTGGCGCGTGCAGCCGACCATCGACGCGAGCTCCGCCTGGGTCAGCGTCGGCTGGAGCCGGACCGAGCCGTCGGCCGCGGCCTCCCGCTCGGCGGCAAGGCGAACCAGCCGAGCCGCCAGGCGGCCGGTCATGTCGAGGAAGTGCAGCTCCCCGACGTGGGTCGTCAACAGGCGCAGCTCGGTCGCCAGCGAGACGAGGAGAGCATCGCGGACCGGCGGCTCGGTCGCGATCAGCTCCCGCAAGCGGTCGCGCGGCAGCATGACCGACTCGGTGGCCACGAGCGCGGTCGCGGTCGCCGACCGTGGCGCGCCGTCGAGGAGTGCGAGCTCGCCGAAGACATCGCCGGCCTGCAGCGTGGCGAGGATCGCCTCCTTCCCCGATTCGGCAGGCAGCGCGATCTTGACCTCGCCCGAGACGATCATGAACAGTGAAACGCCCGGGTCGCCGGCGTGGAAGATGACCTCCCCGCGCCGGAAGCGTCGGATCCGCGTGGTCGCGGCGACCCGTTCGAGGGCAGCCGCGTCGAGCCCCGCGAAGAACGGGATCCGGGCGAGCGACGTGACCAGTGGGCGCGCGGCCAGCATCGCCGCATCGTAGCGAGGCCAGCGGGTCCGGGGCTCGCCGCTTGTCCACCGGCCGACAGGGTCGAGGTCATCCGAGCCAAGTCGACGCGACTTCGCGGCCCTAGGCTATGGGCATGTCCGTCGTGTCCGGCCGCCTGCGCTTGACCGTCCTCGGCTGCAGCACGGCGTCGCCGGACCCCGGCTCGCCGGCGGCCGGCTACCTCGTCGAGTGGGACGACACCGCGATCCTGCTCGACGCGGGACAAGGTGTCGTGCGACGGCTCCAGGCCGTCCTCGATCCTCGCCGGCTGACGGCGGTCGTCATCGGCCACATGCATGCCGACCATTACCTGGACCTGGCGGGTCTGCGCTATCTCTTCCCGTGGGGAGACGAGGCGCCCCGCCGTCTGCCGGTCCACCTGCCGCCCGGCGGGCGACCACGGCTCGACGCCCTGGCCGACGCGATCTCCGAGCGGCCGGGCTTCTTCGATGCGGCCTATGACATCGGCGAATACGACCCCGAGGCGGGCCTCCGGATCGGGCCGCTCGGGATCCGTTTCCATCGCGGCCGGCATTACGTGCCGGCCTGGGGGCTCTTGGTCGAGGCACCGGACGGCGCCCGGCTCGCCTACACCGGCGATACGGGCCCGAGCTTGTCGATGACCGACTTCGCTCGCGGCGCCGACCTCCTGCTCGTCGAGGCCACCCTCCGCGACGTGGCCGACGACGATCCGAACCGCGGCCACCTGACGCCCGAGGAGGCAGTCGAGCTGGCGACAGCGGCCGAGGTCCGCTCGACGCTGCTCGTCCATTACCCGCCCGACCGCCGACGCGAGCTCGACGCCAGCTGCGCCGCGGCCGGTTCATCGATCCGGCCGGCCGTGGCGGGACTGACTCGGACGATCTCGGCCGTCACGTCCCTCGCCGAGGGCATCGCCTAGGACCGGCCGACCCGGCTTTCGTGCCCTATGCGCACCGAGCGACCGTTGGGCCGAAGGTGCGAATGTTCACGGCGGTCGCCGGCCGACGACGACCAGCCGTCCGTCAGGTGATCGTCAGGACCGGTTGGGCGGCCGCCTGGGCGGCTCGGACGCTCATGTGCGCAGCGACAGCCTGGGCGATGGCGGTCATCGCCCGGCCCGCCGGACCCGGTTCGCGCTGGGCCACCGCGGGCACGCCGACGTCGCCACCCTGGCGGACCGTGATGTCGAGCGGGATACCGCCGAGGTAGTCGAGATCGTGGGCGGCCGCGAACCGTTCGCCACCGCCCCGGCCGAAGATCTCGGTCAGCTCGCCGCAGTGCGGACAGGCGAAGGCCGTCATGTTCTCTACCAGGCCGATGACCGGGACGCTCATCCGCTGGAACATCGCGAGCGCCTTGCCGACGTCGGACAGCGAGACTTCCTGGGGGGTCGTGACCAGGACGGCGCCCGAGATCGGGACGGCCTGGGCGAGGGTGAGCTGCGCATCCGACGTCCCGGGCGGCAGGTCGATGACGAGATAGTCCAGCTCACCCCAGTCGACATCGCGGAGGAACTGCTGGATGGCGCCACCGACGAGCGGTCCGCGCCAGACGATCGGCTGGCCCTCGGGCACGAAGAACTGGATCGAGATCGCCTTGACGCCGTAGCGCTCGAGCGGGGTGATCTTGTTGTCCGGGCTGGCCTTCGGCTGGCCCTCGAGCCCCAGCATCATCGGGATGTTCGGACCGGTGATGTCCGCGTCGAGCAGGCCGACCGACGCACCCGCCTGGGCGAGCGCGACCGCGAGGTTGACGCTGACGGTGCTCTTGCCGACGCCGCCCTTGCCGGACGCGACCGCGATGATGGTCTTGACGCCGGGGACCAGCTGCTCCGCCGCGCGCGGCTGAGATCGACGGACCATCGCCCCCCAGGTGATGTCGACGCTGGTCGCGCCGATGGCCCCGAGCGCCGCGTGGGTCGTCCGCTCGATCTCGTCCTTGAGCGGACAGGCTGGCGTGGTCAGCTCGATCTTGAGCGACAGGCTGGACCCGTCGATGACGACGTCCTTGACCATGTCGAGACTGATCAGGTCACGCCCGAGTTCGGGCTCCTGGACGGTTCGCATCGCTTCGATGACGGCATCGTGGGTCAGGCTGGGCATCGGCGGCGGGGTCCCTTCGCATCACGTAACGCATCGCGGTGTTCTGACGGCGGAAGCGTCGATATCGTACCCCGACCTCGTGCCGGGCGCCCCCGGGACGCATGTCGTCCAACTTCCACACGGATTCCGTCACGTTGTCAGCCGAAACCAACGAATCTCGCACGCACCGACCATCACTCCAGCCGAGGCTCGTGTCCTTGACACTCATCGGGTCCGACCATATCCTCTGGCCGCACCCCGAACCAACGCGATCGGAGGAGGTCGCGGCTCGCTCGCAGGAGTCCGTCTGTGCCCACGGTCGACGTCAAGCTCGTGGATGTGGTCAAGAAGTTCGGCGAGGCGATCGCAGTCGACCACATCGACCTCGAGGTTCGCGACGGGGAGTTCTTCAGCCTGCTCGGACCGTCGGGCTGTGGCAAGACGACGACACTCCGGATGATCGGCGGCTTCGAAGCCCCGACCTCGGGACTGATCGAGCTGCAGGGCAAGGACGTGACCTGGCTGCCTCCCTACAAACGCAACGTCAACACGGTCTTCCAGAACTACGCCCTGTTCCCGCATCTCACGATCTACGAGAACGTTGCGTTCGGGCTGCGGCGCTCCAGGGTCCCAGACGCCGAGGTCCGCACGCGCGTGACCGACATGCTCACGCTCGTCGAATTGCCGGGCTTCGAACGCCGAAAGCCGACGCAGATCTCGGGCGGCCAGGCCCAGCGAGTCGCCCTCGCGCGGGCGCTGATCAACAAGCCGGCCGTGCTGCTCCTCGACGAGCCGCTCGGCGCGCTCGATCTAAAGCTTCGCAAGCAGATGCAGGTGGAGCTCAAGCGCATCCAGCGGGAGGTCGGGATCACGTTCATCTACGTGACCCACGACCAGGAGGAGGCGATGACGATGTCCAATCGAATCGCCGTGATGAACCGTGGCCGATACGAGCAGCTCGGAGACCCGGAGAGCCTGTACGAGCGACCGGCCACGCGCTTCGTCGCCGGCTTCCTGGGCATCAGCAACCTGTTGTCCGGGACCATCGATGGCACGGACAACGGCTTCATCCGGATGCGACTGGCCAACGACACGGTCGTCCGAGCCCCAAGCCCAGACGCCGGCAGCGGCACGATGAGCGTCGGCGTGCGGCCCGAGAAGATCCGACTGCACGATGGCGGCGTAGACGCCCCAAGCGGCCACAACGCGCTCGATGGCACGATCGTCGATGCGTCGTATCTTGGGGTCAGCACGCAATACCAGGTCGAGGCCAGGGGCGGGGCCAGGATCACGGTCTACGAGCAGAACGTCGAGCGCGCGACGCGATCGGAGCTCTGGTCGCCGGGCACGCGAGTCCTCATGACTTGGGCACCGGAACACAGCTTCCTCGTCCGCGAGGAGGTCGTGGCGAGCGGGGCGGCGCCCGACCATGATCGGGCCAGCGTGCCCGAAGAAGGAGAGACATGAACCAGGACCAACCCGTCGCCCGCATCCAGATCAATCGGCGACGCTTCCTCCAGGGATCCGCGTTCGCCGGCTTCGCCGCCTTCCTCGCCGCGTGCTCCTCGAACAGCAGCGCGAGCTCGTCGCCGGCCGAATCGCCGAGTGCCCCTGCTTCGAGCGCACCAAGCGCCAGCGCAGCGGCCGCCTCGGAGCCGGCGGCCACCGCCGCCGCGCAGACGCCGACCGGACCGCTCAACTTTGCCAACTGGGACGCGTACATCGACCTGACGACCGTGCCCGGTCCGGACGGCAAGCTCGGCACAGACGACGACGAGTACGACCTGCCATCGCCCACCCTCGACGACTTTACCAAGCAGTACAAAGTCGAGGTCAACTACGTCAATGCCGCGATCGACGAGAACGAGTCGTTCATGGGCAAGATCCGGCCGCAACTGGAGGCCAGTGCTGACACGGGCTGGGATCTCATCGTCCTCACTGATTGGATGGCCAAGAAGGTGGTCGCGGCCAACTGGGCAGAGAAGATCGACCATACCGTCACCCCGACCGCGGTAGCCAACGTCCGCGACGAGCTGAAGAACCAGCCGTGGGACCCGACGTTCGACTATCACTTCCCGTGGCAATCGTTCGCGACCGGCGTCGGCTACAACGTCAAGTCGACCGGACGTGAACTGACCAAGGTCGCCGACCTGTTCGACCCCAAGTTCGCGGGCAAGGTCACCTTGCTCGAGGATCCGCACGACACCTGGCCCCTGATCCACCTGATGCTGCAGGCACAGGGCAAGGCCTCGAGCGACGCTCCCGAGGTCATGACCGCGGCGGACGGCCAAGTCGTCCAGGATTACTTGAAGCCCTTCGTCGAGAGCGGCCACATTCGTGGGTTCACCGGCAACTCGTACCTGAAGGATTTCGCCAGCGGCGACACGTGGGCCGCGCTCGTCTGGTCAGGCGACCTGGCCTCGTCCGGCGGCGAGAACGACCGGTTCGTCTACCCCGCTGAGGGGTCGAACATCGCCACCGACAACATGATGATCCCGAAGGGCGCCCAGCATACATACACGGCCGAGCTGATGATGGACTTTGTATATGACGTCACCCGGGCCGCCCGCCTGGCGAACTTCATCTACTACATCTCGCCGGTAAAGGGCGTGTCCGAGGCGATCAAGGCGTTGGATCCGGATCTGGCGACCAACCCGCTCCTGTTCCCGCCGCCCGACGTGGTCGCCAAGCAGCACCCCCAGCCGGTCTGGGACGATGCGACCGAGACCACGATCAACCAACAATTCGCCGACGTGTCCGGCCGGGGTTGACGACGGACGCGCCCGCGATCGCCGGACACCGATCGTCCTGACCGAAACCATCACGACGTGACAGGAGGAGGACGCCGCGGATGACGCGTCGACGGTGGGCGATCCCCTACCTCCTCCTGGCACCGGGCATCTTGTGGCTGATGCTCTTCTTCGTCCTGCCGAGCATCCAGATGTTCCTCATGTCCCTGTCCACGCAGGCGGGCGGCAGCGGGCTCACGCGGCAGTACGAGTTCAGCTGGGCATGGGGCAATTACGTCAAGGCCATCACCGATTTCCCCGAGCAATTTGTCAACTCGCTCGTCTTCGGTGGTATGGCGACGCTCCTCTGCCTGCTGATCGGGTACCCGCTCGCCTACGGGATCGCCTTTCGAGGCGGACGCTACAAGACGTTCCTGCTCTTCCTCGTGATCGCGCCGTTCTTCACGAGCTTCCTGATCCGGACCATCTCCTGGAAGATCATCCTCGGCAACGACGGCGCGTTCCTGTCGATCATCCGGGACCAGCTTGGGATCGTCCCGCCGAACTTCAGCATCCTCGGGACGCCGCTGGCCGTGATCGCCGGTCTCACCTACGAGTTCCTGCCATTCATGGTCCTGCCGCTCTATGTCTCGCTCGAGAAGATCGACCGCCGCCTGATCGAAGCCGCGCAAGACCTGTATGCCGGACCGTGGCGTCGCGGGGGCGCCGTCACGGGCGGTCTGCTCGGCGGGTTGCTGGCGGTCGTCGCGATGGCGGCCTTCGGCTACCTGCCACTCGGCCTCGTCCAGCTCCCGGGGATCGTGTTCGTCTTCGTGATCGGCGCCGGGATCGGTGCGGCGATCGCCACCTTGCTCGTCTCCGAGTCGTTCACCCGGGTCATCTTTCCGCTCAGCCTGGCGGGCGTGTTCGCCGGCTCCATCCTGACGTTCATCCCCGCGATCGGTGATTACGTCAACGCCGAGCTGCTTGGCAATCCGAAGACCCAGATGATCGGCAACGTCATCCAGAACCAATACCTGCAGCAGAACAACTACCCCATCGCGTCCGCGCTGTCATTCCTGCTGATGGCCGGCATCCTCGTGGCGATCTTCATATACGCGCGGGCGCTTGGCACCGACGAACTGACGGGTGGCGCCGGATGACAACGGTGGCGGCGACCGCCAAGCCGACCACGGCGCGGGCCACGCCTGCTCGACGTGTCTCGCGCGCGGCCGACCGCTGGCTGATCCCGGTCTACACCGCGGCTGCGCTCTTCTACCTGGCCTTGCCGATCCTGGTGATGATCGCGTTCTCGTTCAACGATCCGCCCGGCCGGTTCAACTTCGTCTGGGGCCAGTTCTCGCTCGCGGCGTGGCAAAACCCGTTCGGACGCCCCGGACTCCAGACGGCGATCGTCACCAGCCTCGGGATCGCGTTTGCCTCGACCATTGTCGCAACTGCGCTCGGGACGCTGATCGCGCTGGCGCTGTCCCGCTACAACTTCCGCGGTCGCACGGGCACCAGCCTGTTCATCTTCATCCCGATGGCGACACCCGAGATCGTGCTCGGTGCGAGCCTGCTGACGTTGTTCGTCGGGACCGCGCACGACCCGATCAAGACAGCGACCGGTGGCCTGTTGTTCCCGCTCGGCATCCAGACCATCCTGATCGCCCACATCATGTTCAACATCAGCTTCGTGGTGGTGACCGTTCGGGCCCGAATGCAGGGGTTCCCGCGGCACCTGGAGGAAGCCGCCATGGACCTCGGCGCCACGCCTTGGGCCACGTTCTGGAAGGTCACATTCCCGCTCATCCTGCCGGGTGTCCTGGCCGGCGGCCTGCTGGCCTTCTCGCTGTCGATCGACGATTTCATCATCACCAATTTCACTGCCGGAACGGCCACGACATTCCCGCTCTGGATCTGGGCCAGCATCCGCAACAACCTGCCGCCGCAGGTCCAGGTGATCGGCACGATGGTCTTCGTCGGCGCCGTTGGGCTCGTCGCGCTCAGCACGGTCTGGGAGCGCCGCGCCGCCCGCCGAGACCGTCGGATCGCCGCGGAAGAGTCCGCCCGGGAGACCAGGCTCGCGGTGGCGACGGAATGACTGGCCGCACGGCTGGATCCGCATCGCTGCGGGCCGGAGCGGATCCCTCGTTGACCCCTCTCCCCGACCACGCCGTCGTGCCGGCGGTGTGGGGCCGGATCACCAACCTGGACGTCGATCACGGCGAAGGGTCGTGGCTGATCACACGCGACGGCGAGCGGTACCTCGACTACACCTCGGGGATCGGCGTCACCAACACCGGCCACGCCCATCCGCGGGTGGCAGCGGCGGTCGCGGCGCAGGCCGCGAAACTGCTCCACGGCCAGCAGAACATCCTGTACCACGAGCCGGGCCTGCGCCTGTACGAGCGCCTCCGCCACGTGCTTCCGGGCGGGCCGTGGCAGGCGTTCCTGTCGAATTCGGGGGCGGAGGCGGTCGAGGCCTCGGTCAAGCTGGCGCGCGTGGCGACCGGCCGGCCGGCGATCCTGGCCTTCCGCTACGGCTACCACGGACGCACGGCCCAGACCATGGCGCTGACCACCGCCAAGGACGTCTACCGCGGCGCGTTCGAGCCGCTCCCGGGGTCGGTCTACCACACGGCCTACCCGTATTGCTACCGGGCGCCGGGCGGGGCGCACTCCCCCGACGATTGCACCTGCGACTGGGAGGCCCAGCTTGACCTGACCTTCCACCAGTTCATCTACCCCGACCGGGTGGCGGCGGTGATCATCGAACCCGTGCTCGGCGAGGGTGGCTACATCGTCCCGCCGCCGGGCTTCCTGCCGCGGCTCCGCGAGATCACCCGCCAGCACGGCATCCTGCTGATCGCCGACGAGGTCCAGACCGGCTTCGGGCGGACCGGCGAGATGTTCGCGGTCCGCCACTGGGACGTCGAGCCCGACATCCTGATCATGGCCAAGGGCATCGCGTCCGGCCTGCCGCTGTCGGGGATCCTGGCCCGGCCTGAGGTGATGGCCGCCTGGAAGCCCGGCACGCACGGCGGGACCTACGGCGGGAACGTGGTCTCGTGCGCGGCCGCCAACGCGACGCTCGACATCATCGAGGAGGAGGGGCTCGTCGCCAACGCGCGGGAGCGCGGTGCGCAGTTCCTGACGCGCCTGCGCGCGCTGGCCGGCAAATACCCGTCGATCGGCGATGCGCGCGGTCTCGGGCTGATGGTCGCCATCGAGCTGGTCAAGCCGGACGTCGGCGACGGCCGGACACCCGACCCGGACCTGACCAAGCGGATCCAGGCCGAGGCGCTCGCGCGCAAGCTGATCGTCCTGACCGCCGGCACCTATGTCAACGTCATCCGGATCATCCCGCCCCTCGTCACGACGGCCGCGGAGGTCGACCTGGCGCTCGGCATCCTCGACGACAGCCTGGCCGCGGCCGGGGCATAGAACCGCCGACCCGTCCCGGGTATCTTGCCGGGATGAACGACCCGGGGACCGAGGCCGCACGAGCCCGCGTTGCGGCCCTGCTCGAGCGCGCGAGCCGGATCCCGCTGCAGGTCTTGATAGTGGCGCCGCCCGATGACGAACGCCGCGACGCACGTGATCGGGCCCGGACCGCGGCGATCGTCGCTGGACGGGGACCGCTCCTGGACCAGGCCGTGTCGGCCGCGCGCGACCAGACGATGCAGGCCTTCGCCCGCTCCGGCTTCAGCGGCACGTGGGCGTTCACGGACATGGCGATGTCGGTCACCCGCGCCGACGACCGGGTCGCCGCAGCGTCGGCCCTCGAGGAGGCGGTCACGGCAGCCGTGGTGGACGACCTGGTCGATCAGGACACGCTCGACGTCCTCCGCTCCGCGACCGACGAGCTCGGGGCGATGAAGGACGTGCCGGCACCTGGGTCGATCGCCGGGTTCGGCATGCCTGCGACGTGGGTCCGCGGACCCGTGAAGCTCGTCCTGGTCGGCGGCCTCGCGCTCTTCCTCGCCGTCCTCGGGCTCGCCGGCGCATCCCTCGTGACCCTGGCCCTCGGACTCGCGATGGTCGCCGGCCTGGCGCAACGACGCAGCCGACGCGACCCGTGACGGACTGCGGCTGATGCCGCCGGACCCGGCGCCCGTGCTGGCCGTCGCGGGCCTGATCCTGGTAAAGGAGGTCGGCCTGCCGATCCCGGTCCCGGGCGACCTGATCGTCATCGGGGCGGGTGTGGCGGCCGGCCGCGGCGATGTGGAGCCGGTGGTCGCCCTCGTCGCGATCGTGCTCGCCAGCATCGTCGGCGGCATCATCCAGTACGGCCTGCTCCGGTCGGTCGCGCGACCGGCCCTGCTCCGCCTCCTTGGGCGGCTCGGCTCGGCGGGGCGGCTGGACCGCCAGACCGAGCGGCTCCGGCGCGGCGGCGCGCGATCCGTGGCGGTGGCGCGTTCGACACCCGGGGTGCAGATCGTAGCGATCGCCGCGAGCGCCATCGCCGGCGTCCCGGCGGCCGCGTTCATCGCCGGGCTGGCGGTCGGCAACGCCCTGTTCATCGCCGCGCTCTTCGCGCTCGGCTACGTACTCGGCGAGCCGGTCGTCGCCGCAGTCAACGGCGTCCTCGAGCCGCTGGCGATCGGGTTCGTCGCGCTGGCCGTCGTCGACGGCGTCGGCTGGTACCTGATCGGCCGGCGACGCGGGGCGGCGGACCCGCTCCTCACCGTCGGCGCATGGGCCGACGCGTGCTGCCCGGCCTGCCTAACGCTCGGAAGCCTGGCCGCCCGCGACTGACCCGTCGAGCGGGTCGCTCGGGAAGAGCGCCGTCGCCGAGGTCCCGAAGGTCGCCAGCGACCGGATCGACAGCTGCGCGAGCAGCGCCGTCAGGGCGACGAACACGACCGCTCCGAGGAGCACGATGACGACCAACGACGTGGTCGCCTGGGCGACCACCACGCCGGCGAGCGACGCCGCGACGAGCGACACGACGACGCCGACCATCCCTGTGTTGGTGCTGAAGCCGTGCACGAACGACGCGAACGGCATCCCGCGCATCGTCATTTCGGTCGCCGACGGTCCCTCGTAGGTCATGAGCACGCCGGCCAGGTCGTCGCGGTTCCCGGTCACGAAATACGGTGACAGGCCGGGTGTCATCTCGAGATAGGCGTGGCGGATCCGGTTCATCCCCTGGACGCAGCGGAGGTCCTCGCGGGTCGTTTCGATCAGGCGCAGGTACGTGGTCAGCCCGACGAACAGGTCGAACGCCAACAGGACGACGGTGAAGATCGGGACCACGTATCCCGTCCGGTCGGCCTGGGCGACGAAGGCGATCGCGACCATCGAGGCGGACAGGGCGGTGAGGAACATGCCGGCGCGTGTGAAGGCCTCGTTGTAGGCCAATGAGCGCGTCGCCAACAGGCTCCAGTGCTCGGTCGTCAGGATCTGGAGGGCGCGCGGGTCGGCGAGGGCCGAAGCCGCGGACCCGCGGGCAGCGGCCGCCTCCCCGGCGGCGGACAACCCGCCCGAACCCGCAACGTCGAGGAACGGGGGGCGCTCGGGCGGTGGCCCGGGATTGGTCCGTTCGTGCATCGTCGTTCCCCTTAGCCCGCAAGTCTTCGGACGATCTCATCGTGCAGGATGCCATTGCTGGCAAGCGCGGTCCCGCGATGGATCGTCCGCAGGCCGTGGACGTCGGTCATCCGGCCGCCTGCCTCCTCGACCACGACCGACGGCGCGGCCAGGTCCCAGCTGTTCGGTCCGACCTCGATCATGGCCTCGGCGGCGCCCTCGGCCACGAGCGCGTACCCCCAGAAGTCACCGAACCCGCGGTCACGCCAGGCCGACCGGATCAGCGCATCGAAACCCGGCGCCTCGCCGCTGGACTCGATCTCGAGCGGCGACGCGTAGAGGAGCTGGGCGTCAGCGACGGCCGACACGCCCGACACGCCGATCCGCCGCGGCTGGCCGGCCCGCGGACCGATCGACCCGACCGCCCAGCTTCCGCCGCCGCGGCGCGCATACCAGCGCTCACCGAGCGCCGGGGCGCTCATCACGCCGACGACCAGCTCGCCGTCCTCCTCGACGGCGAGGAGGGTGCCGAACAAGGGCACGCCGCGCATGAAGTTGTGGGTGCCATCGATCGGGTCGATGTACCAGCGCACGCCGCCGCTCCCCTCCTCGGTGCCGTACTCCTCGCCGACCAGGCCATGGTCCGGATGGGCGGCCCCGATCCGCCCGCGGATGGCCGCCTCGATGGCGGTATCGGCCTGGGTGACGAACGTACGGTCGGGCTTGGTCTGGATGACCAGGTCGCGCCGGAAGTGCTCGAGCGCGAGCGCGTCGGCCACATCGCAGCAGGCGAGCGCGAGCGTGAGCCAGGCCTCGTGCCGGTCCTCGCTCACGAGCGGATCCTCGTGCCCTCGGGGTCGTACAGCGGCTCGCGGGCGACCTCGAACCCGATCCACTCGCCGAACACCTCCACCTCGCCCCGGGTGCCGATCGCGGCCCGGTCGGGCGGCAGGTAGGCATACGCGATCGACCGCTCGACCGCGAACCCGTAACCGCCGGAGGTGACCCGGCCGACCACTTCGCCGTCGACCCGGACCGGCTCATTGCCGAGGCAGATCGAGCGTGGGGCGTCCAGGACGAGGCAGCGCAGGCGCTTTCGCGGGCCGGCGGCCTTGGCGGCGACGAGGGCATCGCGCCCGATGAACTCGGGCTCCTTGTCCATCGCCACGGCAAAGCCGAGTCCGGCCTCGAACGGTGTCTCGTCGGGGGTGATGTCGCTCGACCAGACGCGGTAACCCTTCTCGAGCCGCATGGCGTCGATGGCGCGGTAGCCGGCAGCGACCATCCCGTGCGGCCGACCCGCCTCCCACAGCGTCCGCCACAGCGCCAGGCCGAACTCCGTATGCGCGTAGAGCTCCCAGCCGAGCTCGCCGACGTAGGTGACGCGCAGCGCATAGACGGGCACGGAACCGATCGTGATGGCGCGCGCGGTGAGGTACGGAAAGCCCGCGTCGGAGACGTCGTCGCGCGTGAGCGGGGCGAGGATGTCGCGCGCCCGCGGCCCCCACAGCGCGAAGCAGACCCGGCCCGCGGTGATGTCGTTGAGCAGCACGCTGCCGTCGTCCGGGAGGTGACGGCGCAGCCAGCCGAGGTCGTGCTGGCCGACCGCGGTGCCGGTGATCATCAGGTAGCGGTCCGCGGTCACCCGGGTGACCGTCAGGTCGCACTCGATCCCGCCGCGCCGGTTGAGGAGCTGGGTGTAGACGATCCGCCCGACCGGCACGTCGACGTCGTTCGCGCACAGTCGCCCCAGGAACGCGACCGCGCCCTGGCCGACGATCTCGATCTTCGCGAACGAGGTCTCGTCGAACAACCCGGCTGCCTCCCGTGTGGCGAGCGCCTCGGCCCCGATCGCGGGCGACCAGTGCTCGCCGGCCCATCCGCGCGGCCGGAGGGCCGTGTCGCCGGCGTCCGAGTTCGTCTCGAACCAGTTGGGGCGCTCCCAGCCGGACTTCTCGCCGAACGCCGCGCCGAGCCGGGCCAACGTCTCGTACGTCGGCGATATCCGCAGCGGGCGGCCGGCCTGGCGCTCCTCGTTCGGGTAGTGGATGTCGTAGTACGTCGCGTAGTTCTCGACCGAGCGTGCGAGCGTATAGGCCTGGCTCCGATAGGCCGGCCCGAACCGGCGGATGTCCATCTTCCAGAGGTCGAGCTCGGGCTCGCCGTCGACGATCCAGGTCGCCATCTGGCGCCCGATCCCGCCCGCGCCGGCGATCCCGTGGGCGCAGAACCCGGCGGCGACGAAGAAGCCGCGGACCTCCGATTCGCCGAGGATGAACTCGTTGTCGGGGGTGAAGCCCTCGGGGCCGTTGATCATCCGGTTGATGCCGGCGTCGGCGATCGCCGGGACCCGCCGGACCGCGCCGGCCATGATCTCCTCGAAGCGCGGCCAGTCGGGCGCCAGGAGCTTGCCGTTGAAGTCGGGCGGGATGCCGTCGAGCGCCCACGGCGCCGGATGTCGTTCGTAGCCGCCCATGCACAGCCCGCCGACCTCTTCGCGGAAGTAGACGAGACTGTCCGGGTCGCGGAGTTGCGGGAGGCCCGGATGGACGCCGTCCATCGGCTCGGTGAAGAGGTACTCGTGCGCCATCGCGATGATGGGGATGGTGACGCCCACCATCCGGCCGAGCTCGGGCGCGAACATCCCGGCGGCGTTGACGACGACGTCGGCGCGGATCTCACTCCGCTCGCCGTCGTGCTCGACGGTCACGCCGGTGACCCGACCGCGCTCCGTCCCGATCGCCACCACACGCGTGCGCGGGCGGATCTGCGCACCACGCAGGCGGGCGCCGGCCGCTAGCGCGTTGGCGAGGCCCGACGGGTCCAGCCAGCCGTCGGTCGGCAGGTAGACGGCGCCGCGCACGCCGTCGGTCGACATCAGCGGGAAGCGCGCCTGTGCCTCGGTCGCGCCGATCAGCTCCAGCGGCAGGCCGAAGGTCTTGGCCCAGCCCGCCTGGCGGCGCAGCTCCTCGAACCGCTCCGGGCTGGAGGCCAGACGGAGCGATCCGACCTCATGCCACGACGGATCGGTCCCGGTCTCGGCGGCGAGGCGCCGGTACAGGTCGGACCCGTACATCATCATCTTGGTCAGGCTCACCGAGCTCCGGAGCTGGCCGACAAGCCCCGCGGAGTGGAAGGTGGAGCCCGAGGTGAGCTCGGCGCGGTCGACCAGGATGACGTCCGTCCAGCCGAGCTCGGTCAGGTGGTAGGCGATGCTCGTGCCGCCGACGCCGCCGCCGATGATGACCGCCCGGGCGTGCTCCGCCATCGTGGCTTGCCGCTCCCCTCTCGTTCCGATCGTCGGCGTTCAGGGTAGCGGCTGCGCTACCCTCTCGCGGTGCCACCGACCATCGAACAGGTCCTCGCGGCGATCCCCGATCTTGCCGGTCGGACGGTCCGAGCCGAGCGGATCCCGGCCGGGCTGACCAACACGAACTACCGGGTCGAGGTGGATGGCACGCCCTGGTTCGTCCGGATCCCGGGCGCCGCCACGGAGTTGCTGGCGGTCGATCGCGCCAACGAGCTGCACAACACGCGAGCCGCGGCTGCCGTCGGCGTCGGACCCCGGGTCCTCCACACGCTGCCCGAGTGGGATGCCTTCGTTCTCGAGTGGCTGCCGGCGCGCACCATGTCGGCCGAGACGTTGCGTGCGCCCGGGATGCCCGGTCGGATCGCCGACCTCCTGCACCGACTCCACGCCGGTCCCCGCTTCCGCGATGACTTCGACATGGTCAGGCTGTCCGAGCGCTACCTGGCCGTCGTCGACGAGCGCGACATCGCGATCCCGATGGGCTACCGCTCGCACGTGGGTCAGTTCCGACGGATCGGGGCAGCGCTCGCCGTCCATCCGTTGCCGACGGTGCCCTGCCACAACGACCTACTCCCCGAGAACTACCTCGACGACGGCCAGCGACTCTGGATCGTCGACTGGGAGTACAGCGGCAACAACGACCCGACGTTCGAGCTTGGTGACACGTGCCAGGAGCTCGGGTACGACGACGCGCAGACCACCGAGCTGTGTGCCGCGTACTTCGGCCACGCCACCCCTGCCCTACTGGCGCGGATGCATCTCCAGATGATCATGTCGGACGTCGGCTGGACGCTGTGGGGCGCCATCCAGTCGCACATCTCGACGATCGAATTCGATTTCGAGGGGTATGCCAACGAACGCTGGGCGCGCGCGGTCGCGGCGATCGACGGCCCCGAGTTCGAGGGCTGGCTGCAGGCGGTATGAGGTCGTCGCGCGCCCGACCCCGCAGGCAAGGCGCGCGGGCGCGACGTTCTTGCGATGGTTCCAGCCAAGCGGAACGATCGCACGTCGGGAAGGCCGGTCGGCAAGATCGCTGTCCGGAGACCATCGCCGTTGGTTTCGCTTGATCGAAACCGACTCGAACGTGCCTTCCTGGGCGATGGCTTCCGTCGGACATCAGCCTCGCATCCGCGCGCCGGCCGGGTCGACGACCACATCTGGCACGATGGCCGCCGGGATGCGCGCGTCGAAGACGTCGATCTCGAGCGCCGTACCTTCCTCGAGTGTCGCTGGCAGGGAGACATAGCCGATCGTGCGCTCGACGGTCGGGCCGTAGGCGACGCTGCGCAGCCGGCCGATGACGTCGCCGGCATGGCGCACGGCCTCCCCACCGTAGACGGGCAGGTAGTCGGCGTCGCCGATCTCGACGGTCCGCAGCCGACGTGGCGGTCCGTCAGGCTGGGCCGCGTGAGCGGCGACCAGCGCGTCGCGACCGACGAACGGTCCGACCTCGAGCCGAACGAACGCGCCGAGGCCGGCCTCGAACGGCGTCTCGAGCATCGTCAGGTCGGTGCCGAAGTAGCGGTAGCCCTTCTCCATCCGGAGCGCGTCGAGCGCGCGATAGCCGAACGGTTCGACGCCCGACTCGGTGCCAGCGGCGCGCAGGCGATCCCAGACGGCGACCGCCCAGTCGGTCGGCATCGTGAGTTCCCAGCCGAGCTCGCCCGCATAGCTGATGCGGGCGGCATGGACGGGCGCAGCGCCGACCGTGATGGCACGCGCACGTCGCATCGGGATCGCGTCGTTGCCGACCTCGTCGGCCCGGGAACCTGCGGCGACCAGCACGTCCCGTGCCCGCGGCCCCCAGAGCCCGATCGTGGTGAGGTCGCCGCTGACGTCTCGGACCGAGACCGGGCCGTCGGCTTCGTCGAGATGGCTCTGCAGCCAGGCTATCTCCGACGCTAGGTAACCGGCACCGGTCACCACCCGGAAGCGATCGTCCGCGAGACGGGTGACGGTCACATCCGCGACCATCCCGCCACGCTCGTCGCACCACTGCGTGTAGACGACTGCGCCGACCGGACGGTCGATGTCGTTGGCGCTGACCCGCTGGAGGAGACCGAGCGCGCCGGGCCCTTCGACCGAGACCTTGCCGAAGGAGCTGAGGTCGATGATGCCGGCCCGCTCGCGGACGGTGCAAGCCTCGAGGCCGACCCGCTCGAACCACGGCGGCTGCGCCCAGCCATACGCGGCCTGGTCGCGGCCCGCGCGGCGCCAAGGCTTCCCCGGGTCGTGGTAGTCGGCTCGCTCCCATCCGGCCTTCGTGCCGAAGGCTGCACCGGCCTCCTGCAGCCGGGAATGGAGCGCGGACAATCGTCGGGGTCGACCTGCGAGGTCCGCGTCATACGGATATCGGAGCCGGTAGTAGTCTGAGTACGTCTCGCGGGCCAGACCGGCCGCAAACTCCGGATCCCGGTAGGTGTCGGCGAACCGCCAGGCGCGATATGGCGCGATGTCCACGCCCGGATCGCCGGCGGTGATCCAACCGGCCATCGCCCGGCCGATCCCTCCGGCACCGCCGAACCCGTTGAGCGAGAGCCCGGCCGCGACCCAGAATCCGCGGACCCCGGAAAGTGGCCCAAGCAAGGGGTCGGCATCGGGGGTCATCGCGTCCGGGTGACACACCAGGCGGATGGCCTCCGCGTCGGCGAGGAACGGGAAGCGACGGATCGCGCCGGCCATCAGCGGCGAGAACCGCTCCCAGTCGGGCGGCAGCGACTGCGCGGCGTGCTCCCACGGCACGCCGTCCTCCCAGCGTGATCGCGGGTCCTTCTCGTACCCGCCGAACACCATCCCGCCGTGCTCGCTCTTGCCGTAGACCAGGTTGTCCGGGTCGCGAAAGCACGGCATCTCGCGGGGCAGCTCGGAACCGGGCACGGCCTTGAGCGCGATGTGCTGGTGGTCGACGGGGGTCGACGGGATGAACCCGCCCACCATCGCCGCCACCTGCGGGGCCCATACCCCGGCGGCGTTCACCACGAGCTCGGTCGCGATCGGGCCCGCGTCGGTCAGGACGGCCGTGATCTCGCGCCGGGCCGACAGCTCGAACCCCGTCACGCGCACGCCGGTCCGGATCCGGACGCCCAGCGCGCGCGCCGCGTCCGCGACCGCGTGGGTCGCCCCGTGCGGATCGAGATGGCCGTCACCCGCGAGGTGGACGGCCCCATACAGCGACTCGGAGGAGATCGCCGGCATCAGCCGGCGGGCCTCCTCAGCGCCGATCACCCCCACGTCGAGCCCGATCCCGCGGGCGCGACTGACCGTCCGTTCGAGCTCGAGCAACTGCTCCGGGCTCGACGCCAGGCGCAGGCTGCCGACCGTCTCGAACACGCCTAGGCTGCGGTACAGCTCGATGCTGTAGCGGCGGAAGGCCATCATCGTCGATGACGGGTTGAACGCCGTCACGAGCCCGGCCGCCTGGCACGTGGAGCCGGCCGTCAGCTGGGCCTTCTCGACGAGCAGGACGTCGGTCCAGCCGGCCAGGGCCAGGTGATACGCGACGCTGCATCCCGTGATCCCGCCACCGATCACGACGACCCGCGCCTGCTCCCCGCCCATGGCGGGCCACGATACCTCAGTGGCAGGGGCCGCTTCCCGAGTCGGTGACCTCGCCGGTCGTCGGGATGAACGACCACTCGTACGACGACCGATGGAGGACGAGCCGGATGACGCCGTGCGCCACCGCCGTCCGGAGCTCGCTATTGGCTGCGGTCGTCGGGAACGTACGCAGGGCCGCGCCGCCGGTCCCGACAACGAATTCGCGGATACCGCGCCCCCGGTCCGGATGGGCGTTCGGGTCCTGCGGGGCGAACCGCTCGTAATCGTGGTCGTGGCCGTTGATGACGACATCCGCGCCCGCGTCGTAGAGGGCCCGCCAGAACGGCGCGACCTCGGCGTCGTTGCCGTGCTCCCCCGAGCTGAACCGGGGATGGTGCCAGATCGCGAGCGTGCACCGGGCAGACGAAGCCGCCAGGTCGGCGGTGAGCCAGCGTCCCTGGACCGAGTCCGACCCGCAGCCGCCGACCGAGCCGCAGTCGGAGTCGAGGACGATGACGTGCCACGTCCCGAGGTCGTACGAATACCAGCTCTTGCCATCGGGTGCGGCCGCCGCCCCGAAATAGCCGAGGTAGCCGGCGAGATCCTTGGTCTGCCAGTCGTGGTTGCCGGCCGCCGGTCGCGTCCGGTCGAGGAATCGGCCCCAGGTCGGTCGGTAGCAGTCGCGGAACTGCTTGGCGGTGCCGTCCGGGTAGGCGTCGTCGCCCGCGGTGAAGACGGCCCCGGGGGTCGCGTCGATCAGCTTCGCCGTTGCGCTGTCGTCGTCAAGGGCGCAGTTGGCGATATCCCCGGCACCGACCAGTGTCGGGTCGGGGATGACGGCCGGGCTCGATGCCGTGCTGCTGGGGGATGCGCCAGGCGACGCCGAACCCGGTGACGGCCCGCCGGCCCCTGACGTGGCGGACGACGTCGCCGATGACGCCGGGGTCGCGGCCGGGACGGCCGGCGTCGACGACGCGTCGGTCGTGCCGCGTCCACCGGTCTGCCCGGCGAGGGTCACCAGCCCGAACAATAGGATCAGCGTCGCGATGAAGGCCACGGCGGCGAGCGCGACGCCGCGCGCAAGACCACGCACGGGCGAACCGGGCGGCGACTGGTCGGTCATCCCCGACAGCGTAGCCGGAGTCGTCCCGATCGGCCGCCGAGCGGATGACGAGGCGGCGATCGCCCGACCGGCGCGGTCAGCCCTGGGCGACCTCGACGAGCGCCCGCTCGAACGGCGGATCGGCGGCATTCGCCAGCAGCCGATCGAAGCCCGCGGTGGCGTAGGCGACGAAGTCGACATCGAGCGTGCTGACGCCCTGCTGGAGGACGCCCCACATCGCCTCGCGGAAGTCCGACACCACGCGCATCAGGGTCAGCCGCGCGAGCCGATCGGGCCGGACGTCGCCGTCGTAGGCCGTCAGCAGGATCTCGTCCTCATCGCGTGTCAGTTCGTGGTTGATGCTGAAGTTGCCGAGGTCGAAGAACGGATCCCCCATCCCGGCGTATTCCCAGTCGATGATCCGGATGCGCGTGCCGTCGTCGATGAAGTTCGCGTTGAGCAGGTCGTTGTGGCATGGCCGCAGCTCGATCGGATTCGACAGCAGGGCCATCTCGATCCGCCGACCGACCGCCGCGGCCAGATCGTACGCCGCCGGGATGACGACGCCCCGCTCGAGCGCGAGCGCCCGATATGCCTCGACCATGCGGAGCGGGACGAACAGCCCCGGGATCGCCGGGCCGTCATGGATGCGCCGCAGCGAGTCGGCCACGCGCCGCAGCGTCTCGGGCTGGTGGACCGCCGCGTCGCTGACGGGCGACCCGACGATGTACCGGGTGACGAGGTAACCCTCGGGCCGGATGAACGCTGTCACCTCCGGCCCGATCCCGACACCGGCCGCCGCGACCGTCGCGGCGTGCTCGACCTCCCGGCTGATGCCCAGCAGGTGCGTGTCGTTGCCGGCCAGCCGGATGACCCAGCGCTGGTCGGTCCCGGCCGCGTCGACGCGAAAGTTCCGGTTGGTGATCCCGCCCGACAGGGCTGTCAGGGTCAGGTCCCGGCCGGCCAGCTCCGGGACCTTCTGCATCGCGCGGACGAGGTCGTCGTACAGCTCGCCGTGGAGGACCTGCTCGGCGTCCACCTCGTCCGCGCCGTCGCGACGACGACTAGCCGATGATCGCCTCGCCGGTCGCCTCGTCGGCCACGACCTGGACCTGGTCGAGCTTCCCGCGTTGGGCGACGAGGTAGTAGAGGGCCCCGATGATCAGGACGGCCCCGACCGTCACCTCGAAGATCGGCCATGCCGGGAGCTGGTCCTGCAGCTGGCCGTTGAACTTGATGAAGGTGTTGATGAACGGATTCGACCACGTGTTCCGGAGGTCGTTGCCGTACACCCCGAACAGCCCCGGGTCCGTCCACAGCGCGATGTTGATGACCATCAGCCCGCCCCACACGAGGGCGAGGACATTGATGATCGTCCCCCAGCTCCCGAGCTTGAACCAGGCGCCCTGGTGCGGCCAGCCCTTGGTGCGGGCGACGAGCACACCGAGATTGCACAGGAAGTACGAGATGTAGATCATCCCGGTCGCAGCGATGGCGATGTAGATCGCGGCGCCCGCGCCGGTGATGATGAACGGGATGGCAGCCAGCAGGCCGACCGCGATCGACGCGTTGGCGGGGGTCCGGAAGGTCGAGTTGACACGACCCCACGCCCCACCGAGCGGGAGCCGGCGGTCACGGCCCATCGAGAACATCAGTCGGACAGTCGCACCCTGGATCGCCAGGGTGCAGACATAGACCGCCACAAGGATGACCACCAGGTACAGCTCGCCGACGGTGACACCGCCGATCGCGAAGGTGAGATTCTCCTTGATGGTCGTCGCGATCGGGAAGCCGAACGCCTGGCCTTCGGCGATGGCCGCCGCGATGTCCTTGAAGGACAGGGTCACCGCCAGCAGGAAGATCGCGCCGACGATGCCGGATAGCCAGATCGACGACAGCACGCCGCGGGGCGCGTGGCGGCTGGCATCGACCGTCTCCTCGCCGAACGTGCCCGCCGTGTCGAAGCCGTAGACGACGAACAGGGCCATGAACATGCCCACGAGGAAGACTGCGAAGTAGTTCCCGTCAGCCAGGCCCGAGGTGTACGACGTGTCGAACAGGACCGACGGCGACTGGTTGTTCGCGAAGAACAGCAGGAGCAGGGCGAACACGACCATCCCGAGGATCTCCGCCGCGACTCCGATGTTGTTGATGATCGACAGGAGTCGGACGCCGAGGATGTTGATGATGGTCGTGGTCAGGAGGACGGTCAGGCCGATGAACGACTGCATGTCGAGGCTGCCGATCGGCGACGGGTCCGACAGCTTGATCTGGTCGGGATAGATCGTCGACAGGACGAGTGGTACGGTCGCCGCGACCGCGGTGACGGTGATGACGCCCGCCCAGAAGTAGATCCAGCCGGTGAACCAGCCGAGGGTGCGGTTCGAGAGACGCTTCGACCACTGGTAGATCGATCCCGCCACCGGGAAGTGGCTCGACAGCTCGGCGAAGTTCAAGGCGACGAACGTCTGACCGAGGATGACGAGCGGCCATGCCCAGAAGATGGCGACGCCGCCGACACCGAAGGCGACGGCCTGGTTCGTGAAGGTCCCGGTCGACACGCTGATGTAGCTGAACGCGACCGCGAAGACCGACAGGAATCCGAGGCTGCGCTTGAGCTCCGGTTTGATCCCCAGCGATCTCAGGTGCGCATCGTCACGCGCTGCGGCATCTGGCGTGGTATTGGCCGGTCCCGCCACGAGTTCTCCTCCTCCCACCGCACGATCGAAGTGCGAGCTGTCCTCTGGAGTTGACACACGGGAAGCGCTGGGACGCCGGGAACGATCCGCGCCGTGGCCCTCCGGCCGGCCTCGGACCTGCGCGGGAGGATAGCACCGCGGGAGGTCCGGTCAAACGCCAGTTTCAGCTGGCGGCAGGGGCTGCCTTGAGCGCGTCGGGGATCGGCCGGTGGAGCTCGACTGGGTGCACGTAGCGGTCGACCATCGGGCGCGAGTCGTTGACCCGGAGCTCGGTGAACAGGTAGGAGATCTTCCGTCGCTGCGACGCCAGGATCTCGTCCTTCGTCTCGAGCTCCCACAGCCGCCGCTTGAACGGCCCGATCGCCTTCTTGCGGGTGGTGTAGACGAACTGCTGGTCGGTCTGGCCGGCCTTGCGCTCCTCGGCGGCGCTCCCGAAGCACCACGCCTCGATCTCGCGGTGGAGTGATTCGGGGAAGGCCGGGTGCTCGTAGAGCGCGTTCTGGAACCCTGTCGCGAGGTGGATCTCGGCGGTCTCGACGGCCGGGAACCGGTGGAACAGCTCGTCGGGGAGGGTCGACGCGCCGTGCTGGACGGCGCCGGACAGGCCGTACTCCCGGGCGACGACGCCGAGCTCGCGAAGCACTTCGAAGTCGAGCTTGACATCGGCCACGCCGCCGTCGGGGAGCGGGACGCCTCCGTGCGAGGTCCCGGTCTGGACGCTGACCTTCGAGATGCCGCGGGCACCCGGCGCGCGCGTCTCGAGCTCGCGGCGGTAGCCGTCGAGATAGGCGCGCAGCTCCGCGACGGTCGAGTTCTGCGTCCCGACCTCGCCGATCTCGCCGCCGACGCTGATCGTGATCCCCTTGGGCTCGAGCGTCCGGATCAGGGCGGTCAGCTCGGCCGCACGCCGGTAGTTCTCGCGCTGCTCCTCGTCGACGTTCGGTCGTGACAGGTCGACCAGCGTCGAGGAGTCGATGTCGATATTGCGATAGCCGGCGTCGATAGCGAGCCGGCAGGCGCGCCGGATCTCCTCGGTCATCGCCTCCGGGTCGGCCGCGTACTTCTTGGCGTTGAACTGGTAGTGGTCGCCCTGGATGAAGACAGGGCCGCGCCAGCCGGCCGCGATCGCCCCGGCCAGCACCGAGGTCGCGTAGTCGATCGGGCGCTGGAACGTGTAGGTCTGCTCGCTGCGGGCGAGCTCGAGGATGACCGCCCCGACATCGGCCGCCGCGGCCGCCTCGTAGACGGTCCGCGCCATGTCGAACGTCTGGGCGCGGAGGTTGATCGCCGGGACCGTGAAGCCGGAGACCTCGCCGCGGGCCCGCGCGTCGTACAGCTCCTGGATGCTGGCCGACACCGCCCCGAGCGCCTGGCTCGCCTCCCAGACGATCCACTCCGCGGTGGTGGTGGTCGCCTCGTCGTCGCTGAAAGCGGCGGTCCAGGCGAGATCGCGGATCCCCGCGTCGCGGAAGGCTGCCTCGTCATCGATGACGAGGCGGTCGCCATCGAGATGGGCAGTGCCGGAAAGGGTGCTGAGGAGGTCGGTCGGGGAGGTCGCGACGTGGGGCATCGATGGGGGTCCTTCTGACGGTGTCTACCCCGTCATGGTAGCGACCCGCTCAGAACGTCGGCTTGACCACCATCAGGAAGACGATCACGACGATCAGGAGTCCGAGGAACATCCCGCCACGCTGGATCTTCGTGACCGTCGCCGCGACCTCAGGCGGCGGCGGTCCCGGCGGCGTGCCCGGGGGCGGTGGTGTCGAGGTGAGATCGATGAGGTGATGGAGCGCGTTGCGCTGGACGGTCAGGGCGTACACCAGGGCGATGACGTACAGCACGATCCCGAGAGCCAGCCACGGCGCCGCCTGCAGGTTGATCTGGGCGGAGATGATGAGCAGGATGCCGGTGATGCCCTGGAAGATGGCGAGCGGGTAGACGAGCCTGTTTCCGATCGCCGCGGTCTGGCGGGCGCTGAAGTTGGCGTGCTGCGGCTCGCGCCCGGCCATCGCGCCCATGATCGAGTACGCGAACGTCGGACCGAAGGCGATCATCGCCCCCAGCACGTGCAGGAACAACAGGTACGGGACCAACTGGGTCATGGCTCCCTCCTCCTGGTCGGCGGACTCACTGCCGACATCCATCGGAGGATAGGGCTACGACACCCGCTTCGTGCGCCGGCTGACGAAGTCCACCAGGACGTACTCGCCAAGATGCTCGGGCGTCGCGTAGAACGCACGGCCGCGGTTCAGCCGGGTCATGTGGGCCACGAACTCCGCCAAGGCGCGTGACCGTTCGAGCATGAAGGTGTTGATGGTGATGCCCTCCTTGGTGCAGCGCTGCACCTCGCGGAGGGTCTCCTGGATCGTGCGGCGGGTCGGCGGGTAGTTGAACTCGACCTGGCCGTCCTCGAAATGGGCGGTCGGCTCGCCGTCGGTGATGACCACGATCTCCTTGTTGACCGCCGGGTTGCGCTCGAGGATCCGACGGGCCAGGAGGAGCCCGTGCTGGAGGTTCGTCCCGTACTCGTAGCCGTGCCAGGTCAGCTGGGCGAGCGCGCCCGGCCGGATCTCCCGCGCGTAATAGGCGAAGCCGATGACCGCCAGGTCGTCGCGCGGGTACTGGGTCCGGATCAGGGTGTCGAGCGCGACCGCGACCTTCTTGGCGGCCAGGAAGCAGCCGCGCAGCAGCATCGAGCGACTCATGTCCACCAGCAGGACGGTCGAGGTACGGGTCAGCTGCTCCGTCCGGTGGACCTCGAAATCGGTCGGGGCGAGGCGGAGCCGGCGGTCGCCCGTGGCGGCCCTGGCGGCCGGCGCGTTCTCCTCGCGGCCGAGGGCGTTGAACAGCGTCCCGCGTAGGTCGAGGTGGAACGGGTCGCCGAACTCGTACGGCTTGGTCGTCTCCTCGCGCTCCCCTCCCCGGCCGCCGCGGTCGATCCGGTGGCCGCCGAACGCATCGCGCTGGAGCCGCGCGAAGAGGTCGTCGAGTACCTTCTGTCCGATCCGCCGGCTGCCGCGCGGCGTCAGCTCCAGCCGCTCGCCGTCACGGGTGAGGTAGCCGGCCTCCTCGAGCCGGCGGGCGAGGTCGTCGAGCGCGTCGAGCTCGCGGGCTGCCTCGTCGCCGAGCAGGTCGCGGACCTCCTCGCGGTCGATGGCAGCGAGGTCGGCCGGCGACTCGATATCGGACAGCGCATCCTCGAGGCGATCCATCGCCTGCAGCCGACCGATCTGGGCGAGCGCGCCATCGAGCCCGAGCGGCTCGTCCCCGCCGAACGGGACGCGGTCGCCGAGACCGCCCGGCAGGAGCAGGTCGAGGTTGGACGCCAGCTGGGCGAGGTCCACCAACAGGCGGTCGTCGCGCAGGAGCGCGTCCATCATCGAGGCGAGCTCGGCACGCTGCTCCGGGCTCATCGAGCGCAGCAGCGACTGCATCGCGGCCATCCGCTGGGCGAGCTGGTCGATGATGTCGTCGAACGTCTGCGCGCCGGGAAAGAACCGGCCGTGCTTTGCCAGGAATTCCGATGCGTCGGGGTCGCCACCGCCGATCCGTTCGCGGATGAGCTCGTTGAGGTCGCGCACCATCTCGCGGTTGGCGGCGAGGTCCTCGGGACGCATCGAGCGGATCGCCTCGGACATCCCGGACACGAACTGGTCAAGGACCTGGCCCTGGAGCCGCTTGACCAGCTCGTCGAAGCGCTCGCGGGCGTTCGGCTCGAGGAAGTCGTAGTCCTGCAGGCCGAGGATCCGCTGGCCGATGTCCGGCGACAGGCCATCGAGCTGGTCGAGCCGCCGCGCCGAGACGTCGCGCAGCATCGAGCGAAGGTCGTCCGCGGCCTCGCCGTCGGGCTTCGAGGCCTCGTCGAGTCGACGTTCGACGCCCGTCCGCTCCTCGGCCACGATCTCGTCGAGCTCGCGTCGGATGTCGCCCAGGACGTCGTCGAGCCCGTAGCGCTCGAGCATCGCCTCCCGCCGGCGCTCGAGGCGGTCCATCAGGTCGCGCAACCCGGCCATGTCGCCGCGAGTCGGGTCTCCGGTCCGCAAGCCGCGGTCCATCAGCCGCCGAAGGGCCTCGGCGAGGTCGCCTTCCGCCATCACGTCGTCGGCAAGCGCGTCGAGGATCTCGTCGGCCTCGAGGTCGGCGACCCGCTGGCTGCCGTCCCACGCCGAGTAGCGCGCGGCGCGGGCGAGCGCGTCGGCGGCCGACTCGCCGCGACGCACCGGTGGCCCGACCCGCGAGCCCTCGGCCCCCAGGTCCCGCGGGTCCGGGGAGTACGCGGTCACCGTGAGCCTGCCCACTCGCGTCGTGGTGTTGACCCGCAGTCAACGATCTCGACCGGGATCGCCGACGCGCGAGGCAGTGTTGACCCGCAGTCAACGATCTCGACAGACATCCGCGTGCGGGGCGGTGTTGACCTGCGGTCAACGATCTCGACCGGGATCGCCGACGCGCGAGGTCGTGGTGTTGACCCGCAGTCAACGATCTCGACCGGGATCCGCGTGCGGGCCGTCCGCATCGGTGGTTTCGCGCTCGGATGGTGACCCAAAGTCACCGAATCGGCCCCGGGACGCCTCGGTCTTGGCCCCATCAGGTGGCAGCCCGGCGTCCGAGCGGGATTCGTTGACCGGCGGTCAACACGCCCGCCGTACCCGAGCACTCGACCCGAATCCGTTGACCGGCGGTCAACGCACCGAATGGCGCGGTCGCCACGACACGAGGTGCGGCGCGGCCGGAGCCCAGTCACCGGTGGTAGACCGTCCCGCCCGGGATCCGGTCCTTGTTCAATCGACGGGCGAGGTGGAGGCCTTCGAGCAGGAACTCCACGGCCGAAGCGACCACGGCGGGCTCTTCTGCGCCGTCCGTGCTGTCATACGCTCCGAGCCGATCCACCGCCATCGACAGCCCCGGTACCTCGCGCATCCAGGCGACGTACTCGCGCGACGGGGTGCGGTCCCCGGTCTCGACCGTGAACCCGTCCTCGAACGCCTCGATGACCCCATCGAGCTCGTCGATCGAGATCCGGCGGTTGAACGTCGTGTGGAGCGCCTTGGTGATGAGCCGCTCGACGATCCGCTCCTCGGGCGATTCATCGCCCGCGGTCTCCAGCTCGACCTTGCCGACGGTCGAGGCGACCACCGCGCCCAGGTCCGACACGCGCGGCGCGCCGACCGGCTCGCCGAGGCGGATGGCCCGCTTGAGCGCGGCGGCCTCGAGCACCTCAGCGTTCGCGACCGAGACCCGCACGCTGACCCCGGACCGCTGGCTGATCTCGGCCGAGCGGCGGGCCAGGTGCGTCAGTTCGGCGACCAGCTCCTCCATGAACGCCGGGACGACGATGGCCGGGACGCCGTCCTCGGTCGGGAAGCGGTGCTTCTCCTGGCGGACGATCGCCATCTCGTGTTCGAGCGTGCGCGGGTAGTGCGTCCGGATCTGCGAGCCCAGTCGGTCCTTGAGCGGCGTGATGATCCGGCCGCGCGATGTGTAGTCCTCCGGGTTGGCCGAAGCGACCATGTAGAGGTCGAGCGGCAGCCGGACGACGAAGCCGCGGATCTGGACGTCGCGCTCCTCGAGGATGTTGAGCAGGCCGACCTGGATCCGCTCGGCGAGATCCGGCAGCTCGTTGATCGCGACGATCCCGCGGTTGGCGCGCGGGATCAGCCCGTAGTGCAGCGTGAGCTCGTCCGACAGGTAGCGGCCCTCGGCGACCTTGATCGGGTCGACCTCGCCGATGAGGTCGGCGATGGTGATGTCCGGGGTGGCGAGCTTCTCGGCGTAGCGGCGGTCCCGGGGCAGCCAGTCGATCGCCGTCGCCTCGCCGTCACGCTGGATGATGGCTCGCGCGGCCGGGCTGACCGGTGCGGACGGGTCGTCGTTGAGCTCGCCGCCACGGACGACGGGCAGCCACGGGTCGAGCAGCCCGACCAGCAGCCGCGCCATCCGCGTCTTGGCCTGACCGCGCTCGCCGAGGAACACGAGGTCGTGCCCGGCCAGGATCGCGTTCTCGATGGCGGGAACGACGGTCTCCTCGTAGCCGACCACGCCCGGGAAGACCTGCGACCCGGACGCGAGCCGCTCGAGGAGGTTGGCGCGCAGCTCCTCCTTGACGGTCCGCGGGCGCCAGCCACTGGCACGCAGTTCGGCGAGGGTGGTCGGTCGAGTGACGGCGGCGACGGTCGGTTCCACGGTGCGCTCCGGCTGGGACGGCAGGGCTCGGAGCGCGAGCCTAAGCGTCGGCCAGCGGAGCGTCAAACGGTCGTGCTGGGCGGTAGTCGCGGAGCGCCTCGACGACGACGTCCGGTGCCGTCACGCCGGCGGACGCGAGGCCTTCGAGGACGTCGCGCCGCCGGTCCACCTCGATCTCGAAGTCGCCCGCCCGTCGGCCGACGCGCGCCGCCAGCTCGGGCGTGATCCCCCATCCGAAGTGCTCGAGGGAATCCGTGGCCGGGTCCCAGGTCGCGAGGACCGCCGGTCCGAGTCGCTGGAGATGGCCGTGGACGTCACGCGCGACCGGCCGCACGTAATGGGCGGCGGCGACCCGGCGCCGCCCGCCGTCGACGCGCCGCAGGACGAGGACGACGCCGAGATGTGAGAGCTCGTCGTCGCTGAGCGCGACCGGACGTCGGCGCAGCGTGTCGAAGACGTCGTCGAGCGAGTCGGCGTGGATGGTCGCGGCGAGGCCGTAGCCGATGGACGCTGCCCGGACTGCGATCCGCGCGGCCTCGCCCCAGGTGTAGGCCGGTAGGTGGTTCGAGAGCTCGCGCGCAAGCAGCACGGTAGCCTCGGGGCGGACCGGGGCGCCGTCGCCGGTCGGACGGAGGGTGCCCGGCCAGCCGAGCTCCGACGCCTGCGGCAGCCAGCCGAACGTCTCGTCCTCCCCAGCCAGCTCGACCACCCGAACCGATGGCGGCAGGAAGGCGAGCAGCGCGCCGAGGAGGGTCGACTTACCGGTCCCCTGCGCTTCGGCCGCGACCACGATCGGAACGCGCACCTCGATGAGCAGCCAGAGCTCGGCAGCGAGCTCGGCGTCGAGGGTACCGGCCGCGATGAGCTCGACGATCGAGCGAGGCTCGGGCGGGATGGGGCGGAACGCCCAGCGGCCCCGGGCGGGCGAGAGGTCGGCCACGGGCGGAGCGTACGAGGCCGGTCGGGGGCGGTCAAACCGCCGCCGGACGACCGGTTGCGATCGGCGGCAGAATGTTGGCTTGAACCGCACGAGGACGACCGATGACCGACGCGGAGACCATCCTTCGAACGGTCCGTACCGTCATCGTGGTCGATTGGCCGATAAAGGACCTGCCGGAGACCCTGTTCCGCGCCGGTTACGCGGTGGGCGTCAAGGGCGGACCTGCGGACACCTACGTCGTGTGCGAAGCGGCCGACGACGGGTCGATCCGGCAGCAGCCGATCGGACGGCCAGAACGGGTCGACCTGGTCCATGTCTATCGCCCGATCGACGAGCTGCCCGGGTTCGTGACGCTCGCCCTCGAACTCGGCGCGACGACGGTCTGGGTGCTGTCCGGACTGGCGCCGGACGGCACGCGCGATCCGACGGGCTGCTGGCTACCGTCCGAGGCATCGGCAGCGGCCCGCCAGCTCGTGGAGACGGCCGGCCTGGTCTATCTCGATCACCCGTACATCGCCGACGTCGTCCGCGCGGTCGGTGGCACGCGGGCGCCGGGAGCGCCCGGCTGAGGATGGGCGCGCTCGACGACGCACCGCATGTCGAGGCGGACGATCGTGCCACGTGGCGCGCCTGGCTGGTATCGAACCACGCGACCTCCGGCGGAGCGTGGCTGGTGACATGGCGTTCTCGGTCCGGCAGGGTCGGGCTCGACTACGA